>ENA-OQJH01000015-OQJH01000015.1-human-gut-metagenome-genome-assembly--contig:-NODE-15-length-81587-cov-9.952369_pt1 | contig 81587 bp, 78 predicted proteins | sample MGYA00242597_ERZ504763 | MGnify/ENA primary metagenome ERZ504763 (study PRJEB26092, sample SAMD00036359) | human gut metagenome | host: Homo sapiens | study: EMG produced TPA metagenomics assembly of... | reverse complement strand
TCGGTCATTTGTACTCGATGTACCGGTTTCTTTTGTCTTGCCATAATAAAAGGTCCTCCTAATGATATTTATTGTATCATAGAAGAACCTTCCAAACATTATTTTACAGAAAAAGTTTCATACTCTCTTTTTCCATCTTGCCAGCATACTTAGCCGGCAAGTTTTTGCTCCAGCTCTAATAGTTTATTCCTGTATTGTTTTTCATACTCATCAGGCGAAAGATATCCACAATGACTATGAATCCTTACTGTATTATAAAATGTCTCTATGTACTCAAAAACAAGGCGGTATGCATGTTATAATCAAATATTTTAAAGCGATTCAGCCATTCTCGTTTTAATAGTGAATGAAAGGATTCTATGCATGCATTATCCCATGGGTATGCTTTCTTTGAGTAACTGTTTATCATTCCTTCTGTTACTTTCTGGAATGCCTGGGATACGAATTGTATACCTCTGTCACTATGAAACACAAGCGGCGAGGTGACATTTCGCATCTGCTTCGCTTTGTTTACACATTCTACTACATCCGCTGTACAAAAAATAGCATTCCTTGCAAATCAGAAATATCCTTCCAGTTTTTCAACCCTCTCTTAATCATTAGTCTCCTCCTATGTATCTGGAATCTCTCAAAATATAAGGATTCCAGAGCATCTAAATCGTAACATTACCATTAAACACTCTTTTCATCAATCATTAGTCTATCATCTACAATTTCATCAATCTGATTCGATTGTTTAATCCGATTTACAAAATCATAATTCAGCAGTTCTTCATTCCATAAACGCACAATATTTTTCTCTGTGCAATATTGCAAACTTTTTATAATTCGAGAAATTTTATAAAGATAACTACCCTCATCATACATAGCATCTTCATTTTCCCATTCTTCCATCTGCCCCGAATATTGGACAATCGGCAAATTATTTGCAGCTTCTTTTTCAATCCGCAAATAATTATTAGCCATTAACTTGCAGCTATCATGCGCTTGCAACAGGGTTTTTAAATCTTTGTAAACAATTCTTGATTTTACATCATAAGCAAAATATGGCGTTACTTTTCCATCTAGCGGATTAACAAATAAATGACAATATGAAAATCCTTCTAGTTCGTTTGGTCTTTCCACATCAACAATGCAACCATGTATCTTTCCAGAACCTCCGAGATGCTTAATAAATTCAGAAAGCTTCTGTTGACCTCCTGCATATCTATATAGTAGTTGATTTACATTTTCCGCATATTTTTCAAGATTAGCATAATAATAAGATAAATCTTCCAGTCTATTTCGTCTTAATCTCCCCAATTTGCCACCGTTCATAAGATAAAGAGATTTTCCTATTGAACGTTTTGAATATTCGCAATATATTAAAAATAAATACATATTATCTCTTTTTAACATATAAATTGTTCCATCTTCCCTTTTTAATGACATGGAAACCAATTTCCCTCTGTTAAAATCAATATACTGCTCTTTTGTTATTTCATGTACTCCATCTTGATAATAAGCAAATATGTCATAATCATTATCACAATAGAAATATTTTAATCCAATATTCTTTGCTCTATATCCAATTTGATTATCAGCATATATAGTTCGCCTATCGCTTATTTCATAAAAGTTTTGGTGATTATGTCCGTTCAAATATATCCAATATGGATTGTGTACTTCTGTATTCCAGTCCCCTTTCTTGACGTGCGTAAGGACTATAACTCTATTTTTCCCTAAACATTCCAGTATTTTTGTGTATATAGTATTAAAACGATTTGTCTCTTGTATATCTTTCTTCCACGCTGCTTCTCTTGATAATTCATCAAAACTTTTCCCATATCGTATATTTGACGCATTAAATTTTTTATTTAAACCGCTAAATCCTATTCCACCTAAAATAATAACCGAACTACATTGAGCCTTATTCCGTAACTCTTCTTTGCTCTTTTTCTGTATTTCTGCTTCACTGAATATTTCACATTTTTTTCTATCTTCTACACACATTAAATCATTTTGCAAAAATACTATACCTAATTTCGCAAAAAATTTTCTATATATCTCTACATTATCTTCCATCTCAACATAAGGATCCCATAATTCGTGATTACCAGGCACAACCACTATCTGATTTGGGTTCCACCACTGTATAAGCTCATTATAAAAGATAACCGTAAACTCAAAAATAGATGAAGTATCCCCTGCAATCAGCAAATAACTATTAAATGGTCTAGTTCCAATGGAGCGAACCATGCTTCTTGCCAAAAATTTTATATATGAACGTATTTCTTCTTTTGTTGCCTTATCCTTAAATTTATTGCAAACTCGATGTGCCAAATGGATATCGCTAATATAAAAAACGGAATATGGTTAATATCAAACCGTTCATGTTCATCATCGTCAACGGGCTTAGGATAACAAAATTCATCAGGTATCATAATTTCATTATTTTCCATAATTTCGTCAGTTTCCAAAGTCTTTTTTATAGTAGCAAAATATGTTCCGTCATATAGTCCTTGCGATTGCAATATCTCACTATTGATAATTGCACCTTCAATATTATAATTTCTTAAATCAATTCCACGAAAATCAAAACTTCTCAACTCGGCATCAAAAAGATTTCCTTCTAAAAAAACATAGAATTTGCCAAAATCTTCAAATTTTTCTTGGACACAATATGATTCTTCTATTATCTTTTTGTCGTCAAATATTGATTTATGATGCCCACATACCACTTTAATTTTGACATTAAACTTTTTCTCCTCAGAATCATAATATTTGTGTGTAAATTGTATTTTCCCTTTTGATTTTTGATAACTCAAAATATCTTTAGATATTTTCACCTGTTCTGGCATATACTGTGCAATAGAAAAATCTTCTTCCATATAATTTATACATAATGCCTTCACATCTGGGCGATTAGGCATATACACTAACCACTTAGGGTTATGTGCAACAATTTTTCTATTAAATCAATTTCCGTACTATCATCAAACAATTCATATCTTTTTTTCTGTGAAATAAACGACAATATATTTACATCTTTTTTAATTGCATTTATACAAATCGTTGATGTTCTAAAATTTTCTGGCACATTATTCAATAATTCCGGGGCTGCTTCAACTGCTAATTCACACATTCGTTTAGTAACAAACTGTCCAGGGACATACCGAAATGCTTGTCCATTCTTTTTTACTGCTGCCAAACACATTTTGGAATCTAAGCACTTTCTGGACACAAACTGTAAGGCTAAAGGATTTTGTCTAATAGCCGCTTTGCAAAGTTCTATCGTTTGCTCTTTTTTAGGAATCTTTTTCAGCAACATACCATCTCTTTTTAATTCCTTTATAATATCCATTCTCCCCTAACCCTTTCTCTAATTTTCATAACTTAATTATAGCTTCTTCATTGGAAAGAGTAAAGAGAAACAGCAAATCCCCACCAGCCAGTCAAGAGTGAACTGAACGACTACACCGCTCTTGACTAACTGGCGGGGATTCGCTCCATGGCAGCTAAGAGGCTTTAAGCAGCCCTCCGTCTGTCAACGGGCTTCCCGATTATGTTTTCTCCTTGCAGCCCGTTTCTGCTCGGCTTCTATCTGTTCCTGCTGCTTTGCCCGGTCAATCATCGCATTAACCTGTTCAGAGCCGACCACAGCTTTTATACGCCCAAAATCTGCCGCCACTATCCTCAATTCCCGGTTTTCTTCCAAGACTTCTTCCAGCCTGTTTGTCAGCCGCTCGCTTCCGCTCCGTTCCCTGTTATATGCCGCTTGCAGCTTTGTAAACTTATTTGAAATATCCAGATACGCCGAATAAACAGAGCGCATGACTTGTACGATTTTCTTTACCAACGGCTTTGCTTTCTTTTCCCGATACGACTTTGCAGATTCCATAACTGCTGCTTCTGAAAGCGTCTGCTCCGGGTCTGCGGAAAAATCCGCCGCCAGCTTCTCCATGTTCTTAACCATAGGAGCAAGTTCATTCATGCGCTTCTGGTATTTGTCCGCCTGTTTCTGCGCTTTCTCTGATTCCTGCTGGGACTCCTGCAAATCTTCCTGTAAGGAACAAATCTCATCATCAACCTGCAACAAAGGTTGGAATTGGAGATGCAAAAAATCTGTATGAGTACTGGGGAGAATTGTTATACCGCTCAGTAATTGATGACAGCAGGATTATCATTAATCTTGCATCAAAAGAATACTCAAAATGTATAGAAAAGTATCTGACACCACAGGACAGATATATTACGATTGTATTTTGTGAGTTATCCGGAGATAAATTGGTAACAAAAGGTACCTATGCCAAGATGGCTCGTGGTGAAATGGTCAGATTCATAGCGGAAAATAATATTGAAAATCCGGTGGAGATTCAGAAATTTGACAGACTCGGATATTCGTTTAGGTCTGATTTATCTTCAGATTCAGAATATGTATTTGAACGCAAAATAAAATAGTTATTCAGGTAAAAGATGCTCAGTTTGGCGGTTTTTGTAATAATGAGAATTATTACTATTTTTATTGGCAGCAGGAGGATGGTGGTATATAATCCTTATTAAGAACTAATCCTAATAAGGAGGACGAATGACAAGTAGGAGAAATACCATTCAAAAAGATCTCGTAAGAAATACCGTATACGAAATGAGAAGACACGTTACGGCAAATGAAGTGTATGAATTTATAAAAGAAGCATATCCAACAATTGGAAAAGGAACGGTATATAGAAATCTTGATATATTGGTAGAGGAAGGTGCATTAAGAAAGGTTGAAGTTCCGAATGGACCGAACCGATTTGATTTTACATTGAAAAATCATTACCATGTAAGATGTATAAAGTGCGGTGAAATTTTTGATGTGGATATGGATCAAATACCGGATTTACTGGAAAGAATTCATAACACTCATGGAATTGAATTTGTGGATTATGATATTTCATTTAAAGGCATTTGCCGAAATGCAGGGAGAAGGTAAAGGAGGAACAGCATGGATAGGAAAGCAATGTATAAGTTGAGTTATGGACTGTTTATATTGACCGCTAAAGAAGCAGAAAAAGATAACGGATGCGTCATTAATACAGCCATTCAGGCAGCTTCGGAACCAAACCAGTTAAGTATTTGTGTAAATAAGGCAAATTATACGCATGATATGATTCAAAGAACCGGAAAATTTACTGTATCAGTCTTAAGTCAGAAGGCACAATTTGAATTGTTTAAACATTTTGGCTTCCAATCAGGAAGAGATACCAATAAGTTTGAAGCCTTTGAGCAGTGTGCCAGGGGCACAAATGGTATTTATTATATTACAGAAGGTACAAATGCATACATTTCTGTGACAGTTACTAAAACAGAGGACTTGGGTTCACATACGATGTTTATCGGTGAGATAACCGATATGGAAGTTTTAAGCAATGTTCCTTCAGTAACATATGATTATTATCAGAATAATATTAAGCCTAAGCCACAGGAGGTTGGAAAACAGAGGACAGTCAGACAATATGGCGTTGCAGAATTTGCGGATATGAATATGTAGGCGAGGAATTACCAGATGACTTTATATGTCCTTTGTGCAAGCACCCGGCATCAGATTTTGAAAAAGTAGTAAAGAAAACGGAGGTAAAAGAGATGGCAGCAAACAAATATGCAGGAACACAGACAGAGAAGAATTTACAGGAGGCATTTGCAGGGGAATCACAGGCAAGAAATAAGTATACCTATTTTGCTTCTGTAGCGAAAAAGGAAGGTTAGTATAGAAGGTATGATGGTATGAAGATATTAGTAATTCCTGATGTTCATCTTAAACCGCAGATGTTTAAACAGGCTACAGCTCTTATGCATCAGGGAATTGCCGATCGAGCGGTATGTCTGATGGACATCCCTGATGATTGGGACAAGCAATATAATGTCGGACTTTATGAAGAAACTTATGATGAGGCTGTTCGGTTTGCAAAAGCATTTCCGGAAACAGCCTGGTGTTACGGGAATCACGATTTGAGTTATCTGTGGCATTGCCTGGAGAGCGGTTATAGCTCCATGGCTTCAATGACAGTGCAAAGAAAGTTGTTGGATTTGCGAGAGGCTGTTCCAGAAGATAATCCCATTAAATATGTTCAGAGAATAGACAATGTTCTCTTTTCTCATGGAGGCGTACTGAATTTCTTTGTAGAGGAATATGTTCCGCGAGCAAAATATAATGATGTGGATGCTGTGCTAGAGACGATTAATCAGCTCGGAAGAATCGAGATGTGGAATGATGCATCGCCGATCTGGCTGAGACCACAGCATTCAAAAATGAGATTATATAAGCCACGTAAGTTGTTGCAGGTTGTAGGTCATACACCTATGGATGCAATTACGAAAGAGGGAAATCTGATTAGCACGGATGTGTTTTCAACTTACAGAGATGGAAAGCCAATTGGAACAGAGGAGTTCCTCTTGCTCGATACAGTGACATGGGAATACTGCGGAATTAAGATGTAGAATCCGATACGTAATTGGATGCATATTATGTCTGCGTCTCAAATACGCTGCTTCTTTTTCATACTCTGTAATGGAAAACCAACGAAAATCTCTTTTTACCTCAAAAGAAAGTAATAGCCACCAAAAATATCGGAAAAACTTTGTGAAAAAATAGAATTGTGTTTCGCAAGGGTCCCCTGTAAAATAGCGGCAGGAGGAGAAAGAGAGAAAAGGAGCTTCTTAATCTTATGGGAACAAATGAAAAGAATATGACTGCGGGATCCCCCGGAAAACTGATCATAACGTTTGCCATACCACTGATGCTCGGAAATATTTTCCAGCAGTTTTATACGATGGCGGACACCATGATTGTTGGCCAGGTGGTAGGAGTAGAAGCGTTGGCGGCAGTAGGCGCCGGAGACTGGCTGGTCTGGCTGGTGCTGGGCATCATGACAGGTATCACACAGGGCTTTTCGATTCTTGTATCGCAGTACTATGGAGCAGGGGAAAAGGAAAATCTGAAATGTGCGGTGGCGAAAAGCTATATTATGACAGCATTACTGTCTGTGATTGTACTCGCAGTAAGTGAAGGAGCAGTTTATCACGTTCTTTTATTTTTGCAGACACCGGATAATGTTATTGATCTGACGATGCTATATTTACGGCTGATTTTTGCGGGAGTCCCGATTATAGCTGCCTATAATATCTTTGCGGCGATCCTGAGGGCACTTGGAAACAGCAGATCTCCATTGATTGCAATGACCGTGGCAGCAGTGATCAATGTGGGACTTGACTTGCTGTTTGTGGCAGTTTTTGGCTGGGGCGTAGCCGGAGCAGCCATAGCGACCGTTATTGCACAGGGATTTTCAGCCTTGTACTGTCTGCTTGTATTACGGAAAATCAGGGATATCCGACTGGAAAAGGAGGATTTTTACAGGCAGCCGTCTATGAGTCTGCAGCTTTTGAAGCTGGGGACTCCTCTTGCCATACAGAACGTGATCATTTCTGTGGGAGGACTTACGGTGCAGTATGTGATCAATGGCTTTGGCTTTCTGTTTGTAGCCGGATTTACGGCAACGAACAAGCTGTATGGAATTTTGGAGATGGCAGCCGTTTCCTATGGATATGCGATTACAACGTATGTAGGGCAGAATCTTGGCGCAAAGAAATATCAGAGAATCCGAAAAGGTGTGCGCAGCGGTACGTATATGGCAGTGCTCACTTCTGTTTTCATTTCCGGTATGATGGTGCTGATTGGGCGTAATATATTGTCTCTGTTTGTATCCGGTGAACCGGAGCAGATCCGACAGGTGTTAGATATTGCATATAAGTATTTGTTTATCATGGCTGTCTTTTTGTGGATACTGTATTTGCTGCATGTGTATCGTTCCGCGATCCAGGGGCTGGGCAATACTTTGATTCCGCTTGCCAGCGGCATTGCGGAATTTGTGATGCGTGTCAGCGTTGCGCTGCTGCTGCCGAAATGGATCGGCGAAGAGGGAATATACTATGCCGAGATCTGTGCATGGAGCAGTGCAGCTGTTTTACTGATCATAAGCTATATGATTCTGATACGAAAATATAAAGATGCTAAAACGTCAGAAAGCTGATGCAGTCTCGCCTGCAATAGGATTTTAGATCTCTTACCCCGATTAAAGCATAAGTAAGAAATAATACAAAAAAGCAGTGCTGCAGAACGCAAACTACAGGAAACAGATGGGAAGGCGTACCCGAGGTACGACAAAAATCTGTCATGCGGTAATTTGCGCTCTGTGGGACTGCTTTTTTGCATGATTCTTGGAGTTTTGGGGAATTACGACAAGAAATAACCAAAAATTTCAATAACTAATCCAAAAATATTCTATTTTTTTTTTAGGCCTCTTGTGATTATAATGAATTCATCAGCTAGGAACGAAGCGAATCTAGCAAAATCACCAAACGGGAGGAATAAAAATGAAAAGAAAAGCATTAGCAGCAATTATGGCAGTAGCTATGGCAGTATCCATGGCTGGTTGTGGAGGATCCACATCAGAGTCTAAAGATTCTACCCAGAAAACAGAAACAGCAGATTCTACGGCATCAACGGGCGGAAGCGTAGAAAACAAGGACAAACCTCTGTGCTGGTTCAACCGTCAGCCATCCAGCAGTGCTACCGGCGAACTGGACAAAGATGCTCTGAACTTCAACGGAAATACTTATTATGTAGGTTTCGATGCAAATCAGGGTGCTGAGCTGCAGGGACAGATGGTTCTGGATTACATCAAGAAAAACGCAGACACGATCGACAGAAACGGTGACGGCGTAATCGGATATGTTCTGGCAATCGGTGATATCGGACATAACGATTCTATCGCCCGTACACGTGGTGTTCGTTCCGCACTTGGAACAGGTGTAGATGCAGACGGCGGAGTAGATTCTACACCGGCCGGAACAAACGTAGACGGAAAAGCAAAGGTTGTGCAGGATGCAACTCTGGATGTAGACGGAAAAACATATACCATCCGTGAGCTGGCTTCTCAGGAAATGAAAAACTCAGCAGGTGCAACATGGGATGCTGCAACAGCTGGTAACGCGATCGGAACATGGACAGCTTCCTTCGGTGATCAGATCGATGTTGTAGTTTCCAATAACGATGGTATGGGAATGTCAATGTTCAATGCATGGGCAAAAGACAACAAAGTTCCTACCTTCGGTTACGATGCAAACAGCGATGCTGTAGCAGCAATCGGTGAAGGATATGGCGGAACAATTTCTCAGCATGCAGACGTTCAGGCTTACCTGACACTGAGAGTTCTGCGTAACGCACTGGACGGTGTAGACATTGATACCGGTATCGGTACAGCAGATGAAGCCGGCAACTGCCTGACAGAGGGTGAAGATTACAGATACAGCGAAGAAGAGAGATCTTACTACGCATTAAATATTGCTGTAACAGCCGATAACTACAACGATTTCACAGATTCCACAAAAGTTTACGATAAAGTTGCAAAACAGCTGGATGAAAGCAAGAGCCCATCCAAAAAGTATGGCTGAATATCTACAACGCATCGGATAACTTCCTGAGCTCTACCTATCAGCCACTGCTGGAGAAATATGATGATCTGCTGAACCTGAAGGTAGATTACATCGGTGGAGACGGACAGACAGAGTCCAATATCACAAACCGTCTTGGAAACCCGAGCGAGTATGATGCTTTTGCAATTAACATGGTTAAGACCGATAATGCAGCAGCATATACATCACTTCTCTCCAAATAATTTGAGACAGAATAAAAGTGTAAATGGCAACGATTCAGAGCCATGCGAAATCGAGATGAGGTTTCTGAATCGTTACCGTAAATGAATGAAATTATAGAGGGGTGTCAGCAATGATACCCTTCTTTACTAAGAAAAGGAAGCGCAGCTATGACAGAAGATAAGAATAAATATATCTTATCGATTAACGGCATGAGCAAATCGTTCGGTAGAAATAAGGTTCTGAAACATATCAGCATGAATGTCAAACCTGGAACCATTATGGGACTGATGGGTGAAAACGGTGCCGGAAAATCGACAATGATGAAATGCCTCTTTGGAACCTATCAGAAAGATGAAGGAACCATCGTATTGGACGGAAAAGAAGTGAATTTCTCCGGCCCGAAGGATGCACTGGAAAACGGAGTGGCAATGGTACACCAGGAGTTGAACCAGTGTCTTGAAAGAAGTGTTGTAGATAACATGTTCCTTGGAAGATATCCAAAGAATTCCGTTGGAGTGATCGACGAAGGAAGAATGAAAAAAGAAACATCAGACCTGTTCAGAAAACTGGGAATTACAGTTGATCTGACGCAGCCAATGAAGAAAATGTCTGTATCTCAGAGACAGATGTGTGAGATCGCAAAAGCGATTTCCTATCATTCCAAAGTCATTGTACTGGATGAACCTACATCATCCCTGACTGCACCGGAGGTTGAAAAACTCTTTAAGATGATGCGTCAGCTGAAGGCGCAGGGAATTGCTCTGATCTACATTTCACATAAAATGGATGAAATATTTGAAATCTGTGATGAAATATCCGTACTGCGAGACGGAAGCCTGGTCATGACCAAGCCAAGTAAAGAAACGGATATGAACGAACTGATCGCCGCCATGGTTGGACGTTCTCTGGACAACAGATTTCCGCCTGTGGACAACACACCGGGAGAAACCATTCTCTCCGTACAGAATATATCAACAAAATATGCACCGAAACTGCAGAATATTTCTTTTGATATTAAAAAAGGAGAAATTTTCGGATTCTATGGTCTGGTCGGTGCCGGTCGTACCGAACTTCTGGAGACAATCTTCGGAATTCGTACAAGAGCAGAAGGAAATATCGTATATGATGGAAAAGTACTGAACTTCTCCTCCCCGAAAGATGCTATGGATCACGGATTTGCTCTGATTACAGAGGAAAGAAAAGCCAATGGTCTGTTCCTGAAGGGCGATATTACATTCAATACTACCATTGCGAATATGAAGCATTATAAGAGCGGAGTCGCATTATCACATGACAAGATGGTGCGTGCAACGGCTGAAGAAATCAAGATCATGCATACAAAATGTATGGGACCGGATGATATGATCGCCAACCTTTCCGGTGGTAATCAGCAGAAGGTCATCTTTGGTAAATGGCTGGAGCGTTCACCGAGCGTATTCATGATGGATGACCCGACACGAGGAATTGATGTTGGAGCAAAATATGAAATTTATGAACTGATTATCAATATGGCGAAACAGGGAAAAACAATCATCGTTGTTTCTTCCGAAATGCCGGAGATTCTTGGTATTACCAACCGAATCGGTGTTATGTCTAACGGACGTCTGGCCGGAATCGTAAATACCAAAGAAACAAACCAGGAAGAATTATTGAGACTCAGTGCTAAATACCTGTAACAGGAGGAAAATTGGAAATGGCAGAAAACAGCGTTATTATTTCGTCGGAAGAAGAAGCAAAGCTTTTGAAGCCGATCGATGAATATGTGGAAGAAATCCAGAAAAAAATCGATGCATTACGTGCAGACGGCTTTGACAAAGTGAGCGATCTGAAAAAACAGATCGCGATCGCAAAAGAAAACAAGAACTTATCCGCAACACAGAGAGATAAGATCATTGAAAACAGCAAAAAAGAGCTGGAAAATGCAAAAAAAGTAGAGGCAGACAACAAAGAAGAAATTAAAAAGCTGGTCGCAGAGGCAGAAGGCTATCTGGCTGCGCATTACAAAAAGGATTATTACGATGTAGTAAACAAAAGCTGCAAAGCTGCAAAAGCAGAAGAAAACAGCAGATACGAGAAGATCAAAGCAGATCTGAAGAGCGAGCATCAGAAAAAGATTGCTTCTCTGAAGGATGCAGAAGAGATCAAGGCCGAGAAATACGTGCTCAAAAACAAACTGTTTGACGCACAGATGGCTCATGAATCAAAGCTCCAGGAAATCAAGGACAGAAGACATGAAGCATTCATGCATAAATATCATCTGATCGACCTGCTGAGAGCGTCCAAATTCACATTCCAGCAGCAGAGAATACAGAAACTGGAAAATTACAGATATACCTTCGATTTATCTCAGTTCCTGTACAAAAACGGTCTGTATATCGTAATCATTCTGATCTTTATCGCACTGTGTATCATCACACCGATCGTTAAAAATACACAGCTGCTGACGGTTACCAACATCCTGAATATCTTACAGCAGGCATCCCCGCGTATGTTCCTTGCACTTGGTGTTGCCGGTCTGATCCTGTTAACAGGTACCGACCTTTCCGTAGGACGTATGGTTGGTATGGGTATGGTTACAGCAACCATCATTATGCATAACGGAATCAATACAGGTGCCGTATTCGGCCATGTATTTGACTTCTCCGCTATGCCTGCTACAGCGAAAGCACTGTTTGCACTGTTAATGTGTGTGATCTTTACAACAGTATTTGCCATGATTGCCGGATTCTTCATGGCAAGATTCAAAATGCATCCGTTTATCTCTACCATGGCGAACATGCTGATCATCTTCGGTCTGGTTACCTATGCGACCAAGGGTGTATCCTTCGGTGCGATTGATTCTGCTATCCCGAATACTTTCATTCCGCAGATCGGAAAATTCCCGACCATCATTCTGTGGGCTGTTGCAGCAGTTGCCATTGTATGGTTTATCTGGAACAAAACAACATTTGGCAAAAACCTGTATGCGGTAGGTGGAAACCCGGAAGCGGCAGCAGTATCCGGTATCTCTGTATTTAAAGTAACAATGGGAGCATTTATGCTGGCAGGTATCCTGTATGGCTTCGGTTCCTGGCTGGAATGTAACCGTATGGTTGGTTCCGGTAGTGCAGCTTACGGACAGGGATGGGATATGGATGCCATCGCAGCCTGCGTAGTTGGTGGCGTATCCTTTACCGGTGGTATCGGTAAGATCTCCGGAGTTGTAACCGGTGTGCTGATCTTTACCTCCCTGACATACGCACTGACAATTCTTGGTATTGATACTAACCTTCAGTTCATCTTCGAAGGTATCATTATCCTGGCAGCCGTAACACTTGACTGTCTGAAATATGTACAGAAAAAATAATGAGACATTCATAAAGATACCAGGAGTGCAAAGCACGTAGCAATCTGGTATCAAAGGGGTCAGAAAAACTTTTGATTCCAACATCTTCATAAACAGATAGAATATAAGACAGCCCGGTCGTCCGATGGATGACCAGGGCGGTCTTTTGTTCTGTTTTGGCAAAAATTTTTGTAACTATTCATTCAGCAGAGAGCAATCTTCTGCTATAATAAAGGAATAATAATATGCTCCGCAAAACAGGAGGATAAGGATGGAACAATATAAAGTGATTCTTGTCGATGATGAAGTAGAGGTCATCGATGTTATGAAAAAAAAGATCCATTGGAATGATCTGGGATTTGACGTAGTGGGAAGTGCCACCAACGGCGTGAAGGCTTTGGAGCTGGTGGAAAAACTTCAGCCGGATGTGGTACTGACGGACATTAAAATGCCTTACATGGATGGACTGGAGCTGGCAAGAAAACTGAACCAGGACTATCCCAATATTTACATTATGCTTTGCACCGGCTTTGACGAATTCGAGTATGCGAAAGAGGCCGTCCATCTGGAGATTAAGGAATATATGCTGAAACCCATCAGCGCCACCGAGCTGTCAGAGAGCCTGATGAAGCTGAAAACAACACTGGACAGGGAACGGGAAGAAAAGTTAAATGTAAAAAACTGGAAGACTATTTCCAGGAGGTATTACCAAAGCTGCAGTCCAATTTCTTCATTTCCCTGATTGAAGGAAGAGTCAGAGAAGAGGACTATGAACGATTCCTTTTGGATTATCAGGTGGATATGAAGGGACCTTTGTTTTGCTGCATTATCTTTCATACCTCGGAAAATGATGTGCCGGATGGGATGAATCCCTTATTATTATCCATGTCCGTGGAACGGGAGGTCAAACAGCGGCTGATGGAGAACTGTAATTGCCAGGAATTCATCTATATGGGTAATACCATTCTGATTATGGAACTCCATTCAGAAGATGAGATAGCTCAATTGACGGACAAGTGTGACCGGTTCTGCCGCTGGGCATGGAGAATTATGGGGGCGGCGGTTACCGCAGGGATCGGAACCGTCTGCAACAGTCTGTACGACATCAGTATTTCCTACGAGGGAGCCAGAGAGGCGGTATCCTACCGTGTCCTGTACGGAACGAAACGAGCCATCAATATCGCAGAGATCGTTCCCAAAGAGTCAAAAAAGGCGGTTCCCTTAGAAGAAACAAGGATGCAGGAGCTGTTTCGTGCCATCCATGTAGGGGATCAGGAGAAGATCCGGAAAGAAGCCATCAAAGAGACAGAAAAGCTCCATAAGAATGCAGCCACCATCAGCCAGTACAATCTGGCTACCATGGAGATTGTCAGCGGATTTTTCAAATTCTGTGCCAATAATTCCATGGATTTCAATGAATTCCGGAAATGTACAGAACCTTTATGAAAGAGTGACTCAGTTGGATGAAAGCTCTATGACAAACTGGATCATCAATATGTCTATGGCGATCAGCGAAAAACTGAGAAGTACCAGAAACAGTACCTCAAGACGGATCATTACCGATGCGCAGAACATTGTAAAAGATAGATATATGGAACCGGCGCTCTCGCTGGATGATGTGTGCGCAGATCTTGGTGTGTCCAATTCTTACTTTTCGTCCATCTTTAAAAAGGAAACCGGTCAGTCCTTTGTCTCCTATCTTACCGATTACCGAATGGACAGGGCAGAAGAAATGGTGCTGAACACCGATGAAAAAAGCTATAAGATCGCAGAAAAAGTGGGATATCAGGATGCGAACTACTTCAGCTATGTATTCAAAAAGAAATTCGGTGTTTCCCCTTCCAAATACAGAGCTTCCGGAAAATAGGGAACAGGTGAAAGGGAAAATACATGAAAGATAGAAAAAGAAAGCCGGATTCCCGGAAGAATATCGCACTTAACATACAGTCGATTATCCTGTCTGTTCTTATGGCGATTTCACTGGTTACGATCATTGTAATGGGATTGCTGCTCTACCATCGATTCAAGCTGGCATTGGAAAAAACAGCAGTGGACAACACGGAAGCTACTGTGGAGGCTACCGTAGACCGGTTAAATGCAGACCTGCTGGATATCCGGCAGATCCTAAACGGGGCAAACTACAACATAGTCCAGCAGTTTGATATATCCAGCCGGGAATTCTCGGAACAGTTTAGCCTGCTCTATGAGACAAACTCCGATAAAATTCAGAGTCTGGCTTTGTATGACCCAAAAGGAAATCTGATCGCATCAGAGCCGGTGGCGGCAGAAAAGAAAAATGTGAAGGTGCAGACGCAGGAATGGTATAAAAATGCGGAAGATGCCATTGAAAATATACATTTTTCCACACCGCATATCCAGGAACTGTTTGAGGACGGATCTTATCGGTACCAATGGGTCGTTTCCCTGAGCAGGTATGTAGATGTCAACAAGGGAGAGACACCAGAAACCGGTATTCTTTTGCTGGATATGAAATATTCTGTGATTAGAGACGTGATGAAACAGATCAATGACTGTTCCGGCGGAATCTACTATTATCTGACCAGTCAGGACGGAGAGATGATCTATCATCCACGGGGAACGGAGTTAAACCGCGGATTATTTGAAGAAAACAGTCTGGACGCGGCAAAATACGAGGACGGAACCTACGAGATCCGTTCCGGCGGTCAGAACGAGACCGTGATTGTCGGCAGCGTAGCCTATACAGGCTGGAAGATGATCGGTGTTGTGCCAGAGAGCGTGCAGGCGGCAAACTATAAGAACTTCCGCTACTATGTATTTGCCACGATTCTGGTTCTTCTGGTCATGCTTTTGGAGGGAAACCAGCTGGTTTCCCGGAAGATATCCAAACCGATCCGGGAACTGGATGCTTCCGTCAAGGCCCATGAGGCAGGAGGAAAACCGGATATCTATATCGGCGGCTCCTCGGAGATCCGCCATCTGGGACATTCTGTGCAGAAGTCCTATGAACAGATCGAAAAACTGATGGACGAGATCATCCGGCAGCAAAATGAACGAAGAAAAAGTGAACTGGATGCCCTGCAAAGCCAGATCAACCCCCATTTTCTGTATAATACACTGGAATCCATCACGTGGATGGTGGAAGCCCAGGAAAATGAAGCAGCGGTTCGTATGATTTCTGAACTGGCAAAATTACTTCGTGTCAGTCTATCCCGCGGTAAGACCATCATTCCCATTAAGGATGAGCTGCAGCACAGCAGAAGCTATATGAATATCCAGCTGGCCCGGTACAAAGAGCGGTTTAAAACAGAATTCCGAATCGAGGAAGAGATCGAAAACTGCTGCATCGTAAAGCTGGTGATCCAGCCCATCCTGGAAAATGCCATCTATTATGGCGTTGGCAATATGGATGAGGATGATGGCGGCATGATCATCGTCAGCGGAAAAAAGAAAGACGAGGACATTCTGATCACCATCGAAGACAATGGGATGGGCATGCGGGAAGAAGTCCTGGAAAATATTCTGACGGATAACAGCAAGGTTCCGAAGCACGGTTCCGGTGTGGGCGTAATCAATGTGCATTCCAGAATCCGGCTGATGTTTGGCGAAGAATACGGACTTTCCATAGAAAGCGAACCGGACGAAGGAACAAGGGTTACGATCCGTATTCCGGCAATCCCATATACACCGGAAAACGCAGAAGCATTGGAATTACAAAAATACATACAGAGGAGACCGGGCGGATGAAAAAGAACAGAATGAAATTTCTTATAATTGAGTTTCTTTTGCTGCTGATGGCAGTATTCTTTGTATGGAAAATTTTCGATCAGAACGTAGCAGAGCCCCGGATTGCGGTGATTCTTCCGGAGTCCGGTGACAAACGCTGGGATGCCCTGATCAAGGGAATGAAGCAGGCTGCGGCAGAGAACAACGTTCATATGATCATCTGCAATACGGAAGAGATCGACGGGCCGGAGGCGGAAAGAGAATTTATCAGGGAACAGAAGGACAACGATATTGATGGCTTTATCATATATCCGGCACCCGGTCATGAGACGGAAAATATGCTGAAAAAAGAGTGTGGAAATAAACCGTATCTGCTGATTGCAGATGGTCTGGCGGTAAAAGAAGGGAAAACTGCCAGTCCCACGATCCAGCCGGATTACCGGGAGATCGGAAGATGGCTGGGAGAACGGCTGAGAACAAAAAAGCAGAAGATCGGAATTATCGCCGACTGGAAAATGTCCGAGGCTGTACAGGCGGAGATTTGTGGATTGAACGAGGCGCTGGAAGGCAGCGAAAGCAAGATCAGCTGGTGTATTTACCGGAGAAAAGAACAGGACATTGTGGAGCGGATGAAGAAGGAAACAGAGGCGGATGCTCTTGTCATCCTGGATGCAGGAATATTGGAAGAGTTTGGAGAGCAGGCAGAAAATGGAACATACGAGGGCGCGGAGCTTTATGGAGTGGGTTACAGTCTGAAGACGATTGCACTTCTGGATAACGGAAACATTCAGGGGCTGGCTGTGCCGGACGGATATGAAATCGGCTATAAAAGTGTGGAAGAAATAACCAAAAGGATCGAGCACAGGTCTTATAAAATGCAAGGATATATAACCGAATATCAGGTACTTGGCAAGGAAAATTTCTCTATGGACGAAGATTTAGAAAGGTTTTTATATTCCTATGAATAAAAAGAAAAGAAGGGTGGCAGTATTATTATCTGCCACGATAGGGAGTGCGGTGCTTGTGCTGTCGGGGTGTTCCGGCAAGTCGGACCAGACAGAGAAAACCCTGCGGGTCGGAGTGATAACCTACACGCAGGATGATCCTTTTATCAATGGACTGACGGATGAACTGAAGGCGCAGCTGAAAGCCATGGAAAACAAAGAACGAAGGATTATCGTATCGACAAAAAGCGGAAACGACGATCAGCAGGAACAGAACGAAAAGGTGGAAGAGATGATTGATGCCGGCTGTGATGTGCTCTGTATCAATCTTGTGGACCGGACAGCTCCGTCCCGGATCATCCGAATGGCAAGGAATGAAGACATTCCGGTGATCTTCTTTAACAGGGAACCGGTAAGAGAAGACCTGATGCAGTGGGAAAAGCTGTATTATGTGGGCTGTGATGCAGAACAGTCCGGGATCATGCAGGGTGAGATCGCAGCAGAATACATCAACAGCCATCCGGAAGTCGATAAAAACAAGGACGGAAAGATCCAATATGTGCTTCTGGAAGGAGAAGCGGGCCATCAGGATGCCATCAGCAGAACGGAATATTCCGTAAAGACACTGATGAAAAAGATGTTATACTGGAAAAGCTAAGTTATCAGTTAGCGGACTGGAACCGGGGACAGGCGGAAAACCGCATGAACCGTCTGATCAGCCAGTACGGAAAAAGATTGAACTTGTTATGTCCAACAACGATGAGATGGCACTTGGGGCTGTGGAAGCCTATCGGAAAGCAGGCTATGTCCGTGAAGACTGGCCGGTGATCTTCGGAATTGATGGTCTGGAAGAGGCTCTGGAAGCCGTAAAAGCAGGAGAAATGCAGGGCAGCATCCTAAATGACAGAGTGGACCAGGCAAAAGAAATGGCGAAAATGGCAGTGAAGCTGTTCGAGGGAGAGGACTTTGACCAGGAAAGCCTGAAAGAAGGCCGGTACTATTTTCGGAATATCAGAAAGTAGACGGTAGCAACATCGATGAATACCTGAACGCAGAAGAGGCAATTTCCCACTCCGAAATGTGAGCAGGAAGCCTGCGTTTGCAGGCAGAAAGAGAAAGTGGAGATGTATCTTTACTTCACAGAATGAGGAAAAAACAGATGGAATATACATGGACCAAAGATTTTTACCAGGAGACAGATCCGGCGAAACGGCAGCAGATCTTAAAAGAACATATCGGAGAGGAGGAAGCCTGGGAAGAAGAATACCGGGATCGGCTCTGGACGGCCCGATACGGAAAACGGAGGCTCCAGAAGGATGAATTTGTCAAATGCCTGATGGAACTGAAGTATCTGGCGGAAGGAACCTCTCTGGATCTGGGAGGCGACAGAAGAAAGATGGGAGCCCGGATTCTCTCCACGTTGTGCCTGGCGGAAGCCATGCAGTCAGAGGAGAGATATCAGAAAATTCTTGAGGATGAACTGTACAATGTATTCCTGAAGTTTATTCAGGTCAGCAGAGGAGGCAGAGGATTCACCTCTCTGGTATTCGGCATGGGACAATTATCCGAAGAAGGAATCGCGAAAAAAATCGCCGAGCAGATCAGTGTGATCGTCTTTAAGGCGCCCCGCCTGCTTCGTATGGAAAAAGAATTCACCCTGCTTCGGGAAGCCGCGCTCCGGGCATATCGGCAGGAGTATCCGAACAGGGAGCATTTCCTGAACAAATATTGAGATGATTGCAGGAAATATCTGAAAAGTGACAGACGGAAAGAGAAAGGAAAACAAAATGGAATACAGAAAATTTGACAATGTCATAGTAGCAAGGATTGACAAAGACGAGGAAATACTGGAGCAGCTGAAGGTAATTGCCATAAAGGAGAATATAAAGCTTGCCGGTATCCAGGCTCTTGGAGCGATCAACGATTTCACAGTTGGAGTATATAAGACAGACAAAAAGAAATATGATGCAAACAGCTTCCAGGGGTATTATGAAATTACATCACTGACAGGTACAATCAATACAATGGACGGAGAATATTATGCGCATCTTCATATGAGCGCCGGAAATCAGAACGGCGAGGTGGTTGGAGGACACCTGAACAGAGCGATTGTCAGTGCAACCTGTGAGATGGTCATCACGGTAATTGACGGAAGAGTGGACAGAGTTCATGATGAGGAAACCGGACTTAATATCTTTAAGTTTGATTGAAGCTTGACAGGAAATAGCGAGAAACGTATTATGATTTAAGAAAAAGTCGATTTCCCGCATAGATGCCGGAAAAGGAGGTATATGGGCTATGGGCAAGGAACATTATTCGATCCTATTTTGCAGCTTAACCGGTAATACAAAGAAGCTGGCTGATGCAATCTATGAAACACTGCCAAGAGACAAGTGTGATTATTTTGGTACGAACGATTCGCAGGTACCGCAATCCGACGTATGCTATATCGGATTTTGGACGGACAAAGGGAATGCGGACCAAAAGACATTAGAATTGTTGTCGAAATTAAAAATAAAAGATTTTCTGTTTGGAACAGCTGGATTTGGCGGAAGTGATGCCTATTTTGAAAAGATTCTCGGACAAGTCAAACAGTCGATCGATGCAAGCAATACGGTCATCGGTGAGTATATGTGCCAGGGAAAGATGCCGCAGTCTGTGCGCGAACGGTATGTGAAAATGAAAGAAAACCCGGAACATCCGGCCAATCTTGATCTGCTGATTCAAAATTTTGACCGTGCTTTGTCACACCCGGACAGCGAAGATTTGGAAAGATTGAAAAAGTCATTATAAGATAGAAAAGTATGTTGTGCTTGATAAAAATAATCAGATAAGAGCAAAATTCGCGAAATGATTGCAATGGATCGTCAAATGGAATAGAATGGAGAGAAAAAAGAAAGGTGTGAAAAAGGCAGGGCTGGCAAAGCATATCCGGCAGATGAGGTCATGCAGAAACAAAAACAATGAAAACTACAACAAAACAAACTCATTTATACAGTAACACGGATCTTCGCAAGCTTTTAATTCCGATCATCATTGAACAATTGCTTTCTTCCCTGATGGGAACTGTCGACACGATGATGGTCAGCAATGTCGGGTCTGCCGCAATTTCGGCAGTCTCGCTGGTGGATTCCATTAATATCTTAGTCATTCAGGCGCTTTCTGCGCTGGCGGCAGGAGGAGCGATTCTCTGTTCGCAGTATATTGGAAGCGAAAAACGGGATGGAGCAATCCGTTCGGCACAACAGGTGCTTTTTGTTATGACAGTTTTGTCCGTCGCATTATCCGCGGGCTGTCTGATTTTCCGTGTTCCGCTGCTGCGTGTTATTTTCGGGGCAGTGGAAGCGGATGTTATGAAAAATTCACAGGTGTATTTCCTGTTTACGCTGCTGTCATTCCCGTTTATCGGTCTTTACGATGCGGGCGCATCGATTCTGCGGGCGCAGAACAACAGCCGCAGTCCGATGGTGATTTCGGTGATTTCCAACTTTATGAACATCGGCGGAAATGCCATTCTTATTTTCGGCTTCCACATGGGTGTCGAAGGAGCCGCGATTTCGACTTTAATTTCGCGTATTTTCTGTGCGGTTGTCGTACTGTGGAAGCTTCGGGATGAAAGCAAACCGATTTTTGTGAAGCAGTATCTTTCCATTCGGCCGGACTTGGTTTGATCAAAAATACTGTTCATCGGTATCCCATCGGGAATCGAGAACAGTATGTTCCAGTTTGGAAAGCTGGCGATTCAGTCCACTGTGTCCACACTTGGCACGGTTGCCATTGCCGCGCAGGCGATGACGAACATCCTTGAGAACCTGAACGGTGTCGCTGCGATCGGTGTCGGCATCGGACTGATGACGGTAGTCGGTCAGTGTCTCGGCGCGGGCCGGAAGGATGAAGCAATCTACTATATTAAAAAACTGTGCTGGCTGTCAGAAGTGGTTATCGTTGCAAGCTGTCTGCTGGTATTTGTGCTGACAAAACCGATTACGATGATCGGCGGTATGGAGGCAGAGAGTGCAAAGCTCTGCATGCAGATGATGATCTTTATCACGATTGTAAAGCCGCTCTGCTGGGTCATGGCGTTTGTCCCGGGATACGGCATGCGGGCCGCGGGAGATGTAAATTTCTCCATGATCACGTCCTGCTGTACGATGTGGCTGTGCCGTGTGAGTCTCTGTATTTACCTGTGCCGCGTATGGGGATTCGGCCCGATTGCGGTCTGGATCGGTATGGCGGCAGACTGGAGCCTGCGGTCCATTCTCTTTACCATCCGGTTCAAATCAGGAAAATGGCTGAATCATCATTTGATAGAAGAAAAGAAACAGGAGAGCTAAACATCTTCTTCCGGTAAAAAGGAAAGCGCATATGCAAGAGAGTCGTTGAGATGAGATTTTTGACCGCGGCTGGAAGCGTACCGGATCAATCACCTGAGCTGGTGGAAAGAGGAGCTTGCATCCGAAGAAGAGATGGAAGAGGGACGGAACAATCTTGCAGCACACGACAATCGGAATGTAGATGAAAAGAAAATCCTTTTGTACGAACAGATCATTCGGGTTGTGTAGAAACAGGAAGAAAAAACTGGATTTTTCCAGTACCGGATGATAAGATAAAACTGTGTTTCGGGATGGCTTAAACATATGGAGGTGCAGGATGGAACCAATTTATTTGTCAATCCAGCAGAAAGAAACTGGCAGCCGCATCAAATCCCTTCTTCGTGAAAGCGGATACACCGTGAGAGACATTCAGAATGCCATGGGTTTTGAAAATCCACAGGCGGTCTATAAATGGATTTCCGGCAAGTGCCTGCCAAGTCTGGACAACTTTCTCATTTTAAGCAGATTATTAAACACAAGCATCGAAGATATCCTCGTCATTGACGGGGATATTCCTCGTTTCCGAAGCAAATACAGAGAAATCCGAGAAAGATTAAACCGCTGGTATAATGACAAAATCGTTATTTTGTGATACAGTGAAGAAAAAGCAGAAAAAGAACCGGTTAAAAAGGTTTTGGAAAGGAAAAACAGATGTCAGCAGGAATACGTTTTGGCTACCGCAATTTAGAACATACCCCAGAAGCAACGTTTGTCGTCAAACAGCGTGGCTTTGTTTTGATATGTTCAATTGAGAAAAGCGACAGAACGGATTCTGTGGAATATGATACGGGAGGATCAAATTAGACGACCGCATCAGACAACTGGATACGAACGAAGAGGAGCCGCTTATCTTATGTTGAACACATGGGATAGGTGGCTTTTTCTATTAAATTTTTATATCAGAACAAATTGAGAAGGGAGAAACCCGGAATGGATCAGATCGAAATCAAAGGAAAAGTAAATACAGCCATCTGCTATGCCAGGGTCGTAGAGGAGGAAGCCATCGAGCAGATCCGCCGCATGTGCGATTATCCGATGACGGAAGGCTCGCGGATCCGCATCATGCCGGATGTGCATGCGGGAAAAGGATGTACGATCGGAACAACGATGACCATCCGCGACAAGGCAGTGCCGAACGTCGTCGGTGTGGACATCGGGTGCGGCATGTACACCGTAAATCTTGGAAGAGCCGAACTTGATTTTGCAAAAATCGACGAGGCGGCACATGTTATCCCGTCCGGCATGAATGTCTGGGAGGGGAGACAGGAACGTTTTGACCTGATGACACTTGCCTGCAGCCGGGAATTAAAAGACACAAAACGCCTGGAGCGGTCGCTTGGAACCTTAGGCGGCGGCAACCATTTTATCGAGATCGATGAAGCTGCCGACGGCACAAAATATCTCGTCATCCATTCCGGCTCGCGGAATCTCGGAAAACAGGTGGCAGAGTATTACCAGAATCTGGCAGTGCGGCTGGACCGCGGTTATGACGAGTACCTGGAAAAACGCGAGGAGCTCATACGCACCTACAAAGAGCAGGGCCGCAGAAAGGAAATCCAGGAGGCGTTAAAACAGCTGCAGTGGAAACCGGACGAAGCGCAGATGCCGGAGGATCTCTGCTATCTGACCGGAAAATATCTGGAAGCCTATCTGCACGACGTGGAGATCTGCCAGCAGTTTGCACGCCGGAACCGGGAAAAAATGGCGGAAATCCTGCTGGAACGAACCGGCCTTACCGGCACCGATGCGTTCCACACGATTCATAACTATATCGACACAAACGAGATGATACTCCGAAAAGGCGCAATCGCAGCGCACAAAGGAGAACGAGTGCTGATTCCGATCAATATGCGTGACGGCAGTATTCTCGCCGTCGGAAAAGGAAATCCGGAGTGGAACGATTCTGCCCCGCACGGAGCCGGACGGCTGATGTCGCGTAAAAAAGCGAAGGAAACCCTGGCACTGGAGGAATACCAGAAGAGCATGGAGGGAATCTATACGACTTCCGTCAACGAACATACCCTGGACGAGGCGCCGATGGCGTACAAATCGCTGGATGACATTCTCGATATAGTCCGTGCATCGGTCGATGTCGTGGAGGTGCTGCGTCCCGTTTATAATTTCAAAGCATCAGAATAGAGGCGGAGGAAACCAGTAAAATTCCTCCGCAAGAAGGAGGAAGAAAAAATGATGGCAATTCCGTCAATTGATATGGAAGCAACAGGAAGAAACATTACAAGACTGCGGCAGCAGGCAGGCCTTACCGTCCGCGACCTGCAGGAAATTTTCGGTTTCACCACCCCGCAGGCAATCTACAAGTGGCAGCACGGCACCGCCATGCCGGCAATCGACAACCTGGTCGTGCTGGCAGCGGTACTGAATGTGTCGATCGATGAGATCGTGATTGTGGAGACAAGAGAGCTTGTGCTTGCGAGTGCATGAAGTCCGGTTCTGATCCGGCGCGCGGAGCGGCAAAGCCGAAGGGGGGGGAGCAATCCGCCCGGTGCGCAAAAAACGCAGGATTATACCGCAGGTTGAATGACAAACCACATACGATGAGATATAATAAAGACATAACAAGGGCAGGTAAGCCTAGCAGCGAAGGCGGCGGACTGTAAATCCGTTACAATAGAAACACCGTTGGTTCGAGTCCAACTCTGCCCATGCAAACCGGTCGCGGAAAGTCTCCCCCGGCTCCGTTGACTTTATATGTGCAAACTGATAAGATACTCATAAGTATGTTCTTATGGGTATCTTATTTTTGTATTTCAAAAAGAAAAGGGGAAATTAAATAATGACAAAAAAGAAAATCATTGGCCTTTGCATCGGCGCTGTCGTTCTTGCCGTGGCTGTGGCCGGTGTGAAGGAAGGCAGCTGGCTGATGAAGCATCGCCGGATGCAGAATGAGTTTACGCATGAGATGAATGCATTCACGACTAAAACAAACGCTGAGCTGATCCAGCCGACGATTGTTGCGGAGGATGATATCTACGGCTGGCTTTTCCATGAGGAAGATGACGGGCTGTACATGAATCTCTATTACCGGATCAAAAACGAGTCCAATCAGCACGAAATTGCATCCAGTGAATTTCCTGTGAAGATCAAAAAGGAGCTTCTTGCGGATGATGAAGTGTGGAGCAGAACGACGCGGACCGCGAAAAATCAGGTTCACGCGGAATACCTGGAAGGAGAAGATGACATGACGGTTTCGTTTGACGTCTATTACCAGTGTGAGGGTTCCTGCGGGGAATATTTTGCGGATATTACCGTGACGGACAGTGAGACCGGAAAGCTCTACTACAGCAGTGAAGCAGAAAATGAAGCGGCAGAATAGGAGGAGCGATGGCCGAAAAAGAAAGCAAAAATAAATGGCACACACCGGCGGAGCGGATTATGATGCTGGGGTTTGCTGCGGTGATTCTGCTGGGGACAATTCTTCTTTGCCTGCCGGTTTCTGCGGCGGACGGAAAAAGCGTTTACTGGCTCGACGCCCTGTTTACCGCAACGACATCTGTCTGCGTGACGGGCCTTGTCACCGTTCCGACGGCGACGACATGGAGTACCTTTGGAAAAATTGTGATCCTCGGGTTGATTCAGTTCGGAGGTCTTGGCATCATGGCGTGCCTGACGATGGTGTTTCTGATCCTGCGCCGGAAAATCAGTCTGCAGAGCCGTAAACTGATCCAGGACACTTACAATCTGCCGGTTTTAAAGGGCAGCGTCGGTATTGTGCGGAAGCTGCTGATCGGCACGGCGGCGGTGGAGCTGGCGGGAGCCTTTTTCTACAGCTTCTGGTTTGTGCCGGAATACGGTTTCTGGAAGGGAATCGGCTACAGCCTGTTCCACTCCGTATCCGCCTTCTGCAACGCCGGAATTGACCTCGTCGGGGAATCCTCGTTCGCCCCGTTTGTGACGAACCCTCTCATCAACTTTACGACGATGGGCTGATTTTCTTAAGCGGCCTTGGCTTTCCGGTCTGGTGGGAAGTTCTGGAGCGCGTGCAGGATCTTGTAAAAGGAAAACGGACCCGGAAAAACTTCGTGCGCGGCTTCACGCTCCACACCAAACTGGTTCTGACGACAACCGTCATTCTTCTGTTCGGCGGGGCGCTTCTGATCCTCGCGCTGGACTGGAACAACGCATCCTCGCTTGGCAGCTTAAAACCGGCGCAGAAGGCTATGGCGGCCTTCTTCCAGTCCGTGACGACGCGAACCGCGGCTTTGAGACGATCCCGCAGGCAAACTTCTCGGACGGCTCCGCGATGGTAAGTATGATCCTCATGTTCATCGGCGGCTCTCCGATGGGAACGGCGGGCGGTGTCAAGACGACGACTGTTGCGATTCTGCTCGTGGTCGTCGCATCCTACATCCGCGGCGATTCCGACACCGTGGTCTGGGGACGGAAGGTCATGGAAGAAAACATCCGCACCGCGGTCGTTATTTTCTTCTTCGCACTGACGATGGCATTCACCGCGACGGTGCTTCTGATCTCTGTCACCGGAAGTCCTCTGCTGGACTGCCTGTATGAGATCGTTTCCGCTGTGGCAACCGTGGGACTGACGCGGTCGCTTACGCCGACCTTCCGGCGGCGGGAAAAATCATCGTAATTCTGGTCATGTTCATGGGACGTCTTGGACCGGTTACGCTGGCTATTGCACTGCGGCGGAGAAGCGGAAGAAAAGATGTGGATATCCAGCGCCCGGAACAGCGGGTGCTGATTGGATAAAAGAGGAGAAAAAACATGAGTAAACAATACGCAGTCATCGGACTTGGAAAATTCGGCTTCGCCGTGGCGACGACGCTGGCGCAGGCAGGAAAAGAAGTGCTCGCGGTCGATAAAGACCCGGAGCTGGTACAGGAGATCGCCGATCTCGTCACATATGCGGCGCGCGCGGACATCACCGACAGCCGTGTTTTTGCATCGCTTGGCATCAGCAACATGGATGTCGTGATCGTCGGCATCGCTGAAAATATGGAGTCGAGCATCCTCGCCACCCTGCAGGCAAAAGAGGCGGGCGTGCCGCTCGTCATCGCAAAGGGCATGAGCCAGATGCATGCCAATATTTTGAAAAAAGTCGGCGCGGACCGCGTCGTGATGGCGGAGAGTGAGACGGGCATCCGCCTCGGAAAAAGCCTGATTTCCGGTGGCTTCCAGGACTTCTTCATGCTGTCGGATTCGTTCTCCATGGTAGAGCTTCCCGTGCCGGAAGAGTGGACGGGGCATAACCTCGAGGAGCTGGATCTGCGGAAGAAATACAGTATCAACGTAATCGCCGTCAAGGACGGGGAAGACATCCGTGTCACGGTCAATCCGAAGACGCTGCTCCGCGCAGAGGAAGTGCTGATTCTGATCGGCGAAAACAAAGAACTTGCCAAATTGATGAAAAACAGGAAATGAGGGGACCATTCATGATTACAAGCAGCAGCAATGCACAGGTAAAAAACATTATTGCGCTGAACAAAAAAGCAAAAGAACGCCGGGAGCAGGACGTTTTTCGTGGCGGAGGGCTGGAAAATGTTCCAGGAAGCGCCGCGGGAATGGCTGAAAAAAGTATATGTGTCTGAGAGCGGCAGCAAAATGCATGAAATGCCGTCCGACGGGACAGAATACGAAGTAGTGGACGACCGCGTGTTCCAGTCCATGTGCGACACGAAGACGCCGCAGGGTGTTTTAAGTGTGATCCGCATGCCGCATTACACCGAAGAGGAGGTGATGGACAACGGAAAGACACCGCTTCTGATGGTACTTGAGGATCTGCAGGACCCTGGAAATGTTGGAACAATCATCCGCACCGCAGAGGGCGCAGGAGTCACCGGCATCATCATGAGCCGCGGTACCGCGGATATCTTCAATCCGAAAACGATCCGTTCGACGATGGGCTCGATCTACCGTATGCCGTTTCTGATCGTCGACGATGCGGTCGGATTTGTAAAAGGCTTAAAAGCGCGGAAGATCTGTACGTACGCGGCACATCTGCATGGCGTGCATTCCTACCGCGAGGAGGATTACACAAAAGGAACGGCATTCCTGATCGGAAATGAGGGAAACGGCCTGACTGATGCAATGGCAGAGGCCGCCGAGTGCCTGATCCGTATTCCGATGGAAGGAAAAGTGGAGTCGTTAAACGCAGCGATTGCATCCGCCGTTCTCATGTATGAGGCACACGGCCAGCGCGCATAAAAGAAAGAGCGTTACCGGTTTTCTTACATTTCTCTTAACCTGCCGGAAACCTACTCGACAGAACCGGTATTTTGAGCTAAAATGGAAAGAGCAGAGTCCGGGCTGAATTTCTGTCAGTCCGGTAAAACTGTAATATTTGCCAGAAAAGCAAAAGCTGTTTTGGGAGGAAGGAAAAATGAGTGAGAAAAAAAACATCAGTAAAAAGGAGCTCCGAAGAAGAAAGCGGAAGCGTGCGCTGATGATCAAAACAGGAATTCTATGTGTTCTGCTTGTCATCTTCGGCATTGGAATCTGGCTTTGGCCGGAGGAACAGAAAAAATCCAGCAGAAAGCACAGGAAAAAGAGGATCAGAAAACAGCAGAGGTGGACGGTTCCGTATCGTCGGACAGCACGGGAAGTGCTGAAGCGCCGACAACGAAAGCACAGATTATGGCGGAAGCCGATGCACTTGCGCAGACATACGATTACGATGGAGCCATTGAAAAGCTCCAGAGCGTAGAGGGCGCAGCAACCGACGCGGATATCATCACAAAAGTAGCAGAGTACACCAGCACGAGAGATGCCTGTGTGCGCGTCAACGTCAACGAAGTAACCCACATTTTCTATCATTCTCTTGTAGTCGATCCGCAGAAAGCGTTCTATCAGGACAACGCACAGACCGCAGGCTTCTGCCAGTGGATGACCACCGTGGATGAGTTCAACGCGATCACCCAGCAGATGTACGACAGAGGATATGTCATGGTTTCGATCAACGATCTCGTGAAAAAGACCGTAGATGATGACGGAACCGTTCATTACGAGGAAGGGGACATTTACCTGCCGGAGGGCAAGAAAGCATTCGTTCTTTCTCTGGATGACCTTTCCTATTACCACTCTTACGACGGACGCGGCATTGCCAGCAAAATGGTAGTCGGCGACGACGGAAAACCGACCTGCGAATACATTCAGGATGACGGAACTGTTGTGACCGGTGCTTACGACTGCATCCCGCTGATGGATCAGTTTATCGAAGCGCATCCGGATGCCGTATACCACAATGCGCGCGGAACCGTAGCACTGACCGGCTACGATGGAATCCTCGGATACCGCACCGACGGTGATTACAAGACGAGAGAAGATCTGACGGATGATCAGGTAGCATGGCTTGATGCACACCCGGATTTCGACTGGGATAAAGAGTGCGAGGAGGCGAAAAAAGTAGCCGATGCGATCAAAGCAGACGGCTGGACATTCGCAAGCCATACCTGGGGCCATATCCGTGTCGGCGACAAACCGATCGAGACGATCCAGGCGGATACCGAGAAATGGCTGACGTATGTTGCACCGCTCATCGGCGGAAGCGATATCATCATCTTTGCACATGGACAGGATCTTTCCGACTGGCATGATTACACGATGGACAATGAGAAGTTTGCTTACTTAAAGAGTCAGGGCTTCAACATCTACTGCAACGTAGATTCCTCCCAGTATTTCGTTCAGGTAAGAGACAATTACCTGCGTATGGGACGAAGAAACCTGGATGGATACCGTCTGTACCAGAACCTCTACGGAGGCGGCGAGGACAGAACAAGCGATCTGTTTGATTCTGCCTCTGTTATTGATCAGCATCGGCCGGTAGATGATCCATCCCTTTACAATTTAGGTTAAAGAATTTTGAAAATGAAAAAGATCTCACAGAACTTCTATTATTTATAGAAGAAAGTCTGTGGGATCTTTTTTTCAGCAGGGCGAACCATTTACAGATATTTTTCTACGAGTGGAAACGGCAGAGGCCCGAGACGGAGCAGTTTTTCATGGAAACCGATCAATGAGAATGAGTCACCTTCCTGTTTCTGCACTTCCGAGAGGAGCTGCGAAAACGAGAGCGATCCGACACAGTATTTCAGATAGTTCGCCGGTGTCTCGAGAATATACTGATATAAAGAGGCAGCGGCCGACGCATCCGTGATGCCGAACTGCGCCAGAAAGGCTGACGCATCCGAGAGGAGCCATCCCTGGCTGTGGATTCCGAGATCCAGCAGCGAGCAGAGGGTAAGATGCACCGAGCGGTTCAGATACCAGAGACGGCAGAGCGCCTGCGTGTTTGCATCGAGATTACGTGCGGCGTAGCGGCAGGCATATGATTCAACGTAGGTTGCCCATCCTTCTACATAACCCGACGGCGCGTAGAGATGGCGGATCAGAAGCGGGTCGGAGCGCGAGAACGAGACGGTCTGGTACAGATGGCCGGGAAAGCCTCGTGGGCAAGCGTCGAATACAGCTCGATGCCGGTCATCTCATCCGCGGGATTCAGGTAAATGGAGTTGGGTGAATTGACATCGGCGGGCGGTGTGAGATAAAAGGCGGGGCTTAAAAAATCCTTGAGGGAGTCATCCACGGTCTTTACTTCGTATGCGATACCCGAAAGAACGGGAAAATCTTCAGAAACGGCATTCTGCAGATCGGCAAGCATTTCCTCCGGCGTGGAGAACGGCAGCACGAGCGCCTGCTCGGAGAGGGAGAGCGACGGATTCTGATCGAGAATGATCTGCATTTCGGCACACTGGTCCGCAAGCTGCTGTGTTAAAAGGCGGGTCAGCTCCTCCGGTGAAGCGTCAACACCGACGCGGCTGCGGAGAAGATACGCATAGTAGGAAAGTCCGCCTTCCTGCCGGGAAAGACCGCCGGCGTTCTGCGTTCCTTTGCCGCGGAGTGAAGAAAGCGCATCGGAAAGAGAGCGGTAGGCGGGAAAAACACAGGAGGTAAGGAGTTTTTCATGCGTCTGCAGACAGAGATTCCTTTCCGCCTCAGAAAACAGTGAAGACGCCTGCAGTTTATTCTGAAAAACGGTGTGGAGCAGATGGATTTCCGGTGTATCCGCGTCGGCGAGAAAAGCACTGCACTGGCGGATAATGCCATCGACCGCAAGGTCATTCTGAAACACGCCCTGCCGGGATTTTTCCTGTTCGAGTGCGATGAGGTCGGAGAAATAGCGCGGGAGATCCTGCAGAAGATGGAGGTAGTCGGCGATATCCTGCTGTGTGCGGAACGGGTACTCTGCGAGCAGAATGGGAAGCTGTGCCTGAATCCCGAGCGACGGACCGAGCGGTTCCGCAAGAAGGCTGGTGCTGCCCGGCATTTTCTCGCAGTCCAGCTCGTAGAGCAGAAGATCGAGCGTGATCTGATTTTCCGCGGAGAGGCGGTTGCGATGAAAGGATGTGAGCGTTGTTTCCACACTCTGCAGCAGGGCATCATACGAGGTGCGGTAAGGGATGGAACCGTGCCGAACGAGGCGGTGCCGGGGGCAATTCCGCGGGAACCGGATCGGCGAGGGTATAGTGGAGCGTGATGGCAGAAGAGGTTACCTCGGAGTGGAACCGTTCCTCCACATACGCGGAAAACCGGCGGTTCTCACCAGGGGAAAAGAACGGGGAAAAATACCAAAACAGCAGGGCGAAAAGAAGTCCGCCGCACAGAAGCAGAGGGAACAGGATGCGGCGGTGCAGAGAAGCTGGTTTCATAGAATAGGCTCCGGTGCGGACAGTTATCATAAAGTATGTAAAAAATGCTGATTTTATGCGCTTTTTCCGTGGCCTTTCATTTGACTTTCCAAAACGGCTTTGCTATAATCAGTAACGAATGAAATAAGGGACTTTTCAGTGCGGAACGGATTTGAAAAAGAATCCGCGAAGATAAAAGGGAATCAGGTGGAAATCCTGAGCGATCCGGTCACTGTAAGCAGGGAGTGTTAGCTGCAGAAATGCCATTGTGCGAAACGCATGAGAAGGCGCGGCTGCGTGAAGATCTGCGAGTCAGGAAACCTGCTGGAAAGGTTAGTGAATCGCTTCCGATGAAAGCATATATTCATGGAAAGATGTACGAAGCAAAATCGGACATCTGCTTTTTTGTCGCCATGCGTCCGAAAAAGAGCTTCGGTGGAGAAACTCTTTTGCAGAAAAAGCAGATGTCTGTTTGTCTTTTCGCAGAAAAAATGTGTCCTCAAAAACAAGATTACTTGCAGGGAGACATCATTGACGGGGACAGGCACCGCCCAGCTGCCTGAAAAAGTCAGACGGAATCCGGAGCAGATGCGCGAAGGATATCCGAAGAAAAGGAGAAGTTATGAAAGGAAATTCAAGCAAATTTCTGGCACTGCTGCTGTCGGCGTCCATGATCATGAGCCGACTGCCAGCGTATTAGCAGATACGCAGGAAAAAGCAGCACAGACAGAAAGCAGCGCAGCCGCAGAGGAAGCGCTGCAGAGCGAAGAAACAGCAGAGACGGCAGAACCGGAAACAACACCGGCAGAAACCGAGAGCAGTGAAAGCACTGCAGAGACTCCGGCAGAAGAGCCGACGGAAACACCGGCTGCGCCTGCAGAGGATCAGACACCGGCAGGATCTGACGAGACCGAGACACCATCTGCAGATGAGGATGCTTCGGAAGATACTGCAGAGGACACTGCAAAAGACGGTGAAGAGACTGCCGATACCACAGAAAAAGAGCCGGAAGCAGCAGATGAGACTTCCCAGGATGCTAAAAAAGAAACACCGGCAAAAGAAGAAACCAAAGATGCTGTAAAAGAGAATACCAGTCCGGCGGCAGAACAGCCGAAAACGGAAGTAAAAGAAACAACCAAAAATGAGGCATCCAATACAGCCGAGGAGAAAGAAACAAAAGCAGCGGAAGCAGCAAAACCGGCAGATGGTGAGTATGAGACTTCTGCAGAAGCAACCGGAAGCATGTTCCGTGTGATTTCTTCCAGACTCATCGTAAAAGATGGAAAACTGAAAGCATCCATTCTGCTGAGTGGAACCGGCTATGATTACCTGTATACGGGAACAGCAGCAGAAGCTGCCGCAGCAGATGAAAAGAGCTGGATTGCTCCGACAGGAAGCGAAACCTATACGGATACGAAGACCGGTGCAGAAAAGACCGGATATCGTTTTGAAATTCCGGTGGAAGAGCTTGACAAACAGATGGATGTTGCCGTTCGCTCAGCCAAGAAAAAAACATGGGCTGATAAAACTGTTACGATCCACAGCACCGCTGCAATCCCGACCGTAACCCCGGAACCGACCGAGCCCCCGGCCCCGAGTGAAACACCAGGCGATGATTCTTCCGAGACACCAGTCAGCGTAGAAGCACCTGTTGTAAAGGACAACGGTCAAGCATTCAAAATGTTCCTCATCTCTGAGGCAACCATGATCAACAAGGGCGACAAACTTGTTCTTACCCTGAAAACAAACAACACATCGTTTGATAAACTGTATTTTGGAAATAATGATGACCTTGCAAAAGCACCGGTTATTCAGGGAATGCAGGAAGCAAACGACGGTTTTTCCTTTGCGTTTGAAGTAGATGCTGACAAAGCCGGCACAACCGTTCCGATTGTTCTTGGAAAGAAAGACGGAACCTGGTATACGAAACAGCAGCTTTACTTTGTGATTCCGGGAACGAAAACACCAGATGTTACACCAACCCCGGAACCGACCGTAACCCCGGAACCGACTGAGATCCCGGCACCAACCGCAACGCCGACCCCGGAGCCATCTAAAGTTCCAAATGGCATTTACAGCGGAACCGCCGAGACGGGTGCTCAGATGTTCAAAGTAGTGGCTGTGGAGCTGACCGTAAAAGATGGTGATATGAAAGCTAAGATCACCTTAAGCGGTGTTGCTTATGACTACCTGTATATGGGAACTCCGGAAGAGGCAGCTGCTGCAGATAAGAGCGCATGGATCGCGGGCATCGGAACAGCGGATTATACGACCGATGACGGACAGACCAAAACCGGAATGCAGTATGAAATCCCGGTAGCAGCACTTGATCAGCCGCTTACCGTTGCATCCCATTCTGAAAAACGGGACAAATGGTATGCAAGAACCATCACCATCGCATCAGCAAGTCTGAAAAAGACCTCAGATCTTCCGGCAGATGAGACAAACAAAATTGCAGACGGTATCTACGAAGCAACTGCTGAGACTGGTGCAGCAATGTTTAAAGTAGTCAAAGTAAAACTGACTGCAAAAGATGGAAAAATGACAGCACTTATCACCTTAAGCGGAGCAGGTTACAATTACCTGTATCTGGGAACAGCAGCAGATGCAGCAGCAGATAAGAGTGCATGGATTGCATCCAAAGGAAAAGGTGAGTACACCTTAAACGGCGAGACCAAAACAGGACTGCAGTTTGAAATTCCGGTAGAAGCACTGGATCAGGGCCTGGCAGTGGCAGCTCACGCAGTAAAGAGCGGCAAATGGTTTGACAGAACCATCACGATCGCATCCTCCAGCCTGAAAAAGACCGGAGATCTGCCGTCGGATGATTCCAACGATCCGAAACCAACCATCGTTCCGACCAAGACCCCAACCGTATCTCCATCTGAGACACCGGTTGTAAAACCGACCAGCACCCCGACTCCGGCACCGACCCAGAAACCGGCCGATACCAAACCGGAGCAGGAATCCAAATATGAGTCTGACTTAAGCGGCGGCACATCCAAAGTAGACAGTGCAACCACACTGGCAGACGGCGTTTACACACCAGACGGATTCTCCTTCTCCGGCGGATCCGGAAAGGTAACCATCTCCTGCAGCAAGATTACTGTAACGAACGGACAGGCTTATGCAACGATCGCATTCAGCAGTCCGTACTACGGATATGTAAAAGCAAACGGAAATAAATACATGGCAAATGTCAGCGGCGGAAGCAGCATCTTCACCATTCCGGTTGAGCTGAACAAGAACAATACCATTATCGGTATGACCACCAGAATGTCCGTTGCCCATGAGATTTCCTACAACATCTTCATCTCCCTGGCAGCAGCAAAGAAGGGCGGCAGCACTTCTTTCAGCACAGGATTTGTAAAAGCAGACGGAACAACCTCCACGATCAGCACCGATAACTCCAAGCTGGATACCACCGCTCCGGAGATCATGGGACTGGAATACAAAGCAGAGACAAAACTTGCTTACGCAGAGTACTTCAAGATGTATCATTACGACGAAGGCATCACCCTGCTGGAGATCGATATGACAAAAGATACCGAGCGTGATCCGGAGAAACGGACCGAGGACGACAAGAAAGCAGAAGATACCGATACCGCAGCAGCAGAGAATACCGCAGCAGCAACCGACGAGGAAGAAGCGGCAGCAGCATCCGATTCCAAAAAACCAGCACTGAGAAAGCGAAAGATCTGACCGAAAAGACAAAAGAGCTGTACGAAGGCAATGTTGTCAAATATCTGATCGTTCCGAAAGATGTTGAGATTCCGGCAGGACTGGACAAAGATATGATTGTGATCCAGCTTCCGGTTGAGAAAACATACGTAGCATCTGAGGATGCCCTGAAACTTCTCGACGAGCAGTTAGACGCAGCAGAGAGCATCAAAGCAGTCGGCATGGAGCAGAAAGACTGCCAGATCGAAAACATTGCAAAAGCAATGGAAGACAAAAAAATCTCCTTCGACGGAGCATTCGATGATCTGGACTACAAAGCTCTGGTAAAAGATGAAATCGACTTTGCAATTCTTCCGTCTGAGTTCCTTCCGGGAAATGCAAAAGATGAGGAAGATGCTGATGCAGCCGACGAGACCGCAGATACCAAAGCTGAGGATCAGAAGGACGATAAAGACGATAAGACAACGGATGAGAAAGCAGACGAAGACAAGACTCCGGAAGAACTTCTGAAAGAGGAAAATGAGCGTCTGTCCGACACCGCAGAGCGTCTGGCAACCCTGACCATTCCGATGCTGGTTGACCGTTCCGCAGACGAGAAGACCGATCTTGCGAAAGCAGAGTGGCTGAAAGTCTACGGCGTGATCTTCGGATGCGAGGATCAGGCAAATGAGCTGTTCCAGAAGATGGTAAAGGCAGAAGAGAATAAATAAGTACAATAATTTGCAGCAAAAAATGAGAAAGGGCTGCTGCCGTATGGCAGCGGCTTTTTCTTTAAGAAAGGAATATCAAATGACAGGAAAAAACGAAAGAAAGCTGAAAAAATGGGCTGCACTTTTTCTTGCAGCAGCGATGTCACTGACGGCCTGCGGCAGCACCGCATCAACGGGAAGCAGCACATCGTCCGCGTCGGGCACTTCGGCAGTTTCTGAGAGCAGCACATCCACAGCATCCGTAGCAGATGTTTCCGAAAGCCAGACGGAGAGCACATCCGTCTCGGAAAGTACGGCTGAAAGTGAAAGCACCTCCGAAGCCACTGCTGCGAGCAGCACCTCCGGGAGTGATACCGCATCCGCGGATGGTTTCGCAACGACAGACGATGTCAGCGACGCACCGGACATCACCGGAATCACCATCGAGAGCAAGATGGTCCTGAATTACGCCGAGTGCTTTAACGTATACTACTGCACAGACGGCTATAAACTGATCGATGTCAAAGACGGCGCGCAGTATCTGCTCGTCCCGGACGGAAAAGAGGCGCCGGATGACCTCGATTCCGACGTAATTGTAATCCATCAGCCGCTGGAACGCATCTACATGGCAGCAACCTCTCCGATGGCGCTGTTCGATGCCATCGACTCCCTCGATACGATTCGTCTCTCCGGTGAAACCGCAGACAACTGGTACGTACAGGATGCCGTTGACGCGATGAATGCCGGAACGATGATCTTCGCCGGAAAATACAGTGAGCCGGATTACGAACTTCTGGTCAGTGAGAACTGTGATCTGGCCATTGAATCCACGATGATCCTCCATTCCCCGAAGGTACAGGAGATGATCGAGATGCTCGATATTCCGGTCTTCATCGACCGTTCCAGCTACGAATCCCAGCCTCTTGGCAGAACCGAATGGATCAAACTCTACGGTGCATGCTGGACAAAGAGGAGGAGGCAGCCGACTTCTTTGCAAGTCAGGCAAGTGTTGTGGAAAATCTGAAGGATTTCCAGAATACCGAAAAAACGGTCGCTTTCTTCTATATTAATACGAGCGGAGCTGCCGTTGTGCGGAACCCGGAGGACTATATTTCCAACATGATCGAGCTTGGCGGTGCGCGCAACGCCTTCCGTGATCTCCAGGACGACAGCGGAAAAACATCCGTGCCGATCACGATGGAGCAGTTCTACGATACGGCCGAAGATGCGGACTACCTGATCTACAACGCAAGCATCGATTCCACCGTCAAAACCCTGGACGACCTGCTGGCAAAGGATTCCATGTTTGCCGATTACAAAGCAGTCAAAGAGGGCAACGTCTGGACAACCGAGAAATCCATGTATCAGGCAACCGATAAAATTGCACAGTTTACCAACGACATTAACCTTCTGGTAACGGGCGGCGATCCGGATCAGATGGTATTCTTAAGAAAATTATCCTGATGGAGGAACGTATGTCAGAGAAAAAAAAATATGACAGAAAAAGAGAACAGTTTCCATATGGAACTTCCGGCGCCGTTCGCGGTATGCCGCTGTGTTCCTGGTGCTGATTCTGGCGTTCGCCGCCATCACCGTGCTGAATATCAATTCCGGAAACGTAAATATTTCGATTCCGGAAATTTTCCGGATTCTGCTGCGGCGGACCGGAGAGGGGAAAGCGTACAATATTATCTGGAAAATCCGCCTTCCGCGTATTCTGATGGCGGCAATCCTAGGCGGTGCTCTGTCCCTGTCGGGCTTCCTTTTACAGACTTCTTTGAAAACCCGATTGCCGGTCCGTTTGTTCTTGGAATTTCCTCGGGAGCCAAAATGGTCGTGGCGCTGACCATGATCTTTTATCTGGAGCGGGCGCGCAATATCACATCTTACACGATGATTGTTGCAGCATTCTTAGGATCCCTTCTCTCCGTCAGCTTCATTCTGCTGATGTCCCGACGGATCAAAAATATGGCAGGACTTCTCGTCGGCGGTATTATGATCGGTTACATCTGCTCGGCGGTCACGGATTTTGTTGTCACCTTCGCGGAGGATTCCGATATCGTCAACCTCCACGGCTGGTCACAGGGAAGCTTCTCCGGCATGAGCTGGAGCAACGTAGCGATCTCTGCGGCTGTGATCGGCATCACCTTTGTCATCACGTTCCTGATGGCAAAACCGATCGGTGCATACCAGCTCGGTGAGGCGTATGCGCAGAGCATGGGTGTCAACATCAAAGTATTCCGCATCGCGCTGATTCTGCTTTCGAGTATTCTCTCCGCATGCGTCACCGCATTTGCCGGTCCGATTTCGTTTGTCGGCATTGCCGTCCCGTTCCTCGTCAAACAGAGCCTCGGCACATCGCGTCCGCTCGTCGTAATCCCGGGAACGTTCCTCGGCGGAGCCGTCTTCTGTATGATGTGCGACCTGATCGCGCGTATGGCGTTTGCACCGCTGGAGCTGTCCATCAGTACGGTCACATCGATCTTTGGTGCGCCGGTCGTCATTTTCATGATGCTGCGCCGGAAAAGGGGGTAAGAGAATATGAATGAATATTATTTTCATCTGGACCACCTGACGGTCGGCTATGATAAGAAGCCGCTGATCAAAGATATCTGCATCAGCATCGAAAAAGGCGAGATCGTTACGCTGATCGGACCGAACGGTTCCGGTAAATCAACGATTCTGAAAAGCATCACCCGCCAGTTAAAGCTGGTCGGCGGAAATGTGGAGTTTGATGGGAAAAACCTGCATGAGCTTTCGTTCCGCGAGTTGTCCACGAAGATGGCCGTTGTGCTGACGGAGCGCATGAAGCCGGAGCTGATGACCTGCCACGATATTGTGGCAACGGGCCGCTATCCGTACACCGGACGGCTCGGCATGCTGACTCGCGAGGATGAGGAGAAGGTCGAGAAGGCGATGCGCGCCGTTCATGCCGAAGAGCTCGGCGGCCGCGATTTCAACGCCATCAGCGACGGCCAGCGCCAGAGAGTGCTTCTTGCGCGTGCGATCTGTCAGGAGCCGGAGGTCATCATCCTCGACGAGCCGACTTCTTTCCTCGATATCCGCCACAAGCTGGAACTGCTCGCGATTCTGCGCCGCATGGCAAAGGAGAAGGGCATCACCGTCATCATGTCGCTGCATGAGATCGATCTGGCACAGAAAATTTCAGATAAGATCATCTGCGTCAAGGGCGATGCTATTTCCCATTTCGGCGCACCGGAGACAATTTTCCGCGAGGATATCATCCGCGAACTGTACGAGATTGACAATGGTTCGTTTGACCCGTGCTTCGGAAGCATCGAGCTGCCGCGGCCGGAGGGAACACCGCGCGTCTTTGTCCTCGCAGGCGGCGGAACGGGAATCCTGGTGTTCCGGAAACTGCAGAAGGAAAATGTCCCGTTTGCGGCAGGCGTCCTGTATACGAACGATATCGATTACCAGCTCGCCCGCATTCTGGCGATGGAGACGGTAACCGAAGCACCGTTCCAGGAGATCAGCGACGAGGCATTTGCCCGCGCCTGCGAGCTGATGAAGAGCTGTGAACGTGTCATCGACACCGGCGTCCCGGTGGGCATGTGCAACCGCCGGATCGAAGAGCTGAGGGCAGAAGCAAAGCGGCTTGGAAAGCTGGCAGAGTAAAACAAAGAAAAATCCAATCAAAATCTCCTGTCTGGGAACGAAACAATCGTTTTCCGAACAGGAGATTTTCTTTTTGCAGCCATTGTAAAAACAGCAAAAGAACACGAAAAATGTAATATTAAATTGTACGAAAAATTCACACAATTCAAGTCAAAAACCAACAGAGATTGACACTTAAAAAGTCAAGTGCTTTATAAAATCTTTTGGCGAAATAACGGTTTTCTCTGTTATGACCAAAAACACGCGTTCTGATTTCGCAAGATTTAAACACATGCTTTCCACACCGTTTTTCGTGGATAATGTGGATAACTCGGTGTATAACTTGTTTTTAGGCATGTTTTCGGTGGTTAACTATGTGGATAACTTGTGGACGGGATGTTTATAAAATTGGCCCGTGTGGAAAAAACCCGGTTTCTTTGTGCAATTTCGACAAAAGAGGTTTTAAAGTTTTATACGACTGATATGAAAGGTTTTTCAGATTTCAGAAACTACGGAAAAACAGAAAAAAGCAGGCAGTTCTCCGTACAATACGAAGAATGCCTGCTTTTGCTGTATTCTATTCGAAAGAAGCCATCAGTGGCTGATCAGATATTTCTCTACCGAAGTCACACAGTTCGCGCCGTCGGCGGCTGCCGTGATGATCTGACGGAGCTGCTTCGTGCGGACATCGCCTGCGGCGAACACGCCCGGCACGCTCGTCACACCGTCTTCGCCGGCTTTGATGTAGCCAGCCTCATCGGTTTCTACGGTGCCTGCGATCAGTGCGGAGACCGGAACGATACCGACGGCAATAAACACGCCGTCTACCGTGATCATACCGGCTTCTCCTGCCTTTTTGTTCGTTACCTTCACGCCGGACACCATCTCGTTTCCCTCGATGGAATCCACAACCGTATCCCACACCATTTCCACATTCGGCAGTGCCAGCAGTGCATCCTGGAGAACACCGGCTGCCCGCAGTTCATCGCGGCGGTGGATCACGTAAACCTTTTTGCACGTTCTGGCAAGGAAAATCGCATCCTCCACGGCGACATCGCCGCCGCCGATAACGGCAACGGTTTTGTCTTTGAAAAATGCGCCGTCACACGTTGCACAGTAAGAGACGCCCATGCCGGAGAGTTCCTTTTCACCAGGTACATTTAACGCGCGGTGCTCCGCACCGGTTGCAAGAATGACCGTTCTGGCATGATACTCATTTTTTCTCGTGCGGACAATCTTGATCTCTTCGTCAAGAACAAGCTCCTTCACACGCTCGCGGGAAATTCCGCGCCCATTTTTCAGCGTGTGCGCGCAGCGTGCTTCCGAGATCCATGCCGCTGATGCCCGGAAGGCCGGGATAGTTGTCTACTTCATAGGTATTCAGCACCTGGCCGCCGCTTGCAAAGTTTGCCTCAATCGTAAGAGAGGAGAGCTTTGCGCGTTTCGCATAAATCGCGGCAGAAAGACCCGCCGGGCCGGAGCCGATGATGATAACGTCGTATAAGTTTCCATAAAAATCCTCGTTTTCGTCTGTAGTAAGCTGCCATGCAGCCATTTTTCTGAAAGTATCGTTACGGAGCCGGTGTTTCGGACGGTTCCTGACTGTCGGAAACGGAAGATGAATCTTCCGCGGAAGTTTTTTTGGCTTCTTCTTCCGGCGCTTCCGGCTGGTTGTGAACCACCTTGATGCTGCGTACCAGCTTCAGATCGTTGTCGATGCCGATTTCAGTGTAGTCCAGCTTTTCGTCATCACTATAGAATGTGTAGAGTGTCAGGTTACTATCCTCTTTTTCCGTTTTTTCTGATTTGGCATCCCCTGCCTTCGCCAGAAAATCGCTCTCGGAAGTGCCGAGCGTGATGCCGTTTGTGATTGAAATCGGAATCTTTGTCGTATCGAGATCGCCGTACAGCGAAGTAACAAAACAGTTGCGCACTGTCGTCGCCTCCGCGCCGTAATTATGTACGGTGCAGTAAAGCTTCTGACCGCCCTTTTCCAGCGTGACGTAGCCGTATTTTCCGTTTAAAACGGCCGTATCGGACTCTTTCGTATTGACGGTCCAGTCGTGGTCCAGAAGTTCACTGACCGGAACGGGAAGATGATAGAGTACATCGTCAAAGCGGACGGTCCAGTCGTTGATTTCAATGCTGTCGGCTTCCGGTGCCTGGTAGGCCTCCACTTCCGGTGTTGTGGCATCGCTGACACCATCGAGCGCTTCTGCATCAGCCGTGGTCGTAAAGTTCTGCATATCGAGGAATACAGAATTCCCGTTTTGTTATCGAAGCCGAGCGTGATCGTCTGGTACAGCCCGTACTCATACGTGAACTGCACAGAGGTATCGGTCTCATAACGGTCCTTTGGCGCACCGTAGATGCTTTCCGCATCCTCCATCAGCGACTGCTGCAGAGTGACGCCGTTCGGCAGGCCGACATAGATATTCTGGCCCTCAGCGGTCGAGGTGTCGATGTGAATGCCTCCGATCAGGCATTCCGCCACTGGCTTTGCGTGGTATCCGGATTGGCAATATCGACGGTAATCTGGTTTCCGTCCTTTTCAAAACTTTCGCCCTCTGAGAAGGATTCCGGCTGGATTTCCTTCGTGTCGTCGCCGCTGTAGACCCAGCCAAGCGCTGTAAAATCCGCGTAGGATTCCGGAATTTCGTATGTATCGCCCCAGATGGCAAGCTGAAAACTGTTCAGGTTCTTCGAGAGATCCACATCGTATTCCGGAATCTCATCGGAATCGCCGGAGGCCGCCAGATTGTCTTCGGGGTCGTCATCGTCGGTACTCTGACTGATGGTTGTGATCGGAATCGTTTCTGTTTTCTTTCCGCAGCCGCTCGTTCCCACGAGGAAAGCGGCAAATACTGCTGTTAAAACCCAACGGTATTTTTCATCAAAACCTCCTCATAATAAATGGTTAAAAATATTTGAAAGTTACTTCATGTAGGTAACGATATCAGTTCCCCCTATTCTATCACATTCCGCTTCGTTTTCCAATGTCTGAAGCGGATTTGAGAAAAATGGTTTTTCAAACGCGCGGTACGGAATACATATTTAGTAAGGAACTGGAAAGGGCAGAAGTCTGGGAGGAGGCTGTGTATGCGTTTTACAAAAATGCAGGGCTGCGGAAATGATTATATCTATGTAAATGCCATGGAGGAGCGGGTGGAGAGTCCGGGACGGCTGGCAAAAGCGGTAAGTGACCGCCATTTCGGCATCGGCGCGGACGGGCTGATTCTGATCGGGGCATCCAAAACAGCAGATTTTTCGATGGAAATGTACAACGCCGACGGCTCGAAGGGCGCGATGTGCGGCAACGGCATCCGCTGTGTGGGAAAATACGTGTACGAGCATGGGCTGACGAGAAAAACGACGCTGACTATCGAAACCGGCAGCGGAAACCGTGTGATTCATCTGCAGACGGGGGAGAATCTGAATGAGATCTGTCAGGTGACAGTGGAGATGGGAACGCCGGAATTCCGCGCCGCACAGATCCCCGTTGTTTCTCTGGGGGAATATGTGCTGGAGCATAAAATTACCGTGTGCGGGGAAAATTATACGATGACCTGCCTTTCGATGGGAAATCCGCATGCGGTGATTCCGGTGGAAGATGTGGAAAAAATATCCATTGCAAAGACCGGTTCCGCTTTTGAACACCTTTCCTGCTTCCCGGACCGTATCAATACAGAGTTTATCCAGACTTTAGATCAACACACAATAAAAATGAGAGTCTGGGAACGTGGGAGCGGTGAAACGCTGTCCTGCGGAACGGGAGCGTGTGCGGCAGCCGTCGCGGCGATGCTTTCCGGCTGTGTTTCGGAGGGAGAAACTGCCGTAGAACTGCGCGGCGGCAGGCTTTTCGTTACATGGGACCGGACGAAAAATAAGGTCCTTCTGACCGGCCCGGCCGAGACCGTTTTTGAAGGAACGCTTGCAGAACGAATTTGAAAAATGCAGATTTCTGTCTGCACGAAAGAGCAGTATGCAATATTCTGAAAATAAAAACTTACAGGAAATGCCTTTTCTTTTCAAAAGAAACATGCTACAATATGTGGTGCCCGCTACAAGAAAAGGGTGGGGGACACACAAGATATAGTGTTTGATTTGGAGGACACCACAATGGTTTATATTATCAAAAGGACGGCACCAAAGAAGAATTCGACGCGCAGAAGATCGTTCGTGCCGTAAATAAATCCGCACAGAGAATCCTGTATACCTTCTCACAGCAGGAGATTGACTTTATCTGTAAGTTCGCAACCGAGCACGTATATTCCCTTGGAAAGACCGAAATTCCGATCAGCGATATGCACAATATCGTGGAGGGAGCACTCGAAAAAGTAAACCCGGCTGTGGCAAAAAGCTACCGCGATTACCGCAATTACAAAACTGATTTTATCCATATGATGGACGAGGTCTACACGAAGAGCCAGTCCATCCGCTACATCGGCGACAAGAGCAATGCCAACACCGACAGCGCCCTCGTTGCAACGAAGCGAAGCCTGATTTTCAACGAGCTGAACAAAGAGCTGTACCGCAAGTTCTTCATGAACCGCAACGAGCTGCAGGCCTGTAAGGACGGCTACATCTACATCCACGACCAGTCCGCACGTCTCGATACCATGAACTGCTGTCTGTTCGATGTCGGAAACGTTTTAAAAGGCGGCTTCGAGATGGGAAATGTCTGGTACAACGAGCCGAAGACACTTGACACCGCATTTGATGTCATGGGTGATATCGTCCTCAGCACCGCTGCACAGCAGTACGGCGGCTTTACCGTGCCGGAGGTGGACAAGATCCTTGCTCCGTACGCACAGAAGAGCTATGATTACTACGTAAAAGAGTTCCTGAAATATACCGACGCATCCTGGGAGGGTGCACAGGAGAAAGCCATCGAGTATGCGATCGACAAAGTAAGAAGAGAGTGCGATCAGGGATGGCAGGGAATTGAGTATAAACTGAACACTGTTGGATCTTCCCGCGGTGATTATCCGTTCGTTACCGTGACCCTCGGCCTTGGAACGAGCATGTTCGAGAAGATGATTTCCATCTCCCTTCTCGAGGTCCACAAAAACGGACAGGGCAAGAAAGGCCACAAAAAGCCGGTGCTCTTCCCGAAAATCGTCTTCTTATATGACAAGGCAATTCACAGAGAGGGCGGCATCGCAGAAGATGTCTTCGAGGCAGGACTTGACTGTTCTTCCAAGACGATGTATCCGGACTGGCTGTCGATGAGCGGCGAGGGCTACATCGCCGAGATGTACAAGAAATACAAGAGAGTCATCAGCCCGATGGGATGTCGTGCTTTCCTTAGCCCGTGGTACGAGCGCGGAGGCATGGAGCCGGCAGATGAGAACGACAAACCGGTCTTTGTCGGACGTTTCAACATCGGAGCCGTTTCCCTTCATCTTCCGATGATCCTGGCAAAATCCCGTTCCGAGAACCGCGATTTCCACGAAGTGCTCGACTTCTACCTCGAGATGATCCGCGATCTGCACAAACGGACCTACGATTACCTCGGCGAGATGCGTGCATCCACGAACCCGCTGGCTTACTGTGAGGGAGGTTTCTACGGCGGCCACTTAAAACCGTCCGACAAGATCCGCCCGCTGTTAAAGCCGATGACCGCATCGTTCGGTATCACGGCGCTGAACGAGCTGCAGGAGCTGTACAACGGAAAATCTCTTGTTGAGGACGGACAGTTCGCACTTGACACGCTGAAATATATCAACGACAAGGTTGCCGAGTTTAAGAAAGAGGACGGCATCCTCTATGCGATCTACGGCACACCGGCAGAATCCCTGTGCGGCCTGCAGATAGAGCAGTTCCGCAAACAGTACGGCATCGTCCGCAACGTTTCGGACCGCCCGTATGTGAGCAACAGTTTCCACTGCCACGTAACCGAGGACATCACCCCGATCCAGAAACAGGATCTCGAGGGACGTTTCTGGGAGCTCTGCAACGGCGGAAAAATCCAGTACGTGCGCTATCCGGTCGGCTACAACAAAGGCGCGATCAAGACACTGATCGAGCGTGCGATGGAGCTTGGCTACTACGAGGGCGTAAACCTGTCCCTGGCTTACTGCGATGACTGCGGCCACCAGGAACTCGACATGGATGTCTGCCCGGTCTGCGGTTCCAAGAACCTGACAAAGATCGACCGTATGAACGGCTATCTTTCCTACAGCCGTGTCCATGGCGACACACGTCTGAATGAAGCAAAGATGGCGGAAATTGCAGAGAGAAAATCGATGTAATCATTCATGAAATAATCAATGGAACAATCAATGGAATAATCAAAAGCCTCTGAGAAAAGTCCGGTGTGAATGTGACTTTCCTCAGAGCTTTTGGGTATTGTATCCGGTGGAAGCTGCCGGCGGCAGGGACTGCAGATGATGTGAGAATTAATCTTCGACATCGCGGGTAATATTTCGAACCCAGATGTACTTTTTATAATGATGATAAACGGCAGGAAGCTTTACAATTTCATCGAGATTTACAATGCAGTAAACCACCATAACCGGAAGCTTCAGCCAGAATGCGGCAAGAAAGCCAAGCGGTACAGAAAAGCACCACATAGCGCCGATGTTTCCCTGCATATCAAATTTCGCATCGCCTCCGGCACAAAAGATACCGTCGAGAACGGTGGTGTTGACCGATTGTGCCATCAGGTTCAGACCGCAGAAGAGAAGCATGTACTGCAGGTACTCGGCTGCGGTATCGGAAAGTGGGGCAAAATGAACGATGGCTGGGGAAATAAGCATCAGCAGGCCGCCGGTCACAATGCCGATGGCAATGGAGAGATGGCTTAAACGTCCTCCATACTCACGGGCTTTTTCCAGCTCGTTCGCGCCGAGCAGATTTCCGATCAGAACACCGGCACCGCCGCTCACACCGCGGATCAGGCAGGAGAGGAGGCTCTTTGCAATCGAGGTAATCGAGTTTGCTGCAACAGCATCGCTTCCCATGTGGCCCATGATAACGGAGTACAGAACGTAGCAATTCCCCAGACGAGGGAGGCCGCAAGCACGGGAAGCGTGTAGCGCCAGAAGTCTTCTGAAAGTATTTTCCCTGCGGAAGAGAAGAGGCGGTTCCAGAGAATCCGTACACGCTCCGGTTTCTTTGTCTCGAGATAAGCCCAGATCAGTTCCACAACGCGGGCAGCTACCGTTGCATAAGCTGCTCCGCGGATCCCAAGTGCCGGAGCACCGCAAAGACCGTAGATGAGGATGGCATTTAAAATGATGTTCAGTACAACCGCAGTGGAACTGATGCGGGAGCTGACTGCTGCATGACCGGTGTTTTTCAGCAGGATCAGATAGACCTGCGAAATACCGCAGAGTACGTAGGAGAGTGCAACAGCGCGTAAATACTGGCTTCCGCTTGCAACCAGGGCCGCATCATTTGTAAAGATGCGCATCAGCATTTCGGGACAGAAACCGGCAAGGATGGTAAACAGGCCGGAGAACAGCAGGTTGGTGCGAAGTGCGATCGGAATCACTTTTTCGATCGAAGCGGCATCCTGTTTCCCCCAGTACTGCGCTGCCATAATACCGGCGCCCGCCGCGATGCCTGAGATAAAAAGGCTCAAAACAAACTGCACCTGTCCGGCCAGTGAAACAGCAGACAACGAAGTCTGATCAATCCAGCCCAGCATGATCGCATCCGTTGCGCTGACGAGAGCCAGCATAAAATTCTGGATCGCAATCGGAAGGACGAGGAGTTTTAGTTTCTGGTAAAATTCATCCTTAAAATTCATTCGTGTTTTCATAAAAATTCCCCCAAAGTATAAATAGTAGTTTTTGCTGTATTATAGCGGAAAGGAAATGGGAAAACAATGGCTAAAACAAGCTATTTTCTGGTCATTTTTGACATTCCCTGTATAATATAGAAGAAAAAGAACTTTTCCGGTGCCCGTGTCCGGTACGCCGGAAAGCGGAGAAGAAGTTTGATCAGAAAATCAGGTTTCCTTCAGCAGAAACTCCAGGATTTCTGCTATCAGAATAAATATGCCGGCAGCGGCTGTCTTTATAAAATCCAGAAATCCATGCAGGAGCTGGAGAAGCTTTTGAAAAAGAAAGATAAGAAACGGAAGTAGGTTCGGCTGCCATTGGAGCCGTCGTCGAAACAAACGGAAATATACGAAAAAATTGTGAAATTTAATAGAATTATAAGACCTGTTTTCGCTGTTTTTAACAAAAGTAAAGAAACAGTGAAAAAAAGGTTGCTTTTTTCGGCAGAATCCTTTATAATCTTATTTGTGTTCAGCGAGTGGATCATCCAATGAAACACAGAAAAACAAAAGTAAGCGCCTTTAGCTCAGTTGGTAGAGCAGTAGACTCTTAATCTATTTGTCCAGGGTTCGAGTCCCTGAAGGCGCATCGAAAGCACTGTTTTTGCAGACCTGAGAGCTGCGGGGACGGTGTTTTTCTTGTTTTACAAGCAAAATACCAAAAGTCTGTGTATCAACTTTTTTTACATTGCGATAGAAACAGAGAAAAACCGGCAGCGGAGCGGTCTTACTTTTCAAGAGACCGTTCTGCTGCCGGTTTGTATTTTGGATGGGAATCAAATCATTTGCGAAAGCATTCCGCTACAGAAACCGTGCCTCCATCTTACAGATCGGGTTTCCGATTGAGGAAAACTTCTCCTCATATTCCGTCATTACATTTCCTTCTGAGAGAACCACATCGTGGTGCAGATCGTATGTGAATGCAGTGAGTTCCCATCCTTCTGCATTTTTCATCTCTTCAAGAGAGTAGTCAAACAGATCTTTATTATCGGTCTTGAATTCCAGTGTTCCGTCCTTCTTTAAAATCTTCTCGTACCGTGCAAGAAACTCATGCGATGTCAGTCTCCGTTTCGCATGGCGGTCTTTCGGCCACGGATCGGAGAAGTTGAGGTAAATGCGGTCTACCTCGCCCTCAGCAAACACTTCCGGAAGCTGGCGTGCATCCATGCGGATAAAGAACAGGTTTTTGATTTCCGTCTCCAGTTTTTCCCGTTTCTGTACTGCGCGGAGCAGCACGCTGTCGTACATTTCAATGCCGACGTAGTTGATTTCCGGATGCAGAACCGCCATATCCATCAAAAAGCGGCCCTTTCCCATACCGACCTCAATATGAATCGGATTTTCATTTCCAAAAATTTCAGCCACCGTCCCCGGCAGCTCTCCGGCTCCTGCACAACGAACGGACAGGAAGCAATCACATCTTTTGATCCTCTGATATTTCTAAGGCGCATATGCGTAAAATTCCTTTCTTAAGTGATAAATATTAGAATAAAAGCCAATCATATCCAGTATATCATAGCTCCCGAAAAGCAAAACAGAAAAATCCCGTTTTCAAATTTTCAAAGTTTCAAAATACTATATACAATATCAACCTGCACATAGCATTTCTTATCAGCAATATGACAATCGGATTGGAACCATATCGAAATCATATGAGGGACCATCTTTTGGCTATTGAGATTGGAAGAAAAAATATGACCCATTGTCTATTTTTAATCAAAAAGTCGATCGAAATTCCACTTTTTTTTTACGATTTCAATATGTCAACTTTGGAAAAAAAGGTGTAGAATACTAACAGCAAAGATGCGGGGAGTTTTCCTCGTCTTTGTTGTCTTTTAAATAAATAAGGAGGGAAGCGATGCTATGGAATCTGTAATTAACAAACTTGCAGAGATCGAAACGGCTGCTACCAAGATTATGCAGGCTGCCGAGAATCAGAAGAAGCTCCAGGATGAGCAGCAGGAAGAGCGGATTGCAAAATTCGATGCAGATCTGGAAGCGGAAACGGCAAAGCGGATTGAAGAGATCACAACAAAACTTCATTCTACTACAGATGCGGATCAGAAAAAGCAGCGGGACTCTGCCGCCGAACTTCTATCTTCACTGGACGCTTATTACGAGCAGAATCACGGAGCACTGTCCACACAGATTTACGAAAACATTATAAGGAAGTGAAACGATGAGCGGTCTATTATCCTACAGCGGCCTTACCACAAAGATAAGAGCCATGCAGAGCCATCTTTTAAACGACCAGAATTTTCGGGAAATCGTGGAACTGGAGAGTGTACCGCAGGCAGTTTCTTACCTCAAGCAGCATAAAGGCTATGAGGATCTGTTTGAGGGCTACAACGAAGCTGACCTTCACCGAGGTCAGATCGAGAAAATGCTGCGCCTGACGGTATACCGGGATTTTTCCAAGCTGTACCGTTTTGCAAATGTGGAGCAGAGAAAGTTCCTTGCGCTCTACTTTAAACGATACGAAGTGTCCGTTATCAAAGAATGCCTGAACACGGTATTTGATCACCGTGATGTGGTATTGAACCTGTCCATATTCGACGAGTTCTTTAACAAGCATTCCCAGCTGGACATCAATCTTCTGGCGTCCTCCAGGACGATCGAAGAACTGATTGCGAACCTGAAAGGGACAGAATATTATGCCCCGCTGTCGCAGCTCGCGGATATCGAGCGTCCGACCCTGTTCGACTATGAGATGACCCTGGATCTGTATTACTTTGCACAGATGTGGAAAGACAGATCAAAAGTAGTGACAAAGCGGGATCTGGAAGAGCTGACCGCTGCATGGGGAAGCAAGTTTGACATGCTGAACCTTCAGTGGATCTACCGTTCCAAACGCTATTATCACATGACCAGCGCACAAATCTACGCCCTGCTGATTCCGGTTCATCACCGGCTGAAAAAGGATGTGGTAAAGGCACTGGTAGAAGCCGAGAATATGAGTGCATTTTCCCAGCTGCTGGAACAAACCTATTATGCGAAACGGTATGATTCCTTCAAAGTCGATACGCTGGAATCCATGTATGCAGCCATTATGAAGCACATACTTTCCAGTGAATCCAGACAGGATCCTTATTCCGTTGCCACCATATACTCATACCTCTATCACAAAGAGCACGAGGTAAACCGGCTTATTATTGCACTCGAGTGCGTACGTTACCGTATCAGCGCTGACGAGGCAATGCAGCATATCGCAAAAACTTAATACACGGGGAGGTGTACTCATTGATTGTCAAGATGAAATTTTTGAGCATCACCGGGCCGAAAGCCGACATTGACCGTGTGGTCAACACTTATCTCTCAAAATATGAGATACATCTGGAAAACGCTCTGACGGAGCTGTCTACGATGCAGAATATCACACCGTATATCCAGATCAACCCATACAAAGAGACCTTAAAACAGGCGGAAGATTTTACAGCACTTCTGCCGGAAGACAAGCGTACCACCACGAAAAGACTTTCCCTGGAAGATGCCATCAACTGTGTCCATGGTTTGGATCACACCCTTGGCCAGTTGAACCAGGAGCGTACAGAACTGGAAGCAAAAAAGAAAGACTTGATGGAAAAAGCACAGAAAATCGAGCCGTTCCAGGATCTGCACTGCAATCTTTCCTCCATTCTGGATTTCCACTTTATCAAATTCAGATTCGGAAAGATCACAAAAGAGTATTACAACAAGTTTGAGAGCTACTGCTATGAGAACAGCGATACGGTATTCTACCGCTGCCATTCCGATGAGCAGTATGTATGGGGCATTTACTTCTGCCCGAGAGATCAGGTCACGAAAGTGGACGCCGTATTCTCATCCCTGCACTTCGAAAGAATCTACGTTCCGGACGAGTACAGCGGAACGCCGGAGGATGCTTACGCAGCACTTCAGGCAGAAATCAAAAAGACAGACGATGCACTCAGCGAGTGCTCACGGAAACTGGCAAAATGCCTTTCGGATTCCGCAGAGGATCTGGTTGCAGCAAAAGAGCAGTTAGAGCAGCTCTCCGGCAACTTTGATGTCCGTCGCCTGGCAGCCTGCACAAAATCTAAGAAGGAAACCTTCTATATTCTGTGCGGCTGGATGTCGGAAAAAGATGCCGCTTCCTTCCAGAAGGACATCGAAAACGACACAAATCTCTTCTGCTTCATCGAGGATGATGCAAACAACGTTCTGCGTCAGCCGCCGACAAAGCTGAAAAACCCGAAAATCTTCCGTCCGTTTGAGATGTACGTGAAGATGTACGGACTGCCAAATTACAATGAAATTGACCCTACGATTATCGTAGGACTCACCTATGCCTTTATTTTCGGAATCATGTTTGCCGATGTAGGACAGGGATTGTGTCTGCTGATTGGCGGCGCACTGCTGTACCACTACAAGAAGATGGATCTGGCAGCGATCATGAGTACCTGCGCGGTATTCTCTGTGATCTTCGGATTCTTGTTCGGCAGCTTCTTCGGATTTGAGAATGTCATACCGGCCCTCTGGCTGCATCCGAAGGAAGCGATGACAACGCTTCCGTTCATCGGTTCGATGAACACCGTATTTGTCGCAGCGGTTGCATTTGGTATGTTCATGATTCTGACAGGAATGGTTCTGCATATGATTAATGCAGCAAGAAACCATAAGCTCGGCGAGCTTCTGTTCAGCCAGAACTCCCTGGCAGGCTTCATTTTCTACGGAGCCCTTGCCGTTACACTCGTTCTCCTGTTCAGCGGCCATAAAGCTCCGGCTGTCGGCGTGATGGTAGTCATGTTCGGTATTCCGCTTCTTGCGATCTTCTTAAAAGAGCCACTGGAGCGTATGGTAGAGAAGAAGGGCAATGCATTTCCGGAGACTGGAAAGGGAATGTTCTTTGTACAGGCATTCTTCGAACTCTTCGATGTGCTTTTGAGCTACTTCTCCAACACAATTTCCTTTGTCCGTGTCGGCGCATATGCAGTCAGCCATGCGGCTATGATGGAGGTTGTCCTGATGCTCGGCGGAGCAACAGGCGGCGGCAGCATCAGCTGGCCGGTTATTGTTCTCGGAAATGTCTTCGTTGCCTGCCTTGAGGCACTGCTGGTAGCGATCCAGGTACTGCGTCTGGAGTATTACGAGATGTTCAGCCGGTTCTATGAAGGAGACGGAAAACCGTTTGTTCCGTTTTTGAAAAAAGGCGAGAAATAAAAGAGGATTCAGAGCCATGCGAAATGGAAGTGAATATGGCGGGAAGCTGTATCGGGAAAAAGTGAAAATGGCTCCGGATCGCAGCAAAGAGTAAATTTAATGAATTAACTTCAGGAGGAAAACTATTATGAACTCAGCATTTGTACAGGTACTTACTGCAATCGCAATGGTATTAACCATCGTTGTTCCTATGACTTATTACTTCAAAGGTGAGCACAACAAAAATCGTTACAAAAAATCTCTGGCAGCCAATGTAAGCGGCTTCTTCGGCCTTCTGCTGATCGCAACCGTTGTTTCCTTCGCAGGCGCAACAACTGCATCTGCTGCAACAGAAGCAGGCGCTGGTCTTGCAACCGGTCTTGGTTACATCGGTGCAGCTCTTGTTACAGGTCTTTCCGGTATTGGTTCCGGTATCGCCGTTGCATCTTCCGCAAGCGCAGCTCTTGGAGCAATCAGCGAAGACGGCAGCATCTTTGGTAAATCCATGATCTTCGTAGCTATGGCCGAAGGTATCGCTCTGTATGGTCTGATCATCTCCTTCATGATTCTTGGTAAACTTTGATTCCAAAACCGGAAGGTATTGATCTTCACCTTAAGTTGGAGGAATCATAAATGAAAATGTTCTTGATCAGTGATAACGTAGACACTCAGACGGGCATGCGCCTGGCCGGAGTGGAAGGCGTTGTCGTTCATGAGCGCGAGGAGCTTTATGATACACTGCAGAAAACACTGGCAGACAAAGAGATCGGAATTATTCTCCTTACAGAAAAGTTCGGGAAGGAATTCCCGGACATTCTGGAGGATGTCCGCCTCAACCATAAGCTTCCGCTGCTCATTGAAATTCCGGACCGTCACGGTACCGGAAGAGCGCCGGACTTTATCACTTCCTTTGTAAATGAATCTATTGGATTAAAACTGTAAGAATGCCCTGGAGGTGACACACATTGACTACTGAGGAAAAACTTCAGAATTTTTATAATCATTCCCTGGACAGTGCAAACCGTGAAGCAGAACGTGTGATCGGCGATCACCAGAAAGCTCTGGATAAGATCTTCGAGGAGCATAAAGCAACCGCAAGACGTCAGGCAGAAGAAGAAGTTGCTGCCGAGACCGAGAAAGCAAAACGTGATGTCAATAAGACACTGTCTGCGGATCAGCTTCATATCAGACGGAAGCTGTCCCGTAAAAATCTGGAATTAAAAGAAAAACTGTTTAAAGAAGTTCGTGAAAAACTTACCGCTTATAAAAAGGATCCATCCTATGAGGAGTATCTGGAGCGCAAAATCCGCGAAGCCGTTACGTTTGCCGGAAATGACAAACTGACCTTATATCTGGATCCGTCAGACGAAGCTCATAAGGCTTCCCTGGAGCAGAAACTCTCCGTAACCCTTACCATTTCGGCCATGCCGTTCCTTGGCGGCGTGCGCGCGGTCATTCCGGAGAAAAATATTCTGATCGATAATTCCTTCGAGACCCTTCTGAACGAAGAGCGGGAGAATTTCATCTTTCACGGAGGTGTAGAGCATGAATAAAACCGGAGTTATCTATGGAATCAACGGTCCGGTCGTATATCTGAAAGGAAACACCGGATTTAAAATGTCCGAGATGGTTTACGTTGGTAAAGAACGTCTGGTCGGCGAGGTTATTGCCCTGACAAAGGATACCACTACAGTACAGGTTTTCGAGGAAACCACAGGACTGAAACCAGGCGAAACAGTTACCGCATCCGGAGATGCCCTCTCTGTTACACTGGGACCTGGAATCCTGAACAACATTTTTGACGGTATTGAGCGTCCGCTGTCCGAGATTGCAAAGCAGTCCGGTAAATATATCAGCCGCGGTCTTACCGTAGATTCTCTGGATACAGAGAAAAAATGGGATGTCCATGTAACTGTTTCAGAAGGCGAAGAGCTGATGGGCGGCGCAATCATTGCAGAGACACAGGAGACCCGTTCCATCGTACACAAATCGATGGTTCCGCCGGATGTCAACGGCACGGTTATCTGGGCTGCCAAAGACGGAAAGTACACCATCCTTGACCCGATTGTAAAACTGAAACTGGAAGATGGCACCGAAAAAGAGATCACACTGGCACAGAAATGGCCGATCCGTGTACCGCGTCCAACCCTGAAAAGATATCCGGCATCCGTTCCGCTGATCACAGGACAGCGTATCCTGGATACGATGTTCCCGATCGCAAAAGGCGGCACAGCAGCCATCCCTGGCGGATTCGGTACCGGAAAAACCATGACCCAGCACCAGATCGCAAAATGGTCTGATGCCGATATCATCATCTATATCGGATGTGGAGAGCGTGGAAACGAGATGACACAGGTTCTGGAGGAGTTCCAGGAACTGATCGACCCGAAGAGCGGCAACCCGCTGATGGACCGTACCACCCTGATCGCCAACACATCCAACATGCCTGTTGCAGCCCGTGAGGCATCTCTGTATTCCGGACTGACACTGGCTGAGTATTACCGCGATATGGGCTACGATGTAGCAATCATGGCAGACTCCACATCCCGTTGGCAGAGGCACTTCGTGAGCTGTCCGGCCGTCTGGAGGAAATGCCTGCCGAGGAAGGTTTCCCGGCATATCTGGCATCCCGTCTGTCCGCTTTCTATGAGCGTGCCGGCATGATGCAGACCCTTTGCGGCGCAGAGGGAAGCGTATCTATCATCGGAGCCGTATCTCCGCAGGGTGGTGACTTCTCCGAGCCTGTTACCATGAACACCAAACGTTTCGTCCGCTGCTTCTGGGGACTGGACAAATCGCTGGCTTACGCCCGTCATTTCCCGGCGATCCACTGGCTGACCAGCTACAGTGAATACCTGCAGGATCTGTCGCCGTGGTACAAAGATCACGTAAACAAAAACTTCGTAGATATGCGAAACCAGTTAATGGGAATCCTGAACTCTGAGAGCTCCCTGATGGAAATTGTAAAACTGATCGGTAGCGATGTTCTTCCGGATGACCAGAAGCTGACCCTGGAAATCGCCAGAGTTATTCGACTGGGCTTCCTGCAGCAGAACGCATTCCATCCGGATGACACCTGCGTATCTCTGGAAAACAGTACAAGATGATGGAAGTTATTCTTTATCTGTACAAGAAATCCAAAGCGCTCGTAACGATGGGCATGCCAATGTCCGTACTGAAAGAGGACAAGATCTTCGACCGCGTCGTTTCTATTAAATACGATGTACCGAATGACCGTCTGGATCTGTTTGACACATACAAAAAAGATATCGACACCTTCTACGATAAGGTACTCGAGAAGAATGGTTAAGGAGGGAATTCATCATGGCAATTGAATATTTAGGCTTAGTGAGGTCAATGGCCTCTGGTTGTTCTGGAAGGTGTAAAAAATGCTTCCTACGAGGAAATCGTAGAATTTACCGTAGACGGCAATGAGAAAAAACTGGGACGTATCGTTGCCGTATACGAAGATAAAGCCGTTATTCAGGTATTTGAGGGAACTTCAAGCATGTCTCTTACCAATACCCATACCCGTCTGACCGGACATCCGATGGAGATCGGACTTTCCGAGGAAATCCTGGGACGTACCTTTGACGGTATCGGAAAACCGATCGACCGCATGGGACCGATTGACGCAGAGGTAAGAAGAAACGTCAACGGCCTGCCGCTGAACCCGGTTACCCGTAAATACCCAAGAAACTATATCCATACCGGTATCTCTGCAATCGACGGTCTGACCACCCTGATTCGTGGACAGAAGCTGCCGATTTTCTCCGGAAACGGACTTCCGCACGACCAGCTGGCAGCACAGATCGTACAGCAGGCATCCCTGGGAGATTCTGATGAAAGTTCGCAATCGTATTTGCCGCTATGGGTGTTAAATACGACGTAGCAGAGTTCTTCCGCCGGACCTTCGAGGAAAGCGGTGTATCTGACCACGTTGTTATGTTCCTGAACCTGGCAAATGACCCGGTTGTAGAGCGTCTGATCACTCCGAAGGTAGCGCTGACAGCTGCCGAGTACCTTGCATTCGAGAAAGGCATGCATATCCTGGTTATCCTGACCGATATCACATCCTTCTGCGAGGCTATGCGTGAGGTTTCCTCCTCCCGTGGAGAGATTCCTTCCCGTAAAGGTTATCCTGGATACTTGTACAGTGAGCTGGCTACGCTGTATGAGCGCGCCGGAATCGTACAGGGCGTAGAGGGATCCGTAACACAGATTCCGATCCTGACCATGCCAAACGATGATATCACGCACCCGATCCCTGACCTGACCGGTTACATCACCGAGGGTCAGATCGTACTGGACCGCCAGCTTCACGGCCAGTCTATTTACCCGCCAATCAGCGTGCTGCCGAGTCTTTCCCGTCTGATGAAGGACGGTATCGGTGAGGGCTACACAAGAGCCGATCATCAGGACGTAGCGAACCAGCTGTTCTCCTGCTATGCAAAGGTAGGAGATGCGCGTTCCCTGGCATCCGTTATCGGTGAGGATGAGCTTTCTCCGATCGATAAACAGTACCTGGTATTCGGTAATGAATTCGAGCATGAATTCATCGGCCAGGGAATGGATGAAAACCGTTCCATGGAAGATACGCTGAACAAGGCATGGGAGCTTCTTGGACTGCTTCCGAGAGAAGAGCTCGACCGTGTCAACACCAAGGTTCTGGATCAGTATTATCATCCGACCACCATTGATGCAGTAGCAAAAGCAAAGGCAGAAGCCGATGCCATGAATGAGTAAGCGAGAGGAGTGAGATCGGAATGGACCCGAATACCTTTCCTACCAAGGGAAACCTGATTCTTGCAAAGAACTCTCTGAAACTTGCCCACATGGGTTACGAGCTGATGGACAAGAAGCGGAATATTCTGATCCGCGAGCTCATGGGCCTGATCGATGAGGCGAAGGATATTCAGCGTCAGATTGATGTGACGTTCCGCGAAGCATATGCGGCGCTGCAGATTGCTAACATGGAGATCGGTATCACCAACGTACAGACCGTGTCCTATACCGTTCCGGTGGAGGAATCCATCCGGATCAAGACAAGGAGTATCATGGGCGTGGAAATTCCGCTGGTAGAGGCTGATACGTCCGGACAGGCCCCGACGTATGCTTACTACAGCACGAAGGAGTCCCTGGATCAGGCAAGACAGGCCTTTGAAAAAGTAAAAGACCTGACCTTAAACCTTTCCATGATAGAGAACTCGGCGTACCGCCTTGCTGCGGCAATCAAGAAAACACAGAAGCGTGCCAACGCGCTGAAGAACATCACGATTCCGCATTACACCCAGCTGTCCAAGGATATCGCGGACGCACTGGAGGAGAAGGAGCGCGAGGAGTTCACACGACTGAAGGTCATCAAACAGAGAAAGAACAAGGCAAGCTGATAAGGCTTTCCCGGAATAGAGATGAAAAACCCGCTTGGGCCGCGAAGAGATTTGCGGTGCCGGGCGGGTTTTTATGTGTCATGCAAAAAATATGTTTTTGGCTGTACTTTTTGTGCAAAAATTTTATAAAAATTTTCTATCTTTTTAAAACGGTCTTTGCTATAATACGTAAGGCGATTGTAAAAAAAGTTAAGATTTTGTAAGCTGTAATGCTTTTTGGAGGCAGGAAGATGAAACACAAGAAACAGAAAAAAACGAAAAAAGCAGGGCGCATTCTGCTGGCTGTGTTTGCAGTGTTGATCGGAACGCTTGGCGTGCTGCTGTTTACGTCCGAGCGCTGGATGCGGAAAACATGGCCGAATCTGAGCATGGAAGAGCTTGTTTACCAGTTAAAGGCCCCGATTGCCGGAACCAGCCATGATCTTCTGATGAGTTATGTCTGCTCAAGTGCGCTGATCGCAGCGGCAGCACTCATCCTTCTGATTCTGGTCAGCATTTTTCTTCGGGAAAAACGCAAAGCCCATGTGGCGTTCGGGATGATCTGTATCGCGGCAGGAGCCGCCAGCATCGTCTATTCCATCAATGACGTGTGGGCAGCACTGGACGTAAAAGATTATCTGAAAAATCAGAGCACGTACAATACCGTGGTAGAAGACAACTACGTAGATCCGGACCGCGTGAATATCACGTTCCCGGAACAGAAACGAAATCTGATCTATCTCTATCTGGAATCCATGGAGAGCACCTACGCAGACAAAGCCTCCGGCGGAGCATTCGATAAAAACTATATCCCGGAGCTGACCCAGCTTGCCGCAGACAACATCAGCTTTTCCAACACGGAGCTGCTTGGCGGCGGCCAGCCTACCGTAAACGCAACCTGGACCATTGCCGGAATTTTCGCACAGACCTCCGGTCTGCCTCTCAGCATCGGAATCCAGCGAAATGAGATGGCATATCAGGCCAGCTTCTTCCCGGAAATCAATACCCTGGGTGATGTCCTGGCGGATGAAGGCTACAAGCAGTATTTCTTCATCGGTTCAATCGGACAGTTCGGCGGCCGGGAAGAGTACTTTAAAGAGCACGGTGACTACGAAGTAGACGATTACAGCTGGGCTATGGAAAAAGGCCTGATCCCGGAAGGATATTACGAATGGTGGGGCTATGAGGATGAAAAACTCTTTTCCTTTGCCAAAGACCGCCTGACCGAAATCGCAGCAGAGGGAGAGCCGTTCAACTTCACCATGCTGACCGCAGACACCCATTTTGAGGATGGATATCCGTGTGAGCTCTGCGATGAAGAAAACGACGGTGACAACCAGTACGGAATGGTTCTGCACTGCTCCAGCAAGCAGGTCACCGAGTTCGTTTCCTGGATTCAGCAGCAGGATTTCTACGAGAACACAACGATCGTAATTTCTGGCGACCATCTGACGATGGATTCCGATTTCTGTGAGAACATTGATCCGGACTACACCAGAACCGTATACAACGTGATCATCAACTCTCCGATCCAGCCGCAGCAGGAGAAAAACAGAAGTTTCACCACCATGGACATGTTCCCGACCACGCTTGCCAGCTCGGCGCCACCATCGAGGGCGACCGCCTCGGCCTTGGAACCAACCTGTTCTCCGGCGAGCAGACACTTGCTGAGAAGCTGACCTTTGACCAGTTCAATGATGACCTCTCCCAGAAATCCAAATTCTTCGAGAAAATGGAAGAGCAGGTAACCTCCATCTGGACCAAAACCGATGAGGCTGGAAGTTCTACATCGAAGACGAAGACCGCTGGGCCAAAGGCGAATGGGTATCCCTGAACCCGCACCGCTATGCGAATGACACCGAGCAGAGATACTACATCGATGCAAACGGCTATGCTGTCAAGGGATGGAAGCTGATCGACGGAAAGTGGTACTACTTCTCCGTCAAGGGAAGCTACCGCCTCCTTGAAGGACCTTGCGACGAACCGTTTGATGTGGATGAGTCGCAGTATTCTTAAAAAATAGAACATATAAAAACACCGGCTTCCCGGAGACAGATAAAAATCTGTTTCCGGAGAAGGCCGGTGTTTTTTGTTAATTCAGAGAGAGACTACAAAAGAGTGATGTATGATTCGATTATCTTGCCTGGAAACGGTCATAAACGGTTTGCACAATTTCTACTGCACGATCAACATTCATCTGCTTCAGCTGAGCGATAAAATCATCATATTCATCCATAGAAATAACACCTGTGATAAACTGAGATGTTTTTTCGTTTACAATTGTCGTAACATCAGTCATGATTTTGCTGTATTCTTTGTTTTCGTCTGAAGAAATACCCATAGCACTGACATCAGGCAGACAGTTTTCGGTGCCAGCTTCTGCCCAGATATCATAGGAAACAAGATCTTTTTCCGGAACGGCGGCAAGCTCACGTTTCCAGTCCTGCAGGCAGACACGGGAAGGTGGCATAGTGAAATAAGCCATTGCCTGTGCAAAAGTATAATCTTCGTTGGCAGTTACTTTGGAGGTGAAAACTGGAGTTCCGTCTTCCTGATATTCAAAAGTATCGCCCTCGGTACCATAGTTGGCTAAAAGAGCACCTTCCTCGCTGAAGAGATAATCCAGCCATTTTACACAGAGCTCGGCATTTGGAGAATCTGCGGAAACTGTGATGCACGGACCGAGCAGATAATACATATTTAATTTTACAGTATCTTCAGCATTTACTTTCGGGGCAGGAACAGGAACGTACTCGGCATTTGGATCTGAGTTTGCACCTTCGTATGCTGCGATTAATGTGTAAATAGAGCAAAATGCACCGGTTTTTCCTGTGGTAACCATTGCATTGTCCGGAAGGACTGCGTTTGTAGACATAAAGTCAGGATCAATTAATCCCTCACTGTACCAGCGATGCATCATTTCAACATAATCTTTCCAGCCGCTTTCAATCGGTCCGTATTTAACAACGCCGTTTTCCTGATAGAAAGTATTGGAAACTCCATAACCGGCATTTAAGGCATTGGCAAATACATCATATCCAGTATAAGAAAGCGTCAGCGGAGCAGTTGCACCTTCCTGGTCTTTAAAAGCAGTAAGCATGGTTTCCCAGTCATCGTAGGTGACCGGAGTATCCATACCGAGGTCATCGAGCCAGTCTTTGCGGACATACATGCCGGCATATGGTCCCTGCTGTTCTGACATGATCTGATAGATACCGACCATACGTCCGTCATTGGTATAAGCACTGCGCTTCAGATTTTCATCTTCTTCTCCGGCCTTTTCGAGAGCAGCCATATAATGAGGAGCATACTTCTGGATGAGATCTGTCAGGTCCATATAATAGCCATCGTCTACAGCGGCATCAAGACCGTCAGGATAAACATAGGAAGGGCCACTGTTTTTGATCATATCCGGCAGTTCGCCGCCTGCGATCATAAGATTGTAAGCAGATGCTTCGTCTCCAATGGCGGGATGCTGAAATTCAATATGTACATTCGTTTTTTCTTCCAGCTTTTGAAAAAATTCTGTATCACCGAGAGAATCTACAATACTTGCAGCATTGGCATCCATAGGAGTCCAGAGAGTTAATGTTGTTTTCTCATCCACTAATGGAAGAGAAACTTCAGTATCTGCAGCAGAAGTGTCAGAACTTACAGAAGAAGCTGCAGAAGAAGTATTAGAAGAAGCAGAGGTGGAACTGCCGGAAGAAGTGCTGCCGTTAGCACCGCATCCTGCCAGAAGAACAACGCTCTGTAATAAGGCGCCCATGCGTATAGCCTGTCGTATTCTTTTTTTCATACTTGAAATCTCCTTTTCTTTTGATTTTCGTTCTAATGTTCGTGCACGTTACCTGTATTATAAGAGAAAGGTGGGAAAAAGAAAAGAACCAGTTTTTGCGTCAGGTGCAGTTTGCCGTCAGAATCAGAATTGCCAGAATGTGTTTTGATTGCCGTTTTGCGTGATCCTTGGGCAATTTTGAGACTTTTCCGGGGGTGCGTGCTATAATTTAAGGAAGAAAATGCATGGGGGATGCAAAAGATGAAAGAGAAAAAAATATTTTTATCCGTGATGAAAACGTATCTGGTGTTGGTGATGATCCTGTTGATTGTACTGATTGGCTGTTCTTTTTATTCCTATCAGAGTTTTAAGAGCAATACGAAAAATGCGCAGGTTGCATTATTAAATCAGGTACAGCATGAGATGGACATTCGGCTGGAAAATATTTCAAAGATCAGCCAGCTTCTGGCGGATCATCCGATTGTTCAGGAAATAGCGGAACTGGAAGATGAGCAGCCGGAGTATCAGCTGAAGTATACAGAATTGAATCAGGTTCTGCGCAATGAAAATACGATGCAGCAAAGTGAAGCAGAAACGGTATTGTATTTTAAAAACAGCAACGCTGTGTTTACTGGAAACTATCGGTACCAGGACGAAAATTTGGATGCATTTTTGAAAAAGAAAGGAATTTCTGAAGAAGAATTTCAGAATCTGGTTTCCCTGGAAAGAAATAAGGGAGCATATCAGATTTTAAAATCGGGCACAAAAAGTGCGGTACTGATCCATTTAAACCCAATTTTGGATAAAAGCTATCATCGGGCTGGTGTAGTTATTACGTTTGTTTCTGTCAGAGAGTTTGAAAAATATTAAACCTGAGTGACTATATTGAGCAGAGTATTTGCTGCATGGCAAACGGAGATCGCTCCCTGATGATTGGTACCGTTCCGGAGGGACAGGATGTGCTGCAGCAGAACAGTTATGAAGAGATTGTGTGCAATTCCGAACCTGTGATGCAGGAAATACAGGGAAAACGATATATTACAATGGGAATATCTTCCCAAAGCGGAGTATGGAACTATTATTTTTCTATTCCAATGTCGATTTTTTATCAGCAGAACAGAACATATTTTATCATTATTGCGGGTGCTGTTCTGATGAGCCTGTTGGCAGGCGTTTTTTCTGGCATGGCATTACAGTAAAGCATTTTCAGAACCAATCCAGGAGATTCTGGATACGTTTCGGATGGATGGAGCAGACAGTTATCCTGAAATGATGAAATCCTTGGAAAAAACAATGCTTGTCTATGAGTATAGGCTGCATGACATACAGAAACAGTTAAGAGGAAGTATGCAGCAGCAAAAAGATGAGTTTCTGTTTTCCATGTGCAGAGGTAATATCAATGAGAAAAAAGTACAGGAAAAACTGAGTAAATATGAGATTTCATTAAAAAATGCTCCGTTCGAATTTATGATGTTCCAATACAGGGAGATCGAAGAATCTACATTTTGTGTGAATGGTACGGTAGATTATGATCTGCTGTTGTTTGTAAGTCAAAATGTTATTGAGGAGTTGCTTTGTAAGAACGGAGGGGCTGCATTTCGTCATGACAGAATGATCTTGTGTATCTGTCAGCCGGTGGAAGAGGCTGATGTACTCAATCAGCTGCTGAACCAGATCGTTGATTTCCACAAGGATGTTATTCATGCAGAACTGTGTGTGTTCCGCGGAGGCCAGGGCAGTGAGCTAAGCGATATTCCAGAGCTGTTTTTAAATGCGGAGGAAATGGCAAACTATAAGACTTTCTGGGAAAAGGATATTCCGAATATTTTAGACTATCGTGACAGCAAATCCAGGAAAGCGCTGGAAGAAGATTCTATTTCGCTGGATATTCAGAAACGCTTTTTAAATCTGCTGTCCATCAAAGACTACACGAATGCGTATGAACTGCTGACAGAACAGTTAAATATGGTGGAACAGGGAGAAATCAAAAACTTTCAGTTGGAGCGATACAAAATTTATGGTTTGGTAAGCAATCTGTTGGAAGGAATTCCACATGTGGATCAGCTCGAGAAAAACAGCACGGAAGAAGCAAGACAGATCGGTGAGATTCTGGAATCACTTTCTAATGTAAGATCACTGCAGGAGATCAGGGAAAAATTGATCTTCTGTTTGAAAAAATTATTTCCTATCAGAAGGGAACGGAGAAAGAAGGCTTTCCATGGGTATGGGAAGTGCAGAGTTACATTGAGAAAAACTATGCAGACCCGCAGATGGATGTGCAGTATCTGGCGGAAAAGTTCCATCTGTCAACATCACATCTGAGCAGAAACTATAAAAAAGTAACGTCAATTGGTGTGAGAGACAACATTCATATCGTGCGGATTGCGAAGGCAAAAGAACTTTTGATGCAGGGAATGAGCGTGCAGGAAATTGCGGAAAAGGTAGGATATGTGGAATCCAGAGCATTGATTCGTACGTTTAAACGGTATGAAGGAGTGACTCCGGGCCAATATCGGGAAACTATGGTGCAGAAATAGCAGAAAATGAGTACCACCACAAGAAAAGGCCATAAAAAAGCAGCAGAAAAAGGAGGGAAGCCACAAAAAGTGGTTCTTTCGAACCGGCAGGGAAGACGATACAATCAGATTAATGATAAGTCCGGCGGGAAGAAAGGAGCACATATGAAAACAAAAAAATTTACAAGGAAGGAAATCGTAAAAGACTGGAAGAAAAACAAACTGCTGTATCTTATGGCGGTTCCGTTGATTGCATTTTTTATCGTATTTGCATATCTTCCAATGGGAGGCATCCTGATGGCATTTGAAAATTACAAGCCAAAACTTGGAATTCTCAGAAGCCAATGGGTAGGTCTGGAAAATTTTAAAGACTTTTTTCAATCGGTATTTGCGTGGCGTGTCATTCGGAATACGGTTGTGCTGAGTATGTTGCAGCTGATCATTGAGTTTCCGCTCACGATCATTTTTGCGCTGCTTCTGAATGAACTGAAGGATTCCATTTTCAAAAAAGGTGTACAGATGATTACCTATATGCCGTATTTTATTTCCATGGTCGTTCTGGCAGGTATCATTGTAGACTTTACCAAAAGTACAGGTGTCCTGTCGCAGATCGTTACCTTTTTTAGTGGAAAACAGGTAAATCTGTTATCCGATCCGGCGTGCTGGCGTCCTTTGTACATTGTTTCGGATTTATGGCAGGGACTTGGCTTTGGAAGTATTATTTATGTAGCAGCACTTTCCGGCGTGGATCAGGAACTGTATGAGGCAGCAAAAATTGACGGAGCAAACCGCTGGAAACAGACACTGCATGTAACACTGCCTGGAATTTCCTCCACCATTATTATTATGTTGATTCTGCGAATCGGTTCCATCATGTCGGTTGGATATGAGAAGACCATTCTTTTATATAACCCTCAGGTTTATGAAACCGCAGATATTATTTCCAGTTTTGTTTACCGAAAAGGTCTGGAAGAGTTTAACTATGGATACAGTACGGCTGTCAGTCTGTTCAACTCTGTGATTAACTTCATTATGCTTGTAAGTGCAAATGTTATCAGCCGGAAGTACTCGGAAACAAGTCTGTTTTAGGAGGAAAAAACATGAAAAAAACAAAAACGTCTCTGGCGCGAAAAATATTTATTGTATTTGACTATCTGGTTCTAATTTTTCTTGCAGTTGTATGTTTGCTGCCGATTCTTCATGTGGCGTTTGCATCGGTTTCTGATCCCAACTGGGTCATGAACCAGAGCGGATTGATTTTAAAATCACATGGTTTTACGCTGGAGGGATATAAGCTGGTATTTCAGACAAGACAGTTGATGGGAAGCTATGGAAATACTCTTTTTTATGTGTTTGCATCGACAGCACTTGGAATGCTGATTACTGTATTGGGAGCGTATCCGCTTTCGAAAAGCGATCTGCTCTGGTCGAATGCACTGATGCTGATTATTTCCTTTACCATGATGTTCAGCGGAGGAATTATCACGTTCTATATGGTAGTAAGAAGCCTTGGAATGTACAATACCCGCCTTGCGGTTATTCTTCCGACGTGTGTCAGCGCATTTAACCTTATTCTGGTCAGAACGGCAATGGCAACGCTTCCGAAAGAACTGGAAGAATCTGCGCGTCTGGATGGGGCAGGACCAATTGCTGTACTTTTTAAGATTGTTCTTCCATTGATAAAAGCAACGCTTGCAACAGTAACGCTGTACTATGTAGTTGCAAACTGGAATTCCTGGTTCAATGCATCCATTTTCCTGACAGACCGGGACAAATATCCACTGCAGCTGATTCTGCGGGAAGTACTGATCCGAAACGATACAAGTTCGGCAACATCCGCATCTTCAGGAGAACTTGCAGGACTTGCGGATTCTTATAAGCAAATTATAAAATACTGCACCATTATGGTGGCATCTGTTCCAATTTTATGTTTTTATCCGTTTGTTATGAAGTATTTTAAAAAGGGTGTTATGGTAGGATCAATCAAAGGCTAAGGAGGAAGATCATGGAATTTTACGAAAAAGTCAATCGAATTGCGAAAACAGAAAAAGGAGAAATTGAGGGGATTCCGGGAAATATTCCACAGTATACGGTATTTAAAGGGATTCCTTATGCAAAAGCCCCAGTTGGAGAGCTCCGCTGGAGAGAGCCGCAGGAAACAGAAAAGTGGGAAGCGTTTATCATGCAGATCATTTCGGACCGATTGCGCCGCAGATGCGCCACCCGAAAGGCAGTTTGTATGGTGATGAATTTTTCCAGTCCGCAGAAGATATGAGTGAAGACTGTCTGTACCTGAACATCTGGACGCCGGAAGTGAAGGAGGAGAAAAAAACTGCCGGTTCTGTTCTGGGTACATGGCGGCGGACTCACAGGTGGATATGGATTTGAACCGGAGTTTGACGGAGAAGCTTTTTGCAAAGAAGGCGTGATTCTGGTAACGTTTAATTATCGTCTGGGCGTTCTTGGATTCCTCTGCCACGAGGATCTGGCAAAAGAAAGTGAGCATGGTGTTTCTGGAAACTATGGTCATCTTGACCAGATTGCCGCACTCAAATGGGTAAGAAAAAACATTGGTGCGTTTGGCGGAGATCCGGATAATATTACAATTTTTGGACAGTCTGCGGGTGCATTCAGTGTGCAGACAATGCTTGTGTCACCGCTTACCAGAGGAGATATTGCCGGAAGTATTATTATGAGCTGTGCGGATATCAACTGGCCGGATCCAGGCATGGGGCAGAAACCGATGGAAACAGCAGAAAAACAGGGCGCTGAATTTATGAAAGATGCAGGATGCCATTCCATAGACGAACTGCGCGGCAAGAGTGCAGATGAGCTAATGGCAGTTATGATGAAGGGATTTATGAAATATCCGATGGGAACGGTGATCGATCATTATCTGCTGGATGAGGCAGTATCCGACAGTTATTATCAGGGAAATTACCCGGATCTGCCGATGATGATTGGAAACACCGCCGGGGAATGGACTCTGGTATTCGGCGTACCGGAAGACCCGGAAGTCTGGAAAGAACAGCAGCGTCAGATGATGGGACCTGCAGCGGAAAAATACCTGGAACTGCTGCAGGTAGAGAAAAAAGAAGACATTATGCGCGCGATTCAGGAAAGCCATTCCTGGATGGTAAAAAACAGAGTATTGTGTGAGCTGAATATCAGACATGATCATAAACCGTGCTATCTGTATCTGTTTGACCACGATCTTCCAGGGAACGAGGCAGGATCCTTCCATTCCTCCGAGCTGTGGTATGTATTTGGAACTGTTGCACGCTGCTGGCGTCCAATGACGGGAACGGATTATGATATTTCCAGAGTTATGACAAAAAGCTGGGCGAATTTTGCAAAACAGAAAAATCCAAATGGAGAGGGTGTACCGGAATGGAAGCCATATCAGCCGGAGAATCCTCAGAACATGGTATTTTCGGAAAAGACAGAATGCAAAGAAATCAAAGAACTGGAAGTACAGCGGTATTTAAAAGAAATTATGCTGGAACATGCATAAAAGGCTGAAAGAAAAGGAACCTGGGCAGAAAAAGCAGGTTCCTTTTCTACATAAAAAGACAAATTCCAGGGAAAAATTCTCCGCTCCGCCTTTTGGCGGAATTTTCTGCATTTTTTGGTACAAAACGTATAAAGATTGTGAAATAAATAATTATCAATTGAATCATCTTACAAAACATGGTAAAATATGGCTATCAATCGGCGGACAAAGCGGAAAAAAGAAAGGGGATTTGAAAACAATGGGTTACAAATCAGACATTGAAATTGCACAGGAATGTACCATGCAGCCGATCACAGCGATCGCAGAAAAAGCAGGTATTGATGACAAATATCTGGAGCAGTACGGAAAGTACAAAGCAAAAATTGATTACAACCTGTTAAAAGACACCGATGCGGAGGATGGAAAACTGATCCTTGTTACAGCGATCAACCCGACACCGGCAGGAGAAGGAAAACAACAACATCCGTAGGACTGGTAGACGGACTTTCCAAAATCGGCAAAAAAGCAATGGTTGCACTTCGTGAGCCATCCCTTGGACCGGTATTCGGCGTAAAGGGCGGAGCAGCAGGCGGCGGATACGCACAGGTTGTTCCGATGGAGGATATCAACCTTCACTTCACCGGTGACTTCCATGCAATCGGCGCAGCAAACAACCTGCTGGCAGCTATGATCGACAACCACATTTTCCAGGGCAACGCTCTGAATATCGATCCGAGAAAGATCACCTGGAAACGATGCGTAGATATGAATGACCGTCAGCTTCGAAGCGTTGTAGACGGCCTTGGCGGAAAGACAAACGGAATGCCAAGAGAAGACGGCTACGATATCACCGTAGCATCTGAGATCATGGCAGTTCTGTGTCTGGCAAGCGACATCTCAGATCTGAAAGAAAGACTTTCCAGAATCATTATCGGATATACCTACGGAAAAGTAGCTGAGCAGAAACCGGTAACCGCAGGCGATCTGCACGCAGAAGGCGCTATGGCAGCACTCTTAAAAGACGCTCTGAAACCAAACCTGGTACAGACTCTGGAAGGAACACCGGCCATTGTTCACGGCGGACCATTCGCAAACATCGCACATGGCTGCAACTCTGTAACAGCAACCAAAATGTGCCTGAAATTAGCAGATTACACTATCACAGAGGCAGGCTTCGGTGCTGACCTTGGTGCTGAGAAATTCCTCGACATCAAATGCCGTATGGCAGGCCTGAAACCGAACGCAGTTGTAGTCGTAGCAACCGTTCGTGCCCTGAAATACAACGGCGGCGTTCCGAAAGCAGAACTGAACGGCGAGAACCTGGAAGCTCTGGAGAAAGGTATGCCGAACCTTCTGAAACACGTAAGCAACATCACAAACGTATACAAACTGCCATGTGTCGTTGCCATCAATGCATTCCCGACCGATACCGAAGCAGAGCTGAAGCTGGTTGAGGAGAAATGCAAAGAGCTCGGTGTTAACGTTGTTCTGTCCGAGGTATGGGCAAAAGGCGGCGAGGGCGGCGTAGCCCTGGCAGAAGAAGTTGTCCGTCTCTGCGAGCAGCCGAACGATTTCACCTATGCATACGATCTGGAAGGCTCCATCGAAGAGAAACTGAACGCCATCGTTCAGAAGATCTACGGCGGAAGCAGAGTGGTTCTGACCGCAAATGCACAGAAACAGGCAAAACAGTTAGAGGCTCTCGGATTTGGCAACTGCCCGATCTGTATGGCAAAAACCCAGTACAGCCTGACCGACGATCAGACCAAACTCGGTGCACCGACCGGATTCGAAGTTACCGTACGTAACCTGAAAATCTCCGCAGGTGCAGGCTTCATCGTAGCCCTGACCGGTGACATCATGACCATGCCAGGTCTGCCGAAAGTTCCGGCAGCAGAGCGTATCGATGTAGACGCTACTGGAAAGATTACAGGACTGTTCTAATAACACAGGATATCGTCTTGAAAAGACAGAATAAAGCATGAAATAAAACACAGAAAAAAGAGACATTCCTTCGTGAATGTCTCTTTTTTTACGTTTTTATTGCAAAATATTACAAAAGATAATATAATTTCTAATGGTAACATGGAGAGAAAAGCAGATATAATATAGTAAGGGAGTTACTTGCCAATGACATCGAAGAAAAAATTGAGAAGTCTTCTGGGCGGTACACTTTTTATGGTGCTGATGCTCAGCGTACATCCGACGACTGTTTCCGCGAGTGCTGTGGGGAGCAGCACGGTGATGGACCAGTCTGTGGAGACAGAGGATCAGCAGAGCGGGATACAGAGTGAAACGCAGACACAGGCTTCACAGGACAGCGGTGCTGCTGTGCGGGCCAGTCAGAATGGCTGGGTTAAGGCAGGCGACAGCGGCTGGTATTTTTATGAGAACGGACAGCTGAAAACAGGATGGCTTTACCGGAATGGAAACTGGTACTGGCTGGATCCGGACCGGAACGGCCGCATGGCAGAAAACAGCTGGTTCACATACGATAATAATTTTTATTATGCCAAGGGAGACGGAGCAATCTATAAAAATGGTTTTCAGGAAGTAGATGGAAACCTTTATTATTTCCAGAGCTGGGGCGGCATTCAGAGAAATGTGTATCTCAGCATCAGCGGAAAAATGTATTATGTACAGGAAAATGGTATCGTTGCCCGTGGAATAGTCAGAACAATGAATGGACATGGTGATCTCTGCGCATTTGATGATACTACGGGAGCGCAGATCACACAAAAAGGCTGGCTGAAAAAAGGCACATCATATTATTGGGTAAGAGAAGACGGCGTCCTGCAGACCGGCTGGCTGCTGTACGATGATAACTGGTACTGGTTTGATGATAATGGTGTCATGATGGCATCCGGCTGGAAAGAAATCAACAACAATCTGTATTACTTCCAGAGCTGGGGCGGCATTTATAAAAACGGTTTCCAGAGCATCGGAGGAAACGAGTATTATTTCCGGAGCTGGGGTGGTGTATATCGAAACACCTTCTTTACCGTAAAAGGAAAAACCTACATAGCGCAGAATGACGGATCGATCTATCATGCCAGCCAGACCGGCTGGGTTCAGCTGGGAGATCAGACTTACTGGATCAATCAGGATGGTTCTGTTCAGACCGGCTGGCTGAAGCTGGAAGGCAAATGGTACTGGCTGAAAGCGGACGGCACACGTGCTGCATCTGAATGGATCACGTATGACAACAACCGATACTATTTCGACGGTGACGGTGTGATGTACACCGGAATGAAAGAGGTTGACGGAACAAGATATTATTTCCACAGCTGGGGCGGCGTTTACCATAACGAATCTTTTACCTGGCAGGGAAAGAAATACTGGGCAAAGGATGACGGAACCTTCTATACAGGTGTCTGCGATATCAATGGAAAGAAATACTATTTTCTGGAAGACGGCGAGCAGATTACAAAAGAGGGCTGGTATCTGACCAACGGAACGTATTACTGGATCAACAAGGATACGTCGCTTCAGACCGGCTGGGTGAAATATGACAACAACTGGTACTGGATGAAAGAAGACGGTACGATGGCATCGTCTGAATGGATCACCTACGACAAAAACCGCTACTATTTCCGAAGCTGGGGCGGCATGTACACCGGAATTCATACCATCGGCGGAACAAAATACGCATTCCAGAGCTGGGGCGGTCTGTACCATGATCAGACATTTACCATCGGCGGTAAAACATACTATGCCAATTCAGATGGAACATTTGCCACCGGCTGGGTGCAGAACGGCGGAAAAACGTATTATTTCGATGAGGACGGCACAAGCCATACGGGCTGGCTGCTTCTGGACGGAACGCATTACTGGATCAACGCCAATGGAACCAGAAGAGATGACGAGCTGTTTCAGTACGACGGAACTATTATTATGTAGACAAAAACGGCGTTATGGCGACAAGCGGCTGGGTATACTGGGATTATAACTATTATTATCCGAGAAGCTGGGGCGGCATGTACAAGAATGCGTTTATTACCTATGATAATAACCTCTATTACCTTGGATCTGACTCGAAAATGGCAATCGGCTGGCAGTCGATTGGCGGAAATACATACTATTTCCGAAACTGGGGCGGCATGATAACCGGAAAACAGGTGATCGACGGAAAAACGTATGTGTTCGATGAGGACGGCAAGCTGGTACAGAGTCCGGACGGATTTGAACCGTCCGCGCAGATCGGTGTCCGCACCGTACGGAACTTTCTGAAAAATGCACTGCTTCCGCTTGGAAACACCCTGTATATCTGGGGAGGCGGCCACACAGACGCAGAGGCAGAGAGTTACGGCGTCAATGCGCAGTGGAAACAATTCTTCAATACACAGAATTCCACCTACAACTATTCCGATCATCTGTATGAGTACGGAAAAGGTCTTGACTGTTCCGGCTATGTCGGATGGACCGCACATCAGGTGACGAAAGAGTATGCAACGACAACCTCCACTGGAATGCCGGCCTACTTTGCAAGAAAAGGCTGGGGAACCTGCGTGACAGGCGATACGTCCCAGAAATTTACGCCGGGTGATGTGGTCAGCAAGAGCGGTCATGTCTGGATTGTCATTGGCCAGTGCTCGGACGGCAGCGTGGTTGTCATTCATGCGACACCGCCGTATATTCAGCTTGGCGGAACCGTTTCTTCAACAGGAAGCATTAACAGTGAAGCTATTGAGCTGGCAAATGAATACATGAAAATGTATTATCCGGTTGCGTATGAGCGGTATGGTGTAAAAGTTCTTGACCGGTCCTATCTGACCGGTGTGAATCATTTCACCTGGAGCAGCAGTATCTTAAGTGACAGTGAAGGCTACCGCAGGAAGAAACCGGCAGAAATCCTGAACGATCTGTTCCAGTAAAATATCTTCTATAAAAAATAAGAGAGAATACAAAAAAAACTTTGTAGTTCGTGTATTCTCTCTTTCTTTTGCGCTGGAATTGTCTATACTAGAAGGTGCGTGAAAGACGCAGATCAGAAATACAAAAGAAAAAATCTGGAAAATAAAAATACAAGGGGAGTAAACATGCGAAAGAGCTGGAAATGGGCGCTCTGTCTTGGCGTAGTGTCGTTGCTGCTGCTGGGCGGCTGCGGAAAAGAAAAGGCGGAACCAGTGGATCTGGTGCTGGTAACCGACGGCAGTGAGGTAGCTTCCGATGCCGTGTATCAGTCAGCATGGAACGGTCTTGCGCAGTATGGAGACGAGAGCGGTCTGAAATATGAAGCAAGTGTTCCGGCAGGACGGACAACAGAGGACTATGAAAACACCATCAAAGAGGCGGCGCAGAAGGAGCATCCGTTATCGTCTGTGCCGGAACGAGCATGAGCCGCGCCGTTTACGATGCACAGCGCGACTGGAAGGATGTCCGTTTTCTGCTGCTGGAGGCAGAACCGGTCAGTGAGAGCGGCCGCAGCCGTCTCCGCGGAAATACAGAAAGCCTGGAAATTGATGTATCAGAGGCCGGCTACCTGGCAGGATATGCGGCAGTACAGGCCGGCTACACGCACCTGGGCTATATCGGACAGAAAAACGAAGAGAACGGAACAAAGTACGGGACAGGTTATGCACTCGGTGCAGAGGCGGCCGCTGCGGATCTGGGACTTGGAGAAAACAGCATCACGCTGGATTATACGTATCGGAAAAGCAGCAGCGTATCACCGTCGTATTTGGAAAAAATCAAAAGCTGGTATGGTGAGGGCGGACAGATTCTCTTCTCGGACGGTGCATCGTATCAGAATGTACTTGGCGCAGCAGCATCTGCGGCAGGCGGAGCACTGATCGCAAACGGCGGCGTGGAGGAGTACGCCAATGCCGTGTTGAAAGTACGTCTGGATTATGGAACTGCAGTTTACAATGCGTTAAAAGAAATGAAACAAAAGGATTTTGAAGGCGGGAAAATTGTAACGCGCGGCGTGGCCGATCAGGAAATCAGTCTGGAATGGAATCAGGATGCGGTGCCGTACTTTACAGAGGATCAGTACCGGGCACTCTGTGCGAAATTCTCCGCAGAGGACTTTTCAATCCCTGACGGCGATGCGCTTTCCTCGCCGGATCAATACAAATTGAGTTGTGTGAGTGTACAGAAGGTAAAATAACATGTATCGTTACTGTTCACGAATTGTTTACAAAAAGTCGGGATATTTTTCCTTGCATCCATTTGTGAATTGTGATATTATGTAAAAGAATTGGGAAAAATATTTCAAAATTGTTACAGAATAATTGAATTTCTAAGAAACAGGGAAACCTGAAACAAAGAAACCTACATACAACGAATCAATTGGGAGTGAAAGAATGAGAAAAAAATTTCTTGCCTTAAGTTTAGCAGTGATCGTAAGTGCAGCTCAGGTAATGACAGTAAGCGCCTCGAAACAGGAGCAGTTACAGCAGCAGCAGGCAGCACAGGCAGAGACCAGCGCACAGCTTGACAACGCAAAAGCAGAAATCGACGATCTGGAAACCAAAAAGAATCAGATTACCGGCGAGATTGATGACCTGGACGCACAGCTTGTTGTAACCATGGCATCCGTGGAAAATCTGAAAAATGAAATTGCAGAGAAACAGACAGAAATTGAAACAACACAGGAAAAACTGGCACAGTCCCAGGCTGAAGAGGACGAGCAGTACGAGCTGATGAAAAAACGAATCCAGTTCCTCTATGAGAGCGGCGGAGACAACGGCTGGGCAGCACTTCTTCTGGAGGGAAAAGATTTAAGCAGCATTCTCAACCAGGCTGAGTACACCCAGAAGTTATACAAATACGACAGAGAGTGCCTGCAGGAGTACATGGATCTTGTACAGCAGGTAACAGACTACAGCAATCAGCTTGCAGATGAAAAAGCAGATCTCGAAGCCAGTGAGGCAGAGCAGGAAGCACAGCAGCAGTCCCTTGAGGCAATGCTTGAGCAGAAAAAAGCCGTTTCCGATGACTACGAAAACCAGATCGCAGACCTGAACGACATGGCTGCACAGTACAACGCAGTACTGGCAGAGCAGAACGCAAAGATCCAGCAGATCCAGGAGGAGATTGCAGCCGAAGAGGCAGCAAGAAAAGCCGAAGAGGCCCGTCAGGCAGCAGAAGCAGCCGAGGCAGCCCGCCAGGCAGAACGCAGCAAGACAGGCAGCAGCAGAAGCAGCCGCAAGCAGTGCTGCAAATAATACAACAACGGCAGACAACACACCGTCCAGCACAGGAAGCTCCACCACGACAACAACACCGTCTAACGGAGGAAGCTCTTACGATGATTCTTCGTCCAGCGATACCAGCAGCTCGGATGATTCCAGCAGCTCCAGCAGCACCGGAAGCGCAACCGGAAGTGCCATCGTATCCTATGCAACACAGTTTATTGGAAATCCATACGTATGGGGCGGCACAAGCCTTACCAACGGAGCTGACTGCTCTGGTTTTATCATGAGCGTTTACGCACACTTCGGATACGACCTTCCGCATTCCTCCAGTGCACTGCGTGGTGTAGGACGCGGTGTATCTTATGCAGAGGCTCAGCCGGGCGATATTATCTGCTACAGCGGCCACGTAGCCATCTACATCGGCGGCGGTGCAATCGTACACGCAAGCAATGAGCGCGACGGTATCAAGATCAGCAGCAACGCAGCGTATACCACGATTCTTGCGGTAAGACGTGTGGTTTAAAAAAGAATTACATAGTAAGAATTTTCAGATCCCGGGAGAGAAAAATCCCGGGATCTTTTGCGTTTTGCTTAAAATTGAGTGCATTCGCGTTAAAACTGTGATATACTAAAGCACATCGGAGATACAAGGGCGTATTGACCAACAGAAGGTCAGTATGCCCTTTTGCTTGTTAGGAAGAAGGGAGAATCGTTATGAAACTGGAAAATTATTTTCGTCGTTCGGTATTCGGAACGGATCTGGTGCGGAAAGTAGCGTCAGTGCTGTCCATCTGCATTATCGCCGGTCTGCTGATCGTCTACGTCCCGAACATCATCGCCGGAGCCGGAAAGATCGGCGATACTGTAAACGCCATGAAAACCGCAGACCTCCCATTCGGCAAAGCCCTGTACGCCGCATTCCTCTACGGAACCTTCCAGCTTGCCAATGTCGCAGTCTTCGTCCAGCATGCCAAATCCTTCGAAAAACCGCAGGATGCCGGAAAGAGCATGGCAGTCGGTGCCGTATTAAATGCCCTTCTGATGATCATGGTCGTCCTCGGAATCATGACCGTATACCAGAACCCGGAAATGATCCAGCAGAGCGTCCCGACATTATTTATGGTTCAGCAGGGCGTCGGCAGTAAATTCATGACACCGCTGATTTCCGTACTGATCATCCTCGGTGCCGTATCCACAGCCGTCAACATGGTTGCCGCCATGGTCAAACGAATCCACGCCGGTCTCGCTGAACGAAGCAGCAGAACAGAAACCGCAGGCAAAATCAGCCGCACCCAGATCCTTGCCGCGCTTGTCTGCTGCATCGCGGACTTCCTTATCGCACAGTTTGGTCTGCTGACGCTGATCCAGAAGGTGTACAGCATCCTGGCATACCTGGCAATCCCGGTCATCTTGGTGCCGTACGTGGTGCACATGGCGGTGATGCGGTTTGATACGAAAAAATAGAAAAGAACAATAAAAAATTTGTAACAAAAATTTACACCGCAGAAAGAGAGATTTGCTTCTGGAGAATGGAAGTATTTCGCAGACAGCAGAAAAAAGAAGATTCATGCAGAGCAGATGTGAGTCATAAAGAAATGACATGCGTCTGCCTTTTTTCTGTGCGTCTGGCAGAGTATGTGTCGGTGACAAAGCAGAAAACAGGAACTCTTCTTTGGGACTCGATTGTGCCGTCAAAATATGGTATACTGCAAAAAGGATCAAAAAGCGGATATTGATATTTCACGGGAGGGGAAGAAGATGAAAAATGCACCGGCTTATGTGAAGGTTTACAGCAGACTGAAAAACGAGATCAATAAGGGAACATATCCTGTCGGGGGATTTCTGCCGAAGGAGTGTGAACTGGAGAAAATCTATCAGGTCAGCCGTACTACGGTACGGAATGCAGTAAAGATGCTGGTGCAGGAGGGACTGGTTGAGGTTCGCCAGGGTTCTGGAACGAGGGTGCTGAATCATAAGGCAATTCAGAATTATAACAAGGTCACATCGGTCACGGAATCCCTGATGAAAAAAGGATATCGGGTAACGACGTCAGATATGATGATCGACATCATTTCGGCGGACAAACAGCTCGCCGATGAACTGGAAATTCCGGAGGGAACCAGCGTGGCGAGGATTCAGCGGCTGCAGCTTGCGGATGAAGAGCCTGTTACGCTGATGGAAAATTATATCGAATATGCGAAAGTCCCTGGCATCGAGGCGTATGAGAATCAGTTTGTAGCGCTGTATCAGTTTCTGGAGGAGAAATTCGGCTTGCAGATTGATGAGACACGAGACAGAATTTCAGCGAAATCCGCGACCTTTATGGAAGCCCAGGTTCTGAAAACGGAGCCGAAGGATGCGCTTCTTGTGGTGCACAGAGTCACCTACTGGCAGAACCGGCCGGTGAGCATTGACCACGTGCGGATCATCGGAAGCAAGTACGAGGTGGAGATTTCGGGAAAAGGACGGAGTAAATGAGCGATGAGACAGAAGAACAGAAGAAACTGATGCGGCAGATTGATATCAGCTGTGTACAGGCATTTCATACAATGGATGAAATTGATGCGATGGTGGAGCTGGCAAAGAAATATCGTCTGGCTGCTGTGTTTACCTTGCCGGCGTTCAGCGCCCATGTGGCAGAACGGCTGCAGGACACCAGAGAAATCCATGCGGGAGGCGTGGTAAGCTTTCCGGGCGGCGGAGATACGACCGGACAGAAGAAGCGGCAGGCAAAAGAACTGTGGGAGGCTGGCTGCCGGGAAATCGACATGGTGATGAATCTTACGGCATTCAGAAGCCACGAATTTTCTTATGTAAAAGAAGAACTTCTGGCCATCCGGGAGCAGGTGCCTTCGGCGATTTTTAAGGTGATCATCGAGGCACCGCAGCTGACGGAGCAGGAAATCTGCCAGGCAGTGGATCTGTGTGTGGAAGGCCGTGCGGATTATGTAAAGACGAGCACCGGATGGTATCCCGGCTGTCCTTCCACCGTGGAGCAGGTTCGAATCATGAGCGTGAAGCCGCCGGTCGCATTCAGATCAAGCCGCCGGTGGAATCCGCAGTCTGGAAACTATACAGGAAATGCAGAAAGCCGGCTGTAGCCGTTTCGGTATGGGAATGCGGTCGGTACAGAATTTGATAAAAAGTATCTATAAGTAATCTATTGTGCAAAAGCTATAAAAAGTCACGGAATATTCTACGATATTCCGTGACTTTTCTGTTGAATTAGTAACCTATTAGTGATATATTCGAATCATAGGAATCGATAAATCATTAACAATCTGAAAGGAGAGCAAAAGATATGAAAGGTTATGCAATGCTGAAAATCGGTGAATCCGGATGGATCGAGAAAGAACGCCCGAAATGCGGGCCGATGGATGCCATTTGCCGTCCACTGGCAGTTGCCATCTGCACATCAGATGTCCACACTTTATGGGAAGGGGCCATCGGTGACCGTCATAACATGATTCTGGGCCATGAGTGCTGTGCAGAGGTTGTGGAAGTCGGAGAGCTCGTAAAAGATTTCAAACCGGGAGACCGGGTTCTTGTGCCGGCCATCACTCCGGACTGGAATTCTCTGGAAGCACAGGCTGGTTATTCCATGCACTCCGGCGGAATGCTGGCAGGCTGGAAATTCTCCAACTTCAAAGATGGTGTCTTTTCTGAATTCTTTCATGTAAATGATGCCGATGGAAACCTTGCGCTGCTTCCGAAAAACATCAATGTTGTCGACGCGTGCATGCTTTCCGATATGGTGCCGACCGGATTCCACGGCGTAGAGCTTGCCGATGTACAGTTTGGTGATACAGTTCTTGTCATCGGAATCGGACCAGTTGGTCTGATGTCGGTAGCCGGAACGAATATGCGTGGCGCATCGAGAATCATTGCTGTCGGAACGAGACCGGTCTGCGTAGAAGCGGCAAAAAAATACGGCGCAACGGATTTTGTCAGCTACAAGAACGGACCGATTTTCCAGCAGGTACTTGATATGACAGATGGAAAAGGTGTTGATAAAGTAGTCATCGCCGGCGGTGGTGTAGAAACCTTTGCAGAAGCAGTAAAATGCCTGAAACCGGGCGGAAAGATCGGAAATGTAAACTATCTTGGATCCGGTGACAACATTGATATTCCGCGTGTAGAGTGGGGCGTTGGAATGGGTCACAAACAGATTAACGGAGGCCTGATGCCTGGCGGAAGACTCCGCATGGAAAAACTGGGAGCTCTTGTTTCGGCAGGCAAGCTGGATGTCAGCCCGCTGTCCACACATGTGTTTGATGGATGGGATCATCTGGAAGAAGCACTGTTCCTCATGAGAGATAAACCGAAGGATTTAATCAAACCAGTCGTTAAATTGGCTGACTGATGATTTGAAAATTTGACTGAAAAAGGAAACGTATGAAAATATTGATCGTATCCGGCTTTTTGGGCGCGGGAAAAACAACATTTATCAAACGGCTGGCCAGGAACGTCGATCAGCGGTTTGCCATACTGGAAAATGAATATGGAGCCGCAGGAATCGACGGCGCACGTCTTGGCCAGAACCGGCAAGGAACGCAGAAAAATGTATGGGAAATGACAGAGCAGTGCATCTGCTGCATCGGGAAAAAGGATTTTGCAGCATCCGTGCTGACCATTGCCAATGTGGTAGACCCGGAATACCTGATCGTAGAACCGACAGGCGTCGGAAGTCTCGCCCGGATTATAGAAAATCTGCGTCAGATCGAGTACGAGAGAATTCAGCTTCTCTCGCCGGTCACTATTGTGGATGTTTACAGTTACCGCCGCTATATGGCGGAATATCCCGAGCTGTATCAGGATCAGATCCGAAGCGCGGATACGATCATTGTTTCCAAAACAGAAGCATGCCAGGCGGAAGAAAAACAGCGCATCCAGAAATTTCTGCAGGAAATTAACCCGCAGGCAAAAATCATCACGGATTATGCATCCACGATGACACGGGAAGATTACCAGAGCCTGCTGCTGGGCGGCCGATATGAGAAAGAAGTACAGGATACGCAGAGCGGCGAAAAGATGCCGGAGACCTTCTCCTTCGAAAATATCCGAATGGAGGCACCGGAAACCCTGTGGTGTTTTCTGGAACAGATCATTCGCGGAGCGTTTGGAAATATCATCCGTGCAAAAGGACAGTTCGCAGCCGGAGACCAGTTTCTCCAATTTGATGTCGCCGATCACCGCTACAGCATCACCGGCACAGAACAGAAAAACGCCGGCCAGGCTGTGTTTATCGGAAACGATATGAACGAAGATGCGATCCGGCAGTATTTTAAGAAATGCGCCGGAAACCAGAAAATGAAATATGCTGCCCGTCATGTATCATAAAGTAAATAGGAAAAAGAGATTGCGGAGTCCTGCCAAAACAGGGTTTCGCAATTTTGGTTTTTACAGAAAGATTCAACTGAAAAACGAAGGATAGGCAAAAACGAAAAATTACGCTAAAATAAACATACAAGTATTTCAAATAAAACAAAAGAAAAATCAGGGGGATCTGATATGGAGGAACAGAAAAGAAGACGGGAAAGAAAATCAGCGGCATACTGGTTGAGCAAAAGCTCGATTTTATATCCGATCTGTATCTTGTATGTGATGTATGTGAAACAGGTTGAGGTATATATTACAGAATGTTCCGTCCATATTTCGTCGGGGACAATGCTTTTTGCCTATGCGCTGTGCCTGATTTTGTGGCTGGCCTCACCCATTCGAAGCTACTGCGCAGATGGAACTGCAAATGAAGTTTTATTCTATACATTTCCGCCGAGCATACTGATGCTGTTTTTATTTGCCCAATATTCACTGAAAATTGTGTTGTTTCTTGCAGTGCTGGATGGGATATTTCTTGTTACGGTTTTAAGAGATTTACATAGAAAAAAACGAAAATATTCTCCGAAAAAATTCTGGAGATTAAAAAGAAGTGACTTAAACGCATTTCTGTTTGTTTCAGTATGCGTGAGTATGGTACCGACTTGTATGATGATATATTGGAAGCTTGAGTCTCCGTCCGGAGTGGCAGAACTTTACGAACGAAAAAAGGACTATAATCTCGTCCAGAATCAGGAGAACATTTTTCAGGAAAATAAAGAATTTCTGCTGAGCTTAAAGGAGAGCGAATGGAGGCAAAAAACACTGGAAGAAAGAACAATTGCAGCGCAGAAGATGGTACGGCTTGAAACAGAACGACTTGGAATTCCCGAAATTCCGCTGTATGTGAAAGAGACAGGATCATCGAATTGCGTTGCATTATATAATAATGAAGAGAACGAAATATGGTATGCTCCAGAGCATTTAACATCTCAGACAGCAGAAGAATTTTTTACGGGAATTTGCGAAGAATGTTATCATGGAATGGAGTATTATCTGCTGGAGCGAATGGACTGGAATTCGGAAATGGCGAATACTGCTTATTTTGAAGAAATGAGGAAGTGGAAACTAAATGATAATCGCTACATATCTGGACGCGACGAGGGCGATTCGTTTGAAGCATATCAATCACAGCCGCTGGAAGCATCTGCCAAAAAGTATGCCAGTTCCGAAACAGAGGCACTGATTCATTTTATTGCTGTGTACGGCGATGAATAAAAATCTTTTAGGGGGGGGAGGGAGAAAAGAGGCGTCGGGAAAAATAAAAATTATCAGCTCAACCTACTTGACAGTCGCTAATA
>ENA-OQJH01000014-OQJH01000014.1-human-gut-metagenome-genome-assembly--contig:-NODE-14-length-84448-cov-3.661282_pt1 | contig 84448 bp, 91 predicted proteins | sample MGYA00242597_ERZ504763 | MGnify/ENA primary metagenome ERZ504763 (study PRJEB26092, sample SAMD00036359) | human gut metagenome | host: Homo sapiens | study: EMG produced TPA metagenomics assembly of... | reverse complement strand
CTCCACGGGGTTCTTATATTTCAATACAGCTTTTCTTGCGGAACATCCAGATTATTTTAAGTTCTCGTCCCCTCCACGGGTTCTTATATTTCAATATGTCTATGAAGAAGTTAGCAAAGGTAATTGAATTGTTCTCGTCCCCTCCACGGGTTCTTATATTTCAATCCTGTCCCTTACACCTCTCCAAACACAAGGCTTTCATCCCCCATTTGCGGGGCAAACCCGCAAATGAGAGAAATCTCAATATCAACTGGATCATACCGATCACAAAGCCTGATTTTAAGCCTATCGGCGCAAAATTGTCATATTTCCTCAAATTCAATCCTCCCCATCCCCATATGATACAGCTTTCCCTGATACTTTGTACACTTACAGACATGCGGTGCCAGTTTAAGCTGCAGGTCTTTGGTATGTTTATGCACAACATAATTTTTCCAAGTGTATTTTTAAACACATTATCCACAACTTTTACTGCATTACTGCCAAGCAATGGATATAAAACCGTCTTTGAAAGAAAACCACATCCTCCACCTAACCATACTGTATTTTTTTCCTTTGCCTCCCAGTGGAATCTTGCATAAAAATACCGGTTACAGATATTCTGGAAAATATTCAGTGCTTCTATGATATCTTCCATCTGATACGGGCAGATTGTCGTGTCAATTGATACATCAAAGCAAATCTCTGTTCCGGGGATCAGTGTCTCCCGCAATACATTCAGCGGTTTTTCTGTACCGTCTAGTGTAACATCGATCTTCTGGCTTAATGTCAGCTGATCCACACTGATAGGCTGGCTGTCACCTACATGCAGACCAGAAAGATTATCATTAACAGCATTTGCAGGCTTTTTTCATCACGGTTTAAAGTATAAAATATCTGTTGTTCTAAACGTTTTGTCTCTCTTGCAAGGCATTGTTCCTGCTTGCGCGTTCTGCGGAAGCAGACTGTATCTCCCTGCCTGTTCTTTCATATTTTTCCGGACATTTTTGTATCTCATCTGCAATCAGTGCCGTGCGGAACATGCCTTTTAAAGTACTGCCCGGAACATACGGCATGCCATATGCATCCTTCACAAAGGCTTCGATCTCTTTTGGTCTGGCTGTCTGTGAAACAAATGCTTCCCCTGCATCCATCTCATACAATTTCCACCTTTCATAATCTTCCCGCTGCATCTTATGCTGTCCAAGCCACTGGGATAGAGAAGGTTCCTTCGGCCGCCCATCCATCATATAGTCTGCAAACTCTTTCCCGAGTCCTTTTTTTCTGCAGATCCATGTACATCTTCTCTACATTCGGTATGATCACATGATGATTCCATGGCATATAGATGTGCTCTTTTTTTCCTATTTTTTCACCGGAACCTATATAGACTGGGGATAATACACATATTTTCACCCGGTAGTGTTTTAAATAATCCCTCATAATGATACCCCCATAAAAATCGGCTTTGCATATCGATACACAGGATGTTTTCCGCCTTCCGACACATCATAGATATCTCCGGCAAAACAATTTACAAAACAGGAACCTGCTGTAAATACATAAAGATCCTTCTTTTTTCTCCACTCCTCTGCATAATCTGAAGATTCCACAAATCCAGATCTTTTTTCTAACAAATAGGATGCATTTTCCATCGCATTTTCCAATTCCTCATCTGCAGGAAGTGCAACTGACAATAACATATATCTGTCCGATTTTTTCTGCAGACATTCTAAAAGCTGTTCCGGAATCTGCCCCTCATTGTATCTATATTTTCCAAGTCCACCTGATTTTTTTCCACCAATTCCTGTATAAGATAATGCCGTCAGCAGTTTTTCCATAAGACATTTTTCATTTTCGCTTTGATACGCGGCAATGATATACAGGCCACATCCCTCTCCATAATAAAATGTTCCAACCCGGTACGGCAGAGTCTCCTCCCCGGTGCGGACAGCTGCCATCGTCTGCTGAAAATAATGTCCATAATGTTCCATCGGATCATTTGACAGATCCATTTTCCCATTCAGAAAATCGATCAAACATTCTACCGGAATAAACTTCATTTTTTTATATGCTTTTTTCTGCTTCGATTCCCCACGGTTTACCGGCTCCACATATATCATCGGTTTTGGAATCATGTATTGCTGTCCAATATATGGAAATGCATCTGAAATTAACAGATTTCCTTTTTTTCACAGCATCATAAAACTGCTGCTGCAGATTCAGTTTTAAAGCCTCTATATAAAGTGCTGAAAATAACTGATCTGCCTTAAACGTGCAGGCACTTTCATTTAACATTCCGGTACCAAAATGAACACCCGTTTTAAATTCTACTGATAGATCGTATATTCCATGTCCCGCCTCATTTCTTTTCTCTCTGTAGTCAAAAATCAATCCTGCAAAGTTATTTTATTCCACTGCACTCATGATTTTCTGACACTGGGACAAAACATCTTCCGACACTTCCCCTATCACAGGTTCCACATGGATATCCATGATTTTGACACGTCCATAACCTCTTGATCCACTGCCGCCTAAATAATCATATTCTAAAAGTTGAAACCCGTCTTTTAATATTTCAAAATCATGAACCATTTCCGATTCATTCGTCACTTCATAAATCAACTGCATCGGAAATTTTGCGCCTCTTACCACACGTTCGATCTGTCTGGGGTTCGCTACTGCCGTTGTTCTTTGGATGCTGTTTTCAAATTTAACCTCTGTTGCACCTGTCAGCCCTGCATATTTTAATTCATCCATATTTTCAAGAAACATATCGTTAAACAGGATTTTACTAGTCTTTACCTGACCTTTTTTCGCACTTCCAAACAGACTTGTCAGACATACCGCATCGTCATCCGGTGTTTTCGCTACTGTCTGATTATATTTTTTTGCCAGAAGTGTCCTTAATTTCCCTTTTAAACTGCTACCCGGAATCATCGGCATATTCGTCCTTGCATCCCGGATGACAGGAGAATCTACTGCACCAATCGCAGAAAAAGCACTCGATCCGCCAATATGTAAACCCGTTACTGTCTCTAACACCCCACTGATTTTAACTTTTGCAAACATTATTTCATCCTCCCTCTACTCATCACGTCCACCATAAAATTTTCTATATGCAACCAAGGCTTCCATATACCGGCTGAATAAAATATACTGGTCTCTGCTGCCTTTGATCTCTTCTAAGTGCTCTAAAATTTTTGCTTTATCTACCAGTTTCTTTACCTTCGGTTCACGCCCTGCTTCATAGATAAAACGAATCTTCATATAGTTGATCCGTCCAATTATTTCCGCATTCAGTTTGTCACTCTGACTATTGACCACATCATTATAAATATCGGATGTCATGGCAAGCAGATTTCTGATCTTGGATGTTGTTACCGGACCAACCAGTCTCCCTTTCTGGTCTTTTTCACTGCACAGTTCCTTGATTGCCTGTTCTGCAATCCCCACATAATTTTCTTCTGTCAATTTCATTTAATCCTGCTCCTCTCTTTTGCGATTCAGATATACATACAGATAGATTGCCGTGATCAGTTCTTTTCTATCCTGTTCCTTCCCGCTCCACTCGTACATCTTTCTTGAAAAACTCCGGTAAGCCGCCCGTTTTTCTTTATTTTCATGTTCCTGTGGTTCCATTCTCGACAACAGATAAACATATCTTGCAAAATTGATGTTGTTCCCACTTTCCCTTAACAATTCCATGAGATGATATAAAAATCCCATACCGTGCTCATCATTCTGATCAAAATAATTCTTAAGCACACCTATCTTTTCTGTAACAACATTTTGTATAAATACATTCCATGGATAAGCATATGTTTCATCAAACAGCGTAACTGCATTTTTTCCTTCCACATGTTTTGATCTGTCTTCAAGTCTTTCCACTTCTTTTGCCATAACATTCAGCGGATATTTCGCATCGTAAATACCAACACCTCCTGATATTGTCAGCGTTCCCTGTGTAAATTTTTCAAGCGCATTTCTGATATCCATAAAAGCTGCGATCACATCATTCCACGCTCCGGCTAAAAACACATCATCTCCACCAGAATATACAATTACCGCTTTTCGTTCCCCACTTCCACCAAAATTGTCTGCTGTTCCTTTCCGAAGTATCTCATTGATATAACATTTAAAAAATAAAGACAACTGCCGTGACAATGTAGATGTTCTCGAAAGTGTTACATATTTGTCATCTCCATCCGGTCTCTGCAGTCCATAAACAAAAGTCGTTCCAAGGTTATCCACATCCGCACGAAGGATTCCAATTCTTTCCACACCTTTTGCCTGTTCTGCCAGTTTTTCAAACGTGTCACCTGTCGTATAATCTCCAACCCACAATTTTGTAGTAACATGTTTCCCGGTATAAATTTCATTTTTCGTATAACACCGGACATAATTTTCTGATTCCATCCGTTTTAACAGACTTTCTTTTGTATCTGCTGCTAAGTACCTGTTTTCCGGAAGTGGCAGCGCGTCTTTATCCGGTTCACTCATGACAGTAAAATAATTTTCATACAGAATACTTCCTGACATTTTTTCTAATGCCAGACATACCTGACATTTATCATCTGTAAGGCGGGCTATCCTGCGGCACACTTTACATTCCCGCTCTCCTTCATGTTTTCTGCTATTCAGATTCCGGATCATATCTGCATTATACCGATTCGATTTTTTCTCAGAAATCATCTTAGATATCGTAAGATACAGATCGGAATAACTTCCCTTCGGCATATTTCTTAACGCATTGGCATTTGCTTTCGCATATCCGCAGGCAACATATAACGCTGTATCAAAATGTTCCATCATCCAGTGATTCAGACTTTTTTCATAGTGCTCTAAAATATCACGGGTATCATCCGTATTCGCTAAAAGCAAATAGCAGTGTCCTCCTCCTGTATAAATTAAATTTGCCCTTGAAAGTGACAACTTCTCTAACAGTTCATCCACAATATGCTCCATCATAATTTCAAGGTAAAAACTTCTCGCACGCAGTCCTTTTAATGCACCTTTTCTCCTATCGTATAGATAAAACTCTGAATACCGGAAATATCCATGGAATACAGTAAAAACATTTCCTCGTCATAAGATTTCTCTGCATTGATAAACAGGCTCTGCTTATAATTTTTTTCGCCTTTCGCAGTCAGAAACTGCATTACGCATGACGCAACTGCTGCGGTCATCTTCATGTGGTCATACAAAGAAATATCTGCAAGCTCCTTTTTTGAAGTAGAAGATGGAATGTATGTCAGATTTGCCTCAAGCACAGCCAGCAGGGAATTGATGTATTCTTCGTCTAACGTGATGCCCTTTAAATTATCTGTAATATTTTGAATGACGGACTGATAAAATGTTCATCCATAGATATTTCATCTTCTGTCGGATAATTAATTTCATTCTTCGGATTTAAAACCTGCATGGCATAATGACTTTGTCCGTGATTTCCATTTAAAATATTAAATACACTCTCTAACGGCATCGCTTTATCAAATCCGCCTTCTCCTGCTTCCGCCTCTCTGCGATCCGAAAATGCTGCCACATTGTCTGCATAGTAAACAACATATGCCTTATCGTCTTCTGCTAAGGATGCGTTCTTTAAATACATTCCATGATGATATCTCACACAGTTTAAAATTTCATCATCTGAAATATGTGCTTCATTCTTCAGATACTCATATCCACTCTGACTGTGATTTCTTCCATCCCCACTTCTATACACAACTTTCCTATGTCATGAAGCAGACTTCCAATCATTAATTTTATCTGATCGTCCGTTATCATTTTCTTCCCCCTTCGTTTATGATTTTCATATATCCCATTCCGAGGGAAGTTTTGATTCCTACCCCGGAATACTCTCCAAACTCGAACAACATGTTAACAAAATTTGCCATTGTATCTGTGCCATGCAGCTTTATGGTTATTTTTCCGATAAAGGATGGAATCTTGACCCCCTCCAAAGAAAAACTTACACTTTTCAGATCATACCTGATCACCTGTGCATGCTCACATATCTGTTCGAGTGTATCTTCATCATGCATTGTATTTTCTGCTGTGGCACTGTCGTACTTATTCATCAGACTCTGAAAAACACAGCGAAGATCCGGATAAAAAAGATACCTTCCATTTTGTTTAAATGCAGTCGGAGATAGAAAATGAATCTGAATATACCTTTTCCCATCATCCTCATAAAAATGATCCATTAATTCTTTATATGTTGTTTCCATATAATTTTTCTTCACTATCAAAACTTTAAGATCATGTTTTTTTATCAGAATGTATTCTAATTTCCACAACGTATCCTGTATAATAATCTTCACTGCTTCTTTATTCAGTCCTGTAATTACCCAGTACCAGTTCCCCTCTCTGCATTCTAAATGCTGTGCATATGGATGAAGGCTTGAAATATGCAGATAATCTGCATATTCCTCTGGCAGCAATTCCATAAGTGCCCCATGAAACAATGATGACATCTGATATGTCAATTCTTTTTCACATTTTAACTTTAATTCTAATTTTGCTAACATTCCCCTTCTCCATCTGTTATTTTATGCCTTTATATTTTATTTACTTACTATTGTAACATGCATCTTCCAAATTTTCATATATTAACGTAAAATATTTATTTTTCTATTTCATAATCTGACATAAATAACCAAAAGGCAAGAGATCTCTCCCTTGCCTTTTCATAAGCCAGCCACCCTACAACTCTTCCGTCTTATACGTGACATATCCCTCATAATAATAACTATGGTCAATACCTTTCATATAAATTTCCCGGTCATTGATCTGATCGGTAAGTGCTGCATTTAAAATATATTTAATTTCAATATCTTTGATCGGACTGCGTTCCATCGCCATCAGATAGTCTTCTTTTTCTATCTTACTCCAGTCTACTACCTGTCCGATCTGTTTTTTTAACATCATATCCAGCCAGATGCGCATGCTTCTTCCATTTCCTTCACGGAACGGATGCACAATGTTCATTTCCACATATTTTTCAACAATCTCATCAAATGTGTTCTGTGGCATTTTGTCTACATTTTTAATTGCTGTTTCAAGATACATAAGCGGTGCAAATCTGAAATTACCTTTTGATAAATTTACGGTTCGGATTTTTCCTGCAAAGTCATAGATATCATCAAATAAATATTTATGAATCTCACATAACGTTTGAAACTTTCCCGCCTCAAGTTTCTCGAGCATACCATTTTCAAACAGTTCTACTGCCTTCTTTTTACTGATACGTTCCTCTTCACGCGCGAGTTCTGCGGAACTTTTAATTCCAAGCTTATTTTCCAGCGCCATACAACATGTCCTCCATATTGGGATGTTCTCCCTTTAATCCTCCTCGATCACATGCATCTCCAGAAAATCAAAATCTACATGCTCAATAAAACAATCCTGCGTAAAACGTGTCTTTGCATGCCTCTTAAACTCTTCCACATTCGCATCTAACCAGATCGGTTTTCCAAGGTCAAATGCATAACATACCTCATCTAACGCCTTGAAAATTTTGTGTGTTCTCGTATCATCTGACTCATCTGTCACTGTCATATCCTTGATCAGGTGGGTACCCTTCATCATTTTAAACCAGATTCTCATGAATTGTTATCTCTCCATTTTTATTGTTGATCAGTGTCTTCTCTGCCGCCCCGTCTCATACATCAGAAGTGATGCGGAGATTGCCGCATTTAAGGATTCCACCTGTCCCTGCATTGGAATCTTAATATAAGTATCTGCTAAATCTGCGATCTCATCCGACAATCCGTTTCCCTCATTTCCGATGAGAAACGCCGTCTTTTTCTTATAGTCCGGCTCATCATAGGAAAGTGTGCCCTTAAGGTGTGCCGCATAGACATTGACCTGCTGCTCCTTTAACGATAATACCGTTCCCGGCAGATCTTTTGTGATAAAAAAGGAACACGATAAATACTTCCCATCGTGGAACGGATCGTTTTCGGATTAAACAGATCCACTGTTGTCTGGTTCATGATCACACCTGTGATACCTGCGCCCTCACCGGTTCTTACCATCGTGCCAAGATTTCCCGGATCCTGGATGCTCTCTAAGATCAGAAGATGTGTCTGTTCCCCTTTTAATAATTCCTCTAATTCATACTCCGGTTTTTTGATCACACAGAGGATTCCCTGTGGGGTCTGTGTGTCGGAAACACTCTTAAACACATTGTCGGCGACAACCTCATATCCGGTTTTGTCCAGACGTTCCAGAACTTTTCGGTTCAAGTTTTCCTCACCATGTTTTTGTGTATAGGATTTCATGCCATCCTGCATATTTCCCTGTGTACATGCCTCATAAAAACTTTCCGAAACATATACCTGTTTCACCCAATCCACCGGGGCTTCTAAAAACATTTTTCTTCCTTCTGCCACGAAAACACCCTGCTCATTCCTGGCTTTTGCTTTTTTCATAAGAAGTGTCAGATTTTTCATCTGCTGGTTTGATGTACTTGTTATCATATTTTTCCTCACTAAAAAATCCGTTATACCTGTCGCTAAGTATAACGGATTTCTCTCTAAAATGCAAAAACTATCAAATTTATGTAATATAACATCAGATTGTATAGTTCATCATCTACTGTCTTGTACAATAGATCAACGATCTATTGTCTTGTATTACAGAGAAAGGTTTCTGCTGATCTCGTACTGATATTCCGGAATCTCCTTTGTCATTGCAAGTGCCTCGTCGATATCATAATCAACGAAATCACCATGACGGTATCCAACAACACGGTTTGTCTTGCCTTCGCAAAGTAAATCTACTGCTAAAGCACCCATGTTGATGCATATACACGGTCTTTACATGTCGGGCTTCCACCACGCTGCATGTGACCTAAGATAGTTGCACGTGTCTCGATACCGGTTGCAGCTTCGATTCTCTTTGCCATACTGGAAGAATGTCCGATTCCCTCAGCATTTACAATGATATGATGCTGTTTACCACGTTTACGGTTCTCAATGATGTGGTTGACTAATTTCTGCTCGTCATAGTCATATTTTTCCGGAAGCAGGATATCCTCGGCACCGTTTGCAATACCACACCATAATGCGATATAACCTGCACCACGTCCCATAACCTCAATGATACTGCAACGCTCATGGGATGTTGATGTATCACGGACTTTGTCAATTGCTTCCATTGCTGTATTTACTGCTGTATCAAAACCAATCGTGTACTCAGTACATGCGATATCAAGATCGATCGTTCCCGGAAGACCAATCGTATTGATTCCAAGTCCTGCCAGCTTCTGGGCACCTTTAAAAGAACCGTCACCACCGATAACGATGATTCCGTCAATGCCGTGTTTCTTACAGATCTCTGCACCGCGTTTCTGTCCTTCTGCTGTTGTAAACTCCATACAGCGGGCTGTCTGTAAAATCGTACCACCACGCTGGATGATATCGGAAACATCTTTTGCTTCCATATCAATGATCTCTTCCTGAAGAAGCCCTGCATAACCTCGCTTAATTCCTTTTACCTTTTTTCCCTTTGCAATTGCTTCCCTTACAACTGCACGAATGGCTGCGTTCATTCCCGGCGCATCGCCACCACTTGTCAGCACACCGATTGTATTAATCTCTTTTGCCATTTATCGTTCCCTCCTAAAATAATATACCCATTTTTCTAATCTTTACTATTTTAATCTCTTTGTTACTTCTTTTCAATGCTCTTTTCAACAATTTTTACATTTTTTTCGCCCAAAAAATTCCGTCAAGTTACCGACAAGCTCCGGATTGATATGAATATTGTAATTTTGGCTAATCTTTTCATGGCACGCGGCGAGGCAATATAGATCACAATCTCATCATTTCCGTCCGAACCATAGAGCCGGGAATACAGTTCTTTTTCCTTTTCCTCATATGATTCTTTTGTCGCAAACTGAAGCCACAGCTCCCGTTTTGTATCATCAAAGGAATAGATTTTTCACAGATCAGTTTTCCGTTTTTATCTTCCTCGACGTTGGCATGTCCTGCGACAAATACTTTTCATCTTCGTTTAAATAGCGGCTGTATTTCTCGTAATCGCGCGGAAAAATAATAACTTCCACCGTTCCAAACAGATCCTCGACCGTGATGAATGCCATCGCTTTATTCTGCTTTGTGTATTTGATCGTCTTTTCGGTGATGATGCCCCCAATGACAACACTCTGGTTATCTTTGATCTTTACGGCATTTGTTTCTTCATCCAGCATAAAATCTGCCGTCACGGCACTGATATTTTTGCGCCATTTTTCCTCATATTCCTCCAAAGGATGACCGCTTAGGTAAATTCCAAGGACTTCTTTCTCAAAACCAAGTTTGATCTCTTTGCTGTATTCCTCCACATTCGGGAAACGGACTTCATACGCTTTTTTTTCTTCTTCGGATACAAGGTCAAATAAAGACATCTGCCCTGCAAGTGAATTTTTCTTTTCCTGGTTCAGGTTGTCGATCAGCGTATTATATACTAAGAGCATCTGCTGTCTGTTGCCGTCTAATCCATCGCAGGCTCCAGCTTTGATCAGGTTTTCGACCGCACGCTTATTGACCTCCCGCCCGGCAACACGGCTTAAAAAATCAGAAAGTGTGATATATTTACCGTTTGTCTCTCTTTCTGCTAAAATGATATCAATGACCTGTCTGCCGATACTCTTGATCGCATACATGCCGTAGCGGATCCCATCTTTTGTTGCCAAAAAGCGTCCTTCTCCCTCATTGATATCCGGGGAAAGCACTTTGATCCCCATCTGACGGCAGGAATAAATGTACTCTGCAACTTTTCTTGTATTGTCGATCACTGACGTCATGAGTGCTGCCATAAACTCAACCGGATAATAGTATTTTAAATATGCCGTCTGATAGGCAACCACTGCATAAGCGGCTGCATGTGATTTATTGAACGCATATTTTGCAAAATCAACCATGGAATCGTAGATCTGGTTTGCTGCCTGCTCGCTGATCCCATTTGTGATACAGCCTTTGATGCCCTGCTCTTCATTTCCATAAACAAAATTCTGACGTTCCGCGTCAATGACATACTGCTTCTTTTTACTCATGGCGCGGCGGATGTTATCAGCCTGTCCCATTGTATAACCGGCGAGGTTCTGCACGATCTGCATAACCTGCTCCTGATAGACAATGCAGCCATACGTCGGCTCTAAGATCGGCTCTAATTCCTTGCAGACATAGGTTACACTCTCCGGTTCATTTTTTCCCTTGATGTATTTTGGGATAAAGTCCATCGGGCCCGGACGATAAAGGGAGATACCGGCGATAACGTCCTCTAAACTCTGCGGTTTTAACTCCTTCATGAAGTTTTTCATGCCCGCACTTTCTAACTGGAATACACCGTCGCATCTTCCGGTTCCGATCGAATCTAATACTTTTTTATCGTTATAATCAATGTTATCCACATCAATTTTTATTCCATGATTTTTTTCCACAAGTTTGACTGCATCACTGATGACAGTTAAGGTACGCAGTCCAAGGAAATCCATTTTTAAAAGTCCGAGTTCCTCGATCGTTGTCATGACAAACTGTGTCGTGATCGTACCGTCAGAACTTCGCGACAACGGCACATATTCGTCCATCGCCTTCTGGGAGATTACGACTCCGGCGGCATGCATGGAGGTATGGCGCGGCAGACCTTCTAGTCTTTTCGCCATGTCGATCAGTCTTTTTACCGTCTCATCCGACTCATACATGGAACGCAGTTCCGGGTTCATTATGAGTGCTTTGTCGATCGTGATATTGAGCTCGTTTGGAATATTTTTTGCAATCGTATCACAGAAATTATACGGCAGATCCATGACACGTCCGACATCACGGATGACACCGCGCGCCGCTAACGTACCGAAGGTAACGATCTGCGTTACACAGTCTTTTCCGTATTTTTCAATAACGTAATCAATGACTTCACTTCGTCTCTCATAGCAGAAGTCAATATCGATATCCGGCATGGTCACACGTTCCGGATTTAAGAACCGCTCAAACAGCAGGTTATAACGGATCGGATCAATATTGGTAATGCCCGTTGTATAAGACACAAGGCTTCCCGCCGCACTTCCCCTTCCAGGGCCAACCGGAATGCCGTGTGTTCTCGCATAGTTGATAAAATCCCATACGATCAGGAAATAATCGACGTACCCCATCTTCTGGATGACAGAAAGCTCATAGTCAAGCTTCGGCAAAAGCTCGTCATGCTTGTCCGGGTAACGTCTTACCAGCCCTCATGACAGAGTTTGTTCAGGTAAGTCCACGAATCATACCCCTCCGGCACGTCAAAATGCGGCAGCTTGGTCACTCCAAATTCGATCTCCACATTGCAGCGGTCCGCGATCTTCTGTGTGTTGTCAATCGCCTGTGCCGCATACGGAAACAGCGCGCGCATCTCCTCCTCAGATTTCACAAAATACTGCCCGCCCTCATAACGCATGCGGTTTTCATCGGACAGTTTTTTTCCTGTCTGCAGACAGAGTAAAATATCATGCGGCTCGGCATCCTCGGCATATGTGTAATGCACATCGTTTGTCGCCACCAGTTCAATGCCTGTCTCTTCACTCATCCGCATCAGACCTGCATTAACGGTCTTTTGATCCGGGATTCCATGATCCTGCAATTCCAAAAAGAAATTGCCTTTTCCAAAACATTTTTCATATTTACAGGCAGTCTCTTTTGCTTCCTCATAAAGACCACGCACCAGGTAGCGCTGCACCTCCCCGGCAAGACAGGCACTTAAAGCAATGATACCCTCATGATACGTCTCTAAGACTTCCATATCCACACGTGGTTTGTAGTAATATCCTTCCACAAATCCTTTGGAAACGATCTTCATCAGGTTCTGGTAACCTTTGTTATTCTCTGCTAAAAGTACCAGATGATAATAACGGTCATCTCCATGGGAAAGCTCCCTGTCAAATCTCGATCCAGGTGCTACATATACCTCACAGCCTAAGATCGGCTTGATTCCGGCTGCCCTTGCTGCCTTATAAAAATCAATCACGCCGTACATCACACCATGATCTGTGATGGCGGCGCTGTTCATTCCAAGTTCTTTGACTCTTGAAACATATTCTTTTATCTTATTTGAACCGTCCAAAAGGCTGTACTCTGTATGGACGTGCAGATGTGTAAATGACATGCTTTGTTTCCTCCGCATTCTATTATATCGTCTCCCTGATAAATATTCAATTTTTTTCGCACATCTCATACAATTTTCTCTCTTTGTCTATCTGACTGCCGTGTCTGCCTATGCATCCTCTGCCGGCACTTTGCTTACGGTATCATCTCCCTGTACCAGAACCAGCGCAGAGATACCTTCGACAGTAACAGAACCTTCCGCCGTTCCAAGAGATTTGCATCCTGCCTTTTTACCATTGACACAGATATCCCACGTCCCGGCAGGTAAATTTACTGTGACTGCATCCGGATTTCCATTATAGATGACTGCAATATTCTGTGCCGTTTCTCCCTGTACCTCACCCTGAATGGTATAGGCTACGACATTTGCATCAAGTCCAGTCATAAAGGTAAGATTATTCTGAATTGCAGCGGCTGTTGTCATGCGCAGTGCACTGTGTGCCTTACGGAATGCGATCAGACCTTTATAATATTCATAAACATCCATTACGTTACCTTTATTATCCCACTTAATGCTGTTCGTTGCATCAGGGGAAGAATAGCTGTTCTCATCAAATCCAGTCTCAGACTTCTCATTTGGCTTAGAGCGAAGCATCTCTTCACCAGCTGCATAAATGGTACACCCTGCGAAGTAAAAAGAACCGCGCTTCCCAGCTTATTCATCTTCACTCTGTCAGCCTCACTGTCATCTGCATTGGAAATGGCAAGCTTATCCCAGAATGTCAGATTATCATGACAGGATATATAATTAATACTCTGTCCCGGCTGTCCCGACCAGTTCGTACACTTATCACCAGCCTTTGTGAGCGTAACCTGCGAATGCGGGGTTGCTGCTACAACACTGAATTTAATGTTTTCTTCCATATCATCTTTGCCGCTTACAAAACCTTTGTCCAGAAAATCAAATACACTGCCTTTGATCCCATCACGGATATCATCACTGAAAGCACCCACACGATCCAGCCGGTAAATATTGTTCTTCGTTGCCAGCTGTGCTGCCGGCAATGCAGATTCTCCTCCAGTCCATCCTTCACCATATACCATAATGTCAGGACTCACCTGATCCAGTGCTTTTCTGACAGCCTTCATGGTATCCAGATCATGTACGCCCATCAAGTCAAACCGGAAACCATCTATATGATATTCCGTTGCCCAGTATACAACAGAATCTACGATATACTTGCGCATCATGGCACGCTCTGAGGCTGTTTCATTCCCACCAGCCTGAGCCATCTGAATATGATTGCCATTCTTTCTGTAGTAATAATCAGGCACTGTCTTCTGAAACCATGAATCTGCCAGATGATAAGTATGATTATATACAACATCCATATTCACGCGGATTCCATTTTCATGAAGTGTCTTAATCATCTGCTTCATTTCATTGACGCGTACTTCCCCATGATATGGATCTGTACTGTAAGAACCTTCCGGCACATTATAATTCTTAGGATCATAGCCCCAGTTGAACTGCGCTGTATCTGGCTTTGTTTCATCTACAGTAGCATAATCACAGCTCGGCAGAATCTGTACGTGAGTCACTCCAAGATCCAGAATATGATCAAGTCCTGTAGCCAGCCCTTCCCTGTTCTTTGTTCCGCGCTCTGTCAGTCCAAGAAACTTACCTGCATTCCGAATCCCGGAAGAAGCATCGGAAGACAGATCACGAATATGTACTTCATAAATCACTGCATCTGTTGCATTATTAAATGCCGGTCTGACATCTGAATCAAATCCATCCGGATCGGCAGCTTGCAGATCAAGGATCTCACCTCTGTTGCCATTTACTCCTGCACTTCTTGCATATAAATCAACAACTTCATTTACTTTATTACCAATCTGTACTGAATAAGTATAATATACGCCATTCAGGTCTCCTGTCTTTTCATCATACCCAGGTTCCTTTGACATCTGCCGTCATTGGAATTGTTTCTATCAAATTGTCACCATCGCCCTGCTCATATAAGTTAAGCGATACTTTCCCGGCAGCAGGTGTCCATATACGAAATGTTGTCTTTTCTTTTGTATATACAGCCCCCAGATCGTTACCGTCATATACCAATTCATCATTAAAATAAGTAGCACCAATCTTTCTTTTCATCGATACCATACATCCTTCATAGCCTTGTCTGTTCAAAGAATCATCCTGTTACCCGCCTAGTATACCGCTCCCTTTTCAGTTCGTCCAGTTAATTTTTTCGTTTTTTTTCGTAAATTATCCTATTTTGTCAGGTATACTACCGCTTCATACGGACGGATTTTTTCTGAAATATCTTTATAGTTTCCTATCAGAATTCCCCGGTTTTCTTTTACCATATCCGCAATAGAAGCCGGAACATCCAGTTCTTTTTCCGTGAAATTGCAGATTACCAGTATTTTTTTATTCTCGGATGATCTTGTATAAATGTAAAGATTTTCATCTGCATCTTCAAGTCCGTCGAACGTTCCATAAACGATCACTTCTTCCTCTTTGCGCAGTTCTATGAGTTTCCTGTAGTAATTGTATATGGAATCCGGATCTTCCACCTGAGCAGCCGCATTGATCGTTTTATAATTCGGATTCACGGCAAACCATGGCGTTCCCGTGGTAAATCCTGCATTTTCTGAATCATCCCACTGCATAGGTGTCCTTGCATTATCCCGTCCTTTCTTACTGATAATGTCCATCATCTGATCATGCGTATATACTTTTGTATCGGTAACAAGATCTATATAAATATTTTTTTCTTCTATATCGTCACATTCAGACACATCCGAAAAATGCATATTGGTCATTCCAAGTTCTTCCCCCTGATATACATACGGTGTTCCCTGCATCATGTGAAGACAGGTTGCAAGCATCTTTGCTGAAAGTTCCCTGTATTCCCCGGAATCATTTCCCCATCTCGAAACAACCCTTGGCTGGTCATGATTGTTCCAGTACAGACTGTTCCATGCTACTTCCTCTAACCCTTTCTGCCAGCGGTTTAAAACTTCTTTGAGATCCGGAAGATAAAGTTTCTTATCTGTCCACTTTCCATGTTCATCCGAATCCACATCCATATGCTCAAACTGGAATACCATGCTTAACTCTTTTCCATCGCTTCGCGCATATTTTTTTGCCTCTTCGAGCGTAACGCATGATGTTTCACCCACTGTCAGAAGGTTATACCTGCTTAATACTTTTTGGTTCATCTCCTGAAGATATTCATGTTCATGAGGTCCATTGGCTGTGACTGCACCACAAAAAGAATATTTTTCCCCTTCTTTTACCGGGCCATCTTTGTATTCTTCCGGCTTACTGATCAGACTGATCACATCCATCCGGAATCCGTCAATGCCTTTTTCACACCACCATGTCATCATATCAAAAACTTCTTTTCTTACCACAGGATTATCCCAGTTAAGATCAGGCTGTTCCGGCACAAACTGATGCAGATAATACTGTCCGGTTGTCTCATCAAACTGCCATGCAGATCCACTGAAATATGATCCCCAGTTTGTCGGTTCATGACCATCTACCGGATCTTTCCAGATATAATAATCGCGGTATTTATTATCTTTTGATTTTCTGCTTTCCAGAAACCATTTATGCTGGTCAGATGTATGGTTGACAACCAGATCCATTACCAGTTTCATTCCTCTTTGATGAATTTCTTTTAATAATTCATCAAATCTTCCATTGTCCCGAACTCATCCATTATATCCTGATAATCGCTGATATCATATCCGTTATCTTTATTTGGAGATTTATAGATCGGGATACCCAGATAACTGTGATACCGAGATTCTTTATATAGTCTAATTTCTTTATGATCCCCTGAAGGTCTCCGATTCCATCTCCGTTACTATCCATAAAACTCCTTGGATAAATCTGATAAACAACTGCTTCTTTCCACCATGCTTTCTGCATCTTTTTTCTCCTTATAAATCAGCGGTCATGATCTCAATGACTGCCAGTCTGATCTCTTTTTTTAAATTCGTCGTCTCAAGCTCGCCTAAGATATCTGCCAGATTTTTTCCACTACTTAAAAGCCGGTATGCAGACTCTTTTGCAAGATTACTGTCCTGTGCCTGATTCAGCAGATCATACACACGCTCCAGTGTATGGTTGTCATTTAATGTCAGTTTCTGTTCAAAAATAATTTCCACTTTTTCATCCACTGACACTTTCGGAATGCGGATTCTGATACATCCCTTCTTCCACTGATATTCATACGTTATTTTGATTTCTTTTCCACTTATGTATACTTTAGGCACTGCCTCTTTCACTCCACACAGTTCCACTGTATAATCCCGGAATTCCGGGATCAGATCTGTCTGTCCGGCTGCCCCTTCGATTGTGAACGCCCCTCTTTCCCAGTCAAAATGCATGGATGTAAAGCAACAGCTCCTGCCATCTTTATAATCCTCGGTCTCACCGTCATCCTCATAATGTGTATAATTGCCATCCGCTCCGCCATAGACTCTTATGATAAGTTCTTCCGGATTTTTCAGAAAATCCTTTCCGAACAGCTCTTTCTGCATCGGAATGATGCCCCCTGCTTTTACAAGCACCGGAATACTGTTAATGCCGCGGAACATCCACATTACTTTCTCACCTTTATAGATCAATCCGGTAAAGAAATCGTGGTAACAGCCTTCCGGTATCCACGCTTTTACTTTTCCCTGATTTAAACTCGCTATCTGGTCACTTGTAATCGGTGCAACAATCATATCTGTTCCAAAAAGATACTGGTTGTTGCTTACTCCCTCAACAAAAGAATGATCCTGAACCGGATATGCCTGTTCCTTTTCCGGATAATCGTAATACATTGGCGCAATGACCGGCCGGTATTCTTTGTATGCCAGATAGTTCATAGTGTAAAGATAAGGCAGTAACTGGTGCCTTAAGCGCAGGGCTTCTCCCATCGCATGTTCTACTTCCGGTCTGAAATTCCATGGTTCTTTTCCACTGAACGACATTTTAGTGCTGTGCAGCCTGTTGATTGGGGAAATGTCCCTAACTCATACCAGCGTGCCTCCATAACATCTGACCGGATTCCAAGCATATGTCCGCCTATATCATGACTCCACCATCCATATCCGATATTTGATGCCGTTGCTGTAAAATAAGCTGGAAATCAAGAGACTCCCACGTTACAACCGTATCCCCGGAAAAACCTACCGGATATCTGTGAGAACCAGGACCTGCATAACGTGAAAATGTCATTTTTCTTTTTCCATCCCGTCCACTGTCAAGATAATGGTAATGATTCAGCATCCAAAGCGGATCTAACTCTTTCACTGCCGTATGTCCCCCCTGCTGCCAGTCCAGCCACCAGAAATCAACCCCCTCTTCCTCAAGCGGATGATGTACGATCTCAAAATAATTTTCCAGAAACTCCGGATCTGTAATATCGAATTCAACCGGTTCTCCGGCTGCCGGATCCATTCCCATTGCCTCTGCCATTTCTTTATACATACTTTCGCATTCCCGGATACCGAGTGCCGGATGCACATTTAAAGTCACTTTCATTCCCCTGTCATGCAGATTATCCATAAAACTCCCCGGATCCGGAAACAGATCCCTGTTCCATGTATAACCGGTCCAGCCGGAACCATACTTCTTGTCAATATCTGTGATATGCCAGTCCATGTCAATGACTGCCACCGAAAACGGGATTTTTTCCGCTAAGAAACGATCCATCAGTCTCTGATACTCATCCTGTGAATACTCGTAATATCTGCTCCACCAGTTTCCAAGTGCATATTTTGGAAGCATTGGGACACGGCCGGTAACCCTAAAAAATCTTTACCGCGCCCCGGTAATCATGACCATAGGCAAACAGATAGAAATCCTCTCCTCCTGTTTTCTCTCTTTGATCCAGCCATCCTCGGTAAGTAAAATCGTTTTTGAATCATCTAATACTGCAAATCCATCCCTGGAAAGAATTCCTTTTTCCAGTCTGATCCTGCCGTCTGCTTCATCGAGCGTACGGGCAGTTCCGAAAAGATTACGATCCTCTTTTCTGCCATAATACCATTCCAGATCACATCCATTGTCCGGTTTTTTCAGTTTCACACTCAGGATGCTCTCATCAAATGCTCTCTCATCATAGCGTATCCGTATGCTTTTTGTCTGGATCTCCAGAAAGTTATTTTTCTGCTTTATCTCAAAAGGAACCTCTTCTAAATCCCTGTACCATATTACCTGCGAAGCCTCATCCACAAATGCACCGGATTCATTATATTCAAATCTGACCAGCCTGTCCGTCAGAAATGTAATACGGTAATTTTTTCCAAGAACAATATTCCGCGGATCTGCTTTTGGTCTTCTTTCACATATAAACTGCTGTTTCATCGTCTATTACACATCCTTTCGTATTTTTACATTTTGAAAAATCTTCTTTAAGAAAAAAACTGTTGATCCATGCAATTCCTGAGATACCGATCAGAAACCAGATACCAAATGCAATTGGAATTTTTGAAATAATAAAAAATGGAAGGGTATTCAAACCCAGCATAAGCAATGTATATGGAATATTCGAGATTCCGAGCAATACGGCATTCCTCACAGTTGCTTTCACAGTATTCTCAAAGTAAGATTCCATTGGAAACGCGTAAGTAAAAATCTCTGCTACTATGATCCCGGCTGCGATCACAAGTATCTGCAAAGCATTCATCGTTCTGTCTGCAGCAAAAATATGATAATCCAGATATAGCATTGCGATCACCAGTACACCCACAAGATAAATGATCGTAGATGACCTGAAACTTGCTTTAAACAACTTCCAAAAATCCTTTATCAGATATCCTTCTTTTTTCTCCTGTATGCGAAAGATGCATCCATAAACGGCTGTTATGGATGCCCCTATCGTAACGATCGGAATACAAAAGAGGATTGCTAAAAGATTTAATCCAACCAGATCTGCGATCCGGTTTAATACCTTTACAAACTTTCCATCATTCTGCAGCATTTTTCTCTCCTATGCTCTTATGCCCGAAATTCGTTTTTTCCTTTGCTGACAGTTACTGTCTGACCCATGATCTCTGCCTCGAAATCTTCCCCTTCGTTTATAACTTCCACACCATCTTTGCAGACTGTGATATGAAGTTCGTTTCCTTTCCAGTAAAGAGGATATGTAAACTTCTCCCACTGTTTTGGACAATTTGGAGCAATACGGAGATGTCCGTCACGGATTCTTATTCCACCGAATCCCATTACCACATCCTGCCATACACCTCCCATATTTGCACTGTGGATTCCTGCATCAGAGGATTTCATCTCCTGTCCAAGATCGGTAAGTGCAGCACTCATGAACATATCATAAGCCTCTTTCTCCATACCAAGATCACATGCAGTGATACTGTGGATCGCCTTGGAAAGAGATGAATCATGCAGTGTTCTTGCTTCATAGTATACATAGTTCTTTGCCTTATTATCCGGTGTTGTGATATCTTCCATCTGATACAGAAGTTCTACAATATCAGCCTGTTTACCTGCCTGCATTCCCTGTACATCTTCCCCTGAATAATCATGAAAGACCGTTCCCACAACAGATGCATTCTTATACACAGAAAGATCTATTTCTTTTAGATCAAAGTATCCGTCAAACTGAGGATAATCCCTGTTTTTCATCCGGCTGCGGCAGATAAAGTTTCTTCATTTTATCTTTCAGTTCTTCCTCTAACTGTTCTAATGATGTACCCTCTTCCTGCATTAATTTCTGCATTTTCCCGTAGATATCTTTCTTCTCATCACGGATGCATGCAATTACCTGTGCTGCAAGTCTCATATTTTCATGTGCCATATAATTCGTATATGCATTATTATCCACATGTTCTTTGTACTCATCCGGTCCTATAACATCACGGATTTCATATCTGTTGTTTTCTTCAATCCACTCCAGACGGCTGTTCCAGAATCTGGCAGTCTCGATCGTCATCTCATAGCCATATCTATCCATGAAGTCCTGATCATCTGTTGCAGCATAATACTGCCACAGTGCAAAAATAATATCAGACGTAATGTGCTGCTCGATCACTCCGGTTAAACAGATCATCGGCTCTCCGGTATGAACATTGACACCGGTCACATACGGTGTAACTTCACCATCACTGACCCATGCCGCTTCCCACGGGTACATGGCTCCTTTGTAACCATTTTCGATTGCTTTCTTTCTTGCACCGTACAGTCCCTTATAACGGAATTCCAGAAGAGTTCTTGCCGTCTCCGGTTCTGCCATCTGGAAATATGGAAAAATAAATGTCTCTGTATCCCAGAAAGAATGTCCTTTATATCCTTCTCCACTAAGTGCCTTTGCGCCAATACCAACCCGGTTATCTTCCCTGCGTACCATGATCTGAAGATGATAAAGTGCAAAACGCACCGCTATCTGTGCATCATCTTCTTTACTATCAATCTGAATATCCTGTTTCTCCCAGATTTTCTCCCAGACTTTTTTACTTTCCACCAAAAGGGTTTCATAGCCTTTTTCTTCTGCTTCTTTTAAATTATCAAGACCATCCCTGCAGACATTCTCTCCTTCCGGCTCTTTCCCTGATGCCACATACTCCAGATCTCTGCTGGAATGGACTGTTGAGATCTTTTCCACTCTTGCAGTCTCTCCCTGTGGAATGACAAGCTGAATTTCAGCGTGGATTTTTCTTCGATCATCAATGATCTTAGATGCCGCATCTTCTGTATACTTTCCGCTCTGGAATACTTTATGTACGGTGCTGACTGCAATTGAAACTGCCGATTCTGTCGTGACCATACCCATTTGAAGAAATTTTTCTTCAAATGCACGCTTGGAAAATTCTGTGAGATGCTGTGCCCCATGATTTGTTACCTGTGCATCAATTCCGCTTACAACTTTTACTTTCATCTCGCAGTTTACCGGTTTGATTTCAACATATGCACCGATCACATGTACGTTCTTATAAGACACAAAACGATGGAAAGACAGCTGCACGACATTCCCGTTTTTCCTTCCCACAGGACATTACGGCAGGTTTCCCCCGTATAAAGATTTAATGTTCTTGAATACTCTTTTAGATTGTCCTCTGTCATGGAAAACGTTCACCATTAAGTTCGATTTCCATATTCACAATATCAGAAACATTCGGAAGTTCAGTTGCTTCCTCTTTGCTTGCTTTGTTGAATGTTCCTGTGATGAACATACCCCTGACAGTATCCACATATCTTTCTTCCAGCGAATTGCGGAGGCCTAAATAACCATTCCCCTGTGTGAAGATGGACTCACATTTTCCAGTATATTTCTCATGAAAGCTGGTCTCCTCAATGATCCAGCTTGTCTCTGCCCCTGTTCCTTTTCTGTAATTCATAACTGGCATAGCTTCATTCTCCTTTATTAACCTTTAATTCCGGATGCAGCAACAGATTCCTGTACCTGCTCCTGTGCAAAGCAATATACAATGATTGCCGGAACCACTACGAGTGTGAGTGCCGCAAACATTTTCGTGTAATCGTACGATAATGACTGGTTAAAAAACTGTAATGCAACCGGCAGCGTCCTGTTCTTCTCTGATGATGTAAGAAGTGATGCATAGAAATATTCATTCCAATTGCCGAGAAACATTAAAATTCCAGCGGTAGAGAGACCTGATTTCGCAAGTGGAAGATTGATCATAAAAAATGTACGGAAAAACCTGCACCATCAATCGTAGCAGCCTCATCCAATTCTTTTGGAACTCCCATAAATGCCGATTTCAAAATGAAAATCGACATTGCAATACCGCTTCCCAGATATACAAGGATCAAACCTGTTTTGGTATCATACAGATGCATGGAATTGATCAGCGAAAAAATCGGCTGTGCTTTTGCATGACCCGGAACAAGCATTGTAATTGTAAATAGTGCAAAAATAAGATTTCTTCCCGGGAACTCATATTTCGCCAATACATAGGCCGCCATTGCAAAACAGACCAGGGATATCACCGTAGATATCAGCGATATCATCAGCGAATTGCCAAAATAACTAAAGAAATCATATTTCTGGAACAGATATGTGTATGCCTCTTTTGCTGTTGTAATACCTGTTGGCAGTGTAAATGGTCCCTCCAGAATCTGTGCATTCGTTTTAAAGGAGGATAATGCCACCCATACGATTGGGAATACACTCAGCATAATAACAATGAATTCTGTTCCATAAATCAGGATATTTGTTAATATTTTTTTTATCACATTCATGATTGTTCCTCCTAGTAGATTGAATCATTCATACGGAATGCCTTTGTTACAATGTACATAACCAGTAAACCGATCAGGAACATGATCACACCGATCGCATTGGCAAATCCGTAGTTGTAATCTGTGATCGCACGTACCAGCAGTACAGATAAACTCATCGTATCATCACCAGGTCCTCCGGCTGTCGTAAGTGCGATCGCTTCATACATGGAGATACGTGATGTGATAGAACATAACATTCCGGTTCCTATGGAGATCCGGCAAAGAGGAAGTTCCACGAAACGGATCAGCTGCCATCCATTCGCTCCGTCAAGTTTTGCTGCTTCGATCAGTTCTTTTGGAATCGCCATTAAATCATTCAATACGATCAATGTGACAATAACTGCATAAAACAGCCATGTAAGGGTAACTGCCCAGAATGCATATGACTCTGGTAGAACCACTGCGCCGAAAAATCTTTATCAAATACACGTATCACTGAGTTTAAAACACCCATCTGGTCATTGAAAATAAACCGGTAGATCAATGCCCACGCTGCTGCTGAAATAATATTTGGTATCATAAATACAGAACGTGTGAATTTCCATCCGTGAGGCTTCAGATATAAACAAATGCCGTGAGCACACCAAATCCTACATGGAACGTCATTGCAATAGCCGACCATAAATCAGGTTTTTGATCGATGCTGCAGAAGCACTGTTGGTAAAGAGTTTTATATAGTTACTGATCCCATTAAAAGAAGGATCATTAAATCCATCCCATTTTGTAAATGATGTTGTAAGCATCACAGCGATCGGCTGTACATAAAACATCACAAATATAATGATTGTCGGAAGAAGGAATGCGTAAATCCATTTAAAATTTTTAACCTGCACTTTTCCGTATTTTTTCTTTTTTGTCATAATATTTCCTTTCCTTTCAGAAATATCCATTATTTTCAGATACATTCCGCGTTCAGAAGGCAATCTTCTGAAGAAAAGGGGGAATCAATTTGTCCGTAAATGATCCCCCTCCATGATTTCATCGATTATTTGTCGCCAGCTTCAGCGGCTTTTGTTGTAAGAGTCTCACAGAACTCTTCCGGAGTAATCTGTCCATTTACTAACTGCACAAGATTGGTACCAAATACACTGGTTGCTACGGAATCAGGCATAATAGTTTTTACATTAGGAACGATATTTGTATCAGATGTCAGTAACTCGGCCTGCTGTTTTACCAATGGTTTTTCATCTAACTTCGAAAGAAATTCATCGCTATAGGTAAGATTCGGTATCTGGCATCCCTCTGTAAGTGCAAATGTCTCTAACTCATCTTTTGAATAAATAAATGCAAGAAATGCTTCTGCACATTCTCTCTCTTCATCCGTACCACCATTGGTAAGCGTCCATCTGCCAAATACTTTTGTATCACAGATTGACACATTGCCAGGATAATAATCCGCATTTACATCCGCTCCATTAAATCCATTAGACCAGTTATCAGAAGCACTGTCCACGAATTCGGAGTTCATCCAGGGACCATTGCAGATAACGGCTGCCTGATCAGACATGAATGCATTGGCTGCGTCTGCATATGCTGCACCAACTGCATTAGAGGATGCATTTGTTTTCCAGATCTCTGTTAATTTTGTTACAGCATTTACGAATGCCGGCTCTGTGTAATCGTAGCATTTGGTTCCTTCATTCGATTGAAGCCATTCTTTACCGCCATCTTCATTTGCGATCAATGCCGTTAAAAACAATGCTGATGTCCATGCATCGTCAACTGTCTGGAACGCTAATTTGTTGTCACCAAGAGAACTGATAAATTCATCCATTGTCATGGATGAAACTGTTTTCTCCGGTGAGTACAGTGCTGAGTTATAGTATAAACCCACGTTAGAAAGTGTGACCGCCGGCACACTGATGATATCTCCGTTCTCCTGTGTACAATATTCCAAAGAAGCATCTACGCAAAGCTCTTTGATCTCCGGATGTTCATCCAGAAAATCGTTCATCGGATAATACAGTTTTCCCGGAATCATTGCTGTCTGGATCCATTCTTTGTCAGGTGTCTGGATCAGTGCCGGAAGTGCATCAGACTGTGCCAACTGGCTGATCTTGTCTGTATAAGATGCCTCAACGACTTCTTCTAATTCAATATGATATTTTCCTTTGTTTGCCTCATTAAATCTCTCAACGGCAGGTTCAAAATATACAGCGCCAACATTCTCTCCTACGAAGAAGGTCGGGATTGTAAGTGTGATCTCACCACCGTCAGATGCGCTCTCTGTCTTTCCTCCCTTTTCGGTTGCTGATGCACTGTTATTACCGCCGTTTGAGCCACCGCATGCTGCAAGGGACGCTGTCATTGCTGCCACAAGTAAAATAGATACAAATCTTTTCTTCATATGTATTCCTCCTGAAACATTAGTATAAAGTAAAAAACTAAAACGTTTTGGTAACTGATAAACGAATCATATCCCAAAACGTTTTGGTTTTCAAGTCTTTTGTACATTTTTTTGTTTTTTCATCATGTTTCACGAATTTTATTGTTTACTTTTATATAATTTTCACAAGCTCATTTCTTTGTTGATGCGCGTTTCATAAGTTTGTATTCCATTGGTATCCAGTCTGGTACACGGTTTCCTTCAATCATGCTGATGACCGTATTCGCACACGCTACGCCCATTTTGTAAGGATACTGCTTAATCGATGTAATCCCTCCGTGAATATACTGTGAAACCGTATAATCATCAAACCCTGCTATTGCTACATCATCCGGCACCCGTACTCCAAGCTGTCCCATGCCTTCAATTGCTCCAATCGCAATGCCGTCACTCACACAAAAAGCATCAATCTCCGGATAACTTTTTTTAATTCTATTGACTTTTGAACAGCTATTTTCTGCTCAAACAGACAGTCCTCGATCCATTCTTCCCGGATATGGAGTCCGTGTTTCTCTAATGCACGCCTGTATCCACACTCTCTGCGTTCTGACACCTGTGCTGTCTTCTTACCGGAAAGCATTGCAATATTACGGCATCCATTCTCAATAAGATGCTCTACTTCTTCAAAAGATGCTTTCTCATTATCAACGGAAACCTCACATACATGATCGCTTTCCAGCGCAACATCCACAAGGACGCAGGGAATCTCACTGTTTTTAATCTGCTCATAGTACGGCATATCCATAGCGAGCCCGTCAACTATGATTCCAGTCAGTTTCTTTTTCTTGCAGATCTGCCCAAAACTGATTTTTATCTGCTTGTTTGTCGGCATTGTAAGAATCGTAAATTCATACTCCATTTTCTGGGCAATCTTATAAATCCCACTCGTAAGTCCAAACATAATACCGCTCGGATCTTCTTCCGGCAATTCTCCGGCAAGCAGCAGTGCAATTGTCTTCTTCTGTATGCCTCTTAGTGAACGGCCAGCCTCATCCGGCATATAATCCAGTCGTCTTGCCACCTCCATGACTTTCTGTCTGGTCTTTTCACTCACATCTTTATAGCCGTTCAGTGCATGGGATACCGTAGTCAGTGATACTCCTGCCTCCTGTGCGACATCACGTATCGTCGTTCTTTCATTCAGATATAACTTTCTGTCTTTCGCCATATGATCCCCCATTGCATTACATTTTTCAGTGGTTTGTAACCATCTTATCACATTTTATCATGATATTCCAACTGCAAAGTAAGCAATTCCATCCATATTTTTCCTGTTTATATTACTTGTAATTCTTATTTTGCAATGTCCAGTAAATCTTTAAATGTAGACAGCTTATAATCTGCTTTGTCATAACCTGCCGCATCGCCGATCGCAATTGCTGTCATATGACCGGAAACTGCTGCATCAATTCCCGCATATGCATCTTCCACAACACCGCACTCTTCCGGCTTCAAGCCAAGAAACTCTGCTGCTTTTAAGAAAACTTCCGGATCTGGTTTGGATTTTTTAATATTTGTTCCATCCGAAATTGCATCGAATTTGTCGATAATTCCTGTTCTCTCAAGAATATATTTTGCATTCCTGCTTGATGATCCGATTGAAAGCAGATAACCCCTTCTATGCAGCTCATCTAAAGTTTCTTTCACTTCATCACTGACATCTGCCGGTGTCATCTGCTCTAAAAGTTTTTTATAAATATCATTCTTCTCAACCGCCATCTTCTGTTTATCCTCATCGCTTAACAGAGGTCCCTCATATCTTTCCAGAATAATTTCCAGGCTATCCATACGGCTCACTCCGCGCAGCCGGTTATTGATCTCCTGATCGAAATAAATACCTTTCTCATCAGCCATCTGTTTCCATGCTTTATAATGATACTGATCTGTAAACACGATCACCCCGTCCAGATCAAAAATAAGTCCTTTTAATGACATTTCTACACCTCCATACTTTCTCTCGCTCTTAGTTTTCCGATATCATCCTGTGTGTTTTCTCTCTTGTCTATGTTCATGCGTCCAGTTACCAAAACGTTTTGGTAATTTATATTATCATCCTCTATTTTAAAAATCAACAACGTTTGGTAAATTGTCAATAAAATTCATGTACTGCAAAAACTGCGGTTGAATTTTACAGCAGACAAGCCTTTCTTTCCATACTTCCATCCGGCGAAACAAAAACACCGGCAAATCTGTTTATATTGGTATTGAACGATTTGTAGTAAATAAAGTATAATGTCCATAAGCTCATTTTGACACCTATCAAAATACAAAGAAAGGAACACTATGAAAACAGGACTTGTAGTAGAAGGCGGTGGTATGAAATGCGCATACAGTGCCGGCATTCTGGATAAATTTTTAGACGATGATATCACATTTTCCTACTGCATCGGCGTATCTGCGGGTGCTGCAAATACGCTGTCTTATCTTGCAGGGCAGCGGGGACGTAATCTCCGTTTTATACGGAACATCTAAGTGATCCGCGCTACTTAAGCGTACGAAGTTTAGTACATACTGGAAACTTATTCGGTCTGCAGTATATTTACGGGACACTGACAAATTCCGATGGGGCAGATCCGCTTGATACTCTGCCGTCATGGAAATCCGGCTGAATTTTATATGACTGCAACCGATGCAGCAACCGGGCGTGCAGCTTATTTTTCCAAATATGACATTATCCGCGACGATTACCGCACGGTTATGGCAACCTGCGCTCTTCCCGGTTTCTGCCGTCCTGTAAAAGTAGGGGAACATTTTTATTATGACGGCGGTGTTGCCGATTCGATTCCGCTGCACCATGCGATCGAACAAGGCTGTACCAAAATGGTCGTTATCCTCTCAAATCCAAGGGACTTCGTAAAAAAACCAGAGGCACACCGCCCGCTGTATAAACATATGCTGCATAAATATCCGAAAACAATCCAAAGCATCGACAACCGGCATATTAATTATCAGGCATCCATCGACCTTGCCTGCCGGCTAGAAAAAGAAGGCTATGTTTTTATCTTTGCGCCAAGCCGCCATATGCCGCTTAGCACTTTCTCCAAGGATGCTGCCTTAGAACAGGATCTTTATGATCTCGGAGTTGCAGATTATGAAGCCCGCGCAGAAGAGTTGAAATATTTTTTGAACTAATTTATCTTACAAATAAAAGGACTTTTACCACTATGACCAAAGATCTTACCACCGGAAAAATCATGCCGATCCTGATCCGCTTTACGATCCCGCTCGTGCTCGGCAACCTGTTCCAGCTTACCTACAATGCCGTAGACAGTATCATTGTCGGGCATTTTGTCGGAAAAGAAGCACTTGCCGCTGTCGGCATCTGCAATCCGATTTCCACTCTGATGATCCTGTTTTTAAACGGACTGTGCATGGGTGCCAGCATTTTAATGGGAATGCAGTATGGGGCAAAAGATTACGACACGCTGCACCGCCAGATCAGTACCACCATGCTCTCCGGCGTTATTTTTTCATTTGTCTTATCCATAGCATGTATCCTGTTTGCAAGACCGATCCTGATCTTAATGCAGGCAGATGCAAGTATTCTATCCCTCACAACAGAATACTTACAGATCATCTTTTTAGGATTGGTCTTTACTTTTCTGTACAACTTTTTTTTCGAGCACACTGCGTGCACTCGGTGACAGCAATACCCCGCTTTATTTTCTGATGATCAGTGCCGTTTTAAATATTTTAGGGGATCTGTTTTTTGTTGTCGTGTTGAAAGCCGGCAGCAACGGCTGCGCGGTATCTACCGTGCTGAGTGAAGCCTTATGCTGCGTTTCTGTGTCATCTATATCCAGAAAAAGTACCTCTGCTCCGGCTCGGAAAGAAATGGCTGGTATTTGACCGCTCGCTCTTAATGCGCACGATCGCCTATGGCTGGACATCCGCATTACAGCAGGCAACTGTACAGCTTGGAAAACTCGGCATCCAGGCAATCGTTAACACCATGGGTGTTTCGGTTGCAGCCGCATTTGCGATCGTAAACAGAATTGACGACTTTGCCTACACACCGGAACAGAATATTGCGCACGCCATGACTGCCCTGATGGCACAGAATAAAGGTGCCGGAAAAAAGACCGCATGCGGGAGGGATTCCGCTGCGGTATGATTCTTGAGATCATTTATGGTCTGATCGTGTTTGCGCTCTGCTTTTTATTTGCAAGAGAATTTATGCTCTGCTTCATCAAAGATGAGGAAGTCATCGGACACGGTGTTATCTACCTGCATCTGATCTCCCTGATGTATATACTGCCGGCTGTCACAAACGGGATCCAGGGGTATTTCCGCGGTATCGGCGATTTAAAGATCACACTTATCAGCAGTTTTGTAAATATGGGAATCCGCGTGCTTGCCGCCGCACCTCTCGTCTTTAAAATGCATCTTGGCATTGAGCGCTGCCGTATTCCTACCTTGCAGCTGGATCGCCATGCTGATCGTGGAGCTGCCGCTTTTGCTGCGCAAAGTACACAGCAAATAAACAAATTTTTTCAGATTTCTTCCTCATCATGTTCCTTCATCTTCAAAATACAAATATTGAAAAAAGGACTCTATCCGTTTTGGGGATAAAGTCCTTCTTTTTCTATTTTGTATCTATGCAATTATCTCTTCAGGCACATTGTCTGATTCTCTCGCTGCCATCCACAATCTGTCACTTTACGCGCGCAGTCAGATGGTCTCCTTCCACGTCAATCAGGATCGTATCGCCTTCCCTTACCTCATCTGCAAGAATCAGTTTTGCGGACAGTGTCTCGACATGCTTCTGTAAGAAACGTTTGAGCGGTCTTGCACCGTAAACCGGATCGTATCCATTGTCCACGATATACTGCTTTGCCGCATCTGTCAGCTCCACTGTGATCTCACGGTCAGAAAGACGTTTGTTGAGATCTGTGATCAGAAGGTTGATGATGTTGCCGATATTGCCTTTTGTGAGCGGCTTGAACATGATGATCTCATCGAGACGGTTCAAAAATTCCGGACGGAAGTGTCCTCTCAGTTCGTTCATGACTGCCTCTTCACACTCCGGGTTGATATCTCCGTTGTCGTCGATTCCTTCGAGCAGGTGCGCCGAACCAAGGTTTGACGTCATAATAATGATCGTGTTTTTAAAGTCCACAGTCCTGCCCTGCGAATCGGTGATACGTCCGTCATCAAGTACCTGTAACAGCACATTGAATACATCCGGATGTGCTTTTTCCACCTCATCGAACAGTACGACGGAATATGGTTTTCTGCGGACTGCCTCGGTGAGCTGACCGCCCTCATCGTATCCGACATATCCTGGAGGTGCTCCGATTAAACGGGAGACGGAATATTTCTCCATATACTCACTCATATCAAGACGCACCATGTTAGACTCGTCATCAAACAGGCTTGCCGCAAGTGCCTTTGCGAGCTCCGTCTTACCAACACCGGTAGGTCCTAAGAACAGGAACGAACCGATCGGCTTTGTCGGATCTTTGATACCTGCTTTGGAACGGATGATCGCTTCTGTAACCTTTGTGACACCCTCGTCCTGTCCGATGACACGTTTGTGTAGTTCCTCATCGAGATGAAGTGTCTTGTTTCTCTCACTCTCCGTCAGTTTTGCAACCGGGATACCGGTCCAGCGGGAAATAATACGTGCAATCTCCTCCTCACTGACATTTTCATGTACCAGGGAAAGATCACGGTTCTTTACTTCCTCTTCTTCGGTTTCCAACTGTTTTTCTAACTGTGGCAGTTTTCCATACTGCAGTTCTGCTGCTTTTTCCAGATCATAATTCTGCTGTGCGGTCTTGATCTCATTTTTGACTGTCTCGATCTCCTCACGCAGTTTCTGGACTTTTTCTACCGATTTCTTTTCATTTTCCCACTGCGCTTTTTTCGTATTAAACGTATCGCGCAGTTCTGCCAATTCTTTCTGCAGGTCAGCGAGACGCTCCTGACTTAACCTGTCTGTTTCTTTCTTTAATGCAGTCTCCTCAATCTCAAGCTGCATGACACGACGGTTTAATTCATCAAGTTCTGTCGGCATGGAATCAAGTTCTGTCTTGATCAGGCACATGCCTCATCCACAAGGTCGATCGCTTTATCCGGCAGGAAACGGTCGGAAATATAACGGTTTGAGAGCACTGCTGCCGATACTAATGCAGAGTCTGTGATCTTTACACCGTGGAACACTTCGTAGCGCTCCTTTAAACCACGCAGAATAGAGATCGTATCCTCAACCGTCGGTTCATCCACCATGACCGGCTGGAATCTTCGCTCTAACGCTGCATCTTTTTCAATATATTCACGGTATTCATCAAGTGTCGTTGCACCGATACAATGCAGTTCACCACGCGCAAGCATAGGTTTTAACAGCTGTCCGGCATCCATCGCACCATCCGTCTTTCCGGCACCGACGATCGTATGCAGTTCATCAATAAATAAAATGATCTGTCCATCGGAATTTTTGATGTCATCAAGGACTGCTTTTAAACGCTCCTCAAATTCACCACGGTATTTTGCACCTGCGACTAATGCACCCATATCCAGCGCAAATAATTTTTTATCTTTCAAGCCTTCCGGCACATCACCTTTTACGATACGCTGTGCAAGTCCTTCTACCACTGCGGTCTTACCTACACCAGGTTCACCAATCAGCACCGGATTATTTTTTGTCTTACGTGAAAGGATACGGACTACATTCCGGATCTCATCATCACGTCCGATAACAGGATCAAGTTTCTGCTCTTTCGCACGCGCTACCATATCGTAACCGTATTTTTCAAGAGTATCATAAGTAGCTTCCGGATTGTCCGAAACAACACGCTGATTGCCGCGCACCGTTGAGAGTGCCTGTAAAAACCGCTCTCTCGTGATTCCGTACTCTTTGAAGATCTCCTTCATTGCCTTGTTCGGGTATTTTAACAATGCAAGAAAAAGATGCTCCACGGAAACATATTCGTCTCCCATCTGCTTTGCCTCGTCCTCTGCATGGATCAGCACCTTATTTAAATCCTGACCGACATAGACCTGACCGCCGGATACCTTTACCCTTGCAGCAAGATGTTTCTTTGCGTTATCCAGAAAATGCTCTTTCTGGATTTCCATTTTTTCTATCAGTTTAAAATCAGTCCGTCTTCCTGCTGCAGCAATGCAACAAGCAGATGTTCCTGCTCGATTTCCTGATTGCCATATTCATATGCAAGTTTTTCACAATCATTGATCGCTTCTACGGACTTCTGTGTAAATTTCTGAATGTTCATATATCTTCCTCCCTCTTATTCTATTGTGGTCCAAACTGGACATCTATATCAAATGATGGCAGACCATCATGAGTTTTCTTTCTTAATTTATATCTGTTTTCCGTTTACAATTTGTGTTATACACCCGATTATTAGCACTGTCAATAGGTGAGTGCTAATTATTTTATAAAAAAAATATAAACTGTCCTGCGAATACGATATGCTCTGCATCCGCAGGACTTTTTCCCTCACAATCCCCTATTCTTCTATCCGGATCACATCTTTCAGCACATAATGAAACGAAGGTGCAGACGCAAACTCATTCTCCGTATATCCCTGATTCAGATCATAAGTATCGTCCGGGTCATCTGGATCTGCCCCGACATAATCTCCCCGGAACACATCCAGTTTCCCCTGCTCAAACTGCCGGATCACTTCCTGCATTTTTTCGCTGTGCCATCAGCAGCCGTGATTTCATTTAATTCTAACATCTGCACCCAGTCTTCTTCAAAACCGGCACCAATATCATTTCCATTGACCGTTCCTTTGATACTTTTCTCAATCACACGGTCGTTTAAAACTGCATCCACAGCTCCCATCATATAGGGTTCCCAGTTGATCTTGCATCCGGTAAGATAAGTGGTCGGCGCCACATCTTCCATACTCTGGTTATAACTTACCAGATAAACCGGGATCCCCGCAGCAGTTTCCTCACACGCGGTAGCCGGGCCTGCGGTATCCGAATGCTGTGATATGATCACACAGCCCTCATCGATCAGTCTTTGGCATACTTTTTTCCGTCCGGTAATCATTCCATTTATTGGTATAACGCACTGTCATCACCGCTTCCGGTACAACCGATCTCACTCCGAGCAAAAATGCCGTATATCCGGAGATCACCTCCGCATAAGGATAGGCTGCAACATATCCGATCTTTGCCTGCTGCTCTGTGATCACGCCTTCTTTGATCAGTTCTTTCATTTTCATCCCGCTGCCACTCCCGCCGTATATCTTCCCTGATAAATTTTCCCCATAAATGTATGATAATTTTTTAAAACAGGTTCTTCATTTGCATTCGCACATGTTGCCATACAAAACTCGATCCCGGGATATTTTTCTGCAAACTCCTTCGTAACGGTTCCATAATTATAACTGGTCGTAAAAATCAGGTCACACCCGGCATCCACAAGCTGCTGTAAGTACTCTGATTCCGTTCCCTCCGCAACATTATTGAGTGCAATGGCTTTTACCTGATCCCCGTATTTTGTCTGGATTGCCTCCTGCGCATCAATAAAATTGCTGGTATATGCGGTACTCGCATCTCCAACATACACAAAACCAACAGTGATCTCTTTTTCTTCGTCTCTCAGAAAGTATACAGATGCCGACACAAGAGCAATCACAACCAGACAGGTGCACAATGTCACAAGATATACTTTTTTCACCTTACTCCTCCTCTTTTTCCCTGCTATGATCTGCATGTGCATGTTCTTTGTACAGACTGCATATGTCAATCTTTCCATTGTCAATCAGTCCTAACATAACATCGACAAGTCCTGGATCAAACTGCGTTCCCCTTCCATTTTTCAGTTCCTGTATCACATAGGCCATATCCAACTGTTTCCGGTAAACGCGATTCGCCGTCATTGCATCAAATGTATCTGCAATTCCGATAATTCTGGCATTGATCGGGATTTCTTCTCCTTTTAACCCGTGCACATATCCTTTTCCATCGTATCTTTCATGATGATATAAGGCACCTTCTTCCACATGGTCTACGATCGTGAAACTTTTTAAGATCTCCGCACCTTTCGTCACATGCGATTTCATAATTCCATATTCCTCGTCTGTTAATTTCTCCGGCTTATTTAAAATCCGGTCGGGAATACCGATCTTTCCGATATCATGTAAAAGTGCTGCCTTTTTCAGATCCTCACAGCTTTTCTCATCAAACCCAAGTTCTTTTGCGATCAGTACGGAATATTCTGCCACACGCTCAGAATGCTGACTCGTCCTTACATCTTTAGCGTCTACCGTCTTAGCAATCGTAAGTACCGTCTCATTCCCCATTTCCAGCTGCTTTTTTACCAGTTCAATCTCCTTTTTCTGAAGATTGATCACTCTCTGCACCTGTGTATGAAAAATCATCCAGGTCAGATAAGCTACTGCTAACGTAAACACTGCCACTATATAAACCACAAACCACCAGTGATCGTAGATCTCTGCCTTTTTTTCAATGGTATACACACTTTCCACTACCGGATTCTGTCCCTTATGATCCAGCACCGCAATATGAAACTTATAGGTCCTACCGGAAGATTTGTATAAATCACACTGGACATCTCACTTTGGGACACCACCTGCGGCTCACTGTCATACCCCTCTAAGTAAACACTTACATAAGGGATATTCACGGAATAATTGATAATTTCCGGAAATATCTCAAGCTTTTCTGCTCCCCTTTCCAGATAGATCACCTCTCCACGTCTGACAAAATGCGATACATCATCTATTTTTACGGATTTCATCTGCATACGGTAGGAACGGACGGAAACCTCATAATTTTTAAGATCCATACAAATCACGCCCGTATCTGTGGAAAAATAGAAATTCATATTCTCATCTACATAATTCCATGCATTTGGTGTCAGCGCCCGGTTAAGCCCGGCATCACTGTTTAACAGTTTATACTCTAATTCTTTCCCGGACAAAAGCTCCTCTTTATCCACAACATAGATCCCCGCTGACCCTGATATAAACAAAGTATGGTCGATTCCCTCCACAATATCATAATTATTATAATAAGGAAATTTATCAAGACTCCTGATTTTTCCTTCCGTATCCATGTAACAGATTCCATTACTTGTTACAATAAATACACCTCCATCCTCATTTTTCACCATACGGAGGATCACCTCTGAGCTTAATCCATCCTCTTTGTTGTAAACATCTTCCACTTTTCCATTTTTTATCACCGCGATTCCATTTCCATCCGTGCCGGCAAATATGGTTCCATCTTCCTGTTCTAATACACAAAGAATCTTCGGTACCGTAAGTCCATCTGATTCACCGGTCACTTTTGTAATCTCCCCATTCCGGATAAATGTAAGTCCCGCATCTCCTGCCGCAAGTATCGTCCCGTTTTTTAGTTCTTCGACGGTACGGTATTTATTACCATTTGCCCCACTGGCATTGTCATAGACAAAAGTCTCTCCTTTTGCTGTAATCTCATAAATGCCCTTTCCCGTTGTGCAGATCCACAAGTTTCCACAGCTGTCTGTCCGAATACATCGTATTCTTGTGCCAGCTAAGGTTTCCGTAACATCATCCGTATATTCTTCTCCGGTCTCTTCATCCATTACCTCTAATCCGCTGTCCGTTCCTATATAAAACCTGTTCTGCCATTTCGTAACTGAATTGACAACTTGATTTTCCTGGATAGCTCCTGTCTGCAATGATGTAAATACCGACTTACATAAACGAAGAACGCCAAGCCTTGACGATGTAAACCAGAGATTTCCCTGATAATCCATCAGCATATGATCAATCGAACTGTTGAATGTATCTGTATTTATCATTTTAAAATCTGTCTGTTCTACAAAATATCCCACTCCGTTATCGGCACAGACAAACATGGCTCCGTTATCTAAAAAATACAGTGACTTTATATTTGATAATTCTTCACAGCCTTTCGTTTCCCTGTATTTCCACTCTCCCGTATCACAGCCATAGCAAAGTATCTCATTCTGTGAAGTTCCGGCATACAAAAGTCCGTTTTCATCAAACTTACAGCAGGAAAATCAGCTCCCTCGGATGGCTCCACAATATCCATGATCTTTCCCTGCCTGATAAAATACAGTTTTCCATCATCGGTTACTGCTGCAACTGTTCCATTTGCATCTGCATCCATACTTTTACATACACAATATCTTCCATCGTCTTTTTCACATTTAACCCACCTGCTAATGTGACAATGGAAAGTGCCCCGGCTGTTCCAACATAATAATTTCCATCTGCGCACTGTGTAATACAGCGCACCGAATCCGATGCAAGTCCCTGTTTTTCAGTAATAACATTTGCAACCGTATCATTGATAAAGATGGAAAGTCCGCTGTCATTCGTTCCAACCCACAGTCTGCCTTCCTCATCCGTATACAGACAGTTCACGGTTTTTATCGATTCATATTCATTGATCCATTGAAATTTTGTGCCATTATACCGGTACAGCCCGCCATATGTTCCAATCCATAAAACGCCATCCTTCGTCTGCACAATATCATTGGCACATCCACCCGGTATTCCATTTTCCCTGCCATAAACAGTCTGAAGATAACTACTGTAATCTTCCTGTTCTGTAACTGTTTTTGCCGTTACTGTCTCTCCCCGGATCACACCAAGCACCAATATACAAAGAAACATCATGAGCAAAGTATGCTGTCTGTTAGATACAATTTTTTTCTGAACCAATTTTATAAGAGAAAATACTAAGACGATCGTTATAACCTTATCAAGAAAATCAAGATAAAACTGTCCCATACAGTGACTGAAAAAGCTGTTAAATCCAACTTTTTCCATAGACTCAATAACACCGTCTCCCCAGATATTCTGCGTAGAACCATCACAATACAGATAATTAAGCGGAACTGAAAGTGTCACCGATAAAACTGCTACTAAAAAACTTGTTGAAAGTACTCCATAAAGATTTTTAAAAATCCTTTTTCACACATATGCCGGTCGTTATGCCGACCATGGCACTGACCACTGCGTAAAACATATTTGTCCAGGAATATAAAATCCCATAGGTAAGATTTACCGTCATCCCGACCATAGCTCCACAGAAAGGTCCCAGCACATACGCTGCCGTTACTGTTCCAAAAGAATCAAGCCACAACGGCAGCTGCAGCCTGTCAGACAAAATCCTGCCGGCAAAATTTATCACTATACATCCAAGTACAAACGTGCTGATCACATACCATTTATTATTTTTCATAACCTATTCCTCATATGTACATCAATAACACAGGTGCTATTGCTTTATCCCAGGGTAACTCTACTAATATTTTAACAAAAACCATTAAAAAGACAACTGTTTCCGTTGATTTCATACATTAATTTTTTAATGTACGAAAGTACCGGGTTACAGGATTTCTATTTCATTTAAAATTACAATATGTTAGAATAAAGCAATCACTGTAACTTATCGAATGAAAATGGTTAAAAAATACCGTACAGGTATGGAGAATAATGTGCAATGGAGGAATATCATGGAACATCAGACAAATTCATGCTTTACAGATTATTCCTGTAAAGATTTTATCACCGTTTTATCCGGCAAGTCTCCGGTTCCGGGAGGCGGAGGTGCCGCTGCCCTCGCCGGCGCGATCGGTATCGCTCTTGGAAATATGGTCGGGAGTCTTACCGTTGGAAAAAAGACCTATGCCGCTGTGGAAGAGGATATCATTCAATGTAAGAAAAAAGCGGACGAGATCACGGCACGGCTTTTAGATCTCGTGGAAAAAAGACGCCGAAGCTTTCGAACCGTTAAGTGCCGCCTACGGCATGCCAAAAAGCACACCGGAAGAAATTGAAAAAAAGGCAGAAGTAATGGAAGCCGCCTTAGTGGGAGCCTGTGAAGTTCCACTTGAGATCATGCGGACCTGCGCAGAGGCAATCGATCTGATTGAAACCTTTGCCGAAAAGGGCAGTAAAATTGCCATCAGCGATGCCGGTGTCGGCGCCACGCTGCTAAAATCTGCTCTTCAGGGGGCATCCTTAAATATCTACATCAACACAAAATCCATGGCTGACAAAGAAGCTGCCGCTTCCTATAATAAGGAAGCTGATGAACTGCGTGAAAAATACGAACAGAAGGCTGACGAGATTTTCAATCGGGTCTGCTCAAAAATCAGATAAACATGGATTGTACATTTTCTCAAACAATCTATGTGCAAAAATAAAAACAGAGATACAAACTTGCAAAAATGGAGGTACCAATGGCTAAATTATTATCAGGAAAAGAAGTTACCGCTTCTTTAAATGAAGAAATCCGAAAAAAAACAGAACTGCTCACTGCACATCACATCACACCAAAACTCGGCATCATCCGTATTGGTGAAAGAGAAGATGATATTTCTTACGAGCGCGGTGCGACTAAACGCTGTGAAACTCTTGGCGTTTCCTATGAAAAATTCCTACTTCCGGAAGATGCCTCAGAGGAAATGGTTTTAAATACGATCGCACAGGTAAATGAGGCAGACGATATTCACGGCGTATTACTCTTCCGTCCTCTGCCGCGTCATTTAGATGAAAACAAGATCATCAACGCGCTCGCCGTAGAAAAAGACATTGATGGCATCACTGACCGATCCATGGCCTCTGTTTTCCTTGGAAAACAAACCGGTTTTGCACCGTGTACACCGAGTGCCTGCATGAAGATTTTAGATCACTATGGCATCAACTGCTCCGGCAAAAAAAGCTGTCGTGATCGGCAGAAGCCCTGTCGTTGGAAAACCAGCCGCCATGATGCTTCTCCAGAAAAACGCAACTGTAACTATCTGTCACACGAAAACAAAAGATATGCCATCCGTTGTAAAAGAAGCTGATATTGTGATCGTTGCCGCCGGAAGAGCAGGTGTCATTGGCGCAGACTATCTGCGCGCCGGTCAGACTGTCATTGACGTAGGGATCAACGTAAACGAGGAGGGCAAACTCTGCGGCGATGTAAACTTCGCGACGCAGAACCTGTTGTGGATGCGATCACTCCTGTTCCGGGCGGTGTCGGAAGTGTCACAACCTCCGTACTGGTTGAGCACGTTGTGGATGCCGCTCTCCTAAAGGCTGGATTAGACATCTTATAATTGTGCTGCACCAGTACATCATTTTTCTAAATAGCAACAGGTCACTGCACTAGAAAAAAAAGTCTCAACGCAGGCATAGCTTTCTACGTTGAGACTTTAAATCTACTCTCCAATCACAACTTTACAGTCCTTTTTATAGCCTAACAGAACGTCATACTCATCTATGATAATAATAACCTTTTTGATCTACAAACCAGTAGTATCCAACTCTACGATCATCTGACCGAGTTTCTGCTCTTTTAACAGATAACACATATAGATTGGAAGATATGTCACAGTTCCTTCTGTTTCCACATTTCCAACGGAAAAAACATAGGCTTTCTCAAGATGATAATCCGGTATGTTCATAAAATTATCCAAAGCTTTGTGTGATTTATATGCCTTACCAGACTTAACTTCAATCGGAACAACTTTTCCATTCATTTCTATCACAAAATCCATTTCACCAATATTTTTCTTTTTACAGAAATATGGTGTAAAACCATTCGCCGTTAATTGCTGTGCGACAGCATTTTCAAAGTGTGCTCCGTTGTTCACTTCTCCGTTTTTATTAATTAATTCCATTTTTGTTTCTGCCGGATATGCACTTGTCAACAATCCAATGTCGCTCGAAAAAAGTCTGAATATATTACTGCTCTTGCTTGCTAAAAGTGGAATAACTGGTGCCTCAACATTATAAACCGGCAACGCCACACCTGCATCTTTTAACCACAAAAAACTATTTTCGTATCTGTCAAATTTCAGTTCTTTATCCAACATCGTAAATACAAACTTTTTATTCTGCTTATTTAATTCAGCAGGGATAATGTCATATATGGACTTTAACTTAAGCTTTCTGTCCTCAATCTCATATTGGGAAAAATCCTCTTTATAAAGCGTTGTTATATCACGTTGTACTTTGTCAACCTCTCGAATATCTTTTGTTTCTATATAAGTTTTTACAGCATCAGGCATTCCTCCAACAATAAGATAAACAAAAAACATAGACAAAAGCTTCTGATGTACAAATTCGTCCACAGGACTGGTGTTTTTAAATTTTTCATTTAGCATATCTAATGTAGTTACTGAGACATTATTCGCCATCATAAATTCTTCGAAATCCATAGGGTACATCTTTAAAACAGTCAGGTATCCAACCGGAGCCGAAGCGATACCTTTCAGTTCTACCCCTAATAAGGATCCGCTCATTACATACTTAAAACTTCCCTCATCTACAAGAAATTTTATTTTAGTTACTATTTCCGGGCATTTCTGAATCTCATCAAAAAAAACAACCGTTTCATGCGATTTGCAATCTTCTGGCATGATCATTTTTAATTTAATCAAAAAAATCTTCCGCACTCATCTCTGCATTTAAGTAGGAAACCATATCCGGCTGATCAATAAAATTCACTTCAAACTTAGTATATCCGCTCTTTTCAATTTCATCTCTTATGAGCCATGTTTTTCCTATCTGTCTTGCTCCTGTCACTAATAATGCCTTATTTGAATTTTTAATCCATTCGCCAATTGCAATTGAATCTTTTCTGTACATAAATTCATACCTCCAATTACACAATACACTATCTGCCCCGTTTTTTCAATCATTATCATTATAATTTGCCCCGTTTTTTAAATTTAATATAATTATATTTTGCCCCGTTTTTAACATTGCTATTCACCAAGTCTGCCCCGTTCATCAAAAAAATCCGCAGGTGCGCTCTCACATCCTGCGGATTTTTCATATCAAAATAATTATTTTACAGTAGAAACAATCAGGCTCATTTTTCCCTTCATCTCAACTTTACCATATCCGTTTGGAAGAATAAAGTGATCGCCCTTCTTCACCGGACTGCTTCCTACGATACCATCTCCCTCTAAAACGGATACCAGAAGGAACGGATACTCCTGCTCAAATTCCATCGTTCCATTCACATCTGCCTTAAAGATCGTGTAATACTTGCAGGAATACAGTTCATTCAACTGATTTTCTGGAAGATTTAATGCAGATTTTACACTGTCATCCACTGATTTAGCCGGAACCGTGATCACATCAATACTCTTTTCTACATGCAGTTCCCTCGGCTTTCCGTTAGAGAGACGGTCATAATCGTACACACGGTATGTGATATCACTGTTCTGCTGTGTCTCTAAGATCAAAAGACCACCCTTAATTGCGTGAACAGTGCCCGGATCGATCTGGATAAAATCACCTTTTTTCACCGGAATCTCACGGATAAATTCTTTCCATCTTCCTGATGGATCATATCGGAAAGTTCTTCTTTCGTCTTTGCATTATGTCCGATAACAAGTGTTGCTCCCTGCGGTGCATCCATGATATACCAGACTCCGTCTTCCAAAAGAACCATTTTCATGCACTTTTGCATAATCATCATTTGGATGTACCTGGATACTTAAATCGTCTCTTGCATCAATGATCTTCGTGAGAAGCGGGAAACGGTCACAGTCGTAATTGCCGAACACTTCCGGATGTTCTTTCCATACAGCAGATAACTTCATACCGGAAAATGCACCGTTGCGGATCGTACCGTCTCCGTTTGGATGAGCGGAAATACCCCAGCATTCGCCGATGTCATCTCCCTCAACCGGATAACCGAATTCTTCTCTTAACTTTGTTCCTCCCCAGATATTATGTGTACATACCGGGTCTAAAAACAAAATCTCTTTATTTGCCTGATTCATACTAAGGATTCCTCCATTTGTCTCTATTACTTTCTGATACCAGAATGCAGAGTCCTTGACAATACGCTGCTGTGTGGCAAAGTCCACATAAATGATACCAAAACGCTGTTATATCCGTCAGACCACTCAAAATTATCAAGAAATGTCCACAGGAAATATCCTCTTACATCCGCACCCTCGTCACTGGCACGCTTCATGGCACCAATATAGGAATCTAAAAATGTGATACGGTTCGGATCATGCACTCTGCCGTCTGCACTGATGTTATCATGGCAGGACATACCGTTTTCTGTAATATAAAGCGGCAGCGGATAACGCTCTGTCAGAAATCTGATTCCATAATAAAATGCTTCCGGCGTTACCGGCCAGTCTGATCCTGTCTTAGGAAATCCCGGTGCACGGTCTACAAATTCCGGCTCACCGTCTTTTCCTGCACGGATATAATAGCCATTGTATATATTCTGTCCCATAAAATCAAGTGGCTGATGTATCAGCTCCATATCTTCTTCTGTGATTTCCGGCAGATATTCTGCAAATTTTCCAGTCCTTCTTTCGGGTAATGTCCTAAAAATACAGGATCGGAAAACCATGCCACATTCCAGGTCCAGTTATCCATCGGATTATAAAAACCAAAATAAACTTTCTTTGCAGCCTCGATATCTTCCGGCTTATCGGTATATGGATAAGCAACTCCTCCGGTCGGTGCATATCCGACTTTGATATCACGGACTGCATATTTTCGAAGATTGATGACCGCCTGACCATGCGCTTTCATGAGGTTGTGCGCAATCTGGAATGTATCTTTTGCCGACAGCTTTAATCCCGGTGCATGCACACCGCTTAAATGTCCCAGTCCTACCACACACTGCGGCTCATTGATCGTAATGAAATACTCACAGATATCGGAAAAGTTCTCTGCAACGACTTTGGCATATTCCCCGAACCAGTCTATCACCTCTGGATTTAACCAGCCTCCTCTTTCATAAAGAGCCTGCGGAAACTCCCAGTGAAACATGGTAATATATGGCGTAATCCCATTTTCTTTCATACATGTGATCATATCACGGTACATCCGGATCGCTTTTTCATTGACACGACCGGTTCCTTCCGGCAGAATACGTGCCCAGTTTAATGAAAAACGATATGCCTTGATACCAAGATTTTTCATCAGCGCGTAATCTTCCTTATAATGATGCATATGATCGCAGGTCGTATACGCATTCTGGTTTTCATATATCCTGCCTGCCTCCGTAAATGCATCCCAGACGTTTTTTCCTCTTCCATCGTTTGCATCGGTTCCCTCTACCTGATAAGAACTGCTCGCAACACCCCAAACAAAATCATCCCGAAACATTCTTCTTTCCTTTCCCAATGAGCTTATTTTCAGAGGAACCAATGACAGAAACCAGATAAAACGGCACCGCATCGTCCTCATGTGTCTCTACCAGACGGACTTCCACCTTATGTACTTTATTTTCTCCATATTCTAAGATAGTGTCAAGCTCTAATTTATCGCCCCACGTCTCATCAAAGTTCGCATCCAGACGAACTGCATGATCCGTGTCCCCATCTACGATGATCTCTGCGACCGGTGCCGGAAGTTTTACAGATTTCTGTACTGTACTGAAATATTGCAGCCCTCAACATCAAGTGTGATGGAATCACCTTTCTTTGAAGCTGTCCATCCGTGTTTGAAACAGTCGGTAATATCTCTCTGTGCGGACGTATCTGCGACAAATCCATGGCAGACTACGTTTTCGTCGCTGTTCTGATGACGGATGGATTTCTCATAAGTATTTTTTGTGAGAGGTGTCGGATAATCCGGTTCGCTCTGTTCCGTTGCATCTTCTGTTTTTACTTTATCTAAAAAGTATGTAATCACCGATGCGACAAGTGCATGTCCGGCATCATTCGGATGCAGGTCATCCGGTGTGATCTCACGGTTTTCGATGCGCCCGGCGACAACTTCCGGGTAGATCGTACTCTGCATGCTGACAGCCGGAAGATTATAATGTCTTGCAATGCGTCCGTGCATCAGCTGCGCATTGGCACCGTTATTGTAAAATACGTTGTGCACTAAAAGAACTGCCGGTTTTGTCTTACTGGTATATACCTTTCGCACCAACCCCTCATAGGTCTCCATAAAGTGTTCCGTGCTGTCATCATTGACAGAAAATTCGATAATGACAAAGTCCGGCTCTTTGGAAAGCAGATCAGCTTCTGCGCGCGCCACACCAAACTGTGAGGTTGTTCCGCCGATTCCTGCATTGATGTAAGTAAAATCAGCCTGTGGAAATGTCTTTTTCCACCACTCATAGACATGGTATGCGTAACAGAGTTCCGGTTTGGAAGAAAGGCTTCCCTGGGTGATCGAGCCACCTAAAAATGCGATGTTTAAAGCTTCGCCTGCTTTGGCGCGATCCATGACTTTTTTCAGGCGGTATAAGCAGCCGCGGTTGGCAATGCCGTTTTCGTATTTAATTTGATATTCCATTTGATGTTCTCTCCTTTTTTGCTGTTTCCGGGGCGAAACTAAGATTCCCAGACTGCATCCCCTAATGAGTTGATATACGCCGCAAGCTCATCCGACATCTGCTCTGCTTCCGGGATGCGGATGTGTCCCGGCGTGCCGGAGCCATTTTTTGTGTAGAGAAAATGATGGACTCTCTCACTGCCAATGCGTGTGCAGACTTCGTCGATGGAGCGGTCCCAGCTTTTATCATGCAGAGGATCGTGGTTGCTAAAATGATCTGCGCCTTCGGATAAAGCTGCATCAGTTTTTCGATGAATGCCTGATAATGTTTTCTCCAGTTTTTGGATTTTTCACTGTCATAATCTTCTGCCATATAGTCTACCGGGTGATTGTCGTTTTGTCCGATCGCAACAACGACAACATGCGGAACATATTTGGAGAAATCCCACTGTTTGGTTGGCCCGAGATCCGGGTGGTATTCGATCTTATCATAGCAGGATTCAACACCTTTATAATGAGGTGCGGCAAACCAGCCGGTATCATCTAAAAGTGATATTCCACCCTGTGACGTATCATGGATCTGTGCATTTAATTTGCGCGCCGTCATCCACGCATACGAATACCAGCTGTTCGAATATTGCCCATCATGCTCCGGGTCCGGTTTTCCGGCATATTCCACAGCCTCTGAAACCTCTCCGCAGGAAACACTGTCACCGAAAAATTCCATTTTACGTTTTGGTTTTTCCTGCAGTGCCAGCACTTTAGCTCCATTATCGATCTCAAATCCGTAAAATGTAAATGTATGACAGGAATCCATCCTCTTAAATAAAAGCAGTTCATGTGTTCCTTCCGGCAGGTTCTCCGCTAAAGTATAAGTCTTTTTTCCTCATCGGACGATAAGGTAAACGCTTCTGTTCCCCGTCTATAAAATATCCCAGTTCATTCGTCCAGCAGGAACGATGGTTTGCGATCACTGCCTTTAAGGATGTTCCGGTAAATTTCATTCCAATTGAGCTGCACGCATAGACAAGAACCGGTGCAAGCCTGTCATCAAAATCAATTCTTCCGCTGTAAGATAACATCTCATTATCTGGTTTAATTATCATGTTCTGAGTTCCCCTCCAAAAATTAAATATGTAAGCAGACTGCCGCTCCGCGGACATTCCATTATGATAAAATGCACGTTCTGCGGACACTCCATCACACGTTTCATGAATTACGCAACAAGGCTGCCGCAATTTTCATTGCATCTGGCAGCCTGTGTTATGAATTAATTTTATGCTATTAAGGATGAATAGCAGCAATTTTAGCGTCTTCCGATCTCGGTATCTTCCGGTGTTACGACACTGTTTTCTTTGATGTAATCAATGATATCATCAAGTTCTGTAAATGCAAGACCAACATAGCTGTCTGCAGCACCGTAGTAAATTGCAATTTTTCCGGATTCGGAATCATGGATTGTTGCACATGGGAAGCATACGTTCGGAACAAATCCGCGCTCCTCATACCATTCTTCCGGTGTGAGTAAGAATGTCTCACAACGATATTTTACGATAGATGGATTGTCAATGTCTAAGATTGCTCCACCGATGGAATATACATAACCGTTACAGGTTCCGCTTACTCCGTGGTAGAATAACAGCCATCCTTCGGATGTTTCGATCGGGGCAGCGCCTCCACCGATCTTTAAGGACTCCCACCACTCAGAGCCTTTGCCCATCACATGTCTGTGTTTTCCCCAGTAAGTAAGATCCGGGCTCTCGCTCACGAAAATATCACCGAACGGTGTATGTCCGCTGTCGGACGGACGGGATAATAACATGAAGTTTCCGTTGATCTTTCTTGGGAACAGCACTGCATTTCTGTTGAATGGAAGGAACGGATTCTCAATTCTTGTGAATGTCTTGAAATCTGTTGTCTTTGCCATACCGATTGCTGCGCCGTAGAAATCCTGACACCAGATGATGTAATAGGTATCTTCTACTTTTACAAGACGCGGATCATATGCATAACGCGGCATAAACGGTTTGCCTTCCTCGTCTACGAAATTGATCTTGTTTTCATCAAAATTCCAGTGGATCGCATCTTTGCTTCTTCCAAGGTAAATGTAAGGAATACCGTTAGTCTGCTCTCCACGGAATACACCGATGAATCCATCTTCATACGGCATAACGGCACTGTTGAAAATTCTTGCAACACCTTTTACCGGGTTACGTCCGATGATCGGGTTCTCATTGTATCTCCATACCGGTGCTCCTGTTAAGTTTTCCGGTCTTTCCTGCCATGGTACATTTGGTACCGGCTGCTGATCATTTTATATTTGCTCATCTTATTCCTCCATCTTTACGTTTTGACACGCATATTTCCGATTTTCTTCGTTCTTTCTTTTTCAGCTTTTATTTTACATGTAAGAAATCCTCTTTCTTTTCATGCAGAATTTTATGTAACTGTCTTATTTTTCTTCCTTTGCAAGGAACTCTAAATTCTTCTCGATCAGTCCGCATCTCTGTGCCACACACTCAACGCTTCTGCCCGGATCCTGCGGTGTATTAAATACATAATCTACCAGTTTATCCACAGTAGTTGTCGCTACATGCATTCTCGTATCAGAAGATGCATAGTAGATAAATACTTCGTTATTCTCATTTACGATCGCACCGTTGGTAAATACAACATTACTTACGTCACCGACACGCTCTTCACCTCTCGGTCCAATTAAAAGTCCGGACGGCTCTGCGATCACTTTTGACGGATCGTTTAAATCTGTTGCAAATGCATAGATAACATAACGGAGTCCTGCTGCGGTGTTGCGGACACCATGTGCAATGTGGATCCAGCCTTTGTCTGTCTTGATCGGAGTTGCACCTGCACCGTTCTTTGCCTCTGTGATTGTGTGATATTTACGAAGGCTTGTCATTTTTTCTTCATCGATCACTGCGTGTGTGATATCTTCGCAAAGTCCAAATCCGATTCCTCCGCCTGATCCGGTTTCAATAAAGTCATCCATCGGTCTTGTGTAGAATGCATATTTTCCATCTACAAATTCCGGATGAAGTACCACGTTTCTCTGCTGCGGAGAATTTAAAGTAACAAGATTTGGCAGTCTCTCCCAGTTCTTTAAATCTCTGGTACGGACGATTCCTGCTGCAGCTACAGCTGCGGAAAGGTCATTTACCGTTGTGTCTTTTGACTCAGAACAAAATACACCATAAATGTAACCATCTTCATGTTTGGTCAGACGCATATCATAGACATTGGTCTCTTCCGGACAGGTATCCGGTAATAAAATCGGATAATCCCAGAAACGGAAACCATCAATTCCATTGTCACTCTCAGCAACACCAAAGAAAGATTTTCTATCGTTTCCTTCGATTCTCGCAACCAGATAATATTTTCCGTTCAGTTCGATCGCGCCGGAATTCATCACTGCGTTGATTCCAAGACGCTCCATGAAATATGGATTTGTCTCCGGGTTTAAGTCATATCTCCAGGTCAGAGGAATATGCTCTCTTGTCAATACCGGATATTCATAACGGTCATAAACACCATTGTAAAAATCCGATTTTACATTTTTGCGGGAAAGCAGTTTTTCCTGCTTTTCTTTTTCTACATAATATCTCTCATGTAACATTCGTCGAATCTCCATTCTTTTTCTAAAAATAAATGAATCTGTTTTATGCTCCGATTCTGCGGATGACTTCTATACACATTCTTCCATTATGATACGGACATTTCCACGGCTCTACGATCGGTCTGTCTAAAATCGGACTTCCATCCTCATTGACTTCCCAGAACCACTCAGAACCATTTCTCTTATCAACCACATAGGTTTGATGAACTCCCACTCTGCCAGTGCAGCATCGCAATATTCAGAATGTCCTGTGTTTCTTTCATAACCATTTAAGAAACCAACAACGGTTTCTGCCTGCACCCACCAGACGCGGTGTGCATTGACCACTCCGCGGTCACATTCATTTGCAAGAGAATGACCATCAAATGCCACCTGATAAATTCTTGAGGTCAGTGTCTTTGTGATCGGTGTCATTTTCTCACGGTAATGTTCATTGTTTAATACATCGACACCGCGATCCATCAGCCATGCTGTCTCAATGTCATGACCATAAGAATGAAGGTCTAAGATTGTGTTATAGTCTGCATCAAAAAATACTTCCTGACGCTGTTTTGCCGGATTGTATACCTTATCTGCAAAGGTATCCATGATCCACATCAGTCTCTTTCCAACCTTTTCATTTTTTGTCACGCGGTACAATTCTGTATACGCTTCAAAAACATGAAGCAGTGTATTCATTGTCTTATCTGCAAGTACACCGTTCTCAGAAAGCTTTTCGTTTGATTCCGGTTTGAAATCTCTTGTAAAAGCTTCTAAGTAACCGATCTCATCCGTGCAGCGCTCCTCAATGATATCAAACAGGGAAAAAGCAAGTTCTAACGCTTCCTTATCCCCGGCTGCATCATAGTAAGATGACAACGCATAAATACAGAATGCCTGATTGTATGTATGTTTAGTTGTATCAAGTGGTGTTCCGTCATAATTTAATGACCAGAAGATCCCTCCGTATTCTTTGTCGATACAATGTTCCCTTAAAAATTCATAACCATGTTTTGCCTCGGCAAGCAGGTCTTCTCCCTTAAAACCTGCTGCCTCGCATTCCTCTTCCGAAATGCCGCCGTCTTTATAAAGTAAATACGCATTTGCAAAAAACCAGGTAATACGGCTGTTTAAGATACATCCTTTTTCTGCTTTTTCATCCAGTGCAAGATCATAGGAAAGATAACCGTAATATCCGCCGAACTTATCATCGCATACCTCTCCAAAATGGAATGATATGTGTGAGCAGTTCGTGTTTTGCTTCTGCTGCAAGTTCTTTTAACTCACTCATAACCGTTTCCTCTTTCTCTCTTTAGCCTTTTACTGCACCAGCAGCAATTCCACTGTAAATCTGTTTCTGACAGAGGATAAATACGATCAATGCCGGAAGCAGGGAAATGATAACACCTGCACAGATCAGGTTGTACTGACTTCCCATCGGGCCAACAAATGTATAAAGTGATGTCGCGATTGTATGTAACTTTTATCCATCAGATAAAGGTTTGCCATATAGTACTCGTTATAAACACCAACCCCCTTTAAAATACAGGATGTCACGATTGCCGGTTTTAACAGTGGAAGCATAATTTTCCAGTAAATTGTCCAGTAGGATGCGCCATCAATGATTGCCGATTCATCCAGAGATATTGGTATATTTTCCATAAACTGAATGAAAATGTAAATTGAGATAACATCCGTTCCGCACATCAGAATAATATATCCATATAAATGATTGACAAAGTGCAGTGCTGTCATGATATTATATACAGTTACCTGCATTGCAACTGCCGGAAGCAGTGAAGCAAACAAAAACAGGTTTCGGATCAGTCCGTTTCCCGGGAATTTAAAACGGTTTAATACATAAGCAAGCTGTGTTCCGATTACAATGGAAACAACCAGGACAGATACCATAACGATCACGGAGTTTAAGAAAGCTCTTCCCATATCCGCTGTCTGAAATGCTTTAATAAAATTATCAAAATTCAGCCAGTTCTTCGGCAATGTCATAACATTGGTCGTCTGATATTCTTCCTGTGTCTTAAACGCTGTAATCACACAGGAGATAACAGGAACAACTGCACAAAGTCCAAAGAAAATCAACGATACATATTCAACGATCAGCCAGAGGATTGTACCAACGGTATAATGTTTTTTTCTTTTCTGCACATTTACATTATGTTTTCTCATCTTCCTATGCCACTCCCTTTCCAGCTTTCTTTGCCTGTTTTTCCGCTTTTAATCTTGCGCGTTTTGCCTTGTAGGATTCATCTTCACTCTCAGCATCACGGAAGATATATTTAAAGAATAACTTCTGTAAAATCGTACATGCAAAATGATAAGGAGAAGTACGACTGCCATTGCTGATGCAAGACCGACTTTCTGGCTTACATGAGCGATCTCATTCATAATTACAAAATATGTTCCGGTTCCATTTGCACCATCTGTGATAACGTAAGGCTGCTCAAATGCACTTAAGGAACCTGTGATAGAAAGAATTACATTTAAAGTGATAATTGTTTTGATACTCGGCAGAATAATATGTTTAAACTGCTGAAATTTATTTGCACCATCTAACTCTGCTGCTTCGTAAAGGTCTGCATCCACAGACATGATTGCACCGATAAACAATACCATGTTCTGTCCAAAATAACGCCATACCGAAGTAGCCACCAAAGACCAGTTGTTAATTGACTGATCTTTCAGCCAGTATGGAAGATTGTCAAGTTTAAATCCACACCATTGTAAGATCGTATCAAATACAAATCCTCTGGTATAGAAAAATTTAAAAATAAATCCGATCGCAATACCACTGATCAGATATGGGAAAAACATTAACCCTTTAAAGAAGTTTCCTCCCTTTACTTTAAAACTTAAAATAGTTGCCAGATAAAGTGCAAGCACAAGCTGAATGATTGCACCTACCATATAATAAAGACTGAGCTTTAATGCTCCAAAGCAGTCATCCCTGCGAAATACGTCAATATAATTTTTGAATCCGACAAATTTTCTCTGATCTACCGGAGTTAAATATTTCATCTTATAAAAACTGAATTTTACCATCTCGGCAAAAGGCAGATAAGTAAATACAAACAGCAATAACAGCGGAATTGTCATAAATGCCACACAGATGATCACCTGCTGTCCTTTTCTGCTTTTTGCCCATTTTGTAAAACTGAATGGTTTTTTCCCTTCCATATCCACAATTCCTCCATCCATTGTCTTTTATCCGGGAAGGGGAACCTCCCCTTCCCTTTTGTGGAACTATATTACTCAGTTACTTCAATTCCGTTTGATTCCTGTGCATCAGACCATGCTGTGTTCCATTCGTCCATGATCTCATCAAATGTCTTATCGCCATTGGATGCATGCTCAATGATTGCCTGGATTTTACTGTCTCCACCTGCGTTAATATTTAACTCAGACTCTGCATTCATCTCATTTAAGAAATCTTCCTCGCCAGCTAATGCAGGTTCATCCTCTAAGAATGTTACGCCATCGAAGGAAAGTTTTGTATCTGTACTGCCGGCTGCGACTGGAAGTCCATCCTCGTTGTATGAGAAACCGGATTTTTCTGTCATCCATTTTACAAATACCATAGCTGCTGCTTTTTCATCATCTGTTGCATTTGCATTGATACCATAAGAGTAATCAGCACCTGCTGATGCATACTGCTCACCATTTACAGTGATTGGGAATGGCATATAACCGATATCTGCGCCATTTTCGCCTGCTGCTTCCATCTGAGGATAAGCCCATGAGCCAAGTACCATACAACCGATCTCACCATTGTTGATCATACCTTTACAGCCCTCCCAGTCAGTTGTTGCAAAGTCATCTTCGATCAGTCCGTCTGCAACTGCATCATAGAGGATCTTGTAAACTGCATAAGCATGTGTATCATCGCCATAATTCTGGAATGGATCTTTTGTATGAACTAATTTCTGGTTCATATATGTATTGTCGCCTGTTGCATTATTTCCGATGTAAGCATCCCATGCTCCCATTGTCCAGCCTGCTGCATAGTTTGTATAAAGTGGGATGGCATCTGTATTATCTTTGATTTTCTGTAATGCACCGATAAATTCTTCCGGAGTCTTTGGAAGTTCTGTAACTCCTGCTTCTTCAAATACTTTTTTATTGTATACGATACCCTGTGTAGTTGCTGTAGAAGGAACACCGTAAACCTGTCCGCCATACTCCCATGTAGTTGCATAATTGATCTGGGTCTTCATGGTATCAAGATCACCATATGAAATAAAGTAATTGCTTAAGTCTGCCTTATCAACCGCCGGGATCATCATGACTGTCTCATAGTCACCGGACTGTAAATGCATCAGAGCATCATCTGCATAGTTGGTATCGGTTGTAAGTTCAACTGTAATATTTGGATACATTTCATTGAATGCTGCTAAATACTCTTTCCATGTTGTTCCGTTATAATCGTCAGATTCAAGATCTGTTCTGTGGTTGAATAATGAAATTGTTGCTGTCAGATCTGTATAATCCTCACCAAGTTTGATATCTGCATAGGATAAAGATCCGTCTGCGGATGTAGAAGCATCACCACTCTCAGTTGCTGCTACATCATTTGATGCATCTGTGCTGTTATCTGCTGCTGCACTGTTGTTGTCTGTTGTTCCCCCATTGCCTGCTGTGTTGTTTGAGCCACCGCATGCTGCCATGCTCATGGTCATTGCTGCTACTAAAGTAACGGCTAAAACTTTTCTTAATTTCATAGAATTTTCCTCCTTATGATGTTTGTTACTTGTTTTGTAACTTAATTTAATTATATATCGTTTTATTTTTTAGTCAACACTTTTTTTCCTGATTTTAGCCCATTTTAACCCTTCTATTGTGCATTTCGGCACTATAGACAATTCTTTTTTGCTATTTTTGTGCACTTTTTCACATTTATTTTTGTTTTAGTTTCATTTTTTAGCTTATTTTAGTCTATATTTTGCAAATTGATTAATTTACTTATTTACCTTGATTTTAGTTTAACTAATTACTTATTTCACCACAGCGTTATCTGCAGAACATCCATAACTTAACAATATGAAATGCTCACCAAATGATGGTTTGTGGGTGACATGAGTTTCCTTGTGTAGGGTGGTTCTGGGGGGTTACGATTGGCAAATTGCATCAAGCCGGGACTGTTTTGTTTCCGTTGTCCGAAAATAAGAAACTCTAAGCATGCCTGATTCAGGTTGGGGCGGAGTGACGTGTACGTCCTAAATGCGCCATCCGGGCACATTAGGACTTGTGCTGCCGTCCATGGCAGCACAACACTATGTTGCGAACAGGCATCCTAAGAGTTTCTAATTTCCTTCCAAAGTCACAAAACGAGTCTCGGCTTGATGCGATTTGCCAGCCGCAAGGTTGTGAACCACTCTTCGTCGGGGAACTCATTTTACAACCTTGGGGGTGCGTAAATTTTTGTGACATTCATTTCAAAAAGGTTGAAAAATCTCGACACAATCTGTTATATCTATGCTTTTAAACATACATACTTGGAATAATAATCTGCATTATCAGTCTGGTAATTTACGAAATGATTAATGTAATGCAACATAGCAGATGAAACTTCAGACAAGTCATCAGGCTGAATATTAATGATACAGCACATTACGATTTTAAGCATATTTCCATTCGTGCGAATATCAAAAATTCACACCCGCACCCCCAATTCTGAGATGAACCGCCCGCCCAAATGGTGTTCATAACCTGAAGGCTGGCATCTTGCGCAAAGCCAGAGCTAATTTTGTGACTTTGGAAGAAAATTAGAAAATCTTGGTGTGCCTGTCTACACATAGTGATGTTCTGCCACGGATGGCAGAACAAGGCAGCATCGAGTCATGGATGACTCGTTGTTGCCGGTCACGTCACTCCGAGAAAATCTAAACCAGGCATACCTAGACTTTCTTATTTTCGTACAACGGAACCAAAATTAACTCCGGCTTGCGCAAAATGCCATTCACAGACCTACGACACACCATTGGACGGGCGAAGCATGTCAACCACAAGCCAAAATTTGGTGTGAAATCCATGAAACGAAAAAAGAGAAAGCGGCAAGCCTTTCACAACTTACCGCTTTCTCTTATTTTACAACCTGCTGCACGCTGGCTTTTTCCACCAGCCTTCCCTCAACAATGGTAATTCCCTGTTTATAACGTTCCCCGCTGACTTTCTTTAACAGCACATGTATTGCTTTATTTGCCATTTCACGGATATCCACCTCATAAGTTGTGATCTCGACATCACACAGTCCCGGAAAAAGATAGTTATCAAATCCAACCACTGAAAATCTTCCGGAACGCGATACCCCTGCTCTTCTAACTGATTGATGACCATGCTTGCCGTGAGATCGGAGTTGCACACAAATGCCGTCGGCATATCTTTCATCTGATCCGGATGAATATCAACCTCTACCACACCACATTCCATATCACGATCCGGTATGATCCACTCTTTGGTACATCAATGCCATGTTCTAACATAGATTTCCGGTAGCCAAAATAACGGTCTGTGATACTTGCCGTAAACAGCAGTGTTCCAACATATGCAATTCTCTCATGCCCATGTTCTAACAGATAATTTGTCAGCATATACGTACCGTAATAACTGTTTGAGATCACGGCATCACTCATCTGATGTTCATCATAGAAATCAAGATATACAATCGGAATCCGTGTGCTCTGCTGCAACGTTCCAAGGTATGCGGTATTCAGTCTTCCTATAAGGATCAGACCATCCACCTTGTTTTCCAAAACGATCTTAGGCAGTTTCGACTCCGCTTCATCTTCGAGTGACACCACCTCAAGCATGGTAAAACATTCTTTCTGCACAGCCCTTGTTGCCACACTCTGATACATTTTCCAGTAAAAGGATGCATACTCTCCTAAGTATTTTTCCGATACCAGCACCCCGATATTATAACTTTTTACTGACTTTTCTTTTTTTACGGCAGATGGCTGCTTGTATCCAAGTTCATCTGCCAATTGTTTGATTTTTTCCCGCATAGCCTCGCTGACACCTTTTTGTCCGGAAAGTGCTTTTGAGACCGTGACCGTCTGACACCAAGCTGCTCTGCAATGTCTGCCAGCTTTACTGCTTTGCCATAACCGTCCCCTTCTTACTACTTTTTACTTTTTCGATTTAATCTTATTTCTTTCCACAAAATGTAACAGTTTTGACTGGAAATCACCCCATGGATTCTGGATCAGAATACCTGCATACATTAATGTATCTCCCGCATATACAGTATCTTCGCCTTCCAGACAGTAATTCTTCTGCGGATCGAGTCCTTTTAATGTGATTCTTCTGCTCTTATAATTCGGACGGTTGATCACCTGCACAAATGTAACCAGTACTTCTGATTTATCTTTTGAAACCACCTCGTAACAGTCAAAATAATGATTTTCCTGATAGGAGGCGATCCTGTAATAATCGCCGCTTCTTACCAGATCATTGTATTTATGATACATGGCAACCTGTTTCGGGATCATCTGTCTGTCTTCTTCCGGAATCTTTGTGACATCCAGCTCATAACCGAAAGTTCCTGCAAGCGCTACATGGCCTCTTGTCTCAAACGGTGTAACACGTCCCACCGTATGATTCGGACAGTCTGAAACGTGCGCTCCCATCGTCGATAACGGATAGATCATCGCCGTACTTTCCTGAATCTTTAAGCGTTCTACTGCATCCGTATCATCCGAGCACCAGATCTGTGGACTGTAATAAAGCATACCCGGATCAAAACGTGCACCACCGCCGGAACAGTTTTCCAGTAAAAGATGTGGGAACTCTGTTACCAGACGCTCCTGCATCTCATACACTGCCAGCACATAACGGTGATAAAGTTCACCCTGGCGGTCTGCAGGAAGTCCATAGCTTCCGATGTCAGAAAGCTGACGGTTCATATCCCATTTGACATACTCAATATTTGCACTGCGTAAGATCGATGCCACGCTCTCATATGCATAATCGCGCACTTCTTTTCTGGTAAGATCAAGTACATACTGATTTCTGCAGAGAGATCCCTCTCTTCCCGGGATCTGAATTGCCCAGTCCGGATGTGCCTCGTAAAGTTTTGAATCCGGTGAGATCATTTCCGGCTCAAACCAGATACCGAATTTTAATCCAAGCTTATTTACCTCATCTACCAGATGTTTTAAACCACCGTTTAATTTCTCTTCGTTGACATACCAGTCACCCAGACTTGATGAATCATCATTGCGGTGTCCAAACCAGCCATCATCCATAACCAGCATTTCAATGCCAAGTTCCGATGCTTTTTTTGCAATGGAAAGTAATTTTTCCGTATTGAAATCAAAATAGGTCGCTTCCCAGTTATTAATCAGAATCGGACGTTTCTTATCCTTATATTCACTGCGGATCAGATGATTACGGTAAAGTTCATGGAACTGGTGTGTCATGCCGTCATATCCGGTATCGCTGTATACAAGCACGACCTCCGGTGTCTGGAAACTCTCACCTTTTTCTAACTTCCAACAGAAGTTCTCCGGATGGATTCCCATACCAACACGGACGGTATCAAACTGTCCTAGCTCGACCTGTCCGATAAAGTTACCGGAATACACAAAATGCATACCATAAACTTCACCCTGTGACTGGTCTGCATTGCCTGCCGCAAGTGCCATAAACGGATGTTCCTGATGGGAAGACTCACCTCTTACTGATTCCACTCCCATAAAGCCTTTTTTCACCTTGCGGTGTTCTAACATACGCTCCCTTGCCCAGGAACCATGCATGGTAAGCAGTGTAAAATCACGGTTATCCATATCCATGGAGAAAGACAGTGCCTTCGTCAGATATAACATTTCGCCGTCATTTTCGATCCGCACGCTTCTTGTGATGACATCCACATCAGAAAATGCCGTGTAAAGCAAAGTTACCTTTAACCCAAGTACCGGATCCTCGCATAGAAGTTCTAATGTCTCACAGGAATCTTCATCGCCGAACGTTGCAGGAAGTCCGGCAAGTCCCGGTTTTCCTGCATAAATTATGTGACACATAAAACAGTGATACTGCCGTATGGCCTCCCTCTGTTCTCACAGAAATACTGCTTCTTCTGTAATCTCCGAGTCCGTTTCCTGCATATTCCATCGGAAACTTATCATAGAATGATACTCTCTCTCTGTTATTTTCAGAAGGCACAAACGGTCCCTCTCCCGTGCGGAGCAGATACGAAATATTAGCATCTCTTAATTTCTTACCATAATATACATGACCGACAAAATTTTCTTTGTCCACGATCCCGATCACATAACTGGAGCCTGGCGTATCCAGTTTGAAAATACGTTCTTTCTCAAAGTATGTAATTGCCACGCTTCTGTTCCTCCTGTTATTTCAGCAAATCTTCTTTTAGTCCGGCAAGTTTCTTTTCTGCATCCTCTAAAGAACTTCCCTTGACACCAAAGTAATATTTGATCTTCGGCTCTGTTCCGGACGGACGCATACAGCACCATGCATTATCGGAAAGTTCATAATAAAGTACGTTTGACTCCGGCAGACCTGTCTTTGTCACTTCTCCGGTTACTGTATCTTTTCTTGTATCCTCTTTATAGTCACGGACTGCAAGCACATCAAAACCACCAAGTCTTTTCGGAGGATTCTTTCTGGAATTGCTCATCAGTTCCTGAATCTGCGCTGCTCCATCGATTCCTTTTAATGTCTTTGTCTCAAGTCCTTCTCTGTAGTAACCGTATTTTTCATACATTGCAAGCATTTCATCCCACAGTGTCATGTTGTTCTTTTTGCACCAGGATGCTACTTCACATAACATCATGACTGCAACGCAGGCATCTTTATCCCTTGCATAAGTACCGGCAAGACATCCGTAGCTTTCCTCTAAGCCAAACACATAATTATAGGTATTCTGCTGCTCGAAGAATTTGATCTGCTCTCCGATATATTTGAATCCTGTTAAAACTTCGATCAGTTTTACACCGTAAGATTTTGCGATTGCTTTTGCCATATCGGTGGTAACGATCGTCTCAACCAATGCAGGATTTTTTGGCATAGTTCCCATTGCTGTTTTTTCTCTTAAAATATATTCTGCGATCAGCATACCTGACATATTTCCTGTAAATGTCACATATTCGCCGCTCTTTGTATCTTTGCAGTAAACACCGAGACGGTCTGCATCCGGATCTGTTGCAAGAACGATATCAGCATCCACTTCTTTTGCAAGTTTTAATGCAAGTTCAAACGCTTTCGGTGACTCCGGGTTCGGGTATGCAACAGTCGGGAAGTTGCCATCCGGTTTTTCCTGCTCCGGCACTACATATACATGCTCAAAACCAAGTTCTTTTAATACACGGCGTACCGGAAGATTTCCTGTTCCATGAAGTGGTGTATATACGATCTTGATATCTTTTGCCATCTCTTTGATGATCTCCGGGTGAATGGACTGTTTTTTCAGTTCTTCCATGTAACGGTCATCAATCTCTTTACCAATCACATTGTAAAGTCCTGCTGCAACTGCATCTTCTTTTGCCATAGTCTTTACCTGGTCAAAGGAAGTTACTTTTGCAACTTCTGCTAAAATATTTTTGTCATGAGGCGGTGTGATCTGTGCGCCGTCCTCCCAGTATACTTTGTATCCGTTGTATTCTCTCGGATTATGGCTTGCTGTGATGACGATACCGGAAATGCATCCTAACTCACGCACTGCAAAAGATAACTCCGGTGTCGGGCGAAGACTGTCAAATACATATGCCTTGATGCCGTTTGCATTTAAGCAAAGCGCTGCTTCCTCTGTAAATTCTGTGGACATGATTCTTGAATCATGTGCGATCGCAACACCTTTCTCCTGTCCGTTCTGGGAGATGATATAATTTGCAAGTCCCTGTGTTGCCTGACGCACAGTATAAATATTCATACGGTTGGTTCCGGCTCCGATCACACCCCTTAAACCACCTGTTCCAAATTCTAACTGTCTGTAAAAACGATCCTCGATCTCTGCCTGATCCCCCTCGATTTTCTTTAACTCAGCTTTTGTATCTTCATCAAAATATGGATCTGTGCACCACTGTCTGTAAGTATCCATGTAATTGCTCATTCTTCTTCTCCTTTACTTTTCTGCGATTCATTTTTTATTATATTTTGGATTATAACCTTTTTTTTAAGTTATTGTAAACTAATTTTTAACCTTTTGACTATTTTTATTTAAAAATCAGCTTTTGACATCAACATCATTTATTAAAAATATCATAATATTTTTTTACGACTTTTTCTGCGGGCTTTGCATAAATTTCATAGTCCATACGGGTCTTTGCACTCCGCTCCTGATAAAGCTTTGCATCCCAGGACCAGAGTGCCATACCTCCTACCCAGTCTCTTTTACTGCAGGCATTAAACATATCTTCGTACCATTCTGCCTGGCCCTTTGGATCCGCATCACCTCTTACACACCAGTCATTTGGCACCTCTTTGGAACCTTTTACCGACATACATCCTGTTTCCGCAAAGAAAAACGGTTTTTGAAATCTGTTTACCACGGTTTCAATACGATCCAGCTGATTTTCCCAGTCCCCATATGGATAGTAACCACTCGAAGAAATCACATCCACAGCATCCCACCAGTTTACCCGGTGTTCCTGATACTTATCTGTATTATAGGAAAGCAGTCCATGATAGACCTGTCTGATATCCGAGAGCAGTTTGCGCCATTCTGCTTCACGGTGCTCACTCATCACCATCTCGCAGCCGGCAATAAACATTTCACAGTCATGCTGTTCTGCAATTTTCGCATAGTGAAGCTGAAATGCCGTATAGGATGCAAACCAGTTTCCCCATTTCGGTTCACACGGAACATCCTCATCAAAAAATTAATATGCGCCCGCCAGGTCCCGTTTTTACAGTTTACGGTCGGTTTTAATGCCACACGAAGCCCTGTTTCCTTTGCATATTTGATCATTTCGATCAGTTCGTCATCTTCCATCGTCGCCTTTGATGTGAAGCAGATCTTCTCCGACTGCGGTGTCTCCTGTAACCCTCCAGGCACAAATATCACGAAATTTGCGCCGGTTCTCTCCTTCATCATGGCAAGGCTCTCCTTTGCCCCCGGCTTTTTAAAAGTCCCGGCACACGCAAACGGTGCAAAAGTTACCCCACAGATATATTCCATCGTTTTTGTCCTCCCTTTTTCTCATTATGATTTCAAAAATATAATTTTTTAATTTTATTTATCAGATTCTGCCATTAATATAGCATTCGTCATATATATCTGCTATAATTTTTCAAATCAAAAATTGCATAAATCTATTTTTATGGAGCCGCCTATGAAATCTTTATTTGAATATACCGACAAACTGAACAAACCTTACGAATGTTTCTTTTTAGATATGAAGAAAGAATGGCTGCCCGTGCAGCCACACTGGCATTATTTTATGGAAATCCTGTATGTAACAAGGGGCACCGCCCTGATGTATCAGAATGAACAAAGTTATATTGTGACGGAAGGTGACATGATCGTCTTTCTCCCTCCGTCGTTCATTCTGTCCATGCAGTGTCCGATGCCCCTCTGCAGTATTATGTTTTAAAATTTGACCTAAGCCAGCTGGATTCTTCCGCTTCACTTACCGGTGGAAGCTGGAATTACAGTGCACTGTTTAACAATGCCATAAATAACGAGCAGGCTGATATTTATTTCCCGGAGGAGGTACTTCATTTTCTTCCGGTGCAGTCCTTATTTGATGACTGTGTCCGCGAAATGCAAAATATGCAGTATGGGTATCAGATGATCCTGCAGTCGAAAGTCAGAGAACTTCTGACCTGGATGCTCCGCATCTGGCGCAACAATGGTTTTGATACCGACTGTTATTTTACCCCGCTTGCGAAGGAAAATACGATCTATACCATCACAGAATACATTGACCGTCACGCCTGCGAAAACATCCGTGTAGAAGATATTGCCGCACTCTGTCATATGAGTTATTCACATTTCGCTAAAAATTTCCGTGAAATCTATGGGCAGTCCTGTAAAAAATATATTGAATTTATCCGGCTGTGCAAAGTAGAAGATATGCTTCTTTTTACAAATTTTGACTTAAATTATATCAGTCAGGAGACGGGATACGCCGACTGCAGTCACCTGATCCGGTCATTTAAAGAAAAATATGGTGTTTCCCCGCATCAGTACCGCAGGCAGCATTCCTCACCCAGACAGAATCACTGATTCATAATGGATTCAAGTGTACTGGTATCACTTAAAACCGGCATGAGAAACATGATTGCAGTAATCATCAGTGCAGCGATCACCAGTCCGATAATTGAAGTGATCAATGCAGCGGTTGCTGTACCGTTCTGCTGTGGTTTTATTTTTTTCGAACAGATTGCACCAAGCAGACCGACCAGACCAAATCCTGCTCCATATCCCACAAACCCTGTCACAATGCCAAGGATTCCAAGAACTAATGATACCGTCGCAATATTTTCTCCCTCACGCTCTGACGGATGATAATCTCACCTTCTCTCATTTCCACAATCTCGTCTAACTTGCTTCTCCGCAGTAATACGATACATGGAACCAAAAACAGCGGAACTGTCACTACAAGATTTAACACAGAAAGGCTGCCGATCATATCCGTCATATCACCATTTCCAAAGATGCCACTCGCCATTAATCCGCCAAAATCAACAAGTGCATGAATAATGATACAAATCCATAAATTTCCGCTGCGCAGATAGATTGCTGCAAACAGCACACCGAGCAATGTTGCCTGCAGTGCCTGGATCAATGCGCTGGATAATGGCACACCGGAAAGTACATTCGGGATATGTGCCGCACCAAAGATCACGCTGGATAAAATAATGGCTGCAAGCACTCCCCGTCTTGTGTTTGAAAAACGGTCCGCAAAAAGATTTAACACGATTCCACGCATGATTACTTCCTCGTTCATGCCGACCAAAAACATGGTCAGTATGTAAATCATGATCCCACCGGCAGAGCGCACTCCGTCCGAACCGGAAACACTCTGCAAAAATAACTGTGCAACTGCCACATACACGCAGTAGCCAACCATAAATCCTCCAGTATAAAATCCCCGGAGAAAGCCCACGCCGGTTTTTCTAAGTGACTGCTGGTATCCTGTAAGAAACAGCATACCGATCGCATAAACTGCCACGCCGATCTCAGCAATAAACTGTAACGTATAACTGTCCATGATGGTTGTGAAATGTGTCGCCGCTGCTCCAACCAGATTCATCAGCACCAGAAACAGTGCCGTGATCACAATGCCAATGACAATCACAGCTGCCTTTGGCAATCCTAAAATTTTGTTCTTCATACTATTCCTCCTATACTATTTTTCACTGATATTTCCCGCTGCATCTACCGAAGCATTGTCCGAGATACTCTCCATATAAGAAAACAGCCCCGGTGCCGCATTCGCATCCATCTGTTTTGTCTGCCCGTCCGATGCATAGACCGGAATCAGCGCATAAGAAACTGTTCCATCTTCTGTCACTGTAACTTTCACAGCTGCGGATCTGTCAATATTCTGTCCGAAAATAAAATTACCCAGACTGTAAAACACGGGTTTTCCGTCAATATATTCGATTCCTTCCAGACAATGTGTGTGCGCTCCGACAACCAGATCTGCACCTGCATCCATGCACTGTTTTGCCAGTTCACGCTGCACGGCATTCGGCTGTTCGCTGTACTCTGTCCCCCAGTGTGGAAATACCGTCACAAAATCACAGGTCTGTTTTGCTTCTTTGATCACTTCGATCAGTGCTGTGGCATCATAACAGGTAAACATTCCCGGCGCAGCACTCTCAATCTTCCAATCAGCAGACGGTACCACGCGCGATACAGCGATAAATCCATATTTTTTTCCATTTACTTCCATAATCTGCACCTCTTTTGCACGCTCCACCGAATCTCCGGCACCACCGTACAGGATTCCTGCTCCGTCTAATGCACTGAAAGTGTCTGACAGCGCCGCTCTTCCATAATCTAAGGTGTGATTGTTTGCAAGTGATACAATATCCACACCCATTTCATTTAACGCCCTTACATAGGAAGGACTGCACCGGAATGTGAACTGCTTGTCTGCCATCGGTTCCCCGCGGTCACTAAATGGAACTCGTTGTTTACCATCAGGATATCGGCTGCCTTTAACTGTTCTAACAGTTCCGGTGAGACGACACGCTCGATCCCGCCGGCATCATAGGCTGCCTTGAAAGCATTTGCAAAAAGAACATCACCTGTCAGATGATGGTTGTATCGCCGGAGTCTTTTTGATTATCCTTGTTTGCTGTTTCATCTGATGCACTCCCAGTTCCAGCTGCTGTGGCTGCATCATCTGATATGCTTCCATTTTCACCTGCTGTGACTGCATTCTCTGACATGCTTCCGTCTTCACCTGCCGTTTCTGCACCATCCGTCGATATTCCACTTCCATCCGCTGTGGCTGCTCCATCCAGAGTGGTTTGCGCATCAGACATATCCGCCTGCTCCTCTTCTGCCGTCGCCCCCGGCGCAGACGCCGGTTTTGCCTGGCCGCCGGTTAAAATTGCCGCTGCGATCACGCCCGCCACAGTCAGTATGGAAAGTACATAAAGTACGATTCTGATTGTTTTATTCATAGATCCCCCATTTTGCATTGTTTTGTTTTTCTTTGGTCTGAGAAACACTACAAAAATGACGCCGATGTACAACGATTGTACGCCGACGTCATTTTTATCATAATGATTTGCACCTTAATTGTCAACTGACACAGGATCTTAGTCTACTCAAAATCCACTTCAATACTTCCCATGCCACAGTCAAGTTCCATATTTTTCTCTGCTCCTTCATTTTTGACTTCTTTATCTCCGCTGATGTTTGAGTAAGTTTCACCATCCACATCAATCGAACCAAGTCCGCAGGAAAGTTTGTAGTTATACTCTTTTTCCTCGCCGTTTAAATCGAGTGTCATGCTTCCCATGCCGCAGTCTGCTTTCAGGTTCCCCTCAACACTTCCCTCCATGGAAAAATTGCCAACCCCACAGTCTAACGCAACATCACCATAAACTACACCGTCTGTAATCTCCACATTTCCACGCCTACGGATACATCCATCTTTCCGTATACCTGAAACTGCTCTGCTTCAAAATTACCAGCACCGACATCCACGATCAGTCTGTTACAAGTGCTGTCAAAATCTTTCCAGCTCATGTCTGCAGCACCGATATCAAAATTCAGCTCATCAAAAGAACTTCCCTTGGGCAGATACAAGATGATCTGCGGTGATTTTTTATAATAGTGTTTTTTTGCATCGTATTTAATTTTTAATGTATCACCATCTAATCTGCAGGAATAATATTTCTCCTTACCGTGTTTTAATACAGCGCGGATCTTCGTACTGTCATCCGGTTCTTTGACTGTAATTTCTGCTGCGTCAATATCCAGCTTGATATTTCGAATGGAAGAGACATCAAAGCTGCTGTCTGCTCCACCTGCAGGTACCTCAGTAGAAAACTCCATATCACCGATATCTGTTATCATATCATCGTCATCACTATCATCGTCATCGCTATCATCGTCATCTTCATCAAAATCATCCATATCATCATCTTCTTCGTCATCTCCATCAGCACTGCTATAATAAGTCCCACCGGACCAATATGCCAGTTTCCATACCGGAGTTCTCCATTCTTTGCCATACGCCATACAGAAGCCCCCATCGCAGTACTGACACCGCAGAAGATCAGTCCTGCACCAAGCAATGACACTGCAATGATTAACATAATTTTTGTGAATTTTTTCATGCTGCCACCCCACTTTCTTTCTTCTTTTCAAACGGTTTTTTACACAAACCGATGATTCCCCTGACTGCCCATGGAAGGAATACGCCAGACACCCACACGACCAGAAGTACTGCAAGGATTCCAAGTCCCAATACCAAAAGTCCTGCTCCGGTCAGTCCAAGTCCGACAGCCACTCCACCGGTAAATAAAGTGCTGCATCCAAAACCAATCAAAAGGAAACCTGCAAACACAAGTGATGCCATCACTGCAACCACTGCAACCGCAATGCCAAACAAAGTCGCAACAACCGCAAGAAGAAGTGATGCCACGACTAAAAGCAATGTCAGCCAGAGTGGTGATGTAAGAACTACCACTACGATTGCTGCTGCACTCCATCCACCTTTCTTTTCTTTTGGCACCTCTTCGCTTTTCACAAACATATCATCATCGTTCTTATTCCACTCCGGATTTTGATCCGCCGGCATGCCATAAGATCCATTCTCTTTTTCCATGCCAAGATTTTTTTGATGCTCTGGGCAACCTTCTCCGGTGATTCAAGCTCCGCTATGACGGATTCCTCATTTTCCTCGCCCGCATCTTCAAAATAACTGCGGTAAAACGCAAGCGCATCCGCTTTTTCTTCTTCTGATATTCCATCCAGAAGCTGTTCTAACTGTTTTAAAAATTCTTCTCTTTTCATAACCTCTAAAGCTCCTCTCCTGAAAATAATGCTGATATTTTCATGGAATATCTTCCCATTCTCTCCGATATTCAACTAACTTATCCTGCCCCGGTTCCGTGATCTTATAATAACGCCTGTTCCTGCCTCCGCACTCTCTGTCATATACCTCAAGGCATCCGTCTTTCTGCAGTCTCCTGAGCACCGGATACAAAGTGGACTCTGATACATCAATGGCTTTTCGTACATCCTGTGTGATTTTATAGCCATAGGTGCCTTCCTCCTCTTTCGACACAACAGCTAACACGATCGCGTCTAAGAGAGCGGCTCCTGTATTAAATACCATACGCTCATCTCCTTTTCTTTATAATATTCTATCTGTTTTAATATTATTTTCTTATTAATACTATATTTCGTATAATATAATTTGTCAACATTTATTTTATGGAAAATATTATTAAGGAATTCTAAAGATTACAAGATATTGAGATTTCATTGAATTTATATGAAACAAATAAAGCAATAAAAATACCGGCCTCCAATCGTTAGATTTTTAGGTCTAACTTTTGGGGTCGGTACACTTTTCGATATCATATCTCTTTTTTCATATACAAAAAATTATAACTGCCTTACTATTTCGCACCAAACAGATACACGCCGCGCTCTGTCACACGGATCTCCGGTATTACCGTAAGTGCCATAAAGGAAAGCGTGATAAATGGATCGATGTCCTCGGAAATGCCAAGTTTCTTTGCTTCCTCCAACATGTCCGCCACTTTTTCCGTGATCTCATCACAGGATTTTTCGCTCATCAGACCGCAGATTGGAAGCGGAAGCACATCCACGACTTTTCCACCGGAAGCGATAACATATCCGCCCTGATTTTCTTCCACACCTTTGATTGCTGCAAGGATATCCTCATCATTATCGCCCGCAACGATCAGGTTATGGGAATCATGTGCAACGGAAGTCGCCACTGCGCCGCCTTTGACGCCAAACCCTTTCAGCGGCGCAACACCGATCTCCCCTGTCTTTCCATGACGCTCTACCACGCAGATCTTGTTGTATACACCATCCGATTTGAAATATCCGTTTTCTGTCGGCACTTCCTCCACCAGATGCGTGGTCACGATCTGGTGCGGGTTCATCTGTATCACATCCGTTTTTCCATCACAGGAAAGCCTGATTTTCTCTTTGGTGACCTCTCCCACATGAACGGTATGAAGCAGCTCATCCGGAACCGGAACGGAATAATCTTTCGCATAATCTTCCTCTGTCAGAATACGTCCGTCCTTCATGACATCAAGCGGTCTGACCTGCTCTAAATCATCTAAAAATACGATGTCTGCACGGTAACCCGCACCGATCGCACCATAATTTTTCAATCCATAAAACTCTGCCGCCTGATAACTTCCCATCTTATAGGCTTTTGCAACCGGCACGCCAAGTGCAATCGCCTTGCGGATGCAGGTACTGATATGTCCCTCTTTGCGGATCTCCTCCACATGCTTGTCATCCGTACAGAAAGCACAGCGGTCTAAGCATACACCTGCATCTAACATTGTTTTGATCAGTGTCTCTAAATTCTTTGCACCACTTCCCTCGCGCACATAGATATGCAGTCCGGCACGGAGTTTATCGAGCACTTCCTCAGCGGTAGAACACTCATGATCGTTTTCCACACCGGCAAGACGGTATGCCTGCACTTCTTTTCCTCGGATTCCAGGCGCATGCCCATCAATATGTTTCTTGGCAAACAGCTCTAACTTGTCTGCCATTCTCTTTTCACCCTCACAGCACTCCATAAAACGCATGGTCTCACCGAGTCCAAGTACTCTTGCATTATCCACATATTTCATCATGTCAGAGGCAAGAAATTCACCACAGCCGTTTGTCTCCACATCCGTTGCAGGAACTGCGGAAGGCACCATAAAAATACGTTTACCAGAAGTTTTGCAGCACATTTTAAGAAATAGTCCATTCCTTTTGTTCCGCTGACATTCACGATCTCGTGCGGATCGGCAATGATCGTCGTTGTTCCCGCCTTCGCAAGGACTTTGGCAAGTTCTCCCGGTGCTGCCATACAGGATTCAATATGCATATGCGCATCGATAAAGCCCGGCACCAGATATTTCCCGGTACAGTCGATTTCTTCTTTTCCCTCGTATTCACCTACGCCTACGATCGTGTCCCCGCAGATCGCAACATCCGCTTTTAACACTTCCTCCGTAAAGACATTCAGCACATTTCCGTTTTTCAATACGAGATCTGCTTTTTCACGTCCATTTGCACAATCTAACTTCTTTTTCTCTCTAACATACGCTTCCTCTTTTCGTTATATATTTATTATGAAAATAACTTTTTAAAGAAATCTCCCACAGAAGAAATGATCGATTTAAAAAATCCACCGACAGCCGCTGCTATACCGCTATTTGAACTTCCATCTCCGTTTTTAAACGAATTGTACAAAGACTCAGCATAATCCACAAGTCCGTTTAAATCAATTCCGAGTGAATTGATCTTCTTGATCAGATCTATGATCTGCTGACGCTCATCATCCGATAACGTCACACCATATTTTTCACACGCCTCATCGATTGCGCCGTTGATTCCCGCATCATCTGTCAGATCATCTTTAGCGATCAGTGCCTTGATATACGCAATAAACTCTTCCACTTCTGCGTCGGAGACACCTTTTAAGGAATCTTCTAACTGACCGGTCAGCACAAGTTCATTGAGTGCCGTATCAACTACCGAATCACTGATCTCTTTTCCTGTCATCTCCTGATATGCTTTTAATACGCCTACTAAAGCCGCCGTTCCGGAAATTGGAGTTGGTCCTGCTACAATAATATCTGCATCTGTTACCCCTGCAGTAGTCAGCGCATTTTTATACATACCAACGGTACAATAATTAATATTTGTTGTGGAAATGTTTAATCCGCTTCCCTTATCCCTCTGTACGATCACAACAGAAGAAAGCGATCTTGTTCCAATCTGCGAGGATGAAATATAGGAATCTAAATACTGGTGTTCCTCTGCATTTGTCACATAGACCACATCATAATTTGACAGATTTGCCGCATCAATGCCCATAATAGAAAGAATCGTCGCTCTTTGAGAATCATTAAGATCTGCTCCAAGCGCAAGGTACGGTTTATCACTTGCCTTGATTGTGACATTATCGCTGTCCTCGTTTTGCACAATCGTTCCGCTGATATCCTGTGACGCCTGGTCTGATGTCGCATTTCCATCCTGCTGTGGCGTCTGATCCGACGATATATTTCCATCCTGCTGTACATCAGAATTGTTTGTCTGAGCCGAATCATCCAAATACTGAATGGAACCTTCCAGATCGTCACTATCTGCATTCTGCGCAGAATCCTCTGCCGAAGTTTCTGCTGCATTCTGCACATCATCTGTCTGATCTGCCGTCGCTGCAACTGCCCATGCCTGTGCTGCCTGCACACCCACACCGGAGGAAACAGGCATCGCTGCTGCAAGTATCACACATAATATTTTAACTACTTTTTTTTTGTTTCTCATAATAATCCTCACTAACACTGTCCATCCCTGCTTTATATTTTATGCAGGTAAATCTATCTTATATTTTATATCTGCGCAATTCTGACACTCATCCATGCACAGATATCCGCATAAACCTGATCGCGGTCTGTCTCATTTAATATCTCATGACGGTCTGTCTCATACAAACGGTAGGTCAGATCATCCACACCCGCATCTTTGTACATATGATAAACTTTTTTTACCCCTTCACCGAGGTCACCAACCGGGTCATCTGCCCCGGAAACCATGAAAACCGGCAGATCTTTCGGCACTTTTTTATATTATCCATCTGATTGTCAAAATATACCGCTTCCATCAGCCCATAGTACCCGTTTAATGTAAACAGAAACGTGCAGCGTGGATCACTGTAATATTTTTTGACATGCTCCACATCCTTTGTCAGCCAGCTGTTGGTATAATCTTTTCCATAAAGGTCAAATTTGTGGTATGGCTTGCTGTAGGAAAGTTTCTGCACCAGTTTACTTCTGTAATTCCAGCCACGGAAAAAGGCTAAAAATTTACACAGCGTCATACCAAATTTCATGGTGCCATCCGGCACACACCCAGTTCCCATAATGACCGCTCCACTTAAATTTTCACCATGCAGACACAGATATTTTCGCAGCATATAAGAACCCATGCTGTGTCCCATCATAAAATACGGTATCCCCGGATTCTCTCCCTGAACTGTTGTTCGCAGGCTATGCATATCCGCAACAAGCGTATCACTCGGATTTTCTGCAAAATATCCCCACTCTGTTTCATCTTTTATCGAAGCGCCATGCCCTAAATGATCGTGGCCAACAACCATAAATCCGCGCTCTGTCAGGTACTCTGCGAACTCATGATATCTTTCAATATATTCGATCATGCCGTGCGTGATCTGTAAAATTGCCTTATACTTTCCATCCTCCGGCATCCATTTTACCGCATGGATCTTTGTCGTTCCATTCGCAGATAAATACGTCATCTGTTCTTCTTTTGCCATATAAGTTCTTCCCTCATTTCTATACTGCTCTTTACTATACCGCTGACTGTTTTGCATGCAGATATTTCATTACAGATTTCTTACTCCATATTCAAAAGTGCTTTACATCCATTATAGATCTTTTCCAATTCATCCTCAGCAGATTTTTTTGCATTGATTTCTTCACGCAGTGCTGTAACCTGCACTTTTGCCTCATCCCCGAGTTTTAAGAAATCCTCCCCGGCCTGTTTTATAAAATCCGCAGCCGGTACTGCGTTGCCGGACATGTGCTCCCTTAAGGAAGTCTGTCCATTTCATATATGGAAGTTTCTGTGCACTGTCACTGTACAGTTTCATTACCATCGATGTAATACCCGCCTGCATTTCATTGATCTGTGCAGTCTGTTCTTTGATTTCTTTTTGCGCCTCTTCCATCGCGTCGATCTGTTCTGATAATGCCTTTAGTCTTTCTTCATACCGCTGTGCCACATTTTTGATCTCCTCCGCAGCATGAAGGAATTTTTCTCCATTCTCTCCCATTCTTGCTGCTTCGATTGCCGCATTCAATGCAAGCACTCCCATATTTTTTGCATCATCTTCCAGTTCAGCTGTCACATTTCCAAGACCATCCTGCTCTTTCGAAGCACGGTAAAGACTTTCTTCTAACTGTGCACACGGTTCTTTTAACGCCTTGTGCTGTTCAAAAACTTCTTTGATCTTTTCATTCTGCTCTGCCACCTGTCCAATAAAAATGGAATGATTTGCCTCAAAAGATTCCACAGCATTATGTACTTCAACGAATGTACTGTACAGTTCTTTTCCTGTTCTGCAGCTCTCTTCTGCCAATTCACCCACACATTCTAACTTTTCCTCAAGAATTTCTATATTTTCTTCCATCTGGACACGGGATGCTGTCATCTGCACAGAATCTTCTTTTAATTCATCACTGTATTCTGCAATCTGTTTCTTGATCGTATAGAGTTCGTCCTGCAGTGCCTTCTCTTTCTTTCCACCAAACATATATGTCCTCCATTTACTGATAATTCTTTATCACAATCTGTATGCTTTCATTTCCCTGATACCTGTTTATCTCGGATAATATACCACAGACATCCGGATTCCATTTGTCCTGCCAAGGAATGCCTGCTGCACTTCATTTTCCCCATATTTTCTTCCATAATATTCCCGGAATTCCTCCACATCTCCAAAATAAACAGCAGATATGGATTTTCCACGTTCAGTCTTAAGTGTCAGTTTTAATACATTCTGATTTTTCCCGACTACCACCGCACGATCGATTCCAAGATTCTTATCCGCAAACTGAGGTTTTACATTTGCTTTCCCGAATGGTTCTAACAACAACAGTTCATTTACCAGCGGAATGTCCGGATAATCGACGGGCATGGGAATATCTATTTTTATCTTAGGAATAAAATCTTCTTCTGTCAAGCCACAGCAGGCATTTATTTTCTCCCTGAAAATCTCTACATTTGCTTCCGGCAGGGAAAGTCCTGCTGCCATCGGATGACCGCCAAATTTTGTAAATAATTCCTGACATTTGCACAGTTCCTCATACATCGAATATGCCTCGATTGAGCGCCCGGAGCCTTTAACCCCATCCTCACTCTTTGTCAGCACAAAGTCGGTTTATGACACGCCTCCCGGATTCTTCCTGCAATGATTCCTGCAAGACTTTCATGCACATCCGGCAGATAGACAACCAGGACTTTTTCACCCGTATTTCCCTCTTCACCTGCTGCATGGCAAGTTCTACGCCCTCTGCAGTCATGTCTTTTCGCTGCGCATTCAGATCGACCAGTTCCGCTGCGATCTCCGATGCTTTTTTTACGTCCTCCTGCAGGAAAAGATTTAAGGCAATTTTCGCTGTCTCTAATCGTCCGCTTGCATTGATGCATGGTCCTAACACAAATCCGAAATGATAGGAACTGATCTGTTCCGGCTCTAATTTATTCTGTAAAATCAATGCGCGCATCCCCGGATTCATGGTCGTATGGATCCGCTTTAATCCTTCCCTTACCAGGATTCTGTTCTCATCCGTCAGATCCATCACATCCCCGACCGTCGCAAATGCCACATTTTCCAAAAATCGTAGGACTCCTCCACCGCAATGTCACATTTTTCATAGAGGATCTGTATCACTTTCCAGGCAACTGCAGCACCGCAGAGATTTTTATACGGATATGTACACTCCATCTGCTTTGGATTTACAATGGCATCCGCCTCACTTCTTTTATAATGGCGTTCTCCCCTCTCCTCCGTATATGGTATTTCATGATGGTCTGTGACAAGAACTGTCATTCCAAGACTTTTAGCGTGCGCGATCTCGCCTATCGCTGCAATTCCATTATCACAGGTAATGATCGTATCAATTCCCGCCTCATCTGCCTGCTCAATCAGATGATCGTTGATTCCGTAACCATCTTTCATCCGGTCCGGTATCTGAAATCCACACTGCCACCGCAGCGTGTGATTCCTTTGTACAGAATATAAGTCGACATTACCCCATCAATATCGTAGTCGCCTATGACCCTGATCTTTTTCTGTTCACTGATCTTCTGCACCAATATATCCGTCAACCGGTCCGAATCCAAAAGTAAATGAGGATCGTAAAGTTCCCCAATTCCGCCTTTTAAGTATCTTGCGATTGCCTCATCCCCCATAACCTCACGATTCCGGATCAGCCTTGCCGTAACCGGACTTATCCCAAAACGTGCAATTCCTGCAAAATCAGCGCCTTTATTTATTACAAACCATTTTTCCATATATTACCTCAAGCAATGTCAGCCCGCATGCCGGTGCCGTGTATCCTGCTCTTTCCCTGTTTTTGCCTCTAAGATCTCTGACACATCCTCCGGAGTTCTTCTTCCATCTCCGATCTCGATCAGTGTACCGGTTAAAATGCGCACCATATTCTGTAAAAATCCATTTCCGGTATAATAGATCTGTATCTCTCCCGGCAGTTCTTTGATCTGTATCAGGGAGATCGTCCGAACCGTGGATTTCTTCATTTTTTATTGCCGCAGAATGATTTAAAATCATGTGTTCCACACAGGTACTCTGCCGCTTTTCTCATGCGGTTTACATCAAGCGGCTCCGTATAATCATAAACATATCTGCGCTCGAATACCTCCGGTATTTTTCCTGTATGGATCCGGTAAAGATAGGTCTTTTCCACTGCCTGATATCTGCTGTGGAAACGCTCATCCACTCTCTTTACTTCACAGACTGCAATATCTTCCGGAAGGTACTGATTCAGATAAAATAAAATTTTATCCTCATCCCATTCCTCTCTCAGATGAAAATTAGCCGTCTGTCCTTTTGCATGCACGCCTGCATCTGTTCTGCCGGAACCGGTAACCTCCACCTGGTATCCTGCCATTTTGCTCAAAACATCCTGTAACTTTCCCTGTATCGTAAGTTCCGCCGGAAGCACCTGCCACCCGCGGTAACGTGTTCCGTCATATTGTAAGATCATTTTATAATTTGCCATATATCTCTGTTACCTTATATCTGATTTTCGGAAAAAATACTGCCACAGATAGTTTTCCTGCGGCAGTACATCAATTATAATTATTATACCTCTGTTTTCGTTAATTGACAAATCATAAACCACATTTTTCCTTCCATTATTTTATAATTCACACAAACAATTTAAACACACCTTTTGACAGACTGCATCATATAATAGAATGAATGAATCTACGAGGTTTTTCATGTCAGATATTGCCTATACACAAAATAATACCGATCAAGGTGAGTTAAAGATCCAGGTAACGGCAAGAGGAAGTAACCGTCCGATCACAAACGCCCGTATAGCGATCTCCTATTCCGGTGATCCGGACAGTATCGTTGAGGAGGTGAATACAGATGCATCCGGTATGTCCGAACAAATTACGCTTCCTGCGCCTCCGCTTGAATTCTCAATGGAGCCAGGCGAAGAGCAGCCGTTCTCGCAATATAGTATTCAGGTCGATGCTGAAGGATTCCGCCCGTTTACTGTGTCGGGAATTGAACTGTTTTCGAAGCAGCTGTCGCTTCAGGAAGTACGAATGGATGAGGTGGATGCACCGGGGAACCCGGTAGACACGATCGTGATCCCGGTCAATACCCTCTGGGGCGATTTTCCACCGAAAATCGCAGAGTCTGAGATCAAGCCGATCTCCGAGACCGGGGAGATCGTCCTAAGCAGAGTCGTGGTGCCGGAATATGTCGTGGTACATGACGGTCCGCCAAACGATACGACTGCGCGCGATTATTATGTGCGATACAAGGATTACATCAAAAATGTAGCGTCCAGCGAAATCTATTCCACCTGGCCGGATGCGACGCTGCGCGCAAATATCCTTGCAATCATGTCATTTACATTAAACCGGGTGTACACGGAGTGGTACCGGAACAAAGGCTACAGTTTCACGATCACCTCCTCCACCGCCTACGACCAGAAATTTACCTACGGCAGGAACATTTTCCAGAGCATCTCCGACATCGTGGATGAAATGTTCCAGAACTTTTTATCCCGGCCAAACGTCAGCCAGCCAATCTTAACGCAGTACTGCGATGGGGAACGTGTGACCTGCAGCAACTGGCTGAGTCAGTGGGGCAGCAAATACCTGGGTGACCAGAACTATGAGGCAATCGAAATTCTGCGCTACTATTATGGAAACAACATGTACATCAACACGGCAGAAGAAGTATCCGGCATCCCGGCTTCCTGGCCGAGAGTCGACCTTACGATCGGTTCGACCGGCGAAAAAGTGCGTCAGATCCAGGAGGAACTTGCACGGATTTCAAGATCCTATCCGGCGATTCCGACAGTTACACCGGACGGAATCTACGGACCTGCCACAAGAGAGGCTGTCGAGGTCTTCCAGCGTGTCTTCGGTCTGCCGGTCACCGGCGTCATTGACTACCGTACCTGGTATAAAATTTCTGAAATTTATGTGGCAGTGTCGCGCATCGCGGAACTGGTCTAAATGCAAATGGGGGCAGTCACACCTAATACTTTGTGCGGCTTCCCCCAATCTTTTTTTATGCTCAGATACGCGGTCTTTTTCCCCTTTCCGGACACTTTTCCACATATCTTTTTATTTTGCTTCTCTTATTCCACCGTCACTACTTTCGCCAAGTTTCTTGGCTTATCCACGTCAAATCCCTTGTCGGAAGAAACATAATAAGCAAGTAACTGCAGTGCCACGGATGCCGGCATTACCATAAATTCATCCTGCATATCCGGCAGATGGAAGGTATCATATGCACGGTCGATATCTTTTGCAAGACTTTCCTTGATAAAGAGCACGATGTCCGCACCTCTTGACCGTACCTCCTTGATATTTGACAGCTCTTTTGACATTAATTTTTCCTGTGTCACTGCTGCAACGACCGGCGTATCCTGCGTGATGAGTGCGATCGGTCCGTGTTTTAATTCGCCGGACGCATACGCCTCAGAATGAATGTAGGATACCTCCTTTAACTTCAGAGAACCCTCTAACAAAATAGAGTAATCAAGTCCACGGCCGATCATAAACAGATCTTTCGCCTCTAACACCTTGTTGGCAAGTTTATGGATCTCCTGCCGTCCCTCTAACACTTTTTTCATGACATCCGGCGTGCGCTGCAGCTCACGGATAAAACTCTGTGTCTCTTCCTGTGAAAAGACACCGCGAAGCTGTGCCATTTTTGCCACGATCAGATAAAATACAGCAAGCTGTGTCGTGTATGCCTTGGTACTTGCAACGGCGATCTCCGGTCCTGCGTTGGTATAGAGCACATAATCACTCTCACGCGCAATGGAAGATCCTTTTACGTTGATGATGGATAAACATTTCGCTCCACGTTTTTTTGCATACTTGACTGCCTCTAAGGTATCGATCGTCTCACCGGACTGTGAAACTGCGATGACTAATGATTCTCATCGATGACCGGATCCGAATACATAAACTCGGATGCCATATCGACATCGATGTGCATATGAAGAATCGACTTTATCAGTGCCTGTGCCACAAGACCGGCATGCATTGCAGTTCCACATGCGATAATGTTGACACGCTCACACTGTGTAAAGATCTCATCCGGCACACCGTCTGCCGTAAGTCCGGCATTCCACTTGTGATGCGGTTTGTGATTGTACGCTCGATCGCATCCGGCTGTTCCATGATCTCTTTTTCCATATAAAACGGATAACCGTTCTTTCCGGCATTATTAAGTTCCCAGTCTACTTCAAGATAGTCCGGCTCCACCTGATTGCCATTGAAATCTTTTAAGACAATGGCATCTTTTGCCAGTTTTAAAATATGATACTCCGGAACAACAAAATAGCGGTTGGTAAAACGGCAGAGTGCTGTCAGGTCAGATGCAAGCATAGCCCCCTCTTTGCAAAGTGTTGCGACGATCGGGCTGACATTTCTGACAGAGTATATCTCGCCTGATGATCTTCGAATAAGATCACTAATGCAAATGTTCCTTTTAATTTGGAAACTGTCTTTTGATGGCTTCATCCGGATCACCGGTATAAAACTTATTTAAAAGTGCAGCCACAACCTCACTGTCTGTCTCTGATTTTAAAACACTTTCCAGTTCATAGTCGGCGATCAGCTCTCTGTAATTTTCAATGATGCCATTGTGTACCAGAGTCACTTTTCCAACCTGATGCGGATGTGCGTTTGTATCATTGACACCGCCGTGTGTTGCCCATCTGGTATGACCAATTCCACACTCTGTGATCAGTTTTTCTGACTCACAGATGGCTCTTAAATCTTTTACTCTTCCCGCACATTTATAAACCTTCGTCTGTTTCAGGCCGGTATCTGCCACAGCAATTCCCGCACTGTCATATCCGCGGTACTCAAGAAGCTCTAACGCATCAAGTAACACTCCTTTACATCTTCACTACCTGTATAACCAATAATTCCACACATAAATTTTCCTCTTTTCTATCTATCAACTGTTTCCGGCACAATCCCGCCGGTACACTCATTTTTCCTGACCAGTTCCACTGTCAGAAGATCCTCTTCTGACAGCAAAAATATTTTTCAGGTTATCTTCTCCCTTATACCGTATTTGTTTTGCAGTCACCTGCATATTTGCCGGTATATCTCGCACCGGGAGTGTACGGGAGAGCATCCGCCGAATCTTCGATCACTCTCCTCCTCGTTAACCTGCTGATTGAAACACAGGTAATTCCTGAACATATCACAATGTCTGTTCACAGAACCTTCCTATGCATTTTCCACAGGTGCATGGCGCTAATAAGGAGACAACAGACTGCATATCCTTCCGGCAGATCTGCTGTCACATTTATGTATCCGGTATACGGGCGCAAAGACCGCGTATCTGAACATAAAAATAATATACTTTTTATTCAATTTTCAAGGTTCAACATGCTTTACTATACTATGATATGAAAAAAAGTCCAGTGTTTCCCATCAAAGATGGCCGTTCAGACATTTTTTATTCATGCATCGATTTCCAGACTGATTCCCCATTTGGAATATACTGGCAGAATGCATCCACCATAATACTGCGGAACGGGCGGACCGCCTCTTCGAGTCCGAATGCTGCCGGGTAATCTTTCGTCACAAGATCAATGTCCTGTGCGATCTTTTCTGCAACTGCTGCATCTTTGATCGGCACGATACCAAACAATGTGGAGCAGTACGCCCTGCTTCCGGTACAGGATGCCAGATAGGTATATGCAAAATTTTTCCACTCTTCCTCAAGTATATATCCACAAACATCTTCCACATCAGCATCCTTTTCCACATTTTGTTTCTCATCTGTCCGGATACCGAGCTGCATAAGATATCCACAAAGTTCTTTTTTCTGTCTTTTTTTCTGAAAAAAGGATACACCACCTGCACTGGCTGCCTGTATCATCATCCATGCGCGCAGAAAATGATCCGCACGTTTTTCTGCCGGATGATCTCCAAAGCGCTTTCTTAAAATCAAAAGGCGTTTTTCATCCAATGCCGGATCTAACTTCTGCTCGATTGCAAGCTGCAGAATACGTTCACGTTCATTAATATCCTCAATCTCATAATAATGGGCGGGCCATTCCGAAAGATAGTCCACGTTTTCATTATTCAAAAGCATTTACTCTGTATCTCCTTCCATGTACGAATCCACATCATCACAGGTCACTCTCGCATAAGGCAGACGGATATATTTTCCATCGATCAGATTCAGATCCGACAGATCACCTCCGGTGGAAAGCTCATATGCAAGATTTAACATTGCATCTGCCTGGCCTTCCTTATCATTATAGACCGTTCCGATCATCTCTTTATTTTTGACCGCCTCTAGCCCTACATCAGTCCCATCAATTCCAATGACCGCCGGCCATTCATCCTTTGTAAGATCGGACGCTTTGAGCGCATCGATCGCACCTAGCGCCATATCATCATTATTGGCAATGACCAGTTCAATGCTGTCACCAAACTGTGACATAAGCTGTGCCATTTTCGTCTGCGCCTGTGCACGATTCCAGTTTGCGATCGCATATCCCAGCTTTTCTACTTCCACTCCACTGTCGATCATTGTGCTGACCGAATATTCCGTGCGGACGATAGCATCCTGATGACCGGCTTCGCCTCCAACACCACATACTGAAAAATCCCGTCTCCGTTTTTATCCAGTGACTGATCGGTCAGAAATGCTTCCGCTGCAAGCTCTCCCTGCATGATACCGGACTCAAATGCCTGCGCTCCGACATAATAAAGCCTCGTCCAGCGCTCTAAATCTTCCTCCACCAGTTCGCGATTGAAAAAAATAACCGGAATAATTGTTTTTTCGCAAGATCAATGATTGCGGTAGGATCCGTCCTGTCCACCAGATTGACACAGATCACATCGCATCCCTCCGTGATCATGTTTTCAACCTGACTGTTCTGCGTCGACTGGCTTGCCGATGCATTGTAAGTGTCGATATTGATCGCAACACCCGTCTCTTCTTCTTTTTTTGTCGCATAATCATTAAAATCTTTCATCATTTCTGATACAAATGTATCATACTGATCATAAACAGATATGCCGATCTTAATGCTCTTTTTGGCATCTTCCCTGCCGCCGCAGCCGCCAATTACCACACTCATGACTAAAATTCCACCAAAAGCCACGGTCATTTTTTTACTTTTTTTCCATTTCTTCAAGACTTGTTCCCCCATCAACATGTGCCGGACTTTTTCTGCTCCACACATTTACATCTACCCCCCATTTGTATATCACTGCACGATAGGAAATAAAATTTTCTGATTTTCCTCGTCATACAGATTATCTTTTGTGATCGTAAGAAACCCGACTTTTTCTGTTTTTGCCGAAGATAACGGCTCGCGCAGCTGACCCGCGATCGCTGCCGCACTTAAATATCCGATATTGAACTCATTCGGTACGACCAACGCTCCTATCACACCCTTATCCAGATAATACACATTTTTTTCTGAGCAGCCAATTCCATACAGTCCAAATTCTGTCTGTTCCTGCGCCTGCAGATAATCAACAGCCTGTTCCGTTCTGTCATTATCTAATGATACCACGATGTCTACCCTCTTTTTCTCAAGGCACCATTCAAATGTATTATTTACATTGTCTTCATCAGACAGATTCCATAAAATGGATGCCCCGGCAGACTCTATTTTGTCCATAAAACCTTTCAGGCACTGCTGTCCGGCAGTCTGTTTTAAGTTACCGGCAAGAATCCCAATGTCCGTATCTTCAAGCTTTTCCCCATAATCCGCAATAACAGCTTCGGCAACTGCCTCCCCCATCTCATAAGACTGCGGCAGAATTGCTGCATACATTCCCTCAGCTTCCACATCCGTTTCCACCAGAATCATCTTATCAGAACCGATTTCCACAGCAGAATCATCCGTATAATTGCTGCTGTCACACATTTCAACGATCACGCCCTTTGCTCCATTATCGATCTCCCTGTGAATGATCTGGTACTCTTCCCCAATACCGGAAAATGCGCCTGTCGAAACCACATTTAAACGGATATGATAATCTTCCGCTCCTCGTTCAAGTCCTTCCCGAAAAGATGTAAATCTGTCACTGCTGCTGTTTTCTACGATCACGGATACCGGATACCATTCCTCATCCTTGCTGCCATCAAGCATCCCATATGTCGCAAACGCAATAAATGCAATGATCACTAAAATCAATGCCATTAAATAGATCAAATTATTTTTTCCGGTCCGCTTCATAGTTGTTTTCTCCCTGACTCTAACCGTTCCTGCTCCTCCGGCGTATAGACGATATACGGCAAATGGATTCTGACTGTGGTTCCCTCATCCGGCTCGCTTTCTATCTCCAGACCATATTCCTCACCGAAACGCAGCCTGATCCGGTTATGTACATTCAAAAGTCCCACACCAGATCCACGTTTGTGTACACGGTTATTTTCCTTCAAAAGCTGTTCCACTTCATCTTCCGGTATTCCAAGTCCGTTATCTCTGACCTCAATATAGATATCATCTTCCTGCGATATCCATTGACATCAATTTCTCCGTCTCCATCCATACATTCCACGCCATAATAAATCGCATTTTCAAGCAGCGGCTGCACCACCAGTTTACCGTACAGCACTGCAGGATCTCCGGATCTATATCAAACCGTACCTCAAAAATATTTTTATAGCGTACTTTCTGGATATTCATATAGTTTCTGGCATGTTTCAGCTCATCTTCCACACTGATGACTGTTTTTCCCCTGCTTAACTGATACGGAAAAGACTCGCTAACTGTGTGATCATAAATACCGCATCCTCATACCGTTCTCCCTCGATCATCCAGACGATCGAGTCAAGTGTATTATACAAAAAATGAGGGTTGATCTGCGACTGAAGCGCATCGAGTTCACTTTTTCTTTTTCTTCCTGCTCGACCACAATATCCTGCATCAGCTGCCTGATCTGTTCCACCGTGGAACGGAGTGTACACCCTAAATGTTCCACTTCCATAGATCCGCCGATATAGATAGACGGGTTCATATTTCCGGTCTCCCACTCCTTGACCGAATTATTTAATTTTTTCAGCGGCATGGCAATACTTGCAGACACAAGCTGATTTAAAAGGATCACCGCAAGCATAGATACTGTCACTAGCATGATCACAAAATATTTTGTGCCTGTCATTCCCATATCAAAGGAACTCATTGGCACAACACTGACGATCTTCCATCCGGTATAACTGACCGTCTTTACCGTAACAAGGCGTTTTTCCCCCTGGAAAATCTCTTCCGTGCTTCCATCCTCGTACCCTGCTGCCTCGATATTATTCTCCTGATAAAGATCGGTATAGATCAGCTTCTGTCTCGGATGATAAATGATCTCACCCTTTCCGTCGATCAGGTAAACATACTCCGAAGAATTTCCAACATTCGCTTTTTTTAAGATCTGTTCAATACTGTTGTAGTTCATATCGACCAAAAGTACTCCCAGCGTCGATGTTCCATTACTTGTCAGCTCCACGGCACGGCTTAAGGATACGACCCAGTAATAACGGTAAGATGGATCGCCAAACAGATTCTGCACATGCGGTGTCGAAAATGAAGGTTTTCCATCTGACCGACCGCATCGGTAAACCACTGCTGCTTCACAATATTTACCTGACTTTTTTCATTCGCAACAGGTACTGCTGCCACAAGCTGTCCCTCTCCCGTATAACAGGCAATACTGATCAGGTTATCTTTATTCGCCTCATATAAGAGATTCATTTCTTCATCCATGGTATCACTGGCAAGATCTTTATTCTTGATGACACTGTAATACATAGTATCAGAAATACGGCGCATGTTTCGGAGATAATCCTCAAGGTTGATGGCTGTCTGATTTAAAAGCTGCCCCGTACTCTCAATCGTCATCGCTTCTGCTCTGTTTGAAAACTGCCGGTAAAGTGTGACGCCAAGAAAGGCCATACTACATATGGACAGAATCGTAAACGAAATCGATATCGTCATCTGAATACTGTGCGGTTTTGTCATTTTCCTGATATATGCAGTTAATTCTCTTATTTTATCTTTGATATTTGACAAACTCATTTTCTTTTTTCTGCTTTGTACTTTGAAGGTGACATTCCAAACTGTTTTTTAAATGCGTAACTGAAATAATTCGGATCAGAATAGCCCACTTTTTCTGCAATCACATATGTTTTTCATCCTGATTCAAAAGCAGATCAAGCGCCTGTTCCATCCGATACTCTGTCAGATAATTGATAAAAGTTTTTCCGGTCTCCTTTTTAAACACGGTAGAAAAGTACGCCGTGCTGACCGAAAGATTTTTACATACACTCTCCACATTGAGTCCTGAATCTGCATAGTGTTCCCTGACATACTCGATCGCTTTTGTGACAAATGATTTCGTCGTGTCCTGTCTGCCATTCTGGATCATCTCCTGCATCTGACGTCCGGTCTTTAGCAGCCAGTTTTCCAGTGCCTCCGGCGATTCCATCTGAAGAACTTCCCGGTAGATATCTCCCGTACCACTGAAAATTTCGTCCAGATTCAGCCCGTTTAATGTTCCAAAACGGAAGATTTCCGCAATAAGTTCCGTGATAAATATCTGATATTTCTGCAGTGATGCTCCACGTCCGGAAAGCTGTGTCACGCTTTCTTTGACTGCTTCTTTCAGCGCCTGCTCATCCCCGGTCTTAATCTTTTTTAAAATATTCCCGATCGACTGCTCTTCCCACGGTTCCTCTGCACTGCCCTGCGGATCGATCTCCGCAATATTAATGGCTCTTGTATTTCCATAGATCACACGGTAGGAAACCGCATTGCGCGCCCCCTGATAGGAAGCCGGCAGCTCTGCGATCTCATCACAGACCGGACCGATTCCTGCCGTCACCTTCGCACCGCAGACACGTTTCGCCAGCTTGCAAAACCGATCCATTGCATTGGTATATGCCGTGATTTCTTCCGTTTCTTTTAACTGTGTGATCACAAGGATGTCTCCGAGATAAAAGAATGTGTTCGATCTCCACTTGTCCACAAACTGTTCCTCAGCAAGCTGTTTGACGGACATTCCAAGCAAAAACGGATCGAGTTCAAGCTGTGGATCCGGCGTGCTGATATGTAATATAGTTGCCACATAATATGGTCCGCTCCACGGTATCTGGTATTGTTTCAAATATTTTTCAATCTCAGATGCCGGAATTCTTCCCTCAATCAATGATGTATAAAAGTTTTCCTGCAATACCGGAAGACTCTCCATATAATAAGCGCGCAGTTTTTCGATATTACGTTTTTCATCAAGCTCTCTGTCAAGGTTTGTCCTGATACGCTCAAACACTTCCCGCAGTTCATTGGAATTGATCGGCTTTAAAATGTACTCCTCCGCCTCGATCTTAATTGCCTCTTTTGCATATTCAAATTCATCAAATCCAGAAAAAATAATAATTTTTATTTTCTGATATAGTTCTTTTAATTTCTTGCTTAAGGTCAGTCCGTCCATGTATGGCATTTTGATGTCTGTCATCACAACATCCGGCTGGATTTCCTCTGCCATCTCTAATGCTTCGACGCCATTTCTGGCATACCCGGCAATACGAAACCCCATCGCTTCCCAGTCAAGCTTTTTCATAATGACAGAATATACTTCTTCCTCATCATCCACCAATAATACCGAATATAAATTCATCGTGTTCTATTCTCCATTCCAATATGAAAAAATCATATTTTCACATTTTCTTCCGCTAGTCTCCATATTTTGCATTCATATTATGCCATAAAATTCCGAGGATCACCGTACAGATAATGATCTCTGCCACTGCCACATAGGTGTTCCAGAATAATAAAAGCATCATGACAAGTGTTGCCACTGCAAAAAAAGAACATCAGCTTTCCGGCGCATTTTGCATAGTTTTCTTCGTCTTTTACCGGTGGTTTATTCTTTCCTCGGATGGCGGAGAT
>ENA-OQJH01000013-OQJH01000013.1-human-gut-metagenome-genome-assembly--contig:-NODE-13-length-87774-cov-10.903933_pt1 | contig 87774 bp, 98 predicted proteins | sample MGYA00242597_ERZ504763 | MGnify/ENA primary metagenome ERZ504763 (study PRJEB26092, sample SAMD00036359) | human gut metagenome | host: Homo sapiens | study: EMG produced TPA metagenomics assembly of... | reverse complement strand
ATGTACAAGACATTTTGATCAAGTATGCTGAGATTGCGATAAAGGCAAAAACAGATACATTTTTGAAGACGCGCTCGTTAAGAATATCAAATATCAGCTTCGCAATGTGGATGGAAGCTTTGAGGTAAGAAGGAAAGCGGACGTGTGTACGTGGAGACAGACGGAGACTATGATTATGACGAGACAGTTGCCACATTGTCAAGAATTTTTGGTATCGTGGGTATCTGTCCGGTCGAGCTGCATGAGGATGAGGGCTTTGACAAGCTCTGTGAAGCAGTTATCGAGCATATCAACATGTATACAAGGATAAGAGCTTTACCTTCAAGGTAAATGCGAGACGTGCCAGAAAGAACTATCCGATGACATCCATGGAGATAAATGCCGCAGTCGGTGAAAAGGTGCTGGAGGCATTTCCTGAGACAAGGGTAGATGTTCATAATCCACAGGTTATGATCAATATAGAGATCAGACCTATGATAAATATTTATTCAGAGGAGATTCCTGGACCGGGCGGTATGCCGCTTGGCACAGCAGGAAAGGCAATGCTTCTTCTCTCAGGTGGAATCGACAGCCCGGTTGCAGGATACATGATTGCAAAGCGAGGTGTGGTAATCAATGCCACATATTTCCATGCACCGCCATATACGAGTGAGAGAGCAAAGCAGAAGGTTGTAGACCTGGCAAAGAAGGTTGCCAGATATTCGGGCAAGATAAAGCTGCATGTTGTCAATTTTACCGATATACAGCTTGCCATATATGAGAAATGTCCTCATGATGAGCTTACCATCATCATGCGCAGATACATGATGAAGATAGCAGAGCACTTTGCCGATGAGGATAAATGCTTGGGCCTTATCACAGGTGAGAGCATCGGACAGGTTGCAAGCCAGACAATGCAGTCACTTGCTGCAACAAACGAGGTGTGCCATATGCCTGTATACAGACCTCTCATTGCCATGGACAAGAATGATATCATTGATATATCAAACAAAATTGATACCTATGAGACATCGATTCTTCCGTATGAGGACTGCTGTACTATTTTCGTAGCAAAGCATCCTGTTACAAAGCCGAATATAAACAGGATTAAGAAGTCTGAGGAAAGACTTAACGATGTGATAGATGAGCTTATGAAGACAGCTATAGATACTACAGAAGTGATTATGGTGGATGCTGAGTAATCAGTGCCACCTTAGAGCAAAATAAAAAGGACCTGAGCTTCAGGTCCTAATTAATCAAATCATTGTGTCTGTATTACTTGGCTTCGTCGATGATATATGGCTTTAATACTTCCATAATCTCGTCAAGTCCGGTTTCTGTATGTATAGCGAGCTCTATTGGCTTAGAAAGGTCTAAGCTGAAGATACCCATAATTGATTTAGCATCAATGACATATCTGCCCGATATTAAATCAAAATCGAAATCAAACTGAGTAATAGCGTTAACGAATGATTTTACTTTCCCAATGGAATTTAATGAAATCTGTACTGTTTTCATATTGAAAACCTCCTTAAATAACTACTGTCATATAGATAGTAATAGTTTTTTAAGGAAAAGTCAATTAAATAGGAGTAAAAAAATAAAATGAAAAAAGCAGCCTTACATAATTTAGGATGTAAAGTAAATGCATATGAGACAGAGGCCATGCAGCATCTGCTTGAGGAGGCGGGCTATGAGATAGTTCCATTCACACAAAAAGCTGATGTGTATGTCATAAATACCTGTTCAGTCACCAACATGGCTGACAGAAAATCCAGACAGATGCTTCACAAGGCAAAGAAAAATAATCCGGACTCAATAGTTGTGGCAGCCGGCTGCTATGTGCAGACAAGTGAAAAAGAGGTATTAAACGACTTATCGGTGGATATAGTCATCGGAAATGACAGAAAGCATGACCTTGTAAGGCTGCTTGAGGAATACTCTTTGGACAGTGTAAACGATACTGTGGACGATATAAATGATGGAAAGCATGATTTTGAGGAGCTCTTTATAGACCAGACAAAGGAGCACACGAGAGCCTTCATCAAGGTGCAGGACGGCTGTAATCAGTTTTGCAGCTATTGTATCATTCCGTATGCCAGAGGACGTGTCAGAAGCCGTAGGTTTGAAAATGTAATAGCAGAGGTTGAAAGGCTCGCGGCAAACGGCTTCAAGGAGGTTGTGCTGACAGGTATCCATCTAAGCTCATACGGTGTGGATTTTGAGGAAGCTATAGGCCTTCTTGAGCTGATACAGGCAGTGAACGCAGTAAAGGGCATAGAGCGCATCAGGCTTGGGTCACTCGAGCCTAAGATTGTGACAGAGCACTTTGCGAGTGAGCTTTCAAAGCTTGATAAAATCTGTCCTCATTTTCATCTGTCGCTTCAGAGCGGCTGCGATGCAACACTTAAGAGGATGAACAGAAAATATACCACTAAAGAGTACGAGAGAGGCTGTGAGCTTTTGCGTAAATATTTTGTTCATCCGGCCATCACAACCGATGTGATTGTGGGATTTCCTGGTGAGACAGAGGAGGAGTTTGAACAGACTAAGGCATATCTTGAGCATATACATTTTTATGAGATGCATATCTTTAAGTACTCAAAGCGAAAAGGCACCCGCGCAGCAGTAATGCCTGACCAGATAGATGAGCAGATTAAGGCGGCACGAAGCGAAAAGCTCATAGCACTCGGTCATGACATGTCTAAGGAGTTCAGGAAATTCTATATCGGAAAGAATGAGGAGGCGCTTTTTGAGGAAAAGGCCGTAATCGGTGATAAAGAATACTTTGTCGGGTATACTAAGGAATATGTCAAGGTCGCTAAGAAAACTGACGAAAACCTTGAAAATCAGATAGTTTCAGGCCGTATATCGGGTATGCTTACAGACGAAATATTACTCTTCGAATAATAAAAGGTTGTAATTTTATTACATTTATAATAAAATAATATTACAAGAAGGGCGAAACGTATGGAAAAAAATATTAACAACACACAATTTTTTACAGTTCAAAAGGAGCCTGAGCTTCAGGTAAGCGATGTACTTGAGATTGTGTACAAGGCATTAAAGGAAAAGGGCTACAATCCTGTTAATCAGATTGTTGGATATATTATGTCCGGAGATCCAACATATATCACAAGCCACAATAACGCGAGAAGTCTCATCATGAAGGTTGAGAGAGACGAGCTTGTGGAGGAGGTTCTCAAGACATACATTGAGAACAGCGCATGGGATTAATATGAGAATATTAGGTCTTGATTTTGGTTCAAAGACAGTCGGAGTAGCGGTGAGCGACGAGCTCTTAATCACAGCACAGGGTGTTGAGATAGTGCGCAGGAAGTCGCCATCCAAGCTCAGACAGACTTTGGCACGTATTGAGGAGATTATTGCAGAGTACAAGGTGGACAGGATTGTGCTCGGCTATCCTAAAAATATGAATAACACGGAAGGAGAACGCTGCGAGAAGACGAAGGAGTTCGGTGATATGCTTGCAAGGCGCACAGGTCTTGAGGTCATATACTGGGATGAGCGTCTTACTACAGTCGCAGCCGACCGTTCTATGATGGAAACCGGCATACGCAGGGAGAATCGCAAGGAGTTTGTTGATGAGATAGCAGCGATTTTTATTTTGCAGGGATATTTGGATTATCTGTCAAATAGTCGGTCTTAGTTTTTATGCAGAAAATTAAATTTACTGACCCGCAGACCAATGATGTTGTCGAGTTTGCGGTTGAAGAAGAGACAACACTTAATGGAACACGATATCTTTTAGTTTCCGAAGGAGAAGAAAGCGGAGACTGTGAAGCATATATTTTAAAAGAAGTAAGCACAAAGGATGAAGAGGTGCTTTATCAGATGGTTGAAGACGATGTTGAGTTTTCGGCTATTGCTAAGGTATTTTCTGAGCTTACGGATGATGACACTGCACTTGAATATTAGGATTGCAGTTGTACGTGAAATAAATTTGGAGGTAATATTTTGAAGAAAACAGAAAAACAGAATACAGGTAAGCTTAAGATCATTCCACTTGGAGGATTAGAGCAGATTGGAATGAATATTACTGCCTTTGAGTATGAGGACAGTATTATTGTAGTTGATTGCGGATTATCATTCCCTGAGGACGATATGCTGGGAATAGATTTGGTTATCCCTGATATCACATATCTTAAGGAGAACATCGATAAGGTCAAGGGCTTCTTTATCACTCATGGACATGAGGATCATATCGGTGCTATTCCATATGTGCTTAAGGAGATAAATGTACCGATATACGCTACAAAGCTTACCATCGGAATTATTGACAGAAAGCTTGAAGAGCATGGCATGCTCAAGACTGTCAAGAGAAAAGTCGTAAAATATGGACAGCACATCAACCTTGGCTGCTTCAGGGTTGAGTTTATAAAGACTAACCACAGTATCCAGGATGCAGCAGCGCTTGCTATCTATTCGCCGGCAGGTATAGTTGTGCATACAGGCGATTTCAAGGTGGACTATACACCTGTATTTGGAGATGCAATCGACTTGCAAGGTTTGGTGAGATTGGAAAGAAGGGCGTGCTCGCGCTTATGTGTGACAGTACCAATGCAGAAAGACCGGGCTTCACACAGTCTGAGAAGTCTGTCGGAAAGGTATTGGACGGCATCTTTGAGGATCACAGGAAAAACAGAATTATCATTGCTACATTTGCATCAAATGTAGACCGTGTGCAGCAGATTATCAACTGTGCGGAGAAGTATGGCAGAAAGGTAGCCATCGAGGGACGAAGCATGGTAAATATCATTTCTATAGCCTCAGAGCTTGGATATCTGTCGCTGCCTGACAATATTCTTATAGATGTAGAACAGCTTAGAAGCTATCCTGATGAGCAGACTGTCATTATCACGACAGGAAGCCAGGGAGAGTCAATGGCAGCTCTTTCACGTATGGCAAACGGTACCCACAGAAAGGTATCCATAAAGCCAAACGATACCATCGTATTCAGCTCAAACCCTATACCGGGAAATGAGAAGTCGGTTACAGGTATCATCAATGAGCTCATGATGAAGGGTGCAGATGTTATATTCCAGGATGTCCATGTTTCCGGCCATGCGTGTCAGGAGGATATAAAGCTTATTTATTCTCTTGTCAATCCAAAGTACGCAATCCCTGTTCATGGAGAGTACAAGCATCTTGTGGCACAGGCCAAAATAGCCGAGCAGCTCGGATATGATACAGACCACATCAAGATTCTTTCATCAGGAGATGTGCTTGAAATCAATGAGGATGGTGCCAAGGTGACAGGCAGAGTGCATGTGGGCAATGTCATGGTCGATGGACTTGGTGTAGGAGATGTAGGAAATATCGTGCTCCGTGACAGACAGCGTCTGGCTGAGGACGGAATCATCATTGTTGTGATGACACTTGAGGCAGGCTCAGGACAGCTGCTTGCAGGTCCTGATATTGTATCGAGAGGATTTGTATACGTGCGCAATTCTGAGAGCCTGATGGATGAGGCGAAATGCGTGCTGGATGACACAATGGAGCGTCTGACAGACAACAATGTGACAGACTGGGGCAAGATAAAGACAGAGGTAAAGGATGCATTGGGAGACTTTGTTTGGAAGGAAACAAAGAGAAGACCGATGATTATACCTATAATTATGGAAGTGTAGGAACAGCTTATGGATTTTAACAAGGCTTTATTTGGTTTTATAAGGGTTGCTTTTTCAATAATGATTGCTCTTTTGGTGCTGTTTGCGGGCATAAAAATCTGCAGCATCTGCTATGATTTTGGCTACAGAGTATTTACTGAGCCTGCCATGACAAATGGCGATGGTCAGGATGTACTCGTTCAGGTGGAAAAGGGCATCTCCGCAGAGGAGCTTGGACAGCTTTTAGAGGACAAGGGCCTTGTAAGGGATCACAATTTATTTTATCTCCAGCTTAAGCTGTCTGCTTACTCAGGACATATAAAGCCAGGGATATACACACTCAACACTTCAATGACGGCAAAGGATATGATGGTAATCATGTCCTCCGACAAGAGCGATGAAGAACAGACACAGACTACGGAGCCTTCGGATACACAGTAATTATCCGTTAAGCGCATTTGTGTCAATAATCAGATTAGGAAATACAAGAATGATAGTTGATGAGAGACTTGTCACATATATCAATTCCTTGGACAGAGGCAACACGCCTGTATTAGATGAGATAGAGAAGGAAGCCTTAAGAGACTTCGTTCCGATTATCAGAAAAGAGATGCAGAGCTTTTTAAAACTGCTTCTTGCAATGCAAAAACCAATGCGTATTCTCGAGGTGGGAACAGCGGTTGGTTTTTCTGCCGTTTTGATGGCAGAGTATGCACCTAAGGATTGTCAGATAGTGACGATTGAAAATTACGAAAAAAGAATACCTATCGCAAAGGCCAACTTTGAAAGAGCCGGGAAGCAGGAGCAGATTACACTCTTAGAGGGCGATGCAACGGAGATACTTCCACAGCTTGAAGGACAGTTTGACATGATATTTATGGACGCGGCAAAGGGACAGTATATCAACTTTATGCCGCAGGTGCTTCGCCTTTTAAAGACAGGCGGGGTGCTGGTGTCCGACAATGTGCTGCAGGATGGCGATATCATAGAATCGCACTATATCGTTGAGCGCAGAAACCGTACCATCTACAAGCGTATGAGGGAGTATCTCTACGAGCTTACACACTCCGATGAGCTGGTGACGGCAGTGATGCCTATAGGCGATGGAATTACGGTGTCAACAAAGCTATAGTAACCGGTGTAGAATATATTGGATGAATACAAAACTGTATGGGAGAAAAAATGAGAAAAATAGAATTACTTTGTCCGGCGAGCAGCCTGGAGGTACTTAAGATAGCAGTTATATATGGAGCTGATGCAGTTTACATCGGTGGAGAGGCATTTGGACTAAGGGCCAAGGCTAAGAATTTCTCAATGGAGGAGATGGCAGAGGGAGTTGCCTTTGCGCATGCTCACGGTGTGAGAGTGTATGTTACTGCCAATATTTTGGCTCACAACTATGACCTTGACGGAGTGCGTGAATACTTTACAGAGCTTCACAATATGAAGCCGGACAGACCTGATGCACTGATCATTGCAGATCCGGCAGTTTTCATGATTGCAAAGGAGGTCTGCCCGGAGATAGAAAGACATGTCAGCACACAGGCCAACAACACGAACTACGGCACATATCAGTTCTGGTGGAATCTCGGAGCCAGCCGCGTGGTGACAGCCAGAGAGCTTTCGCTTAAGGAGATAAAGGAGATAAGAGGGCATATAGATGACAGAATGGAGATAGAGACCTTCGTGCACGGAGCAATGTGTATCTCATATTCAGGCCGATGCCTGCTTTCCAACTATTTCACAGGCCGTGATGCGAATAAGGCGCGTGTACACATCCGTGCCGCTGGAAATACTCTGTTGTGGAGGAAAAGCGCCCGGGTGAGTATCTGCCGGTATACGAGAATGAGCATGGCACATATATCTTCAACTCAAAGGACCTTTGCATGATAGAGCATATCCCGGATCTGATTGATGCAGGAATAGACAGCTACAAGATAGAGGGACGTATGAAGACCGCTCTCTATGTGGCAACAGTAGCAAGAACCTACCGCAAGGCGATAGATGATTATCTTGAGTCACCTGAGAAATATGAGGCAAATATGCATGGTACTTAGAGCAGATAAAGAGCTGTACCTACAGGCAGTTTACCACTGGCTTTTTCTACGGAAAGCTTCGGAGGAGACTCAGATATACGATAACAATACTTACGAGAAGGGCTACACCTATCTCGGAATAGTTGGTGCGCCAAATGAAAAAGGCTCTACCGTATGGAGCAGAGAAACAAGTTCTCAGTTGGCGAGCAGATTGAAATCATGAAGCCAAACGGTGACAATGTGCTTGCAACAGTGCTTGCACTCGTTGATGAGGACGGCAATGAGATGGAATCCTGCCCACATCCACAGCAGGTATTCTATGTAAAGCTGTCAGAGACACCTGATGAGTTTGATATTTTAAGACGTCAGGAGAATGAGGCTATCGCTTTAGATTAAAATAATTGTTTTTTAGGAATGAATCCGCTATACTAAATTATAGTATTGCGGATTTTTTCGTAAAAAAATACGGATTATTTGAAAATTTGTTGAAATAATAACTGAAATACAACAGATAGTAATGGAGAAAAAATGTTAAAAATAGCTATATGTGATGATGAAAAAGTATTTAGAGATAATATAAATAAATATGTTGCAGCCTATTTAAACGAAAAAGAGATTTCTTATGAAATAGATACATTTTCATCAGGTAAGGAAATAATTGATTTAGGAATTGAAATTAAACAATACAACATCATTTTTTTGGATATTAATATGGATGATGTTGATGGAATTGTTACGGCACAAAAAATCAGGGAATATAGTTCTGAAATATATATTGTATTTGTGACAGCTTATATAAATTATTCGTTGGAGGCTACAAGGTCGATGCCATAAGATACCTGTTGAAAAATAATACTAATTTGGAGCTTCCATAAGCGAATGCATGGATGCCATTCTTCATAAGATGAATTTGGTAGTAAAAAAGAAAAAATTCAAGTTCAATGAAGGAGAAAAGGAGATTAATATAGACAATATACTATATATTGAAAGCAAATTACATAAACTGCAATTCTATATCATGGAGGATAAAATCAAAATCTATAATTTATATGGCACATTAAATGAGCTGGAAAATGAACTAAAAGATTTCCATTTTATTAGAATCCATCAAAGCTATTTGACTAATTTGAAATATATTAGGAGTGTTAAATGTTATAAAGTACTGTTATGTAATAATCAGGAATTGCTCATACCTAAAGCAAGATATAAGAATGTGAAGGATGCATTCATTTCATATAAGGGAGAATTGTGATATATGTTTACATATTTTTCAGTTTAGTAATTATTATATTTGAAGCGATATGTTGTAATTTATTTTACGATGTTTTTTGCAAAGAAAATTCGAGATTAAGAAAAAAGTCAAAAAAGTTTTGCTGATGCTATCATTGATTTGCTGCTATTATTTATGCGGATTATTTTTGTCTGATATGCTTATATTGAAAATGACGTTGGTTGTACTGGCTGCAGTTATAATTATGAGTTTTTATTTTGAAATTAGTATAAAAAAATCAGTCATTTTTGCATTATTATATCAAGGATTATCAATCATAGTTGATTATATAGCTTATATTAGTAATAACACAATTATTTCAAAAGCGGGTGAGGTACAAAAAGGATATGCGTTAGAGGGAAGCTTGGTTGTTATTTTTAGCAAGATTACCGTATTTTTATGTATCTTACTGCTAAAAAAACACTTTGGAAAAAAATCAACAGAGACTTTACCTGACAAAATATGGGGAGATTTTTGTTTTTTCCTGTATTTACAATAATTACAATTATAGCAATGATTATGACGTTTCCATATACAAAAAATGAAGTGCAGGCGAACGTTTTATATTCTATCTCCTTGGGATTGGCTGTGATGAATATATTTGTATATTTCCTGATTAACGATATTGTAACCAGTGAAGCTAAATTGCATGAAAAGGAAATATTGGGACTACAGTTTAAAAACCAAATTGATATGTACCGTTCTATTTCGGAAAATTATGAAATTCAGAAGAAAAAGTCACATGAATTTAAAAATCATATATTGTGTATAGAATCCTTATTGAAAGCTCATGAATATGACAAGGCAAGTAAATATGTAAGAAATATCAGCAATACTTTTATTGGAGAAAAAAATGTAATCAATACAAATCATGTGATAATAAATGCCATTCTTAATACAAAGTATCAGGAGGCTATCAGTAAGAATATTGTTTTTGTGTTTAAGGTAAATGATTTATCAAAAATTGTAATAAAGGATGAGGATTTGGTAGTGATTTTAGCAAATCTGCTAAATAATGCTATTGAAGCATGTGAAAAATGTGAGAAAAAGAAAACTATAAAACTAAAGTTTGTGATAGAGGAAAATCTTATAGTTCTTTCGGTGAGAAATACATGCAGTAATCTAATTATTTACAGTGGTAATGAAATAAAAACAAGTAAAAAAGATGAACCGGAAATGCATGGTATTGGCATAAAAAATATTATTCAAATTGTAGAAAAATACAATGGCGAATATGTTATTAAAAATGAGGATAATGAATTTAGTTTTTCTATAATTATCCCGTTATAATATGTTATGAGGTGTAACCACAATTTATGTCCATTTTCTGCAAAAAATGGTCGTTTTGTGCATGGATTGTTGATTTTATCTATTATGTTAGATAAAATTATAAAAAGTAATTTGGGAGTAAGATAACAGAAGGAAAAATAACAAATGATTTATAAAGTGGCAATATGTGATGACGAGATTAATCAGTGCGCTGTACTCGAAAAAGTAATAATTGAATATTTTAAGAATAGAGCTGAAAAATGCGAGGTTGAAGTATGGTATGATTCTATGTCATTATGCAGAGACATAAAAGAGTTCAATCCGCAGATACTTTTTCTTGATATTGAGTTACCGGGTGATAATGGGGTTTGTGCAGGAAAATATATAAGGGAAACGCTTCATAATGACAGGATGAATATTGTGTTTATTTCTCATAAAACAAGCTATGCTATGGAGCTTTTTCAAATTCATCCATATGATTTCCTTATAAAACCGATAGATGATAATGTTTTGTGTGATACCATGACTAAAATATTACAACTTGAAGATGTGCAGAAAAAAGAATTCAGATATACATATAATAAGACAGGATATTCTATTCCGTATGGTGAAATTATGTTGTTTTCCAGCAGAAATAAAACTATTACTATATGTAAAACCGATGGTGAAAGTGTATCTTATTATGGAAAACTTAGTGATATTGTATCAAATCTTCCGTTTCAGTTTGTCTGCATAAGCAAGTCATATATAGTCAATATAAAATGTATTAAATCATGGAAAAGTGATGCTGTTTTACTGAAAAATGGTATGGAAATAAGTATAGCACAGTCTAAAAGGGCTTCATTTAAGCAAGCAGTTTTTAACTATGGAAGGAGTAAGGAAGTGATATGACTTTTGAAAGAGCAATGGTTATTTTGTTTACAAAGGTAGCTCAGACTGTTATTGCAGAAAGATTTACTCATACTTTTTTTGATAATGATGGAAACAGAGTGCGAAAGGTATTTGCATATTTATTTAGTGTTTTTATAGCGATATTTGTAAACTTGTTTTTTCATAAACCGATATTTAATTTCCTTAGTATTTTCTTAGGGCTGTCAGCAATTGCTTTATCATATAATGGTACGATAAAAAGAAAATGTATATTTGTTTTTTATATTTTGGCAGTAAGCTGTCTCATAGATTTAGTAGTAAGTGCATTTTTGATAAAACCATTTGGATATGATGGATATTCAGCTTTTGTAAGTATATTTGCTCTTTTATTATTGCATGCTACACAGTTGATTACAGAAAGATTTTTTGAAAATGATTTAGGCATAGAGCTGAATAATCGCTATTGGTTGTTTATTATTGCGTCGTTATTAGTATGTATTATAACATCAATAGTAATATTTATGGATAAAACCGTGTCATCATTTTCTCTTTCGTTAGTGTGCGGAGCATTTCTGCTTGTGAATATTATTATTTCATATCTGATGGATGATCTTGTTAAGTCTTCTCAGAAGGCTTTGGAAAATCAGGCACTTAGAGATCAGGTTAGTTCTTATGAAAGAGAGATTATGCTTCAGAATGAAAACATGGAGGCATTAAGATCGTTTCGCCATGATATGAAACGTCATTTTGCAGAGATTTCGGTGCTTGCTTCAACAGGCGAAATAGAACAGATAAAAAATTATGTGTCAGCTATGGAGAATAATCTTGTAGAATCAAGGCGACTGGTTGATTCGGGAAATACGGCGCTTGATACAGTTTTAAATTATATGCTTCAGCGTGCGGTGGATAAGAAAATTCAGTTGAATGTAAAAGTTGTGGTTCCGAGTGATTTAAAATTATCGGCATATGATATGAATATTATTTTTGGAAACCTTTTGGAGAATGCGATAGAGGCACAAAAAGATGTAAAAAATCCAAGCATAGATTTGGAAATTAATTATTTAATGGATTCACTTGTTGTTGAGATTAGTAACAGGTGTTTACAAAAAGTGATATTTAAAGGGGGATTGCCGATTACGACAAAACAATCTGTAAGAGAACATGGTTATGGATTAAAGAATGTAAAGAAAGTGCTTGATAAATATATAAGCACACTGGATTTTGAGTGTTCAGATGAACGGTTCACCGTGAAAATATTGATGAAAATTTAATAAATTCACCTTGAAAAGTACTAATTTCGCCTTTTGTATTCGGAGTAATTTGTTTTATGTATAATATTATCAAAAAGGGAGGGGCACTATGAAGAAAAAACGCATATTAATCGCATCAATCATCTTCATACTTATCATCTGTATTGTGACTGCGGTTTTATAATAAAGAATAGAAACCGCAGTACATCCAATACAATGTACACATATGGCTCTGGAGATGTACGATGTAATTATTCAGAAGACAATGTACTGTATCTTGATGATTCCGGAATACTGCATCTCATCGATACGGCATCAGGCAAGGACATGGTCTATTGCGATAAGCCCAACTGCACACATGAAGGATTCTCGGGCTCCAATGAGAAGCCTCATGTCCTGCAGCTTTTTATGGTTTAGAAGGAGCCGGAACGGTGCTTTACAATGACCATCTTTATTATGTAGGAAATATGTCGGATGAAGATATGACAGTTCAATATCTGTATGTTATGGACTCAAACGGTGAGAATCGTAAAAAAGCAGCCAAATTAGAGAATGTTCAGAATGTTACGGCTGTTTTGTACAGGGATAATTATGTTATAGGAGCTTACAGTAACAGAATAGAGCTTAATGATGAAGGACAGATTGTAAATGATGATAAGCCTGAAGCCGGTATTTTTGTTATAGATCTCGATAATTACAAGGTGTATATGAGTGATAAGATAACAAGCGAACAGGCAAATATTACGGACATATATTATGAAGACGAAGTAGTGTACTATTCGACTGTGCGGTTTGGAGATGATGTTACAGAGCTGATGATAGAGGAGGGAGCGTCAGATGATGCGGAGTCTTTTGCTTATGATAATATGCTTAATGGAATATATCAATATGATATAGCAGATGAAAAGACAACATGTCTGACGGAAATAGACCATATTAACGATCTTAGGCTGTTAGATGGCGATGGTTATTATTCGTCAAAGGATGGATATTTTGTGTTTGACACCGAAAGCAGACAGACAAGACAGCTTCCGATAGATGCGGATGGAAAAACACAATATGGACCATTAAAAAAGAGCGGAGACTTTTTATATTATGCCCTTTCTGAAGAAAAAAGTGATGAAGTGACATATTATCGCTTGAAGGATGATAAGAGTGAAGAACTGATGAAGCTGTCTACTGAAAAGGCATTTAGCATTGCAAGCATATGCGGTCAGTCGGTATATGTCACATATACAAATGATAACGGAAGTTGTGCCTTGGGGTAATAAGTCTTGATGAATTGAACAAGGGAGTATTTGAACCAAAGGAATTGAGGTGTTTTGATGATGAAGAATAGTAAGAAAAAGGGTATTTTGATAGCGGTTGCAGTAGCAGTCATTGTTGTTATAGCAGTGGCGGCAGTCTGCCTTAACAGAAAAACGGATAATGCCGGAGCTGTCAGCGAAGGCCGGACAGAGTCGGCTGATAAAACAAAAAAGTCGGATAAAGCTGATAAAGAAGAATCAGAGAACAAAAGAAATTCAGATGCGCAGGTTATAACGTTTGCTGTACCTGATATTTGTAAGATTGATAAGAATAATCTAAAGAAGTTCAACGATGCACTTGCTGCGGACGGACATGATTATGAGCTCGAAATCAAAACCTTGTCCTATGACAATTACGGACAGGCTGTTGAGGGAGCCTTGGAAAACGGTAAAACAGATATAGCATTCCTGGGTTTCGGTGATGCTGCCGGAAATAATCCGGTGTATGATCTGGTACGCTCGGATCTGGTCCTGAATCTTGATGATATCTTATCAGGCGATAAAGGAAAAACACTTTATGAGGCTTTTCCAAAGAATCTTTGGGAGATGGTTAAATGCGATAAGCATATTTATTCGATTCCGTCAGCACTTGCAAGTGATGAGGGAGTAGTTTATGCAGCCTTCAACAGGGATTACGTTTCTGACGATGCGATAAGTGCATGGGATGGCAGCATAGACGGAATATATCAGATACTTCAGGGTGTTAAATGGGATAAAAGTGATACTCCAAGGTTCGAGTATCTCATAAACGGATATAGATTTGATGATATGCTTGGCTGTGAGATAAGAAACGGGCTCTGCTTCGACTATGATACTATGTCTGTTGGAAATCCTTTAGAGTCACAGAAATTTACCGGGTATCTGAGGGTGCTTGACCGGATGAAGAAAGACGGCTATATGTCTGATGATTTGACAAATGAGATAACATATCTCAACAATCCGGGGCTGAATGATGCTCAGATATTAAAAAATATCAAGGCAGGCAATTTTGCGGCTGCTTTATGTGTCGGTAGCGTGGATGAAAATTTCAAAAAGGACAATATCACGGTAAAGGAAGTAAAGACTTACCTTTCATCAAGGATAAACGGCTCCATCGGTGTAGCAAAGAAAGCAAAGGATGCTTCTGCTGCGATGGATTTCCTTAGTCTGTTATATGGAAATGAAAAGTATGGCAATATCCTTTTGTACGGTGAAAAAGATAAGGATTATAAGCTAAAAGATGGCATTGCAGAAGCTTGTGATGGAGGCAGTCTGGATGATGACTATCTGACGAAGTTTAGTCTTAATCTTTTCGTGAATGTTTATCCGACAAAGAACGAGAAATATGTGGACAATCGTAAGAAGGAGTTTTTTGACTTTTATGACAATGCCACATTGTCTCCGTTTATCGGCTTCGAACCGGATACTAAGAATATGGGCAGTATTTCAACAGATTTAGATGATTTCATGACAGGACTGCATGGTGCCACTGTAGATGATACTTTAGACGGTGCCGTACAAAAGCTTACAGCAGATGGAATGGACAGCTATCTTGAAAGCGTGAGAAGTCAGTGGGAGGAATATAAGCAATGACACTTGAATTGGAGGGGCTTACAAAAGTTTATAAGGATAAAACTGCGCTGGATGATGTGTCTTTTTCATTTACACCCGGCATATATGGCTTTTGGGACCTAATGGAGCCGGTAAATCAACTATGATGAATCTCATTTCTGACAATCTGACTCCATCAAAAGGCCGTGTGCTGCTTGACGGAAGGGGCATAGACGAGCTTGGAAGTGAATACAGGAAGCTTCTCGGATATATGCCGCAGCAGCAGAATATATATCCGGAGCTTAGTCTTAGGCGCTTTCTTTACTTTATGGCATCCCTGAAAGGTTAAAAAAGAGTGAAGCCGGTAAAGATATAGAGCACTATGTGCGCATGGTAAAGCTTGATGATGTTCTTGGAAAAAAGCTTGGCGCTTTTTCGGGTGGAATGAAGCAGAGAGCACTGATAGCACAGGCACTCATAGGCAATCCCGGCATCCTTATACTGGATGAGCCAACGGCGGGGCTTGACCCAAAGGAGAGAATCAGAATCCGCAATCTGATATCAGAGGTTGCAAAGGACAAGATTGTTATTATTGCGACTCATGTGGTTACGGATGTAGAGTTTATCGCCAAAGAGATAGTTATGTTAAGCAACGGTAAAATAATAAGGAGTGGTTCTCCGTCAAAGCTGCTTAAGGAGCTGGATGGAAAGGTATGGAATATCTTTTTATCGGATAATGAGATAGATGAGGTAAACACCGGATACAAGGTGAGCAATATTTCAAGGGATGCAGACGGTGTCATAGCCCGCATTATTGCCGATTCGTATGATGGCAGATGGCAGAAGGAGGCTGTGCGGCCAAATCTTGAGGACTTGTATTTGTATCTTAATGGGGACTGAAAATGGATATAGTAAAAAACGAAATATGTAAACTATTGACTAAAAGAACAGTGCTTATTCTTTTGTTTTTGCTTGTTCTTAATCCTGTTCTTGGACTGTATACCATGAATACCGTAAATGATGATGGGTATACAGATAAGGACTACAGCGCGCTGTATGGCGAAATAAGCAATTACAGTCGTGAGGATGTTTTGCCGGAAATTGAACAAAGGCAGATGACGGCAGAAACTTACGGCAGGATTAGTCTGTGCAGCAGGGTATACAAGGAAGTAGGAGCATGTCTGTCTTATGATGAGTATCTCGACTCTGTAAATGAAAAGGCTGACGAGATTTCGATTATGAATAAGTTTTCCGGCAATGGAGGCTTCGCAGAGAAAAATGCTGCTAAAACGAGCAGAGTCTACAGTAAGCTTAAAGGTACAGTGCCTGAGGTTATTGATGCATCGGGACTTTTGAATATTACAGACAATGAGCTTACCGACTATGTGGCTGTGATTATGCTTTTTATCATTGCGCTCAACCTTGTTTTTTTATGAAAAAAGCGAGAACCAGCTTGCATTGCTTAGAACAACTGCAAGGGGCAGAAGGCAGCTTATGGCGTCAAAGTCATTTGTGATGATTATGGCGGTCATTCTTATCACCTTACTGTTGTATGGCATCAATGCAGTCATAAGCATGTGCTTTTACAATCCGATAAATCTGAAAAGTCCGCTTCAAAGTGTTTATCTGTACTATGGCAGTCCGTTTAAGCTTAGTATAGGGCAATTTCTGGCATGCTATTTTCCTGTGAAAATAATAAGCTTTATATTGCTTGGCATGTTTTTTATGCTGATATGCGCAGCGCTTGACAATATTATATTTGTGTTCGTTGCTTCTGCAGTGACCGTGGTTATTGAGGCTATCTGCTACACAACGATATCAGGAACCAGCTTCCTAGCCTTCCTTAAGTACATAAATATCATGTACGGAGTCAGGACAGGCAGACTTTTTTCTGATTATGTCAATATCAATCTGTTTGGATATCCGCTTAATACCGGGGTATTGTATGGCTTGTTCTGGCTTGTGTGTATAGCTGTATGTATTTTTGCGGTTACAAATTATCTCAATTCGGTGCATGAAAAGAAGCTGCTTTTACTGCCCGGCTTTGCCTGCGGTAAAAATACAGGCTGTCATACATCTTTATTTTTGCACGAATGCTATAAGGCACTTGTTACGGGAAAAGTGTTACTTATATTGATTGCGGCAGCTCTTTTTGTGGTATGGTGGAATCCGGCAGAGAAGCTTTCCTATGACTCGGTTGATGAGGTGTATTACAAGGAATATATGGACAAATATTATGGGCCTTTAACTGCCAAAACCAATGAGCTTCTGGATGAAGAAAGAGCAAAATACGACAGACTGTCAGATAACATTGCTTACGATATGGAGCAGGGGAAGAGTGAAAGCTATATCAATATAAAGTACAAGGATGAACTGAGCAGACAGGAGGCATTCAACAAGCTTACAGCACATGTGGATTATCTTAAGACGTTAAAAAAGGGCTGGCTGTTTTTTGAAAAGGGCTATGATATCCTTACCGACAGAACAGACTTCAAAAACCGTGATACAGCACAGGCCTTTGTGTATGTTATTCTCCTAATAGCAATAGCCTGCGGTATATGTGGAGCGGATTATGCAAACCATGAAATCCGGCTTTTAAGGACTACCCGCCGTGGCAGGAAGCAGCATATGGGAATCAAATGCATACTTGGCTTTTTGGGCACGGTCACAGCATTTGCACTTGTATATATTGTGCGGCTGTGCAATGTGCTTTCGGCATATGGCACGCAGGGGCTTAATGCTCCGGCAGCAAGTATGGAGCATCTGTGGCGTGTTTCGCAGAATATATCGGTAGGGCAGTATATACTTATCATAATGCTGATGCGCTTTATAGGGGGATTACTGGTCAGCCTGTTTGTTTTTGCAATGTTTAAATACTTAAGAAGCGGCATGTCTGTGATTATATCATGCGTCCTTTTTATTGTGCTGCCACTGGCGCTTGTGGCTTTTGGGGTGACGAATGCGCAGTATATGTTGTTTAATCCGCTGCTCATTGGAAATATATTCTAAAATATATTTTGAATTCACTAGGAAAAACATTACAGATTGTTCCAATGAAATAGATAAAAAGCATCTGTCCGGAAAAAAAACCGGATAGATGCTTTTTAATATAGGACAAAGTTATAATTTTTTATAAAAATCTGTGATGCGGTCCATGCGTGCCCCCATATTCATAAGCAGTGCATCCGCAATAGTAATTGCAGCCATAGCTTCAACAACAACAACAGCACGTGGCACGATAATCGGGTCATGACGTCCCTTGATGGAAATCTCTATATCTTCACCGGATTTATTTACAGTGTGCTGTGTAGCTGCGATTGAAGGAGTAGGCTTTATGGCAGCTCTGAAAATAAGCGGTGAGCCGTCTGTCATGCCGCCGAGAGTACCACCGGAGTGATTTGTCTCTTTTGAAACAGCGCCATCCATCATAATAAAGGCATCATTGTTTGTAAGTCCGGTTGCCTTTGCTGCATCAAAGCCATCGCCGATTTCGAAGCCCTTTACAGCTCCGATAGACATAATAGCTTTTGCCAGATTGGCATCAATTTTCTCGAATACAGGATCACCGAGCCCGACAGGAAGACCTGTGATGACACATTCACACACACCGCCTGAGGAATTGAGTGATTTAAGGCATTCCTCCAGATATTCAGAAGCTTTTAGCGCTGCATCGGCATCAGGCATATAAAGTGAATTGTTGTAAATCTCATGGGCATCAAAATTAACCTCATTAATTGTAACAGGACCTATTGATCTGGTGTATGTAAGAAATTTTATGCCAAGGCTCGAGAGCATCTTTACAGCGATAGCACCTGCTGCAACACGGCCTATTGTCTCGCGTCCCGAAGAACGACCTCCGCCTCTGTAGTCTCTGAAGCCGTATTTCTCATCAAAGCAAAAGTCAGCATGCCCCGGACGATAGTATGAAGCAATCTCACTGTAATCCTTTGATTTCTGATTTTTATTCCACACAACCATAGAAACAGGTGTACCTGTAGTCTTTCCCTCAAACACACCGGAGAGAATTTCAACCGCATCATCCTCCTTGCGTGGAGTAGTGAACTTAGACTGTCCCGGCTTTCTTCTGTTTAAGAATATCTGAATATCCTCCTCACACAGCTCAAGCCCCGCAGGAACGCCGTCCACAACGACCCCTAAGCCCTTTCCGTGTGATTCTCCCCATGTTGTTACCCTAAAAATATTTCCGTATGATGAACCTGCCATGATGGTCTCCTTTTTATATAGTATATAACTATTTAGAACCATAGAGAATAAAAAAGCCGATGCGCCATAGTGTTAATTATTGAGGGATTGCATCCCATGCCTCGAAAAGACATTTTAAATGGGCTGTAATCGTTGCTGGACACACTATTAGGTAGGATGAACGGTAATAGCAACGGTCTTTCTTGTTCTCACGGAAGGCTCCTATAGTTACAATAATAGCTATATTATAAGTAATACCAAGTTGAATAGTCAAGAAAACTATGATATTATTTTATTTAGATAACTTTCGAACTATGTTTGTATATAATTATGTATATATGTAACTATATTTACGTGCCGTCCTCAGGACCACAATGAAGCAATGCTACAACGACTACAATAAGACAGCAAAAGAGGGAGAAAACATGGAATTTAACGGGGTATTTCACCAGGCATACGACAACTACTGCTATCCTTTAAATGAGGATGAATTAATCATAAATATAAAGACCGGTTATGATGTGAAGGAAGTAAATATCATACTCGGTGACCCATTCGCAGCCGGTATCTTAGGTGGTGGGGAGACCTGGAATGGCGATAAGCAGCCGATTATATTTAAAAAGAAATTAAAGCACCAGATATGGTGGACAACCACGGTAAAGCCACCATTCAAGAGACTTAAATATTATTTTGAGCTCATCACAGAGGATGAGAGATGGTTTTACTTTGAGGATGGCTTCGTGAGTGCAGAGCAGATGGCACTTGAGGCAGGAGCCGCCAGTGCTTTGTGTTCCCATGGATGAATCCGTGTGATATTCCGGTCACACCGAAGTGGGTAAATGACACTATATGGTATCAGATATTTCCGGATAGATTCTGCAATGGAGACCACTCGATAGACCCTGATTATGTTGTTCCGTGGAGAAACAGGGGAAAGGTCAAAAATGAGGAGTGCTTCGGCGGAGACCTCGCAGGAATCATTCAAAAGCTTGATTACTTAAAGGAGCTTGGAATAAACGGAATCTACCTGACACCGATAAATGAGTCACCGAGCAATCATAAGTATGATACAACGGATTATGCAAAGATAGACCCGCGCTTTGGAGATGAAGAGACCTTTAAGAGGCTTGTGCTAGAAGCCCATAAGCGTGATATGAGAATAATGCTTGACGGAGTGTTCAACCACTGTGGCTATTATTTTGCACCGTGGCAGGATGTTTTAGCAAAGGGGACAGATTCAGAATATTACGACTGGTTTATGATCAATGAATGGCCTCTTGACTTTAAGCATGGAGCGGCCAAAAAGGGTCAGTTTTATACGTTTGGATTTTTTGACAATATGCCAAAGCTAAATACAAATAATCCGGCGGTGCGAAAATACTTTATCGATATCTGTGCCAACTGGGTAGAAAATTATCATATAGACGGACTGCGCCTTGATGTGGCAAATGAGGTGTCACACCGCTTCTGCAAGGAGCTTAGGGCAAGGCTTAAGGAAATCAATCCGGATATTTACATTTTGGGAGAAATATGGCATAATGCTCTTCCGTGGTTGCGTGGAGATGAGTTCGATGCGGTTATGAACTATCCGCTTGGAGAGAGCATAAAGGATTTCTGGATAGATAAGAGCCAGACAAATCAGGATTTTGAGTATACCATAAACAGATGTTATACCAACTACATGCAGCAGACCAATGATGTGCTTTTCAATCTGCTTGATTCACATGATACAAAGCGCCTTCGCTCTGATACAAAGAATCTCGACCAGTACTTTGCACAGCTTGCAGTGCTTTTTGCCATGCCGGGCAGCCCATGTATATATTACGGCACTGAGATTGCCATGCCGGGCAGCTATGACCCTGACTGCAGACGATGTATGCCGTGGATGATATTGAGGCAGGCAGGTTTAAGGAGCGCATTGAGATGGTATCAAAGCTCATTCATTTAAGGGCGAGTGAGCCGCTTTTAAAGGGCAGAAACTTCCATTTCCCTGATTGATTTTGCTGATAATCCGAGGGTAATCCAGTTCAGAAAGATGGGCTGGGTGGATACATATGTGGAGGTTATAGTCAACTGCTCTGATGAGGATATTGAGGTGCCAAAGGATGGCGAGGTACTTTTTGAGAGGCATTGCATAGATACCACACTGCTGACCAACGGAATATTAATCAGAAAAATCGTAGGCAATGGCGATAAGTAAAAGAAACAGGAGAATTAAACGAAAATATGGCTAAATATGAGTTACTAAAACAAGAGGGACGTGCCAAGAGAGGTACATTCCATACTGTGCATGGAGATATACAGACACCTGTATTTATGAATGTAGGAACAGTAGGTGCGATAAAGGGCGCTGTCTCTACGGACGATTTAAAGGAGATAAAGTGTCAGGTTGAGCTGTCAAATACATATCACCTGCATGTAAGAACCGGAGACAAAATCATTAAAGAGCTTGGAGGACTGCACAAATTCATGGTGTGGGACAGACCAATCCTTACAGATTCCGGCGGATTCCAGGTGTTTTCACTGGCAGGTCTTCGCAAAATAAAGGAGGAGGGCGTGTACTTCAACTCGCATATTGACGGTGCCAAGATTTTTATGGGACCTGAGGAGAGCATGCAGATACAGTCAAACCTCGGCTCCACGATAGCTATGGCATTTGACGAGTGCCCATCGAGTGTTGCAGACAGACAGTATGTGACAAACTCTGTAAACAGGACCGCGCGCTGGCTTGAGAGGTGCAAAAAGGAGATGGCACGCTTAAACAGCTTACCGGATACTATCAACAAGGAGCAGCTTTTATTCGGTATCAATCAGGGAGCTATTTATGATGATATAAGAATTGACCATGCAAAGCGCATTTCTGAGCTTGAGCTGGATGGATATGCTGTCGGCGGACTGGCGGTAGGAGAGAGCCATGAGGAGATGTACCATATTCTTGATGAAACAGTGCCTTATCTGCCTGTTAATAAACCTACATACCTGATGGGAGTAGGAACTCCTGCCAATATACTTGAGGGTGTAGAGAGAGGAATCGACTTCTTTGACTGTGTATACCCAAGCAGAAACGGCCGTCACGGACATGTATACACGAATCACGGCAAGCTTAATCTGTTCAACCAGAAGTATCAGAAGGATATGCGCCCTATTGAGGAGGGCTGTAACTGTCCTGCCTGCCGCACATATTCGCGTGCATATATCAGGCATCTTTTAAAGGCAAAGGAGATGCTCGGAATGAGACTGTGCGTGCTCCATAATTTGTATTTCTACAACAACATGATGGAGCAGATAAGGGATTCACTTGATGCAGGCCGTTTTGCCTCATACAAGGCTGAAAAGCTCTATGGAATGACACAGGGAGAGCAGAGCTAGCAGATAAATATAAAAAATCTCGAAAATGATAAAAAATCCTTGCCGTTAGCACGTTTAACGTGTATTATGGTAATAGTGCTTAAAACACATCAATTATAGAATATTTAGGAGGAACAATTGATGACATCAATTTTAGCAAACGGTCAGGCAGCAGGAACAGTTGGAATGATTGTCTGGTTAGTAGTACTTTTCGCAGTTATGTATTTCTTATGATCCGTCCACAGAAGAAGGAGCAGAAGAAAAAGGAGCTAATGCTTAAAGAGGTTGCAACAGGAGACACAGTTCTTACAACAAGTGGATTTTACGGTACAGTTATCGATATCGAGGACGATACTGTAATCGTTGAGTTTGGTAACAACAAGAACTGCCGTATTCCAATGCAGAAGTCAGCTATCGCTGACCTTGAGAAAGCAGAGGATTCAGCTAAATAATGCAGATTTGTAAAGCCGTCACATAAGTGGCGGTTTTCTTATTATCCGCATCTCTTGCAATAATAATAAAAAACTGTTATTATAGTATGCAGTTATTATAAGCTACAGTTATAAATTGCATGAAAAAGTAAAATATCCCGGCATATTGAAATAACTACTTTAATGCTTTAATATAAGAATATGTATTTTTATGTAAAAGAGGTAAGAAATTATGGAATATAAAGTTGGTGTAATTTCCGGAGACGGAATCGGACCGGAGATAGTCACTGAGGCAAAGAAGGTATTGGACAAAATAGCAGACAAGTATGGACACAGCTTCAACTACACAGACATCCTTATGGGTGGTTGCTCAATTGATGCTACAGGTGTTCCTCTTACAGATGAGGCTATTGCGACTGCGCTTGATTCAGATGCGGTGCTGATGGGTTCAATCGGTGGCAACACAGCCACATCACCATGGTACAAGCTGGCCCCTGAGCTTCGTCCGGAGGCAGGACTTTTAAAGCTTAGAAAGTCACTCAATCTGTTTGCAAATCTTAGACCGGCATATCTGTACAAGGAGCTTGCTGCAGCATGCCCGCTCCGTGCCGATATCATCGGAGACGGATTTGATATGATGATTATGCGTGAGCTTACAGGAGGTCTTTACTTCGGAGCCAGAGAGACAAAAGAGGTGGACGGAGTTGTTACGGCCACAGATACACTGACATACAATGAGAATGAAATCAGAAGAATCGCAAAGCGAGGCTTTGATATAGCCATGAAGAGAAGGAAAAAGGTCACATCTGTAGACAAGGCAAATGTGCTTGATTCTTCCAGATTATGGAGAAAGATCGTCGAGGAGGTCGCTAAGGATTATCCGGAGGTTACATACGAGCATATGCTTGTTGATAACTGTGCAATGCAGCTTGTAAAGGATCCTAAGCAGTTTGATGTTATCCTTACAGAGAATATGTTTGGCGATATTTTATCAGATGAAGCAAGTATGGTGACAGGCTCGATCGGTATGCTTTCATCAGCAAGCTTAATGATACAAAGTTCGGACTTTACGAGCCAAGTGGCGGATCTGCTCCTGATATCGCAGGAAAGGGCATTGCAAATCCTATCGCAACAATCCTTTCAGCAGCCATGATGCTTCGCTATTCATTTGATCTGGACAAGGAAGCACAGGCAATCGAGGATGCTGTAAAGCAGGTGCTTAAGGAGGGCTACAGGACAATCGACATCATGCCACAGCCGGGTGAGACTACAGAGGGTATCACACAGGTAGGCACAGCACAGATGGGTGATCTCATCGCAGAACGTGTGTAGCTGCATGACTTTATAATAGACAGCTAACAGGTTATAGATAGGCAGATCGTTGTGTATACAGTAGTAATGATGAAGTACTCAAAGAAATAGTCGGAGATAAATAAGGAGATAAAATATGATAAGTGATAACGCAAGAGCCGGAATGCAGCAGGCACCGGCAAGAAGTTATTTAATGCTCTTGGTTTTACACCGGAGGAAATGAAAAAGCCTATGGTCGGAATCGTAAGCTCATTCAATGAGATTGTTCCGGGCCATATGAATATAGATAAAATCGTTGAGGCTGTAAAGCTTGGAGTTGCAGAGGCAGGAGGAGTGCCTGTAGTATTTCCTGCAATTGCAGTCTGCGATGGTATTGCAATGGGACATGTGGGTATGAAATATTCCCTTGTCACAAGAGATCTGATTGCTGATTCTACAGAGTGTATGGCAATCGCTCATCAGTTTGATGCACTTGTAATGGTTCCAAACTGTGACAAGAACGTGCCGGGACTTCTGATGGCGGCTGCACGTCTTAATCTGCCTACAGTATTTGTATCAGGCGGTCCAATGCTTGCTGGCCACGTAAAGGGCAGAAAGAGAAGTCTTTCATCGATGTTTGAGGCTGTCGGCTCATACGCTGCTGGTACTATGACTGAGGATGATGTATGTGAGTATGAGAACAAGGTATGTCCTACCTGCGGTTCATGCTCGGGAATGTACACAGCCAACTCTATGAACTGTCTTACAGAGGCACTCGGTATGGGACTTCGTGGAAACGGAACAATCCCTGCTGTATATTCAGAGCGTATACGTCTTGCAAAGCATGCGGGAATGGCTGTTATGGATATGTACAACAAGGGCATCAAAGCAAGAGATATCATCACAAAGGATGCAATAATGAACGCACTCACAGTTGATATGGCACTCGGCTGTTCTACAAACTCTATGCTTCATCTTCCGGCTATCGCTCATGAGATAGGCTTTGATTTTGATATCAGCTTTGCAAATCCAATCAGTGAGAGAACACCAAATCTCTGCCACCTTGCCCCGGCAGGCCCTACATATATGGAGGACTTAAACGAGGCCGGCGGTGTGTGGGCTGTCATGAAAGAGCTTGCTGATATCGGACTTTTAAATACAGACTGTATGACTGTTACAGGAAAGACAGTTGGAGAGAATATAAAGAATGCAGTCAATAGGGACCCTGAGGTCATCAGACCGGTAGACAATCCATATTCAAAGACCGGAGGACTTGCAGTGCTTAAAGGAAATCTGGCTCCGGACGGCTCTGTAGTAAAGCGTTCAGCAGTTGTCGATGAGATGATGGTTCATGAGGGACCTGCAAGGGTATTTGACTGTGAGGAGGATGCAATTGCAGCAATAAAGGGCGGCAAGATCGTAGAGGGTGATGTGGTTGTCATCAGATACGAGGGACCAAAGGGCGGCCCTGGAATGAGAGAGATGCTTAACCCTACATCCGCTATTGCCGGAATGGGACTTGGAAGCTCTGTAGCACTCATCACAGACGGACGTTTTTCAGGAGCTTCAAGAGGAGCTTCAATAGGTCATGTTTCACCTGAGGCCGCAGTAGGCGGACCGATTGCCCTGGTTGAAGAGGGAGATATCATAAAGATTGATATTCCAAACATGAAGCTTGAGCTCGATGTGTCAGACGAGGTGCTTGCTGAGCGTAAGGCAAAGTGGCAGCCAAGGGAGCCGAAGGTTACAACAGGCTATTTGAAGAGATACGCAGCGCTTGTTACATCAGGAAACAGAGGAGCCATCCTTGCACTTCCGGGCGAGCAGAATGCGTAGTATATATTTTGATAGAAAATTCAGTACGAATAAGTTTTTACCTATTATCGTAAAGGATTCGTATAAGAAAAAGAGGAATACAAGATGCAGTTAACAGGATCACAGGTTATTATAGAATGCTTAAAAGAACAGGGTGTTGACACAGTATTCGGTTATCCGGGAGGAGCCATCCTTAATGTCTATGACGAGCTCTACAAGCATCCGGAGATTAAGCATGTGCTGACCTCACATGAGCAGGGAGCAAGCCATGCGGCCGACGGCTATGCGAGAAGCACCGGAAAAGTTGGCGTCTGTCTGGCTACAAGCGGACCGGGGGCGACAAATCTGGTCACAGGAATTTCGACAGCATACATGGATTCGATTCCAATCGTTGCAATCACATGTAATGTCGGAGTCTCGTTACTTGGAAAGGACAGCTTTCAGGAGATAGATATTGCCGGAATTACAACGCCTGTAACCAAATATAGCTTTATTGTAAAGGATGTAGAGAAGCTTGCAGATACAATACGCAGAGCTTTCAATATAGCAAGAAAAGGCAGACCGGGTCCTGTACTTGTGGATATTCCAAAGAATGTTACGGCAGATCTGGTAGAGTACACCAAACAGGAAATCAAGCCTCCTGAGCGTGAGACAGAAACAATTACAGACAGTGACATTGATAATGCAATTGAACTCATAAAAGCATCCAAAAAGCCATATATATTTGTAGGAGGGGGAGTGGTTCTCTCCGGAGCAAGCAAAGAGCTTAAGGAATTTGTAGACAAGGTGAATGCGCCTGTTTGCGATACGCTCATGGGCAAGGGTGCATATGATGGCACAAGTGATAACTACACAGGCATGCTTGGTATGCATGGCACAAAGACATCAAACCTTGGAGTTTCAGAGTGCGACCTTTTGATTGCGATTGGTACACGTTTTTCGGACAGAGTGCTTGGCAATCCTAAAAAGTTTGCAGACCAGGCCAAGATATTACAGTTTGATGTAGACGCAGCAGAGATTAATAAAAATATCCGTGTTACATCGAGTGTTATAGGCGATGTGAAGGAAATCCTTACACGCATCAACAAAAAGCTCACACAGCTTGACCACAATTCATGGGTTGAGCATGTGCTTGCATATGCAAAGACTTTTCCTCTTACATATCACAAAGAGGGACTTAGCGGACCATTTGTTATTGAAAAAATCTATGAAATGACAAAAGGAAATGCTATAATGGTTACTGAGGTCGGCCAGCATCAGATGTGGGCAGCCCAGTATTACAAATACAGCAAGCCGAGAACTCTTCTTACATCAGGAGGTCTTGGTACAATGGGATACGGTCTCGGTGCTGCAATCGGTGCCCAGACAGCTAATCCTGACAGGACTGTAGTCAATATTGCAGGTGACGGATGCTTTAGAATGAACATGAACGAGCTTGCAACAGCTTCAAGAGAAAAGCTTCCTCTTATCGAGGTTATAATAAACAACCATGTACTTGGAATGGTACGCCAGTGGCAGACTTTTTTTACGAGAAGCATTACTCGGCAACCGTACTCGATGATGGGGTGGATTATGTAAAGCTTTCAGAGGCAATGGGAGCCACCGCACGACGTGTTAAGACCCAGGAAGAATTTGAAAAAGCATTTGCAGATGCCTTAAAGAGCAAGACACCGTTTGTCATCGATTGTATCATTGATTCAGATGACAAGGTATGGCCTATGGTTGCACCGGGCAAGCCTATCAACGAGTCTTTCGATGAAGAGGACTACAATGCGACACAAGGAGGAAATTAGAGTGAGTAGAGTTTACAATTTTTCAGCAGGACCTGCAGTTTTACCTGAGGAGGTATTGCAGGAAGCAGCAGCAGAGATGATGGATTATAAGGGAAGCGGAATGTCGGTTATGGAGATGAGCCACAGATCTAAATGGTTTGATGACATCATCAAGGATGCTGAGAAGGATCTCCGCGAGCTTATGAATATACCTGACAATTACAAGGTACTTTTCCTTCAGGGTGGTGCTTCACAGTTCTTCGCTGAGGTACCGATGAACCTTATGAAAAATAAAAAAGCAGGATACATTATCACAGGTCAGTGGGCTAAAAAGGCGTTTGCGAGGCTAAGATTTACGGAGACGCCGTAGAGCTTGCTTCGTCTGCAGATGAGACCTTCTCATACATACCTGACTGCTCAGATTTACCAATCACAGATGATATGGATTATGTATACATCTGCGAGAACAATACTATCTACGGAACAAAGTACAAGAAGCTTCCAAACACAAAGGGAAAGAACCTTGTAGCTGATGTATCTTCATGCTTCTTATCAGAGCCTGTAGATGTATCAAAATATGCTGTTATCTATGGCGGAGTACAGAAGAATGTAGGACCTGCCGGAGTAGTTATAGCAATTATCAGAGAGGACCTTATCACAGATGATTGTCTACCGGGCACACCAACCATGCTCAAGTGGAAGACTCAGGCCGATAATGATTCTCTTTACAATACACCACCATGCTACGGCATCTATATCTGTGGCAAGGTATTCAAATGGCTCAAGAAGATGGGCGGTCTTTCAGTTATGAAGGAGAGAAATGAGGAGAAGGCCAAGATTCTCTACGATTTCCTTGATCAGAGCAAGCTCTTTAAGGGAACAGTAAGAAAAGAGGACAGATCACTCATGAATGTTCCGTTTGTAACAGGAGATGCAGAGCTTGATGCCAAGTTTGTAAAGGAGGCAACTGCAGCCGGATTTGTAAACCTTAAAGGACACCGTACAGTTGGCGGAATGAGAGCATCTATCTACAATGCTATGCCAAAAGAGGGCGTTGAGAAGCTTGTAGAGTTTATGAAGAAGTTTGAGGAGGAGAATGCATAATGTTCAATTACACATGCTTAAACCCAATCGCAGGAGTAGGCCTTGACCTGTTCTCTGACGATTATAAAAAGGTTGATGATATTAAGGATGCAGATGCAGCACTTGTAAGAAGTGCCGCTATGCATGACATGGAGCTTGGTGACAAGGTGCTTGCTGTGGCAAGAGCAGGAGCAGGAGTAAACAATATTCCGCTTGACAAGTGTGCCGAGCAGGGAATCGTTGTATTCAACACACCGGGAGCCAATGCAAACGGTGTTAAGGAGCTTGTGTTTGCCGGAATGCTTTATGCATCAAGAGATATCGTTGGAGGTATCGACTGGTGTCTTGCAAACCAGAACGATGAGAATATTGCAAAGACAGCCGAGAAGCAGAAAAAGAACTTTGCAGGAACAGAGATTTCAGGCAAGAAGCTCGGTGTTATCGGACTTGGAGCCATCGGTGTACTTGTTGCAAATGCTGCAGTACATATGGGCATGGATGTCTACGGATATGATCCATACATCTCAGTAAATGCCGCATGGAACCTTTCAAGAAGCGTTAAGCATATCAGCAATGTTGAGGACATCTACAAGAACTGTGATGTCATCACAATCCATGTACCTCTTCTTGATTCAACAAAGAAGATGATAAACGCTGATGCTATTGCAATGATGAAGCCAACCGCTATCGTATTAAACTTTGCCAGAGATCTTCTTGTTGATGAAGAGGCTATGGTAGATGCACTTGCCAAGGGAAAGGTTAAGAAGTACGTTTCAGATTTCCCTAACAACACAACTGTTGGAGCAAAGGGCTGCATCGTAACACCTCATCTTGGAGCATCTACAGCAGAGTCAGAGGACAATTGTGCAGTTATGGCTGTCAAGGAGCTGAGAGATTACTTAGAGAATGGTAATATCGTTCATTCAGTAAACTTCCCTGACTGCAGCATGGGTGCATGCACAGCTTCAGGCAGAGTCGGAATCCTTCACAAGAATGTTAAGGGTATGATTGGACAGATTACAACAGCTCTTGCAGAGGCTGATATCAATGTATCTGATCTGACAAACAAGGGTAAGGGTGACTATGCATATTCACTTCTTGATCTTGATTCAGCTATTGATGCTTCTACCGTTGAGAAGCTTTCTGCCATTGACGGAGTGCTCAGAGTGAGAGTTATTAAATAGTGAATTAATATTTGATTTAAATACTGATCCCCCATATTTTATATGGGGGATTTAGTGGGTTATAAGGAAATAACAAATATATAAGAAATATAAGAGAGATACAAGAGAGATATAAGAGAGATATAAGAGAGATATAAGAGAGATATAGGAGATTATATGATCAGACAAATTCTTGGTGAAGTATCAGTGCCGGTTGCAAATACCGAGGTACAGCAGGTTATTGAAAACCCGGGCATTGTAAAGACATATCTGGAGAAGTATATGCCATCGCTTATCAGCTTTCTCGTGCAGCTTGTTGTTGCGATAGTGATACTGCTTATAGGTATTAAGGCGATTAAATCAGTCGTAAAAATAATTAAAAAAGGATTTGATAAAAGCAGAATGGACGCTGCAGTGGCATCATTTCTAGCAAATGTTATTAAATACTTTTTGTATTTTATCCTTGTCATGGCACTGCTTTCGGGATTTGGAGTGGCGACCGGCTCTGTTATAGCGGTTCTTGGCTCTGCCGGACTTACTGTAGGTATGGCATTGCAGGGCAGTCTGTCGAATTTCGCAGGAGGCGTGCTTATTCTTTTGATGAAGCCGTTTAGCGTGGGCGATTACATAGTTGACGGTTCAAGTGGTACAGAAGGCACTGTAAAGGATATAAATCTGTTTTATACAAGGCTTTTGACAATAGATAACAAGATGGTTATGATACCAAACGGAAAGCTTGCTGATTCGTGTATCACAAATGTATCTATGATGGATAAGAGGATGCTTGATTTGAGAGTAACAGTATCCTACAGCACAGATTTAGCATTTGCAAAGAGTGTGCTGGAATCTGTTGTCACATCAGCAGATACGATGCTTCACGATGAGCCGAGCAATGTGTTTGTGAGTGAGCTGCAGGATTCGGCAATAGAGCTTGGTGCGAGAATCTGGGTGAAGAACGAGGATTACTGGAACACAAAATGGCAGCTTACAGAAGAAATTAAAACAGCATTTGATAAAAATAACATCGAAATTCCGTTTCCACAGATGGATGTTAATATTCAAAAGAGGAGCATAGACTCTGACTTTTAAAGCCGGATGTTACAGAATATTACTTTAACAGATTTTTTGTGGTAAATATACTTATAATTTAACTATAATATGTAAAAATGTGGTATACTATCATCATCGCATTTTAGGAGGAATAATTGATGACAATTCACGATTTGGCTGAATACGAGATTTTAGATGAGCACAGAGTGGAGGATGTCCAGTCGGACGGATTCATTCTGAGACACAAAAAAAGTGGTGCAAGGATTGCCATTTTATCAAATAATGATGATAACAAGGTCTTTTATATAGGCTTCAGGACTCCGCCGGAGGATGAGACGGGTGTACCGCATATTATTGAGCATACCACACTCTGTGGTTCAAAGAAGTTCCCTGTAAAGGATCCCTTCATCGAGCTGGCAAAGGGCTCGCTCAATACATTTTTAAATGCTATGACATACCCAGACAAGACAGTTTATCCTATCGCAAGCTGCAACGACCAGGATTTTAAGAATCTCATGGATGTGTATCTGGATGCAGTGTTTAATCCGAATATCACAAAGTACGAGGAAATATTCAAGCAGGAGGGCTGGCACTATGAGCTTACAGGCAAGGATGACGAGCTTAAGATAAACGGAGTGGTGTACAATGAGATGAAGGGAGCATACTCATCGCCGGATGAGGTGCTTTCAAGCCAGATTTACCGCTCGCTTTTCCCTGACAATACCTACAGCAAGGATTCTGGTGGTAATCCGGAGTATATTCCTAAGCTTACGTATGAAGCATATCTGGACTTCTATCACAAGTATTATCATCCATCCAATTCATACATTTATCTGTATGGTGATATGGATGTTGTCGAGAGACTTGAGTGGCTGGATAAGGAATATCTGAGCCTGTATGATTATAAAAAAGTAATTCAGAAATTAATAAACAGCCTGCATTTGATAAAATAAAGAATGTTGAGGCGCAGTATTCAATTACCATGGATGATTCACAGGAGAATAAGACTTATCTATCTTATAACCGTGTGGTAGGGGATACGCTTGATGAGATGCTCTATCAGGCATTTGATGTGCTTGACTATGCACTTGTCAGCTCACCGGGAGCACCGGTTAAGCAGGCATTGATAGATGCGGGAATCGGTGATGATGTGTATGGCTCATATGATGCGGGCATTCTGCAGCCGGTATTCTCGTTTGTGGCAAAGAATGCCAATGCATCTCAGGCAGATGAGTTTGAAGTATTATAGAAAACACTCTTAAAGAAGTTGTTAAAACAGGAATTAATAAAGAAGCATTGCTTGCGGGAATCAACAGCAGCGAGTTCAAATTCAGGGAGGCTGACTTCGGACAGTTTCCTAAGGGACTTCTTTTTGGATTAAACTGTTTAGACAGCTGGCTGTTTGATGATATGAAGCCTTTTATACATCTGGAGTGTCTTGGTACCTTTGCTAAGCTTCGAAAGGCTGTAGATACTGATTATTTTGAAAAACTTATACAGGAGTATCTGCTCGACAATACCCATGGTTCATCTGTCACAGTAAAGCCGAAGCGTGGACTTGGCAATGAGAGGGAGGAGGCTTTGGCAAAGGAGCTTTCCGATTACAAGGCATCTCTTTCAGATGAAGAGATTAAAAAGCTGATTGAGGATACAGAGCATTTAAAGAAATACCAGGAGGAGCCTTCGTCGGATGAGGATCTGCGCAAGCTTCCAATGCTTACAAGAGCAGATATGAAAAAGAATGCTATGCCTTTTTCAAACATTGAGGATGAACTTTTGGATGTAAAGGTTGTGCGTCATGACATAGAGTCAAACGGCATTGATTATATATCATTTTTATTTGATGCAGGTGATTTTGCCAGAGTGAGCTTGGCTATCTTGGCTTCTTCACAAACGCACTCGGGCTGGTGAGCACCGAAAAGTACAGCTATACCGATTTAGCCAATGCCACCAACATATATACCGGCGGAATCAGCACAGGTACTGCAAGTCACCCGGATATTAAGGATAGAAATAATTTCGTGTTTAAATTTGAGGTGAAGCTTAAAGTGTTGGAGAAAAACATCGACAAGGCACTTGAGCTTATGGAGCAGATGCTTCTTACATCGGATTTTACAGATACAAAGAGACTGGGTGAGCTTGTAGCGCAGATTAAGGCAAGGCTTCAGGCTAACCTTAGCAGTTCCGGTCATCTGGTTGCAGCTATGCGAAGCATGTCGAGCTTCTCGCGCTATGCGCTTTATCAGGACGAGCTAAAGGGAATTGCTTTTTACCGCTCTATATGCCACATAGAAAAGGAACTTTCAGAGTCACCAAAGAGTGTGTCAGATAAGCTTGCTGCAATAGCCAAAAAGCTGTTTGCAAGAAACAGAATGCTTATCAGCTTTACCGGAAATAACGAGGCTTACGGCAATGCAAAGCCTTCGTTGGAAAAAGTTATAGCTGGATTTGATAAAATGAGTGCTATAGGCAATCAGGCAGAGGTTCATTTTAATACAGCAAAGGAAGCATTTATTGATGCATCCCAGATACAGTATGTGGCAAAAACAGGTGATTTCATCTGCGAGGGCTATGAATACACCGGGGCACTTAGACTGCTGCGTATCATCTTAAGCTATGATTATCTCTGGATAAATGTCAGGGTAAAGGGCGGTGCTTACGGCTGCATGAATACCTTCCTTAGAAGTGGAGAGAGCTACTTTGTCTCATATAGAGACCCTAACCTTTCAGACACACTTGATGTCTATGACAGGATACCTGAGTATATAAAGAGCTTTTCACCTGACGAGAGGGATATGACCAAGTATATTATCGGTACCTTCAGTGCACTTGATACGCCTATGAATCCGGAAGCAAAGGGTAGCAGATCACTGTCGGCATATCTCGAGGGTATTACTTATGAGCAGATTCAAAAGGAGAGAAATGAGATACTAAATGCACAGCCAGAGGATATCAGAAGGCTTGCAGACCTTGTAGAGGCAGTGCTTAAGAAGGACAGTATATGCGTCATCGGCAATGAAAATATGATTAAAGAGTCGGCAGGGCTCTTTGAGAATGTTGAAAAGCTTATATGATTAAAGGTCACAATGTATCATCGATGCATGCTTGCATGCAATTCGATGTATACCTTTTGACCCTCATATCCTTATAAATACAGATTCACATAGGAGGAAAAATGATACAGAATTTCAAATCGGGTTTTGTTACAATAATCGGTAGACCAAACGTGGGCAAGTCAACACTGATGAACAGGCTTATCGGTCAGAAAATTGCCATCACATCAAACAAGCCTCAGACCACAAGAAACCGCATCCAGACAGTATACACGGATATGGAAAAGGGACAGATAGTGTTCCTTGATACTCCGGGCATACACAAGGCCAAAAACAAGCTGGGCGAGTATATGGTCAATGTGGCGGAAAAGACATTGAATGAGGTGGATGTTGTGCTGTGGCTTGTAGAACCGACCAACTTTATCGGGGCGGGAGAGCAGCATATCATAGAGCAGCTTAAAAAGGTTAATACACCTGTTATATTGATTATCAACAAGGTAGATACAGTGGAAAAGGAAAAGGTGCTTGAGTATATAGACACCTACCGCAAGGTATACGACTTTGCAGAGATTATTCCTACGTCAGCCTTAAGAGGGCAGAATACGGATGATGTTATTAATTCTATATTTAAGTATTTGCCTTATGGGCCACAGTTCTATGATGAGGATACCATCACAGATCAGCCGGAGCGTGCAATCTGTGCTGAGATTATCAGGGAAAAAGCGCTCCATGCTCTAAATGACGAGGTGCCGCATGGCATTGCAGTAGGAATTGACCGCATGAAGACAAGAAAGACAAAGAGTGGTTCTATTATAGATATGGATGCCACAATTGTATGCGAGCGAGACTCCCATAAGGGAATCATTATAGGAAAGCAGGGCAGCATGCTTAAAAAAATCGGCACCAATGCGCGCTATGAGATGGAAAGACTGCTTGACTGTAAGGTGAATCTGAAGCTATGGGTCAAGGTAAAGAAGGATTGGAGAGACAGCGACTTCCTCATCAAGAACTTTGGATACAAAGAGGAAGAATAGTATTTTGAAAGTAAGATTAAGATGTCACAGAGTGTAGTGTTGACCGGTATGGTGCTTTCAGCCATGCCGGTAGGGGATTTTGACAAAAGAATAACGATTCTCACAAAGGAACGAGGGAAAATCACAGCCTTTGCAAGGGGCGCAAGACGTCCAAACAGCCAGCTTATGGCAGGAAGCAATCCATTTTCGTTCGGTGAGTTTGAGCTGTTTGAGGGTAAAAGCGCATATTCTCTTTCAAAGGTCACAATCAGCAACTATTTCAGAGAGCTGACACAGGATTTGGAAGCAGTATACACCGGGTTTTACTTTCTGGAGTTCTGCGGATACTTTTGTCAGGAGAACAATGACGAGAAGGATATGTTAAAGCTTCTTTATCAATCACTCAGGCTCTTGAATCACCGGCATATAAAAATGAGCTCGTCAGGGCTGTTTTTGAGCTTAAGGCTATTACGATAAATGGCGAGGTCCATCGCTGTTTTCGTGTATACACTGTCATTCAAGGGAAGGACTTAATGTCTTTTCGGCAAGGCGCGGAGGGGTGTTTTGTGACAACTGTGGCACGCAGGTGCAGGGCAGGCATATACTAAGCGATACACTCTATACCATGCAGTATATTGTTTCAGCTGATATCACGAAGCTGTACACATTTGCAGTGTCAGACGATGTGCTTGAGGAGCTGAGAAGCATAATGAAGGAATATCTTTCAATCTATGTGCATCATGATTTTAAATCAGCAGCTTTTCTGTGATAAATTAAAGCATGAAATTAAATCATGAAATAATTAATAGATACTATGCATGTCGTTGCCATTTAAAATATGATACTTGAAATCATATATACAAAAGGGTATAATATCATAGATTATATTTTAGGAGGCAGCTATGAATAAAAAGCTATCAATGCTGTTGCCTGTTATTGCGACATGCGGTTTGCTTGCCGGGTGCGGTACAGATTATTATACCAAGGACAGCACGGTGTTTGTTGCAAAAAACGGCAGTGTGGTATCTACAGATGTCGAGGACTTTGATACAGCTGCATACAAGCAGGATGACTTACAAAGCTATGTGGACAAGTCAATAGACGATTACAATAAGAAGAATGACGGTTCGGTCAAGCTCAAAAAGCTGACTGTCGAGAAAAAGAAGGCATCTCTTACCATGAGCTATGCGTCAACCGATGAATACTCTGATTTCAATGGGACAAAGCTTTTTTCAGGGACGATTGCGGAGGCTTTGGCAGCCGGATATGATTTCAAGACCGATTTCGCAGCGATAGATGATGGCAAGGCAAAGAAATGTGAATCATCTGAGTTTCTGGATGAAACCGGCTACAAGGTCGTTGTTTACGAAGGCAGCTCAAATTTGCACGTGAAAGAAAAAATATTATATGCATCTGTCGACAAAGTAAAGCTTGTAGATGACAAAACAGTTGCGATTGGTGACAAGTACAGCCTGCTTGCATCACAAAACACAGGGACAGAGAGTGTCACAGAGAGCACAGAAGCAGTAAAGGCCGATGCGACGGAAGGAACGGAAAACGGAGCGGATGGTAGTGTCAGTGATGATGATATATTAAACTCGGTCAAGCAAGACAACGAGGTCACATTTGACTTTGACAGTGAGGAGGACAATTCGGTGCCGGTGTCATATATCACATATGTTATATATAAGTAGATTAAGACGTGAATTGTTATTTAATTAAGAATACAAGTAACTATTCAGTATATCTGATTCTAATGCGCCTGCGGCTCGCAGCTGTGAAGGTACTGAACAGTTACGAATACAAATAAATCATAAGTAAGATAGAGAGGAAACAAGAATTATGGAAAAGACCATGGACAAAATCGTACAGGTAGCAAAAGCAAGAGGATTTGTATATCCGGGCTCAGAAATTTACGGAGGTCTTGCAAATACATGGGATTATGGAAACCTGGGCGTAGAGCTTAAAAACAACGTAAAAAGAGCATGGTGGAAGAAATTTATCCAGGAGAATCCTTATAACGTAGGTGTAGACTGTGCCATCCTCATGAATCCTCAGACATGGGTTGCATCAGGACATCTCGGTGGCTTCTCAGATCCGCTTATGGATTGTAAGGAGTGCCACGAGCGATTCAGAGCAGATAAATCATCGAGGATTTTGCGCAGGACAATGGTATTGAGCTTGAGACATCAGTTGATGGCTGGACAAACGAGCAGATGGTAGATTTCATCAAGGAGCACAATGTTCCATGTCCATCATGCGGCAAGCACAATTTCACAGATATCAGACAGTTCAACCTTATGTTCAAGACCTTCCAGGGTGTTACAGAGGATGCTAAGAACACAGTATATCTTCGTCCGGAGACCGCACAGGGTATCTTTGTAAACTTTAAAAATGTACAGCGTACATCCCGTAAAAAGATTCCGTTCGGTATCGGACAGGTTGGTAAGTCATTCCGTAACGAGATTACACCTGGTAACTTCACCTTCAGAACACGTGAGTTCGAGCAGATGGAGCTTGAGTTCTTCTGCGAGCCTGGAACAGATCTTGAGTGGTTTCAGTACTGGAGAGGCTTCTGCCGTGACTGGCTCATTTCCCTTGGAATCAAGGAAGAGGAGATGAGACTGCGTGACCATGATCCTGCAGAGTTGGCCTTCTACTCAAAGGGAACTACAGATATCGAGTTCTTATTCCCATTCGGATGGGGCGAGCTTTGGGGCATTGCTGATCGTACAGATTATGACCTCGGACGTCATCAGGAAGTTTCAGGACAGGATCTTACATACTTTGATGATCAGAAGAATGAGAAATATCTGCCATACGTTATCGAGCCATCACTCGGTGCTGACCGTGTAGTACTCGCTTTCCTTTGTGCAGCTTATGATGAAGAGGATATCGGTACACCGGAGAAACCGGATGTAAGAACAGTATTCCATTTCCATCCTGCACTTGCACCTGTAAAGATTGGAGTACTTCCGCTGTCAAAGAAGCTCAATGAGAGTGCTGAAAAAGTATTTGCACAGCTTTCAAAGACATACAACTGTGAGTATGATGACAGAGGAACAATCGGAAAGAGATATCGTCGTCAGGATGAAATCGGAACACCATTCTGCGTGACATATGATTTCGATTCAGAGGAAGACCATTGCGTAACAGTACGTGACCGTGACACAATGGAGCAGGAGCGTATTGCAATTGATGAGCTTGATGCTTATTTTGCAAAGAAATTTGAGTTTTAGAGTTAAAAATTAAGCAGAAGTGAACTACTGGAAATGCTTTTAGGTGGAGCCAATGGAGCAGGAGCAGTTAGGTCTGTCCGTGTTCAAAAAAATAGTATGAAACATAAGGGAAAAGATAATAAAAATTAGTTGATATTTGCTGAAATTATGGTATTATTAATGTGTGCATTTACATGAGTGCACACATTAATCAAGTATATGGATGGTTTTTTACCATACCAGAAATAAAATTTAGGAGGAATTGCAAAATGGCAAACAAGTGGGTATATACCTTCAAAGAGGGTAACATGACCATGCGTAATCTTCTCGGTGGTAAGGGTGCTAACCTCGCTGAGATGACAGAGATTGGACTTCCTGTACCACAGGGCTTCACAATCACTACTGAGGCTTGTACACAGTACTACGAGGATGGACGTAAGATCAATGATGAGATTATGGCTCAGACTATGGAAGGTGTAAAATGGATGGAAGAGGTTAACGGAAAGAAATTCGGTGACCTTAAGAATCCTCTTCTCGTATCTGTTCGTTCAGGTGCCAGAGCTTCAATGCCGGGTATGATGGATACAATCCTTAACCTTGGTCTTAATGATGATGTTGTTGCAGCTATGATCGCTGGTAACCCAGATCCAGCATTCGAGCGTTTCGTATATGATTCATACAGACGTTTCATCCAGATGTTCTCAGACGTTGTTATGGAAGTAGGAAAGAAATACTTCGAGCAGCTCATCGACAAGATGAAAGAGGACAGAGGTGTTAAATTTGACGTAGACCTTACAGCAGCTGACCTTAAAGAGTTAGCAGAGCAGTTCAAGGCTGAGTACAAGAATCAGTTAGGAACAGACTTCCCTTCAGATCCTGTAGAGCAGTTAAAGCTTGCTATCGAGGCTGTATTCCGTTCATGGGACAACCCACGTGCAAATGTTTATAGAAGAGATAACGATATCCCTTATTCATGGGGAACAGCTGTTAACGTAATGCCTATGGTATTCGGTAACTTAAATAACGAGTCAGGTACAGGTGTTGCATTCACACGTGATCCTGCAACTGGTGAGAACAAGCTTATGGGTGAGTTCCTTATCAATGCACAGGGTGAGGACGTTGTTGCCGGTGTTCGTACTCCAATGCCAATCGCTCAGATGGAGCAGGAGTTCCCAGAGGCATACGCTGATTTCCTTAATGTTTGTGAGACTCTTGAGAATCACTACCATGATATGCAGGATATGGAGTTCACAGTTGAGAACAAGAAGCTCTATATGCTTCAGTGCCGTAATGGTAAGAGAACAGCTCCAGCTGCTCTTAAGATCGCTTGCGATTTAGTAGATGAGGGACATAAGACACCAGCTGAGGCTGTTGCAATGATCGACCTCGTAACCTTGATACATTATTACATCCACAGTTCGATGCTGCTGCACTTAAGGCTGCAACTCCACTTGGAAAGGGTCTTGGAGCATCTCCGGGAGCTGCTTGTGGTAAGGTTGTATTCACAGCTGACGATGCTGAGGCATGGGCTGAAAGAGGAGAGAAAGTCGTACTTGTACGTCTTGAGACATCTCCAGAGGACATCACAGGAATGAAGCTGCTCAGGGTATCCTTACAGTTCGTGGTGGTATGACATCTCACGCAGCCGTAGTTGCACGTGGTATGGGAACATGCTGTGTATCTGGTTGTGGTGATATCAATATGGACGAGGAGAACAAGAAGTTCACACTTGCAGGACAGACATTCACAGAGGGATCTGAGATTTCTATCGATGGTACAACAGGTAACATCTACGCTGGAATCATCCCAACAGTTGATGCTTCAATCGCTGGTGAGTTCGGACGTGTTATGGCATGGGCTGATGAGTTCAGAAGACTTAAGGTTCGTACAAATGCAGATACTCCTGCAGATGCTAAGAAGGCTCGTGAGCTTGGTGCAGAGGGAATCGGACTTTGCCGTACAGAGCATATGTTCTTCGATCCAGAGAGAATCGCTGCATTCCGTGAGATGATCTGCTCTGATACAGTAGAGGAGAGAGAGACAGCTCTTAACAAGATTCTTCCATATCAGCAGGGAGATTTCGAGAAATTATACGAGGCTCTTGAGGGATGCCCAGTAACAATTCGTTTCCTTGATCCACCTCTTCATGAGTTCGTTCCTACAGAGGAGGCTGACATCGAGAAGCTTGCAAAGGCTAAGAATAAGTCAGTAGAGGAAATCAAAGCTATCTGTGAGTCACTCCATGAGTTCAACCCAATGATGGGTCATAGAGGATGCCGTCTTGCAGTTACATATCCTGAGATTGCTAAGATGCAGACAAAGGCTGTTATCCGTGCAGCTATCAATGTAAAGAAAGCTCATCCAGACTGGGATATCGAGCCTGAGATCATGATCCCATTAGTATGTGAGATCAAAGAGCTTAAGTTCGTTAAGAAGATTGTAGTTGAGACAGCTGACGCTGAGATCGCTGCTGCAAATGCTGACATCAAGTACCATGTTGGTACAATGATCGAGATCCCAAGAGCTGCTCTTACAGCTGATGAGATCGCTACAGAGGCTGATTTCTTCTGCTTCGGTACAAACGACCTTACACAGATGACATTCGGGTTCTCTCGTGATGATGCAGGTAAGTTCCTTAACGCTTACTATGACAACAAGATTTTCGAGAACGATCCATTTGCTAAGCTTGACCAGACAGGTGTTGGTAAATTAATGGAGACAGCTATTAAGCTTGGAAAGCCAGTTAATCCTAACCTTCACGTTGGTATCTGTGGAGAGCACGGTGGAGATCCTTCATCAGTTGAGTTCTGCCACAAGATTGGACTTGACTATGTTTCATGTTCACCATTCCGTGTACCAATCGCTCGTCTTGCTGCAGCACAGGCTGCTATCGCAGAGCAGGCAAAATAGACAAAGGTTCTAATTTAAAAGTCTATATATAAGATTTTGAAAGGGAAAGTATTTAATACTTTCCCTTTTTTTGACTGCCATCATGTATTTCACACCATAAAACTACATTTCGCGCCGAGAGTATAGATTTTAGGCACTATATGTTGTATAATTGGTACTAGAAATACAAGTATATGTGATATGAATAGAGGACGAAGCACAGCTACAATGTATATATGAGCCGCCAGATATATAATGAGGGTACATTTCTCAACATTTTCATCGGTCTGCATTACCTTTTCAAGAGTGAGCTGGATGAGACGGAGCGTTTCTTCAATGGATGAGGTCATTTTTTCGGTTTCATTTTTAACCATCTCAAATTCATCTCTGAATGAAGTCAGGATGTTTTCGACCTCTGTAGAAAGCTCTGACATGGTTTTTGCTGTCTGGGCAAGACCTTCTGTCTGTCAATCCGCTATACTAAAATTAACTATATACTTACAGGAGGGCATAAAGCATGAACATACTTCTGATTAACGGAAGTCCAAAAGGCAAACGAAGCAATTCGTTAAGGCTTGCAAACAGCTTTATAGAAGGCTTCAAAGAAGGATATAAGAGCAAAAATGAAGCTATATCTATTGATGAAATGCATGTAGCCTCAATGAATGTAGGAGCGTGTAAGGGCTGCTTTGCATGCTGGCAGAAGACACCGGGGGTGTGCTGCATAAATGACGATATGCAGACTGTTATTGGGAAAATGCTTGAAGCGGATGTTGTTGTGTGGTCGTTTCCTCTGTACTATTTTAGTGTGCCGGGAATACTAAAGAACGTAATTGACAGGCAGCTTCCCATGAGCCTGCCGTTTATGAGTACAAAGGATGACGGATACGGAAGCGGCAGCCATGATTGCAGATATGACATGGAAGGCAAAAGGCATGTGCTAATCTCTACCTGTGGCTTTTATTCTGCAGAGGGAAATTATGACAGTGTACTTCGGATGTTTGACCATTTCCTTGGAAAAGGGCATTATACAACCATATTTTGTGGTCAGGGTGAGCTGTTTCGTGTAAAAGAGCTGTCAAAGAGGACTGACGAATATCTGGCTACGGTAAAAAGTGCCGGGGCAGAATATGCCATCACAGGAAAAATATCTGAAAAAACAGAAGCGGCGCTCCATACTCTTTTATATCCAAGGGAGGTATTTGAAAGTATGGCGGATGCCAGCTGGGGAATCAGCAGGACAAAAGGACAAAAGGAAGCGGATGACCTTGTTTTCACCAGACAGATGGCTGCATTATACAATAAGGATACCTATGACGGAAAGGAACGCGTGCTTGAGATATGCTATACCGATTTGAAGCATACATACCAAATAAAGCTTGATGATAAAGGTAGTGAGGTGCTTACTGACCAAAGCCTTGCCGCGACTACACGCATAGATACGCCTTTTACGGTATGGTCGGCTATTTCCCGAGGCGAGATAGGTGGCGCAGAGGCATTGGGAAAGCAGATGTATACGGTGACAGGTGATTTTTCCTTGATGGTAAACTGGGATAAATTTTTTGGAAGTACATCGGCAGTCAAAGAGACAGAAAAAACATCACAAGGTGTGGAGGTGCAGAAAAATCCATCCATGATGACAATGCTCATACCATGGATTACGTTTTGGATAGCAGTTTCTGTCAATACTGAAAAGGGTTCTGTGATTGCTCTTTTGGTGGCATCCGCTATACCTTTTATTATGAGAAAACATAAATTTGTAATATGGGATCAGCTCTCAATTGTTGCTGTTGCTACACTTTCTGCGATTGCAAGCCTGACAGGAGCAGGTGACATATCAACAGATATCGGATATCTGGTGTTTGGGCTGTTCTGGCTGGTTTCATGCCTGACAAAGGAGCCTTTATGCGCAACATATGTGAAATACAATTATGGCGGTGAAGCCGCACATAAAAATCCTCTCTTTATGAAGACGAATTATATACTTGCGGCGGCATGGGGAGTATTATACGTGTTGACAGCAGTGTGGACATTTCTGCTGAAAAAGGCAGGTGTTGGAGCTACACTTATTGTCGTAAACAATTTGATGCCTGTATTGATGGGCATATTTACCGGATGGTTTGAAAAATGGTATCCTGCAAGGCTCGCAAGAGGCTCAAAAAAGCAGTAATTCGTAAGATTTTTTTAATGTTTTATGTATTCTATTTACTTTAGGTGGATAGAAGAGTACTCTTTAGAAAACGTACTCATAGTAGTGCTTATAAATAAAGAAAGAGGTATATCATAATGAAGAAAAAACTGATTACAATTGTAATAGGAGCTATGCTTTGCGCCGGCTTGTTTGCAGGCTGCGGACAGAGCGATACAAAGCAGGATAAGGCAGCAGGTACCGAAAGTGCAAAGCAGGCTGATACCAAGGATGAAGGTGAAAAGGGCTCACAGGAAGAGAAGGAGCTTACAGGAACAATCGATGACATAAAGGACTTCATGTTTGTAGTGACTGATGATAAGGATACACCATACAGCTTTACCTTCGATGAGAAGCCTGACGGACTCGAGGGTGTTGCAAGCGGAGATAAGGTGAATGTTAAGTATACAGGTACTATTTCAGAGGTGGATCCGTTTGAGGGGAAGATAATATCTATTGAGAAGGCAGAATAAGGACAATAAGCAGGGAAGGATAGGAGCTTTGTGAAAGGGCAAAAGGCATATGGAGTGATTCAATAATTGAAGTGTTATAAGGCAATAAAAAGAACTCTTTGAGGCAATGTCATTAAGTTAAGAATTTTGACATGGCCCTTGGGAGTCCTTTTTGCATTATATACATATTGTTTAGTTTATTTATTTTTTCTGTTTCTGATATGCACCTCAGGTATGGCAACATTGTCATAGCTGATAGGTGCATTTTCTTTATCAGCGTCCTCGTGGCTTTCGGTGCTTTTTACGTGCACCTCAGGTATTGCCACGTTGTCAAAAGTTAAATCGTAATTATGTTTTTCTTTTTCTTCTCTGTTTTTAAATATTTTTTTCAGTTTTTCAAACATATTTTTCTCCGGTTGTTTTACAGTAGGTTTATAAAGAATGTGATTACAAGGCTGTTTAAAAAGTCGGCAAACAGGCTTCCTACGAGCGGTATGAGCAGATATGCCTTGATGGACGGCACATATTGGTCGCAGACAGCCTGCATATTTGCCATGGCGTTTGGTGTGGCTCCGGTTCCGAAGCCGCAGGTGCCTGATACAAGTATGGCTGCATCGTAGTCGCGCCCCATGATGTTGAACTCGATAACATACGTGAATATGATTATGAGAAGCACCTGTGCTGCAAGCAGTATGACGAGTGGGAGAGCGAGTGATGCAAGCTCCCAGAGCCTTAGTGTGATCATTGCCATGCCTAGGAATAGAGAGAGGCTTATACCTCCCAGGTCATTTATCTCTCCCATATGGATGGTGGCGATTCCTGTGTACTCACATATGTTTCGCATGAGTGCGGCTGCGAGCATCGCTCCTATATATATTGGGAAAGTGAGCCCAGTTTTTGTGAGAAGCATTGTAAAGATGGTTCCGACACCTATTGCCAGGATAAGCTGGAATACGGAATCAGCGTACATATTTGTGTGGCGCTCATGCTTTTTCTCATCCTCCACCAGCAGGCTGTCGTCCTCGTTTGCTGCTGTATTAAGCAGGCTATGCTTTTCGATCAGTCTTTTTCCAAGAGGTCCGCCTATCAGGCTTCCAAAGATGAGACCGAAGGTAGCTGCGGCTGTACAGATGGTCGTGGCACCCTTTATGTTCAAGTCCTCTAGCACCGGGCCAAAGGCTCCTGCGGTGCCATGTCCGCCAACCATAGGAATAGAGCCGGTGCACATGCCGATTAGCGGATTCAGGTTTAAGAGCTTTGCAAGCCCCACGGCGGTTAAGTTTTGTAATATGATAAGTACTATAACCAGTCCCAAGAATACGATGAGCGATTTGCCTCCGCTTTTTAATACCTTGAGATTTGCCTGAAAGCCTACAGATGTGAAGAAGAATACCATGCAGACCTCGCGCAGTGTGTCATTAAAGGAAAATTCTGCGATTCCTGTGACATAGCATATGCATGTCATGATGGCAAAAATCAGTCCGCCTATGACAGGCGCCGGAATACAGAATTTCTGAAGAAAATATATTTTCTTTTTTAAATAGTTTCCAAGTAGTAGTACAAGCACGGCAACGGCCAGTGTCTGGTACATGTCAAGTTGTATTTTCATGTGTTACCTTTCAATTTTAATTGATTATATTCTTGTTATTTTCTTATTAAATTTTGAATATTATATATTGAGCTAAAAATTAATTCGCGAATTAATTTGTGCTATATCCACAGGCTTTATAATACCTTTTCGCTCCATCGTGAAATGGAATAGGTATATCGTCTGTTGCAAAGTCATATGTCAGCTCAAGCTTAAGAGAGTTGGAGTAGGAGATCTCATTTTCTTTTTCAAACAGGAGCGATGTAAGCTGCTCAATTGTATCATCGGATACATCAGCCTTTGTGATAAGCACAGATTTTACACCTATTGTGTTTATATCTGTGGTCTGGCCTGTGTATGTGCCGGCAGGTATGACTTCGCTTGTGTATGCCAAGCTGCTTTCAAGCATCTTGCTTATCACAGTATCAGTCAGCGGGATAAGCCTTATGTCGCATTCCTTTGAGAGCTCATCTATGACAGTGGTGGTGAGTCCTGCAGTGCAGAAGAAGGCATCTATATCACCGGCTTTTAGTTCTTTTGTGGCCTCGATATAGTCCAGGTTTTTGGTGGCAACAAGGGATGATGGCATACCGGCGAACTCAAGAATCTGTGTGGCGTTTCGCTCGGTACCGGATTCCTCTGCTCCGATGCTTACAGTGTGTCCTGACAGGTCGTCAAGAGTCTGTATGTTTGAATCAGCGCGGACCACAAGCTGACAGGTCTCGGTGTAAAGCCCTGCTATAGCCCTTAAATCTTCATTTGTCTTGTAGGCATCGGCTATCAGGTCTGCCTGTGCGAGGCCTATCTCTATATAGCCATCGGATAAAAGTCTTATATTGGCATTAGAGCGGCTGTTGTACGGACCTTGCAGGTAAAGTCATAGCCCTGTTCATTGGCAAGCTCCGTAAATGTATTTGCAAATGAATAGTACATTCCACCGATATCGGCTGCTCCGAAGCGTATTGTGCTGCCGGAGGTGGTGCAGCCTGTCAGGGCGAAGAGTACTATGCAAAGCATGATACTGATTTTTTTCTTCATATTTTTTCTTTATCCTTTCACTTTTTCATAATTGCTATGAATATTTTACAAAAAATTTTCTAATATGAAAAGATTAAATTTAAATTTTTCTTAAATTCCATAGACTTGTTATTGGAAAAATAATATAATAAATTAGTTGTAGAAAATATTTTGAAGGAAGGAAATTTATTTATGGAAATCTTTGATATTATCAAGTCTGTTATATTTGGAATTGTGGAGGGCATTACAGAGTGGCTGCCTATAAGCAGCACCGGCCACATGATTCTTCTGAATGAGATTTTACCACTTAGAATAGGAAAGAACCCGGACGATTTTTACAGTATGTTTGAGGTGGTTATCCAGCTTGGAGCCATTTTGGCGGTTGTTGTTTTGTTCTGGAGCCAGATCTGGCCATTCGGCAGGAAGAATAACAAAGCTCCTCTTGCAAAGACCGGTGTCGGTGCATGGGTCAAGACTGATATATTCGTGCTGTGGTTTCATATTCTTGTTTCAACTATTCCGGCAGCTATTATCGGAGTGCTTTTTGATGATGTATTCGAGAGACTGTTTTACAATTTCCAGACAGTAGCTATCATGCTTATACTCTTTGGTATCGCTTTTATTGTGATTGAGACCAGACATAATGGCAAGTCTGCCAAGATTGATTCACTTGTCGACATAAGCTACACGACTGCGCTTATGATTGGAATTTTCCAGCTTATTGCAGCTGTTTTTCCGGGTACATCACGTTCAGGCGCTACTATTGTCGGAGCTCTCTTAATTGGTGTTTCAAGGACTGTTGCTGCTGAGTATACATTTTTCCTTGCTATTCCGGTTATGTTTGGTGCGAGTCTTCTGAAACTTGTTAAATTTGGATTTCATTTTACAGGGGAAGAGGCTGCTATTCTGATTATCGGGATGATTGTGGCATTTGTTGTTTCACTTATTGTTATCAAATTTCTGATGGGCTACATAAAGAAGCACAACTTTATTGTGTTTGGATGGTACCGTATAGTTCTTGGTGCGATTGTGCTGCTTTGTGGTATCGCAGGGCTTCTCTAAATACATTTTGACGCAATTTTGCAGGAAGAGGGTTTAAGACATGCATGATGAATTGACAGCAAATGATATAAAGAAAATGGAGGACGAGATAGAGTACAGAAAACTCGTTGTCAGAAAGAAGGCTCTTGATGACGTAAAGGTGGCGAGAGCCAGGGTGACTTGAGTGAGAACTTCGAGTACAAGGCCGCAAAGCAGTTTAAGAACCAGAATGAGAGCCGTATCAGATATCTTGAGAAGATGATTAAGACTGCCGTTGTCATATCCGATGAGTCAAAGGATGATGAGGTGGGTATGTTCAATACGGTTGATGTGTATTTTGAGGATGATGATGAGACTGAGACATACAAGATTGTCACAACCGTAAGGGGCAATTCCTTAAAGAATCTGATAAGCAAAGAGTCACCGCTTGGTGCCGCTATATTCGGGCACAAGGTGGGTGACAGGTGTGAGGTAAAGGTAAATGATGATTACTCATACTTTGTTAAGATAATGAAAATAGAAAACACTGTCGACGACGGCAGTGATGATTTGCGTAAATTTTAATCTGGATTTAATTTTTGCGTTTTATAGGGATTTCAAAAGATTAATATGTTTATGATTAATCTCAGAAATGGGGAGATTTACGTGATTAAATTAAAAACTTTTGGCAGCTTTACGGTAGGTAATGACTTAACATCTGTCCAGGAAGGGGCATGGCGGTCTAAGAAGCTTGAAAAGCTGTTTGTATATCTGGCGATAAACAGAAACAGAGGTGTCTGTATAGAAGACATTTCAAAGGCTATATGGCAGGTTGAGGAGGAGACTGATAATCCGGTAGGTGCCCTTAAAAATCTGGCATACAGACTCAGGAAGGCCCTAAGAGATGCTTCTTTTGACGAAGAGTGCATAGTCTCTGTAAGAGGCGGATTGTACAAATGGAACGATGATGTGGAAGTATCCATTGATGTCGAAGAGTTTGACAGATATATAAATGAGGCAGAGTTTGCATTTAGCAGGAGCAAGGAGACAGCTATTGAAAGCTATGAGAAGGCCATAGCACTTTATAACGGTGATTTCCTATCGCGCCTGACTGATACCCATTGGTTTATGACGCTCAATGCATTTTACCATTCCAGATACGTAAATACAGTAAAGGCTCTGGCAGAGCTGTATATTGATACAGGCTGCTATGAGAAGCTTGAGCAGCTTTGCACCAAGGCGGTTGTATATGAACGTTCGGATGAGCAGATATACTCATATCTGATTTTGGCACGCATGCGTACCAAAAAGGTACAGATGGCTTTTGATACTTATGAGACAGCCAAGGCTATTATGGACAATGATCTGGGGGTTAGAAAGACTGTCATGCTCAACAAGGTGTATGAGGAGCTTTTATCAGTCACAAAGGGTGTTTCAAGCTACAATATAGATGAAGTGAAGGACGATATCAGTGAGGAGAGCATGAATGGCGTTTTCATGTGCGGATATCCTGTGTTCAAGGAGATCTATCATCTGGAGGTCAGAAAGAGTGCACGCTCTACGGTTCCGGAGAGTCTGGTGCTTGTCACTGTTGTGCCAATGTATAGTAGTCAGCCGGATAAGAATCACAGTCAGATGAAGGATTCCATGCTTACACTTGAAAGAGCACTTAGAAAGTGCCTGCGTGTGGGTGATGTGGCGGCAAAGTACAGTGACTCGCAGTACATTGTGCTTTTGTCGAAGTGCTCATGCGATACAGCCTCCGATGTCATGAAGCGTATTATCGATAGGTTCAATCATACATGTGACACACATAGTAATATGACGATACAATTTGATATTGAGCCGGTTAGCTGCTACAGCAGTTTTGTGACTGATAAAAAAATGGAGAAAATATATGGTTAAGAAAGTAATTAGATTTATAGTTCTGATAATTGGTCTGTCTCTTGTGGCTTATTCGGGTTATCATCTGTTTAAGATTTATTCTGACTATAATACCTCGGATAAGACATATGAGAAGCTGCAGGATGAGTATGCAGTGGACGATTCAAAGAAGAATGATGACAGCAGTGAAGCACAGTCGCCGTGGTATGATGATATAGATATTGATTTCGCCGGTCTAAGGAGCGAAAACCCTGATGTGGTTGGCTGGATTTATTTTGAGAATGAGGATATCAGCTACCCTGTCATGTATTCGGGGGATAACAGCTATTACCTCAGAAAGACCTTTAAGAGAGAGCATGCCACTGCAGGTTCCATCTTCCTTGAGGGTTCAAACAAGACTGATTTCAGCGACTGTCATACAATCATTTATGGACACAATATGAAAAACCTGTCGATGTTTGGAAAGCTTAAGTACTATAACCGTGATGAGAATTACTATGACAGCCATCAGTATTTCCAGATACTTGTCGATGGAAAAAGTATAGGTACCAAATTTTCTCATATGAAACGGTAAGTGATGACAGTGATGAGTATACTGTGGGCTTTGAGCCTGACGAGACATTTGGCAAATTCGTACAGAGGATGGCTGCCTCATCAATGAAGGATACAGGCATAGTCCCGACAAAGGATGACAAGGTTGTGACTCTTTCAACCTGTTCCACAAGCGGTGAGACATACAGGTTTGTGGTACATGGTGTGAGAGTTGATGAGCATTGATAATGAAAACAGGTGTATAATATGAAAAAAGAAGATGAATTACTTAAAGAGCTTATGATTGAAGAATAGGGGATATGATATATGTATGCAGTGATTACAGGAGCAAGCTCAGGAATAGGTGAGCAGTTTGCAAAGAGACTTGCGAAGGAGGGGTATGACCTGATTCTTGTTGCCAGAAGGCGGGAGAGGCTTACAGCTCTTTCTGATAAGCTTAAAGCCACGCATAAGGAGCTTAAGTGTGATATTTTTACCGCGGATCTGATGCAGCTTGATGAGTGTCAGAGACTTTCGGACTATCTCGAGGAAAAAGACATAGAAATATTTATAAACAACGCAGGCTACGGTGATTGCGGTCTGTTTGAGGAGACTGATATAGCTAAGGAAATGGGCATGATAGATGTCAACGTGCGTGCTGTACACTTCCTGACGAAAAAGCTTTTAAAACAGATGAGGGTAAAGGACAGAGGTTTTATCTTAAATGTGGCAAGCTCTGCGGGTCTTATTCCTGCCGGTCCGTACATGGCTGCTTATTATGCCTCTAAGGCATATGTTGCGAGCCTTTCAAGGGCTGTTGCATGTGAGCTTCGACAGAGCCACAGCCATGTGTATGTGGGGTGTCTGTGTCCGGGACCGGTTGATACAGAGTTCAATGATGTGGCGAATGTGCGATTTGCGCTGAAGGGGATTTCCGCTGAATACTGCGCCAATTATGCCATAGACCGTATGATGAAGCACAAAACGGTCATAGTGCCTACTCTCAGGATGAAGCTTGCTACAACCTGTGGCAGATTTCTGCCACAATCTTTGTATATAAAGATTGTTTCACATCAGCAAAAGAAAAAATGGCACATTGACTAAAAAGTCTTTGAAAATTGGTTGAATTGCCCTATTTACAGTTATTGTAAATTTTATTATAATGTATACGAAAATAAACGAAAAAGGATAGTATTATGAAATTAGGAGCGATTTATTCAAAGGAAAAGACAACATTTACACTGTTTTCGCCTGTTGCGGACAGTGTTTTTGTTATTTTTTACGATAAGGGAAATGATTCGGCCGAGACAGGCAGGCTTGAGATGGTGCGCGGAGAGGGAGAGCTTCGCAGTATTTTTTCTGCTACGGCAGAGGGTAATCTGAATGGTGTTTATTATACATATGAGGTTCACACCCCAGATGGCACATTCAGCTCGCATGATCCGTATGCAAGAGCCTGCGGTGTAAATGGGCACAGGTCTATGGTTATTGACCTGTCAAAGACTGATCCTGATGGATTTGCAGATGAGGACAGGCCAAAGCTTGCAGACCCCATGAGCATGGTTATCACTGAGGTGTCTATCGCGGATGTGTCTGCCGATGCATCTGCTCATTCTAGGTATCCGGGTAAGTTTAAGGCTTTTACTGAGGATAAGATTCTTTCGTATTTCAAGGATATGGGAGTGACACATCTGCAGCTTATGCCGTCGTATGATTTTGCCAGCATTGACGAGAGTGATTCCTTAAAGGAGCAGTATAACTGGGGCTATGATCCGTACAATTACAATGTGCCGGAGGGCTCTTACTCGACAGATCCGTTTAATGGAGCCGTGAGAGTGAGAGAGTATAAGGAGATGGTACACTCGATTCATGAGGCGGGTCTTGGTGTAATCATGGATGTGGTTTACAATCATACCTTCAATGTTCATGACAGCTGCTTTTACAAGACTGCGGGCAATTATTTCTACCGTATGCTGGATGCTGCAAAGTACTCTGATGCATCAGCTGTGGCAATGAAATAGCCTCAGAGAAGCCTATGGTCAGAAAATATATCATTGATTCGCTGTGCTACTGGGCGAGTGAGTATCATATTGATGGCTTCAGGTTTGATCTGATGGGAGTGCTTGATATCGAAACCTTAAACGAAGCCAGAAAAGCTCTCTTAAAAATAAATCCTGATATAATAATGTACGGAGAGGGCTGGACAGGTGGAGAGAGCACTCTGCCGGAATCAGAGCGTGGCATGAAAATAAATGCTCCAAGGACACCGGGCATCGGCATGTTTTCGGATGATATACGTGATGCGGTAAAGGGACATGTGTTCTATATGGATGAACTGGGCTTTGTCAATGGAGCTGCAGACAGAGGTGAAGAGCTAAAGCAGGCTGTTACGTGCGCTAAGTGGGTCAAATCGCCTATGCAGTCGATTAACTATCTGTCATGTCACGACAATTATACTCTCTGGGACAGGTTTATTATATCCAATTCACATGAGAGTGAAGAGATGCGTATCCGTATGAATAAGCTTGCAGCAGCCATCCTTTTTACAGCGCAGGGGATTCCGTTTTTCCTGCATGGAGAGGAGTTTGCGAGAACAAAGATTAGTGAGGCTGATGGTGCTCCTGTAGAGAACAGCTATTGCAGTCCTCTCTCTGTCAATGCAATAGATTATGACAGGGCTGAGCAGTTTTCGGACCTTAAAGCCTACTATAAGGGGCTTATAGCATTAAGAAGGGCTCACAAGTCATTTTATCTTGACACAGTAGATGAGATTAAGAAATCCGTACATTTCATGGATGATATGCCTGATGGCGTTGTAGCATATACTATTGATAACGATACAGAGAAGGTGTTCGTAGCTTACAATGCCGGTAAAAATAAAATCACAATTAAACTTGCAGATGCTTTGTGGGAGGTTCTCGCAGATGAAGCTTCTGCGGGAGATAAAGCTCTTTATACAATAAAAGACCAGGCAATAATACCTGGGGTATCATGCCTGGTTGCAGTTTGCAAATGTTAGTGAGTTGATTTATTTATGTAGCTTGTCTTGTATTTTGAATAAACGATTTTCTGGCTGCGATACAGGCCAAAGTATCCTGACAGCATATAGCTGAATGGGATTGCCAAAAGAAAGTACGGCATGCCGTCGTAGCCAAACAGCTCAAAGCTGATGAGCAGCGATGTAATAGGACAATTGGTGACACCACAGAACAGTGAAATCATACCGACAGCTGCACACAGCGATGGCTCAAAGCCTGTCAGGTTGCCGAACAGGCATCCAAAGGTTGCGCCTATGAAAAAGGATGGTACAATCTCGCCGCCCTTAAAGCCTGCGCCAAGAGTTAGTGCGGTGAAGATGATTTTTAGCAGAAATGCTTCAGGTCTGACAGAACCGTCTATACTGCTTTGGATGACACTCATTCCTGTGCCGTTGTAGGTCTGGTTTCCTACAAGCATAGTTGCTATGATGACAAAGCAGCCACCAATGAATACTCTTGTATATTTGTTTGGCAGATATTTTTTGTACAGCGCCTCACCTGAGTGAAGGGCCACACAGAAGAGTATGCTTACGAGTGCGCACAGTATTGCAAGCGCAGATATTTTTACTGAGTTTAAAATAGTAAGTCCGGTATGTTTTCAATAGCAAAAAATTCATTTGTAACATTGAAGTATGATGCGATACCGTGAGCGATGAGGGAGCTTATCACACATGGAACGAGTGCTATATAATACATGACACCGACGCTTATCATCTCCATGGAGAAAATAGCGGCTGCCATCGGAGTGCCAAACAATGCACTGAATGCAGCGCTCATGCCACACATAATCATGACATGCTTGTCCTTTTCATCAAATCTAAATACCCTGCCTATAGAGCTTCCGATGCTGCCTCCCATCTGCAGAGCAGCACCCTCACGGCCGGCAGAGCCACCGAACAGGTGAGTGATAAGTGTGGATACAAATATAAGAGGGGCCATTTTAAAGGGCACCTTGTCGCCTGAATGGATAGCTGATATTACCAGATTGGTTCCGGTGTCGTTATCGTCTTTACACAGATGATAGAGTCCTACAATGGCAAGTCCGCCGATTGGCAGAAAGTAAATGAGCCAAGGGTATTTCATTCTGAAATCGGTTACGACCGACAGGGCAAAATAAAAGGCGGTGCCGCAGCCTCCTGCGACTATGCCGACAACGATAGAAAAGATTACCCATTTAATGGATGTTATAAGACGTTTCGTATTATGCTTTACCTTATGCACAATCAATTGCCTGGTTGTTTCATTCATTATGTTACACCTCTTTTAAACTTTTTATTAATTTGATATTAACATTAACTAATTTAATTTACAAGTTGCACTTTATGATGTTATAATAACTAAATAAAGCGAAAATATCATATGATTTCATATGTATATTATATATTATTTTAAAATACAGGCTCACGCAACCAAACAATGAGTATACAACAAAAGGGAGGAAAAATAACATGAGAACTAGCGGTGTATTAATGCCAATCTCATCACTGCCATCACAGTATGGTATAGGAACTATGGGAAAGGAGGCAAAGCGTTTTGTCGATTTCCTTGAGAAGGGAGGTCAGACTTACTGGCAGATTCTTCCAATCTGTCCTACCAGCTATGGAGATTCTCCATACCAGTCATTTTCAAGCTTCGCAGGCAATCCTTATTTTATCGATCTGGAGCTTTTATGCAAGGACAAGCTTCTGACAAAGAAGGAGTGCGAGTCATATAAGTGGGGCAAAAAGCCACAGTATGTAGACTATGGCATCATGTATGTCAACAGATATGCTCTTTTAAGAAAGGCATATGAGCGTTTTTCAAAGAAAACACCGGCTGACTATGAAGCATTCTGCAGTAAAGAGGCAGAGTGGCTTGATGAGTACACACTCTTTATGGCATTAAAGGATGCCAATGGCGGAGTGGCATGGAGCGAGTGGGATGATGCTCTTAAGTTTAGAAAGCCTGAGGCTATAGAAGAAGCAAAGGAGAAGTATGCTGATGATATTGCCTTCTACAAGATGCTCCAGTATCTCTTCTTCAAACAGTGGACTGCCTTAAAGGCATATGCTAATGAAAAGGCATAAGAATTATCGGAGATGTACCTATTTATGTTGCCATGGATTCGGCAGATGTATGGGCTAATCCTACACAGTTCTATCTCGATAAGGACTTAAATCCAATCGAGGTGGCAGGATGTCCTCCTGATGCCTTCTCAGCTGACGGACAGCTTTGGGGCAATCCTCTTTTCAGATGGGATGTTATGAAGAAGGACAGCTACAGCTGGTGGACAAAGCGTATCAGTGCTATGGCAAAGCTTTATGATATCGTGCGAATCGATCATTTCAGAGGTTTTGATTCATTCTATGCTATTCCTGCAAAGATGATACGGCAAAGAACGGTGTATGGAAAGATGGACCTGGCATGGATTTATTCAACGTGCTTGAGAAGAAGCTTGGTAAGCTTCCTATCATCGTGGAGGATCTCGGCTTCCTCACACCTTCCGTAAAGAAGCTTTTAAAGGATTCAGGCTTCCCGGGCATGAAGGTTATCCAGTTTGCCTTCGATTCAAGAGAAGACAGCGATTATCTGCCACATAACTATCCGCAGCACTGTGTTGTATACACAGGTACCCATGACAATGACACAGTTATGGCTGGATGAAGACAGCTCCAAAGGATTGCGTAAGGTTTGCAAAGGATTACTTAAACCTCACAAAGGAGGAGGGCTACAACTGGGGCATGATGCGTGCGGCATGGTCATCAGTTGCCGATATGGCTATTGTTCCTATGCAGGATCTGCTTGGACTTGATTCAAAGGCTCGTATCAACATTCCTTCAACTACCGGTGGCAACTGGCAGTGGAGAGCTACTCCTGAGCAGATAGACAATAAGCTTGCAAAGAAGCTCCACAAGTGTATGCAGATGTACGCACGTCTGCGCGAGGAGCCTGAGGAGGCTTCTGACAAATCAGATGCTAAAGAAACAGCTGATACTTCTACAAGCAAGACAGCAGGATGTGAGAAAAAGGCTGCTAAGTAGTTTGGTTTAAAATACTATATGTTATTACAAAAGACCACAGGTTATCTGTTTTGAAGCCTGTGGCCTTTTTATGTGTAATAATTCAAAGAGTAGGTGAATACACTTTGATTATAGAATAAAGTGTATGGAGGAAGCTTTTATGGGCAGTAATATGGACAGTAAAGAGTTTGATTTATATAAAGATATCAGATGCCGCACAAACGGCGAGATTTACATAGGTGTCGTCGGTCCTGTGCGCACAGGCAAGTCCACATTTATAAAGCATTTCATGGAGCTTTGTGTAATCCCGAAGATGGACAATGAGTATGCTAAAAAGCGTGCGGTCGATGAACTGCCGCAATCAGGCAAAGGAAAGACTATTATGACGACTGAACCGAAATTTATTCCACAGGATGCGGTTACTATCAGTCTGGATGATGGCAGCGCTGTGAAGGTACGCCTTGTGGACTGTGTGGGCTTTACAGTGGGGATGCTGTCGGTTATCTCGAGGAGGACGGCGAGCGTATGGTCAAAACACCATGGTTCGACGAGGATATACCTTTTGAGGAGGCTGCAGTTGTAGGTACAAAAAAGGTAATAGAGGAGCATTCGACAGTGGCTGTGCTTGTAACCACCGATGGCAGCATAGGCGATATAAAAAGACAGAGCTATGAGGCGGCAGAAAGAGAAACCGTCATGCAGCTTGAGTCTTCAGGAAAGCCATTTGTAATTGTGGTAAATACTACAAAGCCTTTTGCGGCAGAAACGAGACTTTTATGCGAGTCACTTAGCAGAGAGTATAAAGCGGCTGCCATTCCTATAGACTGTGAAAAGCTTTGCATGGGACAGATTACAGATATCATGGAAAAGCTCTTATATGAATTTGCAGTCACGAGAGTGGACTATGATATACCGAAATGGGTGCAGCTTCTGCCTTATGACAATCATGTAAAGCAGGCTGTAATTACATATGCAAAGACTTTTCTTGCAAGGGCTTCAAAGCTGAAGGATGTCGCACAGATGAGCACAGATATGCCTGAATCGGATGGGGATATATTAAAAGCGGTATCTCTTGCCGGGATGGGGCTGTCTGATGGTGTGGTAAAGGTCAAAATTGAGATTGCAGAGAAGTACTACTACGAGAATATTTCCGCGCTGTGCGGTGTAACTATTTCCGGGGAAAAGGAGCTGATTTCCCTGATTCTTTCACTCACTGAGGAAAAGAATGAATACGAAAAGATTAAGGATGCTTTTTCATCGGTGCAGCAGAAGGGTTACGGTGTTGTGATGCCACAGTTGTCTGATATCAGAATGGAGGAACCGGTGCTTATAGCCCATGGAAATAAGTTTGGCGTAAAAATGAAGGCTATTTCACCGTCAATACATATGATAAGGGCTAATATCGAGACCGAGATAGCGCCGATAGTCGGAAGCAGGGAACAGGCAGAGGATCTGATAGATTACATCAAAAATGGTGAAAACAGTGACAGTGGAGTCTGGAAGACCAATATTTTTGGAAAGTCTGTCGGTGAGCTTATGGAGGACGGAATAAGAAGCAAAATAATGCAGATGGATGATGAATGTCAGATAAAGCTTCAGGAAACCATGCAAAAGATTGTGAATGACTCAAATGGCGGCATGATTTGTATAATTATATAATGATATGAGGGTCAAAAGGTTTTGACCTTTAATCATATAATTGTTGATTGGTAATTAGAGTAAAATCACTATATTTTACGAAATATAAGTTGACTATATAGCATAAAGATAGCATAATGATACATAAAGACTGATTTCTTTGCGGAAAGAGAGAAAAAAAGCGAAAGAGAGTAGGTTACATGCAGATAATTTTTATACATCACAGTTGTTTTCTTGTTGAACTGGATGACAAGGTGCTTATATTTGATTATTTTGATGGAGACAAGGTTCAGGGTATGCATTTTACCGGAAAGCTGCCATCTTATGAGCCGGATACAAAAATCTATATGTTTGCAAGTCACAGCCACAAGGATCATTATGATATGGATATTTTGCGTCTGACTGACAAATATCCGAATATACATTATGTTTTTTCAAAGGATATCCGTATCAGTCCGCATTTTTTATCAAAGCATGGCATTGATCCCGCTGTCAGGGACAGGGTGACATTTGTTTCACCTGACAATACATATCATGTGGATGATCTGGACATAATGACACTTAGATCCACCGATGCCGGTGTGGCATTTTATGTTGCCTCAAACGGTGTGAGCCTGTTTCATGCCGGTGATTTAAACGACTGGGAGTGGGATGGTGCAGGAGACCTGATAAACGGCAGAGTGCGCAGAGCCTTCAGGCATGAGATAAAAAAGCTTTCGGAAAAACCAATAAACGTGGCATTTTTCCCGATGGATCCAAAGCTTATGGAATATCAGTTCAAGGGCTTTGATTTCTTTTTACAAAATACCTCGGCAGAGTTTGTGTTTCCTATGCACATGTGGCAGGACTACAGCGGTATTACTGAATACAAAAAGAGGCTGAGCAATAAGGAAATGGCTGACAGGGTGATTGAGATTGAACGTGAAAATCAGACGTTCGCTTTTGGAGAGAACTATTGAATTATTTCACAAATTCATTTATAATAAATTAGTTCAATAAATTTAGGAGGGTAATTATGGGGGACTTTTTCATGTGCGTAGCACAATATGTTATTATTATGATTGTTTTGGCGGCCATAGGCTTTTGCGGGGCGCTGATTGGGGTAAAGCTTCGTAAAATGAAGGACGCAAAGACAAAAGAATAGGAGATTCAAGTAATGAAGAAGAGTTATGGCGTTAACGAATTACGTCGTATGTACCTTGAGTTCTTTGAGAGCAAGGGACATCTCGCAATGAAGAGTTTTTCACTGGTGCCTCACAATGACAACAGTCTGCTTCTTATTAATGCAGGTATGGCACCGCTTAAACCATATTTTACAGGACAGGAGGTTCCGCCAAGACGTCGTGTGACTACATGTCAGAAGTGCGTCAGAACAGGTGATATCGAGAATGTAGGTAAGACAGCTCGTCATCTTACATTTTTTGAGATGCTCGGAAACTTCTCGTTTGGTGATTATTTCAAGCATGAAGCAATCGCATGGTCATGGGAGTTTTTGACAGAGGTGCTCGGTCTTGAGAAGGACAGGCTTTATCCTTCCATCTACGGTGAGGATGATGAGGCATTTGATATCTGGACTAAGGAAGTAGGAGTGCCGGGAGATCGTATTACACGTTTCTACAGAGATCCAAAGACCGGTGAGTGTGACAACTTCTGGGAGCATGGCGCAGGTCCTTGCGGTCCTTGCTCTGAGATTTACTACGACCGCGGTGAGAAGTACGGCTGTGGCAAGCCTGATTGTAAGGTAGGCTGTGACTGTGACCGTTTCATGGAGGTGTGGAACAATGTATTCACACAGTTTAACGGTGACGGACACGGTGGATACACTGAGCTTGAGCACAAGAACATTGATACAGGTATGGGACTTGAGCGTCTTGCTGTTGTAATGCAGGATGTTGATTCGGTATTCGATATTGATACAATGAAGGCTATCCGTGACAAGGTCTGCGAGCTTTCAGGCAAGAAATATCATGTCGATGAGATGGACGATGTTTCTATCCGTCTTATCACAGACCATATCCGTTCGTCTACATTCCTAATTTCTGACGGAGTTATGCCATCTAACGAGGGCAGGGGCTATGTGCTTCGCCGTATCATCAGACGTGCCGCTATGCATGGACGTACACTTGGCATACAGGGAGCATTCCTTGGTAAAATCGCGCAGGTTGTCATTGATGAGAGTAAGGATGGCTATCCGGAGCTTGAGGAGAGAAAGGATTTCATTCTTAAGGTGCTCACTCAGGAAGAGGAGAAGTTTGCGAAGACTATCGACCAGGGACTTGGTATCCTCGCAGATATGGAAGAGCATATGAAGGCTGACGGAGTCAAGGTGCTTTCAGGAGAGGATGCATTCAAGCTTTACGATACATACGGCTTCCCTGTAGACCTCACTGCAGAGATTCTCGAGGAGAAAGGCTTCACATATGATGAGGCTGGCTTTGAGAGTTGTATGGAGGCTCAGAGACAGAAGGCAAGAGGAGCCCGCAAGGAAACAAACTATATGGGTGCTGATGCCAATGTTTACAATGATATAGATTCTGAAATTACTACAGAGTTCACAGGCTATGACAAGCTTACTGACACAGCTGAGATTGCTTTCCTTACCACATCTGATGATGTAGTCGAGGCTCTTTCAGATGGTGATAAGGGCTCTGTAATCGTGCCGAACACACCTTTCTATGCCACAATGGGTGGTCAGCAGGGTGACAAGGGTATCATAAAGACTGAGAGCGGTACATTTGTTGTCGAGGATACAGTAAAGGTAGTCGGCAACAGATATGCACATGTAGGTTATGTGTCAGAAGGTATGATCCGCACAGGCGAGAAGGCTACACTTTCTGTTGATACAAAAACAAGAACAAACACATGCAGAAATCACTCTGCCACTCATCTGCTTCAGAAGGCACTGCGTGAGGTACTCGGCACACATGTAGAGCAGGCAGGTTCTTACCAGGATGCTGAGAGAACACGTTTTGATTTCTCTCATTTTTCTGCTATGACTGCTGAGGAACTTAAAAGGGTTGAGGATATCGTAAACGAGAAAATCAACGAAGCTATTGAAGTTCGCACAGATATCATGACTGTCGATGAGGCTAAAAAGACAGGTGCCATGGCTCTCTTCGGCGAGAAATACGGTGAAAAGGTACGTGTCGTATCAATGGGCGATTTTTCTAAGGAATTCTGCGGTGGTACACATGTAAAGAATACATCTGATATCAAGGTATTCAAGATCCTTTCAGAGAGCGGTGTAGCTGCTGGCGTAAGACGTATCGAGGCTATCACAGGCGACAATGTATTCGCTTACTACAGCAATATGGAGAAAGAGCTTGAGGAGCTGCTAAAGTTGTTAAATCAACTCCTGCCAACCTCAAAGATAGACTTGAGCACCTGATGGCTGAGATGAAGGCACTTCAGAGTGAGAATGAGTCTCTTAAGAGCAAGGCAGCAAAGGATGCACTCGGCGATGTTATGGATCAGGTAGTTGATGTAAACGGCATCAAGCTTCTTGCAACAAGTGTTGACGGCGTTGATATGAACGGACTGCGTGATCTTGGCGATTCCCTCAAGGAAAAGCTTGGCGAGGGAGTTATCGTGCTTGCTTCTTCAAATGAAGGCAAGGTAAATCTTGTTGCATGGCAACAGATGCTGCCATAAAGAGCGGTGCACATGCAGGAAACTTAATCAAGGCAATCGCCTCAAAGGTAGGCGGTGGCGGCGGTGGACGCCCTAACATGGCTCAGGCCGGTGGAAAGAACCCGGCAGGTATTCCTGATGCTATTGCTTCAGTAAGGACGCACTTTCAGGTATGATTAAGTAACAAAAATGCATATATAGTGCTTTAACAAGCTTGATTAGAGTCATTTTGGAGTGATGTTTTACCTGATATAATTAAAATAATAATTTCTTTAAAAAATATCCGGATTTATCTTGACAAATCCGGATATTTTGATAAAATACATGTTAGTGCAATTAAGTATAGATACCTAACAGTTGATGCACAATACACAACTGGAGGGAGGTTAGGTTTTAGGTTATGTCTAGTGTAATAGTTAAAGAAAACGAGACTTTAGATAGCGCATTACGCAGATTCAAGAGAAACTGTGCAAAAGCAGGCATCCAGCAGGAGATCCGTAAGCGCGAGCATTACGAGAAACCAAGCGTAAAGCGTAAGAAGAAATCTGAAGCAGCTAGAAAAAGAAAATACAATTAATGTATTAGAGAGGACTACCGCGTGCGGTAGTTCTTTTGTTATGTGTCAACATAATTTAATAATAAAAATTTAATTTGCATATTTGTATTATTGCTAGTAAAATAGGACTTAGTGAAAAGAAAAGGAGTGAATTACAATGACAAAAATTGACATTATTTCAGGTTTCCTTGGAGCTGGAAAGACTACATTTATCAAGAAAATGATAGATGAGGCTTTTAAGGGTGAGCAGATAGTTCTCATAGAGAATGAGTTCGGTGAGGTTGGTATAGACGGTGGCTTTTTAAAGGATGCCGGCATTCAGATTACTGAGATGAACTCAGGCTGTATCTGCTGTTCACTGGTTGGTGATTTTGGTAAGAACTTAAATGAGGTTATTACTAAGTATCATCCGGACCGTATCTTAATCGAGCCTTCCGGCGTAGGCAAATTATCAGATGTCATGAAATCAGTTATAGATATCGAAAAAGAGCAGCCGGTCAAGCTCAATGCACTTGTTACAGTGGTAAATGCGCTTAAGGCAAGCAAGCAGATGAAGGCCTTTGGTGAGTTCTTCAACAATCAGATAGAGTATGCCACAACAGTTATCTTAAGCCGCAGCCAGAATGCTACACCTGAGCAGCTTGAGTTTTGCGTAAAGCAGATTCAGGCTTTAAATCCAAAGGCTTCAGTTATCACTACTGATTGGGATGCTATTAAAGGAGAGCAGATTCTTAAGACTATGGAAGGTCAGGACAATCTCGAGATGAAGGTGCTTGCTGAGGCACGTCATGCACAGGATGAGGCAGAGCATCATCATCACCATGACCATGACGAGCACGAGCATCATCATGACCATGATGAGCATGAACATCACCATGACCACGACGAACATGAACATCACCACGACCATGATGAACATGAGCACCATCACGAGCATGGCGAGGGCTGCACCTGTGGCTGTCATGACCATGATCATGAGCACGGACATCATCATGCTGATGATGTATTTACAAGCTGGGGCAAGGAGACACCTCACAAGTTTGAGCGCGCTAAGCTCGAAGAAATCCTTAAGCAGTTTGTGGAAGATGACAAGATTCTCCGTTCAAAGGGCATGGTAGAGGGCACAGACGGCAAGTGGATTTACTTTGATATGGTTCCGGGCGAGTACGAGATTCGTGATGGCGAGCCTGACTATACAGGACGTATCGTTGTTATCGGAACAGATATCCACGAGCATGAGCTTGAAGAGCTCTTCGGACTTGCTTAAATGTATTTAATATAGTTACACAATAATCAGAAAGGAACTAACAAAATGGCTGAAGAGATTCCAGTATATTTATTTACCGGATTCATGGACAGTGGCAAGACTTCACTGATTAAGGATACCATTTTCGAGAATGATTTCGCTAATGGCTCAAAGGGGCTTATCATTATGTGCGAGGATGGTGATGTGGAGTATGATAAGGATAAGCTAAAGGCTGCCAATATCCAGGTTGCAGAGATCGACTCGGAGGATGAGTTCACAGCTGCAAAGCTGAATGAGCTCAACATGCAGTATTTGCCTGAACAGGTGTTTATCGAGTACAACGGCACATGGGGCATTGATAAAATAATAGAGGCCGAGCTGCCAAAGGGCTGGGTTATCGTGCAGTCGCTCGCCACAGTTGATTCCACTACATTTGACCTTTATATGAACAATATGCGTGCGATGATGCAGGAGCAGGTATTTGCGAGTGATGTTGTCATATTTAACAGGACGGACGATGATACAGACAGAGGACACCTAAGGCGTACCATAAAGAATATCAACCGCAAAGCTCAGATAGTCTACGAGCGCAAGGACGGTACTATTGATGAGCGTCCGGAGGAACTGCCGTTTGATATAAATCAGGATGTGATTGAGCTTTCGGATGCAGATTATGCCATCTGGTATATGGATGCCATGGAGAATTACAAGAAGTACGACGGCAAGATTGTCAAATTTCTTGCCCTTGTATACAATCCTGATAAGCTTAGAAAGGGTGTTATGGTACCGGGCAGGTTTGCGATGACCTGCTGTATAGAGGACGTGACCTTTATAGGCTTTAAGTGCAAGTATGAGGATGAGAGCAGTATTCCTCACAAATCGTGGATTACCATCACCGCAAGGTGCATGTGGAGTTTGCAAGAGAGTATAAGGGAAAGGGACCGGTGCTTTATCCGGTTTCCATCGAGCCTGCCGAGAAACCGCAGGATGAGCTTGTATACTTCTCATAAAAGCTGATAAATACAGGAACCGGTTCATTTTTTGCATGAATTGGTTCCTGTTTTATTATTATTCACAAGTAACTATTCAAAACCACTGAGAGCTATCTTGATTACATATTACATAATATGATTTTATAAAGTACCGGACGGATATCAAAAGATAACACAATTTCATAAGCATATAACATATTTTTATGGAATATCTAAAGAAATATATTGAAAAATTATATCATTTCATTTAAAATTAAAAAAGTATGAAATAATTGAGTATCAGATTACATATGTAATGGGATAAGATTTAACTAGGAGGAAGACTATGTATCCAATAGTTCGAAAAGAAAAATTGGCTGACAATATTATCCTTATGGATATAAAGGCACCACGAGTTGCAAAAGAGTGTCTGCCTGGTCAGTTTATCATCGCAAAGACAGATGAGGTAGGAGAGAGAATCCCACTTACCATCTGTGATTATGACAGGGAAAAAGAGACTGTTACTATTGTAGTGCAGACTATCGGTGCAGGAACAGAGAGAATGATGGCTCTTAATGAGGGAGATTCATTAGAGGATTTCGTCGGACCACTCGGCTGTCCATCAGAGCTTTGTCAGGAGGATAACCTCGAGGAGACAAAGAAAAAGCACATCGTATTTATCGCAGGAGGTCTTGGTACAGCCCCTGTATATCCACAGGTTAAGTGGCTTAAAGAGCATGGTGTGGATGCTGATGTCATCATGGGCTTTAGAAATAAGGATATCCTTTTCTTTGAGGATGAGATGAAAGCTGTTGCAAAGAATCTCTATGTTTGTACAGATGATGGCTCATACGGCTTCCACGGCAACGGCAGCCAGCAGCTTCAGGCACTTGTTGATGCCGGCAATACATATGACTGTTGTGTAGCTATCGGACCTATGATTATGATGAAATTCACATGTCTGCTCACAAAGAAGCTTGAAATTCCTACAATTGTTTCAATGAACCCAATCATGGTTGACGGAACAGGTATGTGTGGTGCATGCCGGCTGATCGTGGACGGAAAGGTTAAGTTCGCATGTGTTGACGGACCTGAGTTCGACGGACATCTTGTTGATTTCGATCAGGCTATGAAGAGACAGCAGCAATATAAGACAGAGGAAGGCAGAGCTAAGCTTGCCTATGAAGAGGGCGCAACACATCACGGTGGCTGCGGAAACTGCGGAGGTGACAAATAATGGAAGTCGATGTATTAAAGAGAGTACCTGTCAGAGAGCAGGATCCAAAGGTTCGTGCCACAAACTTCGAAGAGGTTTGCTACGGCTACAATAAAGAAGAGGCAATGGCAGAGGCAAGCAGATGCTTAAACTGTAAAAATGCACAGTGTATGAAGGGCTGCCCTGTTTCTATCAATATTCCTGCATTTGTTGAGCAGGTTAAAAATGGTGATTTCACAAAGGCTTATGAGATTATTTCAGAGTCATCAGCACTTCCTGCTGTATGTGGACGTGTATGCCCGCAGGAGAGCCAGTGTGAGGGTAAGTGTATCAGAGGCTTCAAGGGCGATCCTGTCTCAATCGGAAAGCTCGAGAGATTTGTTGCTGACACAGCCAGAGAGAATGGCATCAAGCCAAAGACAGCCGCAGAGAAAAACGGCAAAAAGGTTGCTGTTATCGGCTCAGGCCCTGCAGGACTTACATGTGCCGGAGACCTTGCAAAGCTTGGCTATGATGTAACTATTTTTGAGGCACTTCACGCTGCCGGCGGAGTATTAAGCTACGGAATACCGGAGTTTCGTCTTCCAAAGGACAAGGTTGTTGCGGCAGAGGTAGAGAATGTCAAGGCACTTGGTGTTAAAATCGAGACAAATGTAGTTATCGGAAAGTCGGTTAAGATTGACGAACTTATGGAGGAAGAAGGCTTTGAGGCTGTATTTATCGGTTCGGGAGCAGGACTTCCAAGATTTATGGGAATCCCTGGAGAGCAGGCCAACGGTGTATTTTCTGCTAATGAGTTCCTTACAAGAAATAACCTCATGAAAGCTTTTAAAGAGGGTTATGAGACTCCTATCTCAAAAGGTAAAAAGGTTGTAGTTGTCGGTGGTGGAAACGTAGCCATGGACGCAGCCAGAACAGCTCTTCGTCTCGGTGCTGAGACACACATTGTATACAGACGTAGTGAGGCAGAGCTTCCTGCACGTAAAGAGGAAGTACATCATGCTAAGGAAGAGGGAGTTATCTTTGACCTCCTTGAGAACCCGACAGAGATTCTTGTAGATGAGAATGGCTGGGTTAAGGGTGTTAAGCTTATAAAGATGGAGCTTGGAGAGCCTGATGCATCAGGACGTAGAAGCCTATTGAGATTGCCGGCTCTGAGTATGAGATGGAATGCGATACAGTGATCATGTCACTTGGTACATCGCCAAATCCACTTATTTCCTCTACAACAATAGGTCTCGATACAAATAAGAGAAAGTGTATTGTAGCTACTGAGGATACAGGTGCAACCTCAAAAGAGGGTGTATTTGCAGGTGGAGATGCCGTAACAGGTGCTGCAACGGTTATTCTTGCCATGGGTGCAGGAAAAGCTGCAGCAAAGGGTATTGACGAGTTCTTATCTGCAAAATAATATAGAGCTTAAAGCATTATTTATGATGCTTCATACCAAAAAGCTTCCGGAAGGATTTAATTCTTTCCTGAAGCTTTTTGGTTATATGTTATGTTTATATAAAGGCATTTAGCATCATTGTGTAAGGCAATTAATAAGCCTTGTGTTGTCCTCTGGCTTCATTATACAAAATCGTATGAACGTTCCTCAAGCCCGGGAAAGGTAGAGCAGTCCCTTATCATCATGCCCTGCCTTATGGCGCGCTCAAAGAGCATATGTGCATCCACGCCTTCATCAAGTATCTTAAGCAGATAGAAGTTGCTGTAGGATGGATAAAGCTTGAATTTGTGTGATTCTTCAATCAATTGCCTGCATCTGGTTTTCTCCGCAAGTATCAAGCTTCTTGTTTTATCTATATATTCTTCATCCAAAAACATGGTTTCGCCTGCAACAACGGCGAGAGAGTTAATCATCCACGGATTTTTGTTTGTGTTTATGTCTGTAAGGATTTGTGAATTTGATGTTATGGCATAGCCCAGACGAAGTCCCGGGGTGGCAAAAAACTTGGATGTGCCGCGTAATATAATCACATTGTCAAACAATTCAGTCAGAGGTATTGCTGAAAGCTCATCAACATCTGGCACAAACTCTATATATGTCTCGTCTATCATCACATAAGTATTTGTATCTTTACAGTGGGTTAAAATTGTTTTGAGCTTATCCGGTGTGATAAGACTGCCTGTCGGATTGTTGGGATTACAGATGATGACAAGGTCGGTATCAGCTGTGATTGCAGAGATAAATTCATCCGAATTAAACTTAAAATCATCCTTTTCCTTAAGAAAATAGTAGGAGATATCACTGCCGTTTATCCTTAGGTCGCGCTCGTACTCAGAGTAAGTCGGGCCTAACAGAATTGTCTTTTTGGGAGCTGTAATCTGAATGAAAAGTGAGATGAGCTCCGTGCATCCGTTCCCGACTGTTATGTGATTGTAATCGCACTTGCAGTAGCTGCCGATAGCCTTTCTGAGAGAAGTATACTCCCTGTCAGGGTATTTTGTGATTGCATCAATGCGCTCAGACAGCGCTGTCTTTAGTTTACCGGATTCACCGAGTGGGTTGACATTTGCTGCAAAGCTCACAATATTTTCTTTCTTTATACTGTATATTTTTTCTATTTTTTCAAGGTCACTGCCATGAAAATGCTCCTTTTGTTCTATCATTAGCTGTAATTTCCTTTCTATTTGCATTGCAACAGCATTGCAAATCGTATATAATTTACATTATATAATAAGTGTATAAAAAATCAACATTTAACGTAAACGGGGTAACAATTGTGCGAGCACGTATAGGGCAGATAGCTGCCGGCAGATTTAATGGCACGAAACCGATTTTGGCGTTTTCAGAGGAGACAATAGACCTTTCGGTCATTGAGGGAAGAAGCGAAGCGGGAAGCTTTGTAATAGAAAGTACGAATCAGATAAAAATCTGTGGCATAGTTTATTCGACTAATCCAAGGATGGAGTGTCTGAATCCGCACTTCGAGGGCGAGAAAGTCAGGATTCGTTATCAATTTAACAGTAAGGGTCTCACGGAGGGCGATGCCTGCGAGGGCAAATTTGTGATTGTATGCAATCAGATAGAGTACAGTCTTTCTTTTTGTGCAAGAATCACAAGGCTCTATGCGGAAGCATCCACCGGAGCGGTAAAGAGCCTTGATGATTTTACAAGGCTTGCGGCATCTAATTGGGATGAGGCTTATCATCTGTTTTATAATCGCAATTTCTTAAACACAATTCCTTATGACAATGTATATGAGAGGCTGACCTATGAGGGCTTTGCCTGCGCCAGACCATCCGGTCAGAATATGGAGGAGTTTCTGATTGGCGTAAACAAAAAAAAGCCTGTTTCCATTAGTGTAGACAAGTCAGAGGAGATTTTTATGGCTTCTAAAGAGCCACAGAGTGGATGCTTTACCATAACAAAGGATAACTGGGGCTATACCGAGATACGCCTGCGCACGGATTGTGAATTCATAAAGCTGTCTAAGCCTGTTTTAACGCATGATGATTTTATAGGTAAAACTTATCTGTATGAGTATATCATCGATGCATCTGCAATGCATGCCGGACGTAATTTTGGCCGTATATATATTGATGGTGTATATCAAAGCTTTACAATAGATATCACGGCCGGTGTAAGAGATGATGATGGCAGCATAAGTGGTATAGCTGTGACAAAGGACATAAAGGAATGCATGGTCGGAATCATGGAGCTTTATACCGGCTTCAGGCTGAAGCGGATAGTGACCGGGGTATGGGCAAACGAGACTATAAGCATATTAAACCACCTGCATGCACTCGTGCCGGATGAGCATATGTATGAGCTGATGAAGGCTCAGGCATTTATTATCAACAGGCAAAGGCAGGAAGCTAAGTGGATTCTTGATGATTTCAAGCACAGTAATCCTGATAAGAAAGCTCCAATCTGGGGCTATTATCTGTATCTGATGACGCTGTTAGAGAGAGAGCCCTCATACATTGACAATATGACACACGAAGTGGAGCTGATTTTTTATGAAAATCCTGACTCTGTGCTTTTGTTCTGGGTACTTTTATTTTTGAGGAATCAGTATTTTGATGACAATGCCGGTAAGCTTAAAGATATAAAATACTGGGTACTGCGAGGCTGTTCGTCTCCGTATTTGTATATTGAAGCTTATTATCTCATATCACAGGATCCTTATCTAATAAAGGAGCTGTCGGTATTTGAGCTTCGCATACTAAGCTGGGCCGTAAAGAAAAAGGCTCTGACAAAGGAGCTTGCCGGAGCAATTTTTGAGGCGGTTGATCTGGCAGGCGGGTTCGATAACAGGGTATATGAGCTTCTTACAGCAGCCTATGAGATATGTCCGGAGGCAGAGTATGTCAGCATCATATGCAGCTACCTGATTAAGGGACACAAAAATGATACCTGTTTTCATAAATGGTTTGAGCTGGGTATCGAGAATAAGCTGCGTCTGACAGGCTTGTATGAGTCGTATCTCATTACGATGGATGACAGGCAGATTTCCCCTGTGCCAAAGATTATCCAGATGTATTTCAGCTATGATAATAAGCTGCCATACCGAAAGCTTGCAGTGCTTTACAATAATATAATTGCTGCCAAGGAAACAGAGCCTGAGGTCTACCACAAGTACAGGAAAGCTATGGGCAGGTTTGCTATGGACCAGGCACAGCTTAGGCATATTGATGACAATCTGGCTGTTTTATACGAGGATATGCTTGAGTTGGGATTCATCAATGAAGATCTTTCGGCAGCTTTTTCAGATATTATATATACCCACAAGCTTATTGTATTTGATAAACGCATAGTGAGAGCCATCATATATCAGAATGAAATGAAGGAGCCTCAGATAGTTCCGGTTACAGACCAGTGTGCTTATTTTGAACTGTTTTCAAACGACTATGTTATACTTTTTGAGGACTCAAGGGGCTATAGATATGTTAAAAGCATCTCTTACAGACTGCAGAGGCTGATGGATGCGAGAAATACCTTGACAGGTGTATAAGCCTCTCGCCAGACAGACCACAGTATATAGTGTCACATTTTAAGAATGTAAGGGATTATTCTGATTTTACAAAGGGTGATTTGAAGCTGTTTAAACCTGTATTTTATAGTGAATCTTTTTCTGATTCCTACAAAGCTGTTATGGGATACAGAATTTTAAAATATTGTCAGCTTCACGATTATGAGGATTACGTCAGGCCATTTCTGCAAAGCATTGATTTTGATACCCTGCAAAAGGATGCAAGAAAATATCTTATTGACATGCTTGTATCAAGCCGCCTCTATGAAAAGGCATATGATATGGCCATGGAGTATGGAATAGACATGCTTGCTGCCGCATCGCAGGTGGTTTTGTGTGAGAATGCACTTAAGGTGCAGCATGTAGATGATGATTTTATGGTGCAGCTTGCCATATCTGCCTTTAAAACAGGCAAATACAGTGACCTGGTGCTTAAATACCTGTGTGAAAACTATACCGGGCCTACAGACGAACTGATTAATCTGTGGCATGCTGCTGATAAGTTTTCAATATCTTCCATGAAGCTTGATGAGCGTATTCTCGAACAGGGTATTTATACGCAGATTGAGCCTGAAAAGATATCGGATATCTTTCTGGAATACTATAAAAGAGCCGGAAATGATAAGCTGATTTTAGCTTATATATCTCTTGTGGCACATGGATATCTGCATAGTGGCATGTGCAAGGCCGATTTTATTTTTGATATTATCGAAAAGCGATTTATTGGAAACAGAACATTAAATGATGCCTGCCAGTTAGCCCTATTGAAGCATTTTGCTGAAATAACGGATATCACTCAGGCTGAGCTTGAGATTGAAGATACATTGCTTAAATATTATATATATAACAATATGTATTTTGATTTTTTGCGAAGCTTGATTACAGACTGCTGAAGAAGTATTTCATCTATGACAAGGCATTTTACAGTATGAAAGTACTCCGGGGGCTCATGTTGTGCTGCATTACAGCCGAGACGAGGATGGTGAAGAGTTTAATACAGAGGATATGGTTGAGATGTACGACGGCATATACGTAAAGACCTTCGTCATATTTTTCGGTGAGCTGATCAGGTATTATATTACTGAGGAGCATGACAACAGCATAGAGGTGAAGGAGAGCAATCGACTTACATGCAACAATATACCGGGTGACAATGATCACAGCCGCTATGATCTGATTAATGAGATGATAATATCAGATACACTGTCTGATGAGACAACCTTAAAGAGCAATATAGACGAATATAAAAGGCTGGATGCTGCGACTAAGCAGCTTTTTAAGCTGATTTAAGAGGATTTATAATGGGACATAATGGCAATTCATACTATATAGGCATAGACTTAAATGACAGCTATGCTATGGTTAGTTATTTTCAACAGAATATGAAAGAGCCGGAGACTGTCAGCACTGTTGCGGGCAGTGAGGAGTTTCAGATTCCTCTTGTACTTGCACGCCGTAAGAGCATTGGCAAATGGTATTATGGAGATGAGGCAAGAAGACTCTCTAAAAGCGGTGAGATGGTGTGTATTGACCAGCTGCTTAAGAGAGCACTGAATAGTGAAAAAATAGTCATTGATGATGATTCATTTATGGCAGAGGAGCTTTTGGCCTTGTTTCTTAAAAAGGTTATGGAACTGCCATCCAAGCTTGGTAACCATTCATCTTTGACAGGCTTGTTATATGTGTTGACAGGCTGACAAAGGAGAACGTGAGCATGTTTTATGGCATGGCGGTCAGGCTTGGCATAAATTCCAGACAGCTTACGGTCATAGACCGAAAGGAGAGCTTTTATTATTTTGCACTGAACCAGGACAAGTCACTCTGGCTTCATGATGTGGTGATGTTTATGCAGGAAAAGGAGAGTATATTTTTTTATTCCCTAAAGAGGGATCTTCGCACAACGCCACAGGTAGTATCTATAGATGAAAGCATAAGCTACACTCTGGATAAAAATGATAAGGACAAAAGCTTTTTGGATATAATAAATGAGAGCTTTAAGAATCAGATTATCTCAACGGTCTTTCTCGTGGGAGATACGTTTGCTGAGGGCTGGATGAAGCAGTCTGTTGCACTTTTGTGCAAGGGCAGACGAGTGTTCATGGGCAATAACCTCTTTACTAAGGGAGCATGCTATGCGGCAGCCACGAGGGATAAGGAAGCAGAATGGCCTTTTGTATATATGGGCGAGAATGAGATGAAGTTCAATCTGAGCCTTAAGGTACATGATAAGGGAGAACTGTCGTTTTATAATCTTATCAGTGCCGGAAGCAACTGGTTTGAATCCAAGGGGCAGTGTGAGGTTATAATTTCAGGCTCTTATGAGGTGGATTTCTGGAAGCAGCTTCCTAAAAGCAGGGAGGCAAAGATTGAGACACTAAGACTTACGGATATGCCGCCCAGGCGGATAGAGCTACACGCATCAGAATCACGGCGACACCTGTATCTGATGACAGGATAGATATAGAGATTAAGGATTTAGGCTTTGGCGAAATATTTATGAGCTCGGGCAAAGTCTGGCACTATGAGATGACTATGTAGGAGGCATATGGGAGAATTATTACTGTGTAATGAAGCTATAGCGGCCATGCCCTATTACATAGAGGGTATGTCTATAAATGTTTACTCGATAGAGGAGCTTAATTATTATATAATCAACAATACATATCTTTTGGATGATGACTTCATGAGTCTTGAGCTGTGCACCTGGATTGAAAACCATGCACATCTGCCAAAGCTTGCCATGCATCTTAGAACCATTATATCCACAAACGGCAGACTGTCTGCTTTTGTGACTGAGCTGCTTGAGTACAGCGGCTACTGCACTAAGGAGGAGCTTAAGAACACACATGATGCACTTAAGGAGCTCGAGGAAAAGAGCGAGTTTGAGTGCTTGAAAATCAGGGCAGACAGACTGATGGAGAAGAAAAAGTACACTGTAGCAATTTTTGAATACAAAAAGCTGCTGTCATGTGAGGATGCAAAGCATACTGAGCGTGTATTGTACGGAAACATATATCACAATCTGGCTACAGCCTATGTGCAGCTGTTTTTATTTGATATAGCAGCGGATTTATATCTTGAAGCTTTCAGGCAAAATGGGGACAGAAAATCACTGTGGTCTTGTCTATATGCCTATAAGCTTGATAATAACGACATAGGATATGCCGGATTGTCAGGGAATATAGTGTTACGGAGCAGGAAATAAATAATCTGGACAGCGTATTAAAGGGCGTATGTGCAGAAGCTTCAGATGGTTGTGATAAGGGCAGACAAAAAGAAACAATTTTGAAATACAAAGAGGATTACAGGGCGCATGTTATTTAACCGCATATCAAAGCTATTCATATGAGGTAATAAAATCGCAGAGCTTGATATGGAAGTTCAATCTGAGGATTGATAAAATTTCCATATTGTTATATAATTTCAAATTGAAAAATGACTAAAAAATATTAATATAGAGGAGCACATTTTAAAATGAGTAAGATTAGAACAAGATTTGCACCAAGCCCGACAGGAAGAATGCATGTAGGAAATTTAAGAACAGCACTGTATGCTTACCTGATTGCAAAGCATGAGGGCGGTGATTTCATTCTCCGTATAGAGGATACAGATCAGGTACGCCAGGTGGAGGGTGCTGTTGATATTATAAACAGGACACTCGAAGAGACTGGACTTTTCCATGATGAGGGACCTGACAAGGATGGCGGATGCGGTCCATATGTGCAGAGTGAGCGTGTGGCACAGGGTATCTACATGAAGTACGCCAAGGAACTTATTGACAAGGGAGAGGCATATTACTGCTTCTGTGACAAGGAGCGTCTTGACAGTCTTAAAACAACTGTTGCTGGAAAGGAAATCTCTATATATGACAAGCACTGCTTACACCTGTCAAAGGAGGAGATTGAGGCAAATCTCGCGGCCGGCAAGCCATATGTCATCAGACAGAACAACCCTACAGAGGGCACAACCACATTTGAGGATGAGATTTACGGAGATATCACAGTAGATAATGCAGAGCTTGATGATATGATTCTTATCAAATCTGACGGATATCCTACATACAATTTCGCAAACGTAGTAGATGATCACCTGATGGGCATCACACATGTAGTCAGAGGAAACGAGTATCTTTCATCATCCCCTAAGTATAACAGACTTTATGAGGCATTTGGATGGGATGTGCCTGTATATGTGCACTGTCCGCTTATCACAGATGAGGAGCATCATAAGCTTTCAAAGAGATGTGGTCACTCATCCTTTGAAGATTTACTGGATCAGGGATTCCTTACAGAGGCTATTGTAAACTTTGTAGCGCTTCTTGGCTGGAGTCCTTCAGACAATCAGGAGATTATGTCACTTCCTGAGCTTGTTGAGAAGTTTGATTATCATCATATGAGCAAATCACCTGCTGTATTTGACTTCACAAAGCTTAAATGGATGAACGGAGAATATATAAAGAAGCTTGATTTTGACAAATTCTATGAGATGCACTGCCATACATTAAGGAGGTTGTCACAAAGGATTATGACCTTAAGAAGATAGCAAGAATGGTTCAGACACGTATTGAGATATTCCCTGATATCAAGGAACATATTGATTTCTTTGAAGAGCTTCCGGATTATGATATTGCAATGTATACTCACAAGAAGATGAAGACAAACCCAGAGACATCACTTGAGGTATTAAACGATGTGGTTCCTATTCTTGAAAGCTGTGATGATTTCTCAAATGATGCACTTTTTGAGACTCTTAAGGCATATGCTACAGAAAAGGGCTATAAGATAGGCTATGTTATGTGGCCGATCCGTACCGCTGTTTCAGGCAAGCAGATGACACCGGGCGGAGCTACAGAGCTTATGGAGGTGTTTGGCAAAGAGGAGTCTATAGCCAGAATTAAGAAAGGCATAGAAAAGCTTTCTAATAACTAATCTATTAACAAAGGGTATTTTATGAATTTTAACAAAGCCCAGCTTGGCGCCATCGAACACAAGGATGGCGCTATGCTTGTTTTAGCAGGACCGGGTTCCGGTAAGACCGCAGTTATCACACACAGGACTAAAAACTTAATAACAAAGCATCATGTGAAGCCTTCTGAAATTTTAGTTATCACCTTTACCAAGGCTGCTGCAAATGAGATGAAGGAGCGTTTTAATTCACTGATGAAAGACGAGAGGGTGAACGTATCTTTTGGTACTTTTCATGCTGTCTTTTTTACGATACTCAAATATGCATATCGCTTTACAAGTGCCAATATTGCTGATGAGTCTGTGAGATACGGCTTTATCAGGGAAATTTTATCCTACTACCGCCTTGAATACAAGGATGAGAATGAGTTTATAGGCAATTTACTTGCTGAAATCAGTCTGATTAAAAACAGCCGCATTGATATAGAAAATTTCTACTCGGGAGTGTGTGGTGAGGAAATATTCAGGGATATATATAAAAAATATGAGACAAGGCTTAAGGAAAACAGGCTTATTGATTTTGATGATATGCTCTCGTATACTTATGAGCTGTTTAAGGAAAGACCTGATATACTGGCATTGTGGCAGAACAAGTATAAATACATACTGATTGATGAGTTTCAGGATATTAACCGTCTGCAGTATGAGATTATAAAAATGCTTGCCGCTCCACAGAATAATCTGTTTATTGTAGGAGATGATGACCAGTCAATATACCGCTTCAGAGGGTCAAAGCCTGAGATAATGCTTGGGTTTGAGAAGGACTATCCGGATGCAAAAAGAATCCTTTTAGATACTAATTACAGATGTGGCAGATATATAGTGGAGGCCTCGTTGAATCTCATCTCGCACAACAGGGAGAGATTGATAAGAAAATCATTGCGGCAAGCAAGTCAAAGGCGCCTGTTACGTTTGCTGATTTTGAAAACAGAAGAGACGAAAATATCTTTCTCATACGCGATATAGATAAAAAGATAAAGGCAGGAGCTGTATTCAGCGACTTTGCGGTGCTTTTCAGGACAAATACCCAGCCAAGACAGCTTATAGAGCAGCTTATGAGCTATAATATCCCATTCAAAACAAAGGATAATATACCTAATATATATGAGCACTGGATTGCCAGAGACTTGTTTACATACCAAAGAATTGCAGGAGGCAGCAGAGACAGAGCTGATTTTTGCAGATTATGAACAGACCAAAGCGGTATCTGTCAAGAGACAGTCTGTGTGATGCAACTGTGGCATTTGATGAGTGGATTAAGCTGTTTGATGAGAAGCCGTGGATAGCTGAGCGGATAGAAAAGCTCGAGTATGACATGAAGCTTATAAGCCGGATGAATCCATATGCCAGCATAAACTATATCAGAAGAGGGATTGGTTATGACGACTTTTTAGCTGAATATGCCGAGTATAGGAATATAAATAAAGAGGATTTGTTTGATATACTGGATGAAATCCAGTCAGGTGCCAAGGGTTTTGCTACCTATGAAGAGTGGTATGAGCATATAAGGGAATATACAAAGCAGATGAAGCTTATGGCTTTATCGAAAGAAAGTGACCCTAATGCCGTGACACTTGCAACCCTTCACAGCTCAAAGGGGCTTGAATTTGAAAACGTGTATATAATTGATGCAAATGAAGGGATAATGCCGTATAAAAAGGCTGTGCTTGAAAAGGACATAGAGGAGGAGCGAAGGCTGTTTTATGTCGGCATGACCCGTGCAAAGACAAGCTTGTCTGTTTACTCGGTCAAGTCGGTAAACGATAAATCAGCCCAAGCCTCCAGGTTTGTCCGTGAAAGTAAAGAGCCTAGACAAAATAATAGTAGAGATGATTAAATATCATCAAACATTTCGTCATCCAAAAGCTCATCGAATCTGTCGGCAGCAGCCTCGTACTCGTCGTCGGATTCGATATTTTCTATTCTCGGAAGACCTTCCTCGTCCTCGAAATAGCGATACAGATACACTTCGCCACTCTCATTCTCGTTGCCATTTTTGTCTAACGGTAGAAGAGCTATGTAATCCTTGTGATCTGCATCAAAAATGGTGATAATCTTGCATTCGACACTTCCGTTGTCCAGATCGAGTGTTACGCGGATATCGTCTGCCTCATCAGGTGTAACAGGTGTTGCTTTTTCTGCCATATTGTACCTCTTTCTTTATAGTAATCTAAAGTAACTATTATATTATATCAAATTATTCTATACAAAAAAAAAGTCAAAACTAGTATAATAAATAAATACTAGAATTATTGATTGGATGGTGTTGCATGAATTTTCGATTAACAAAGGGAAACTTTTTAAAAACAGGTGCTTATATTGAGGGGGATAGTGCAATATTCACCTTTGCAGCAGAAAAAGAGGATGAATGCAGCATTGTTTTACTTGATAAATCGGGAAATACCGCCTGTGTGATTGATATACCTGCCGAGTATTCGACAGGTTCACTTTACTCTGTGAGACTTCATGGTTTTTGCAGGAATGAATATGCATATTATTTTAGAATTAATGGAAAAAGGTGCATAGATCCCTATGCCACAAGAATTTTCGGCAGAGAAAAATGGAATGATAAAACAAGAAGTGACAATGATTACGAAATAGCCTGCGGGATAGACAGTAGTGATTTTGACTGGAAATATGACAGCTTTCCTGAGATAACCAGGGACCGGATGAAGCTGTATAAGCTGCATGTGAGAGGCTTTTCCATGGATGTTTCAGGGGACAAGAAGCATAAGGGCACCTTTGAGGCTGTATCGGACAGAATAAATTACATCAAGAAATTAGGCTTTACTTCAATTCTTCTCATGCCTGTTTACGAGTTTGAAGAAATGACAATCCCTGTAAAGCACGATATTCCGGAATATGCAAAGCCGAATTATTCCTTAAAGGATGAGCAAAGTGTGCACACCGACAAGCAAAATGACAAGGTCAATTTTGGGCTATACCTCCGGCAATTATTTTGCCGTAAAAGCATCATATGCCAGTGACGCTTCAGATGCCTCCAATGAGCTTAGGCGTCTCGTTGAAAGGCTGCACAAAAATGGCATGGAATGTATCGTAGAGATGTATTTTCCGGACAGAACTGACCACAATCTGATACTCGATGCGCTCAGATACTGGGTCATGAGCTTTCATGTAGATGGTTTTAAGCTGCTTGGGGACAGGCTGCCTATTACTGCGATTGTGCAGGATGCTCTCCTTAGCCGGACCAAGATACTCTATGATGGCTTTGATATGTCGGTTGTACCGCAAAACAGGACATATGAAAATCTCTATATTGACAAGGATGAGTACCAGTTTGCGGCGCGTATGATGTTAAACCATATCAACTGCAATATGTATGAGCTTTTAAACCAGCAGAAAAAGCAGGGGGAGAATGTCGGATTTATAAACTATATATCAAGCAATAACGGCTTTACCCTGAGCGATTTATTCATGTACAATGACCGTCACAATGAGGCCAATGGTGAGAAAAATGCTGATGGTCCTTCATGGAATTTCAGCAATAATTACGGTTGTGAGGGGCCTTCGCGAAAGAGATTTATCCGTGAGATAAGAAAACTTAAGTGGAAGGATGCCATGCTTCTATTGTTTTTGGCACAGGGAGTGCCTATGATTATGGCAGGTGATGAGATCTGTAATTCACAGGATGGCAACAACAATGCTTACTGTCAGGACAACCCTACAGGCTGGGTGAACTGGTCAAATGAGCAGAGCAGAAGGGAAAACATCAGGTTCTTAACCAGACTTATCAAATTCAGGGATGAGCATCCTGTTATTTCCTGTCCAAAGCCGTTTAAATTCAGCGATTACAAGGCTGTTGGGTATCCTGATTTGTCCTACCACTGCAAGAATGCTTGGATAGCGAGTGTGATGCCACAAAGCTATGTGTAGGTGTGATGTACTGTGGGGATTACAATGAAGTGAATAAAGACTATGTATACGTAGCTTACAATTTTTATTCATCCAGGGAGAAGTTAGCTCTTCCTAAGCTAAAGAAAGGAATGAAATGGTATAAAGTCTGCGATTCTACGCTCAAAGAACCGTTTTATGACAATCCGGTGCTGTGTGAAAACCAGCAGTATGCAGATGTCTCACCGCAGTCGGTATACATCCTCATAGGCAGATAGACATATGAAAGCAATAAGACATTTTATAACAATTACACATCACAAGATTTTAGTCATGCAGGGGTGCTTTAGGATAGGGCTTTATAAACAGGGACTTCTTCATGACATGTCAAAATATTCACCGACGGAGTTTCTCGTCGGCTGCAGGTATTACAAGGGGTATATGAGCCCGAATAATGCGGAGAGAGCCGACAAGGGCTATTCATCTGCGTGGCTTCATCATAAGGGGCGCAATAAGCATCACCTGGAGTACTGGATTGACTATGCTGTTTCAAAGCCGGGGGACGATAAAGCACATACAAAAATGGAGGGCATGAAAATGCCCATAAGGTATGTCTGCGAGATGTTTATAGACCGTGTAAGCGCCTCAAAAAACTATCAGAAAGAAAAGTACACCGACAAAAGTGCACTGGAATACTATGAAAAAAGCGTGGATCACTACATGATTCATCCAGATACAAAAGCAATGCTTGAGTATCTGCTTGTCATGCTCTCTGTAAAGGGAGAAGAATATACTTACAGCTACATAAAAAAAAGAGGTTTTAAAAGGGCATATCCCATACGAAAAGGATAAAATAAACCAACTAGAACAGGGACTTCATGTCTGATGGAATATCAGATATGAGGTTCATTTTTTGTCCTGTGACAGGGTGCGTGAAAACAAGACGCCTGAGTGCAGTGCTTGTCTGGATATATATGTATAGTCGGGATTATATAAAAAGTCACCTATCAGTGGAAAACCGATATACTTCATATGGACGCGTATCTGGTGAGTGCGTCCGGTAAGAAGTCTTAGCTTGACAAGCGATAAATTATTATCCGGGTTATATTTGATTCTGATAAAGTCGGTTACTGCATATTCACCATGTTTGAAATCAACACACCGCTCTATGGTGGAAGCATCCTTTCTTGCAATCGGAGCACTGATGCGCATGCATATAGGTGTACACCCACTGCAGACGGCGTAGTATGTCCGGTGTATGGCACGCTTTGCGACAGCGTTGCCAAGTATCCCGCCTGCAAGTGCATGCTTTGCGACAATTGTAAGCCCTGTGGTATCTCTGTCCAGCCTGTTTATGCATCTGTATACAAACGGCTTGTTCTGACTGCCATAGTAGTACATGAGCGCATTTGCAAGTGTGTTGTCATGGTTTCCGGCGGAGGGATGGGCAGGCATATCAAACGGCTTGTTTATTACGATGATATCATCGTCCTCATATGCTATATCAAGAGGCAGATTTACAGGTGCTATATTATCCGAGCATTCGTTTTCGACAATTTGGACTGTGATTAAATCATCCTTACACAGCCTTTCATTTGTATAGGCCCATATACCGTTTCTTAGTATGCCATGGTCTGTCTGCTTCAGCCTTACAAGCACCTGATGTGTGTAGCCATGCTCTTTCAAAAAGCCTTCTACTGTTTTTCCTGTATCATTTTCATTGATTTTGTAGTCTATTTTTCTATTCATGGCAAAGATTATATCACAAAATACAGATTTGAACATAATATATTATAAGCAAATAATGACAGGGTGCTATGTGAATACATTTTTATCACCTCTTAGTTTAGAACGTGAGACGGAATGTCTGAAAAAAGTGGCTCAAAATGATAAAGAAGCTAAGGATGAGCTTATATTACACAATATGCGCCTTGTGGCACATGTTACAAAAAAATATGCAGTAAGCGAGGATGAGATGGAGGAGCTCATATCCATAGGCACTATAGGACTGATAAAAGCAGTGTCATCATTCAAGGCTGATTACGGAAATCGTTTTGCAACCTTTGCAATCAGATGCATCGAAAATGAGATTCTGATGCACTTTAGAAGCCGTAAAAAGAGCCGGGGTGATGTGTCCATATTTGAACCTATAGGCACTGACAAGGAGGGAAACCAGATTCATTTGGTGGATGTGATTGAGAATGGACAATCTGATGTGGTATCGGATATAGAGGTATGTGAGTCACTTAAGATTTTAAGGCAAAATATGAGAAGCGTTTTATCGGACAGAGAATATTATATTATTACGAAACGCTTTGGCCTTGACGGTGAAAAAGAGCTGACACAGAGACAAATTGCTAAAACGCTCAGCATTTCGAGGTCATATGTTTCAAGAATTGAAAAGGCCGGTTTGAAAAAATTACGAAAACTGCTCGAATAGGTGTTTACAAAAGGCAAAAATATGTTATCATAGAGCCATGTCTTTTGTGCATTTGTCTATGCATTTACCCCAATTGGAATAGGAGTATATATGTACAGTACAGTCAGAACGGCTGTTTTGGATGGAATCAGTGCGATTCCGGTACAGGTGGAGGTTGATATTTCAACCGGCATGCCTGTTTTTGATATGGTTGGAAATCTCACCTCAGAGGTAAGAGAAGCAAAGGAGCGTGTTAAAACAGCGCTGCACAGCGTTGGTATTGTTTTGCCTGCCAAGCGTATCACAGTAAATCTATCGCCTGCAAATATTAAAAAGACCGGAACAGGCTTTGATCTGCCTATAGCTGTTGCTGTTTTAACAGCTATGGGGGTGATTGACGCTGATAGCATAAAGGACTGCACACTTGCAGGTGAGCTAAATCTAAACGGTGAAATTTTGCCGGTCAGCGGTATTCTGCCGATTGTATTTGATGAGTACAACAAAGGCATTGGAAAGTTTATTATTCCAAAGCAGAATGAAAATGAAGGCAGACTCGTCTGCGGTGCAAAAATATTTGGGATAAGCCATTTAAATGATGTAATTGCACAGTTTGATGAAGCAGCATTTACGTGTCAGAAAACCGGCATGGCACATGAGCTGCAAATGGATGAAAAATACGCCGATTTTTGTGATGTTAACGGACAGAAATTTATTAAAAGAGCATGTGAGGTGGCTGCTGGAGGTATGCACAATATACTGCTTGTCGGACCTCCCGGTGCAGGCAAAACAATGATAGCAGAGCGTATGCCGTCAATTCTGCCTCCTCTTAGTGAAAATGAGAGACTTGAGCTGTCAAAAATATACAGCATCTGTGGTCTTTTGGACAATGACAGCTCCTTAAGGGACAGCAGACCATTCAGAAATCCCCACTATTCCGTCACCCAGGCCGCATTAATCGGCGGAGGAACAAGAATTAATCCGGGCGAGATATCGCTTGCACACAATGGCGTTTTGTTTTTGGATGAGCTCGCTGAGTTTAAGGGCGGCCTGCTGGATCTGCTCAGGGCTCCACTTGAGGAGCACTGCATCAGGCTTTCAAGAGCCGGCAGAAACGTGACTTATCCGGCTAATTTTCTGCTTTTTGGTGCGATGAACCCATGCAGCTGCGGCTATTATCCCGATATGCAAAGGTGCCGCTGCTCAGAGCCGACTCTGCGCAGATATTTTGATAAGGTCTCACAGCCTATAATAGACAGAATTGACATATGTGTGGAGGCGTCACCGCTTAGCTTTGAGGATATAAACAGTACTACATCCAATGAATCATCTGCGGACATAAGAAAGCGTGTTATGCACTGCCACGAGCTTCAAAAAGAAAGGTTTAAAGGTGAGAGCTTTTCTTATAATTCAAAAATATCAACTGACAAGCTGGAAAAATACTGTTACCTCGCAGTCGAGAGAAAAGCTACATGGAAAATATGTTTGACAAGCTTGGACTGACGGCACGCACATACCACAAGATACTTAAGGTTGCGCGTACAATAGCTGATCTGGACGGCTGTGAAAACATAAAGACAAAGCATCTCAACGAAGCTATATGCTACAGAAGCATCAATGAGAAGTTCTGGGGAGGTGCTGTATCATGAAGTTCAAATACTGGCTTACAAGCCTTACAGATATAAGCAATGCGAAGAAAAAGCTTCTGCATGATTGCAGTATAACGGCAGAAAAGCTGTTTTTTATGCCAAAGGATGAGCTTTTTGATATTTTGTTTTTCACAGATGATGACAGAAAAATAATCCTTGAATCAAGAGCTTCCTATGACGTAGAGAAGGAGTGGATATTATTTCAGCAGAAGGATATCGGCTTTGTAACAATGGAGGATGAGGCTTATCCGGACAAGCTTAGAAATATACATAATCCGCCGTATAGTCTTTTTTACATAGGCGCTCTTCCCGACAAATCAAGAAAAAGTGTCGCTATAGTCGGAGCACGGGGCAGAAGCGCATATGGCTGCGAGGTGGCAAAGGTACTGGCAGCAGCACTTTCAAGGCAGGGAATACAGATAATCAGCGGCATGGCAAGAGGAATAGACAGAGATGCCATATGGGGTGTCTTGAGGCTGGTGGAAATACATATGCAGTTCTTGGCTCCGGAGCAGACACCTGTTATCCGAAAGAGAACCGCTTTCTATATGATAAAATAAAGGTCTTTGGAGGCATAATCAGCGAGCTTATGCCGGGCACCGACCCGCAAAAGATGTTTTTTCCGATGAGAAACAGAATAATTTCCGGGTTATCCGATATAGTAGTTATAGTTGAGGCAAAAAAGAGAAGTGGTTCACTGATTACGGCTGATTTTGCAATGGAGCAGGGAAAGGACGTATATGTCATTCCGGGGCGTATCACCGACACCTTAAGCTACGGCTGCAACAGTCTGATAAAGCAGGGCGCAGGCATTATTTATAATATTGATGAATTTGTCTCAGACATTACAATGACTGGGTTTACAGAGTGCACACGGATGGATTTCAGAAAAAATTTACTTGATAAAAAAGAAGCATTGGTGTATAGTTTACTCGATTTTTGTCCTATCGCAATCGGGACATTGTCTCAAAAAGTGCCGTATGAATTATCGGAACTATTTGAAGTGTTAGAAAATCTTATACAAAAAGGATTTGTTAAGGAGACAATTCCAAATTACTATATAAGGAGTTTATAATGGCTAAATATCTGGTTATCGTAGAGTCGCCTGCAAAAGTAAAGACTATAAAGAAATTCTTGGGAAAAAACTATGAGGTAATGGCATCAAACGGTCACGTGAGAGATCTGCCAAAGAGCAGCCTTGGAATAGATGTGGACGGAGATTTTGAACCGAAATATATCACAATCCGTGGAAAGGGTGAAATACTCGCTAAGCTTCGCAAGGAGCTAAGAAAGCCGATAAGATATATCTCGCAACCGATCCCGACCGTGAGGGAGAAGCCATCTCATGGCATCTGCTTCACGCACTTAAACTTGAGGCAAGGATGTAAGCCGTATCAGCTTTAATGAGATCACGAAGAATGCTGTCAAGGAATCCTTAAAGCACCCAAGAAAAATAGATATGGATCTTGTAGATGCACAGCAGGCCAGACGAGTTTTGGACCGTATTGTAGGTTACAAAATCAGTCCGCTGCTTTGGGCCAAGGTCAAGAGAGGACTTAGTGCGGGAAGAGTACAGTCTGTTGCGCTTCGTATCATCTGTGACAGGGAGGATGAAATCAATGCTTTTATTCCTGAGGAGTACTGGAGCCTTGATGCCACGGTTGATGTGGAGGGTGAGAAGAAGCCAATTACTGCAAAGCTATACGGCAGGGGTGACGACAAGATAGCCATTTCCTCAAAGGAAGAGATGGATAATGTGCTTAGCGAAATAAAGGGTAAGGAGTGTAAAGTACAAAGCATCAAAAAGGCCAGCGCAGCAATAAAGCTCCGCTTCCTTTTACAACCAGTACTTTACAGCAGGAGGCTTCAAAGGCTCTGAATTTCCCAATATCAAAGACTATGCGTATAGCCCAGCAGCTCTATGAAGGAGTTGACATAAAGGGACAGGGTACGGTAGGTATAATCACATACCTGCGTACTGATTCTGTCCGTGTATCAGATGAGCCGAGGCCATGGCAAAGGATTTTATTTCAAAAAGCTATGGAGACAAATATCTTTCCACCGGTGAGGGAACAAAGAAGAGCAGCAAAAATATACAGGATGCCCATGAGGCAATCAGGCCAACTGATATAAACAGAGTGCCTTCTGAGATTAAGGAGTCACTGTCAAGAGACCAGTTCAGGCTTTATCAGCTTATCTGGAAGCGTTTTACTGCAAGCCGAATGGCAAAATCTGAGTACGAGACTACTACAGTAAAGCTCTCAGTCGGAGATTATGTATTCAGCTTTGCTACGTCAAGACTGTTATTTGATGGTTTTGAGCTTGCATATACTGCTGCAGACGATGCAAAGAAAGAAAAGCAGCCTGTTCTTAAAAATCCTCTGACAGAAGAATCACTTCTTACAGTTGAGGAGCTTTTGCCTAAGCAGCATTTTACCCAGCCCCCGGCACACTACACAGAGGCTTCTTTGGTAAAGACACTTGAAGAGCTTGGAATAGGACGTCCTAGTACCTATTCTCCAACAATATCTACAATACTTGCCAGACGCTATATTACCAAGGAGAGTAAAAATCTCTATGTGACAGAGATAGGAGAGGTTGTAAATTCTATTATGAAGGAATCATTTCCAACTATTGTCGATGAGCATTTTACAGCCAATATGGAGTCGCTTTTAGATGCAGTAGCCGAGGGAAAGGTTAACTGGAAGACAGTTGTTGAGAACTTTTATCCTGATCTTAAAGAGGCAATCGACAAGGCTGAAAATGAGCTTGAGAAGGTTACAATACATGATGAGGTGACAGATGAAATCTGCCCTGAGTGCGGACGCAATCTGGTTATAAAATACGGACCTCACGGCAAGTTTTTGGCATGTCCGGGATTTCCTGACTGCAGATTCACTATGCCTTATCTTGAAAAAATCGGCGTCAATTGCCTAAATGCGGTAAGGATGTTGTACTCAAGAAAACAAGGAAGGGAAGAAAATACTATGGCTGTATTGACAACCCAGAGTGTGATTTTATGAGCTGGGGCAGACCTGTTGCAGAAAAATGCCCTCGTTGTGGAGGATATATGATTGTAAAGGGAAACAAGATTGCCTGCGCAGATGAGCAGTGCGGCTACGTAACAGATAAAAAGCCCGAAAGAGAGGAATAACAATTAATGGGAGTACAATTATTAGATAAGACACGTAAGATTAATAAGCTTCTTCACAACAACAATTCATCAAAGGTTGTGTTCAATGATATATGTCAGGTGCTCACCGGGGTGCTCGACTCAGACATACTTGTAATCAGCAAAAAGGGCAAGGTGCTTGGCTCTAGTATCTGCAAAGGCGTGGATGAGCTTCATGAACTGATAGTAGATGAGGTTGGAGGCTATATTGACACTGAGCTCAATGAAAGACTTCTTGGCATCCTTTCAACAAAGGAGAATGTAAACCTTGAGACGCTTGGCTTTGGTGAAGATACAAGGATGTACAAGGCTATTATTACACCTATTGATATAGCCGGCGAGAGGCTTGGAACTCTTTTTGAGTACAGAAGTGACAGAGAGTATGACATTGACGATATCATTCTTACAGAGTATGGCACGACAGTGGTGGGGCTTGAGATGATGAGATCCGTGAATGAGGAGAATGAAGAGGAAAAGAGAAAGGTATCGATTGTCCGTTCAGCTATAAATACACTTTCTTATTCTGAACTTGAGGCTATTCTCCACATCTTTGATGAGCTTGACGGCAATGAGGGTATACTTGTTGCCAGCAGAATAGCCGACAGAGTAGGCATTACACGCTCGGTAATTGTGAATGCCCTGCGCAAGTTTGAGAGTGCAGGCGTTATCGAATCGCGCTCATCCGGTATGAAGGCACATACATCAAAGTAGTAAACGATGTAGTCTTTGATGAGCTTGACAGAATCCGAAATAAAAACAAGTAAATAAATTTAAATATATTTTTAAGGACTTATGTTTGAAAGAACATAGGTCTTTTTTATGTTTTCGGCATATATATATAGTACGTCTGTCGACAAAATAATACAATATAATGTAAAAACAATAAAAATATCTTGTGTTTTGTCGATTTTACTTTATAATCATGTTTTTGACACAGAAATAAATTTTTTCTTGCATATAAGCCTTTGGTATGTTATAATTCCAAAGCTTAAATACTATAAAGCACGTGTGCGGATGATCGCCGGTGCCGGATAACGCTTACCGGTGGCTGATCTAATTGGAAACACACGGAAGATTAATAACCAAACGGAGGTAAATAAAATGAGCGTAATTTCAATGAAACAGTTACTCGAGGCAGGTGTTCATTTTGGACATCAGACAAGAAGATGGAACCTAAAATGGCTCCTTACATCTACACAGAGCGTAATGGTATCTACATCATCGACTTACAGAAGTCTGTAGGAAAGGTTGATGAGGCATATGATGCTGTATCTGATATCGCTGCTCAGGGTGGTACAA
>ENA-OQJH01000012-OQJH01000012.1-human-gut-metagenome-genome-assembly--contig:-NODE-12-length-87823-cov-20.379208_pt1 | contig 87823 bp, 94 predicted proteins | sample MGYA00242597_ERZ504763 | MGnify/ENA primary metagenome ERZ504763 (study PRJEB26092, sample SAMD00036359) | human gut metagenome | host: Homo sapiens | study: EMG produced TPA metagenomics assembly of... | reverse complement strand
TACCGGCTGACCGGTAACGATCACAGCAGAAAGAAACAGCGATAAAAATGTTTTGCCTCTCCTTCTCATAATACTTTGCCTTCTTTCCATCATTATACCTCGTTATCATGTTACGTTTATGTTAACAATTGTATCATATATGTAATATTTTTTCAACAATCTTTTTTTATTTAACATATTTAACTATGCAGAAAAAGCGGCTTGAAAAGCCGCTTTTTTCTACCTTCATCCATACCATTACTGGTACCGACTTGTGGTTCACTACACTTGGCGGTAAATACCCGTGACTGGACTTTCACCAGTAAGATTAGTGCCATGCTCGGCACACTAGAAAAAATGCCGTAACCCTTGTGGTTGCGGCATTTCTTTTCCTGTGATCGGCTCTTCTTTTTGTTTCCTTCGCTCTGTTGCCTACTTGTTACCTACCTGTTTGCCTATCTTGCCATTTTCAAGGCTTCTCACCGTGTCTCAAATTACTTTCTCATTTTTTGATCTAAACTAAGAAAAGTACCGCAGCCCTTGGAACTACGGTACTTTCTAGGTTTGTTGACTCTTTGATTAAAAAGGTTTGATTAGAACTTTCCAGCCTTAGCAGCTCCTCAATGGAAACAGCTACTGCAACTGTCATACCAACCATCGGGTTGTTACCAGCGCCGATGAGACCCATCATCTCTACGTGAGCCGGTACGGAAGAAGAACCAGCGAACTGTGCATCAGAGTGCATACGTCCTAATGTATCTGTCATACCGTAGGAAGCTGGACCTGCTGCCATGTTGTCCGGGTGAAGTGTACGTCCTGTACCACCACCGGAAGCAACTGAGAAGTATTTCTTACCTGCTTCAAGACGTTCTTTCTTGTATGTACCTGCAACCGGATGCTGGAAACGTGTCGGGTTTGTGGAGTTACCTGTGATAGAAACGTCAACGTCTTCTTTCCACATGATAGCAACACCTTCCGGAACGCTGTTAGCGCCGTAGCAGTTAACTTTTGCACGAAGTCCTTCGGAGTATGCTTTTCTGAATACTTCTTTAACTTCGTTCTTGTATGGATCGTATTCTGTCTCTACATATGTAAAGCCGTTGATACGGGAGATGATCTGAGCAGCATCTTTTCCAAGACCGTTCAGGATAACACGTAATGGTTTCTGACGAACTTTGTTAGCTTTCTCAGCGATACCGATAGCACCTTCAGCTGCTGCGAAGGACTCATGTCCAGCCAGGAAGCAGAAGCACTCTGTTTCTTCTTCAAGAAGCATCTTGCCAAGGTTACCATGTCCAAGACCTACTTTACGTGTATCAGCAACGGATCCAGGAATACAGAATGCCTGAAGTCCTTCACCGATAGCTGCTGCTGCATCTGCTGCTTTCTTGCATCCTTTTTTGATTGCGATTGCAGCACCTACTGTATATGCCCAGCAAGCGTTCTCGAAACAGATTGGCTGAATGCCTTTGATCTGATCGTATACATTAAGACCTGCGTCTTTTGTGATTTTCTCAGCTTCTTCGATAGAAGCAATGCCATAGCTGTTTAAAACAGAATTGATCTTGTCAATTCGTCTCTCATATGATTCAAATAAAGCCATTTCCTGTTACCTCCTAAATTATTCTTTTCTTGGGTCGATAATTTTAACAGCGTCTGCAACACGGCCATACTGACCTTTTGCTTTTTCCCATGCAGTATTCGGGTCATCGCCTTTTTTGATGAAATCAGTCATTTTTCCAAGGCTTACGAACTGATATCCGATGATCTCATCATCTGCATCAAGAGCAATACCTGTTACATAACCTTCTGCCATTTCAAGGTAACGAGGTCCTTTTTTCAGAGTTCCATACATTGTACCAACCTGAGAACGAAGTCCTTTACCAAGGTCTTCAAGTCCAGCACCTACTGGAAGTCCTTCTTCTGAGAATGCAGACTGTGTACGTCCATAAACGATCTGAAGGAAGAGTTCTCTCATAGCTGTATTAATCGCATCACAAACTAAGTCAGTGTTCAGTGCCTCCATAACTGTAAGTCCCGGAAGAATCTCGGAAGCCATAGCTGCAGAGTGAGTCATACCTGAACATCCGATTGTCTCAACCAGTGCTTCCTGGATGATACCTTCTTTAACATTTAATGTAAGCTTGCAGGCACCCTGCTGTGGTGCACACCAGCCAACACCGTGTGTAAGACCGGAAATGTCTTTGACTTCTTTTGCCTGTACCCATTTAGCTTCTTCTGGGATTGGAGCGGCGCCATGATGAACGCCCTGTGCAACTGGGCACATTTCTTCTACTTCGCGTGAATAAATCATTGTAAAACTCCTTTCAAGTATAGATTAACTTCATGTTGTTATACTCTCCACTGTACAGAACTGCTGAATGAACTGCACAGGATAAAACTCCGATGTCTGCTGAATGACTTCAGAGGAGTATGCCTAACAACCTAGTGTTATTTTCTCACAAAAGTGCTGATTCGTCCAGTCATAAATTGTAAAATTTTTAACCATCTTTGATTTTTTTGTGGTAAAATAGTTCTAATTTCTATTAATGAAGGGATTTCTATTATGACAACAAAGTTACCTGCTTCCTTTCTCCCTGCAAAATTTCAGGTTCTGAGCGGAAGCGCTTTAAAATTAATTGCTATCACCCTGATGCTGATTGACCATACCGGCTTAATGATCCTGTATAATTATCCTGCCACAACTGCAACCCTTTTCAGTTTCGGTGGCGTGGATTACAGCTGGTATCGGATTTTCCGGGATATCGGCAGGGCCGCTTTTCCAATTTTCTGTTTTCTGTTAGTGGAAGGATTTCTGCATACACATAACCGTAAGAAATATGGCCTGAATCTGTTTCTATTTGCATGTATCTCTGAGATTCCATGGAACTTCATGTTTACCAACACCTGGAGATATGAAAAACAGAATGTATTTTTCACCCTGTTTCTGGGATACCTGGCATTCTGTGCCTGGAATACTTCTGGGATAATCAGAAAATGCAGCTTGTCTGCGTGCTGGCACTGCTGACTGTCTCTGTGTTTCTGAAGGCAGATTACGGATGGCGGGGATTTGTATTCCTGCTGATCATGTACTGGTTCCGCAACGATAAAACCGCCCAGGCGATCATCGGAAGCTGCTGGCTTTACTATGAATGGAAAGCCTGCTTTGCTTTTCTTTCCATTAATATGTACAATGGTGAACGTGGATTTGTAAAAGGAAGATTTCTGAAATATGTTTTTTACTGGTTTTATCCGGTGCACATTACCATTCTGGTAATCCTGAGAAAACTTTTATTTCATATGTAATATCAGGTACAACAAATATCTTCTATCTCAGACAGACATAAAAATATAAAAGGGCAGGCTGTATGATTGAAATAATATCCTTCATACAACCTGCCTCTTCTATATTTTCAACTTCTCTTTTCTGCAATTTCTGTTTTTGACTTATAAATGTGATTTGCAGGTACGCAGCCTCTTACTGAGGAAAGTGGATAAATGTTGCAGCAGCGTCCGATCACAGTTCCGGGATTTAATACGGAACCGCATCCCACTTCTACGTTATCTCCAAGCATTGCGCCGAATTTCTTCAGACCTGTTTCAATCTTCTCGTCACCGTCTTTTACAACTACCAGTTTCTTGTCAGATTTTACATTGGAACAGATGGAACCTGCACCCATATGGGATTTGTAGCCGAGAACTGCATCGCTACATAATTGTAGTGCGGAACCTGTACCTTGTTGAAAAGTACCGCATTCTTTAATTCCGTAGAATTACCTACTACTGCACCCTCACCTATAATTGCTTTTCCGCGTATAAATGCACAGTGGCGTACTTCTGCTTCTTTACCTATGATGACCGGACCGTTGATACAGGCTGTAGGTGCCACTTTGGCACTCTTAGCAATCCATACATCTTCTGACGGGTGGTCGTATTCTTCTTCACTTAAGGTCTGTCCCAGTTTCAGAATGAAATCTCCGATCTCCGGTAATACTTCCCATGGATATGTTTTTCCTTCAAATAAATCCTTTGCGATTGTTTCGTTCAGATCCAGAAGGTTTGCAATTGTAAAATCTTTTAACATAATATTTTCCTCTTTTCTCTCGCTATGATGACATGTTTTCTTTTATCTGTCACAAATACACACTACTTTGAAGCAGACGGCTTTCTGCAGGTACGTGATCGTCCCGCTGCGGACGTTGATCTGCCTGTTGTTTTCGCACTGTTTTTTTCAGATGAATCCTTATAATTCACTGCTGCAGCATCAAAGAACTGTCTCAGATATGGCTGGATATTGCTGTCCTCCACCTGTCTGGTGCGAAGGCGCACAAAATGTTCCAGCTTATCCATATATTCCTGTTCTGTAATACTGCCCTCTGCCACATAATTCAGTCCTTTTTCCCAGCTTGCAGTCAGTTCCGGGTTCAGAAGCTGTCTGATGGAGCAGTTTACCACATCAAAGATCATCTCTCCAAGAAGGGTTGGAGTGATCACCTGGGTTTTCTTATTGAGTGCCAGATATTTGATATTGCACAGTTTCTTAAGAATTTCCGCTCTGGTGGCACTGGTTCCGATTCCGCAGCTTTTAATCTGGGCACGAAGCTCTTCGTCCTCGATCAGCTGACCTGCATTCTCCATTGCAAGAATCATAGAACCGGAATTATAACGCTTTGGCGGCGATGTCTCGCCCTCTTTGATACTCAGGCTGTCCACAGAGAGTATATCACCTTTTTCAGGTTCTGCAATGCGGCAAGAAGTCTGGTATCACATGCCATATCCTCAGCCGAATCATCAGCTTTGTTCCCGCCGTTTTTTCCTGTATCCGGATCTTCCTCTTCACTTCCCTCACTGTCCGCTGCACCGGCTCTGTTCACACTGCTCATGGCATCTGCTGCTTTTCGCTTCGCAAAAGAATTTGTGGCAATTTTTAAATACCCTTCATCCAGCAGTACTTTAAATGAAGAAAAGAAGCTCTCATTCTGAATTTTTGTCACAAGACTGATCTTCTGATATACTGCAGGAGGATAAAAAATACATACAAACCTTCTGACAATGGTCTCATATACACGCTGCGCAGTAAGAGAAACACTTCTCAATGTGTTTAAGCCCTGGCCTGTGGGTACAATTGCATAATGGTCTGTGATCTGCTTATCATTAACATATCTGGTCTTTGCCAGATTTTTGTAATTTCCCTGTTCAATAATGTGCTGTGCGATTTCCGCTGTATGTTCATAATTACGCAGTCCGGAAATATTCTTATAAATCTCCTTTGCTGCCGCAGTAGACAATACACGGGCATCTGTTCTGGGATAAGTGACCAGTTTCTTTTCATACAGTTCCTGTACGATTTTTAATGTCTCATCCGGCTGATCTTGAACAGCTTGGAGCACACATTCTGAAGCTCCGCCAGGTTAAATAAAAGCGGCGGATTCCTGTTCTCTTTTTTCCGCTCGATTTTCTCTACTGTACATTGCAGTGGCTGACTCACAGACAGCTCCTGTATCAGTTTTTCAGCATAGGCTTTCTCTTTAAATCCGTTCTCTTTATACAGATAAGGAGTCTGGAAATATCTGCTGCCTTCCACAGCTCTCCATTCTCCCTCAAAGTTTTCTCCCTCAAGGGCAATGCAGCTGAGTACGCGGTAAAACGGAGTTTTCACAAACGCACGGATCTCGCGTTCTCTTCGCACTACCATTCCAAGCACACAGGTCATAACCCGTCCTACAGAAATGGCCTGATATTTCGTATTTAAATAATTTGACACACTGTTTCCATAACGCAGTGTCAGTACACGGGAAAAATTAATTCCCATGAGATAGTCTTCTTTTGCTCGAAGATAGGCTGAAGCAGAAAGATTGTCATATGCTGACAGATCCTTTGCCTCTCTGATTCCTCTCATGATCTCTTCTTCTGTCTGAGAGTCAATCCAGACTCTCTTTTCTTTTTTCCATGAACACCTGCCATCTGTGCCACCAGACGGTAGATGTATTCTCCCTCGCGTCCGGAGTCGGTACACACGTAAATGGTGTCCACATCCTCACGGTTAAGCAGTCCTTTGACAATCTCAAACTGCTTCTGCACTCCGGGGATCACTTCATATTTAAATTCGCGCGGCAAAAAGGCAGGGTATCTAAACTCCACCTTTTATATTTGATATCATATTTTTCCGGGTAGCTCATGGTGACCAGGTGTCCCACACACCAGGTCACCACGCTGTCCTGAGATTCCAGGTAGCCATCCCGTCTTTGTCCGTTGATTTTCAAAGCTTTTGCGAATTCCTGCGCCACACTGGGCTTTTCGGCTATGTATAAAGCTTTTGACATATTATTTATCTGCACTCATCTTTCTGAGCGGCCATGCCAGCAACAGGGCACCGCCCACCATATTTCCTAAAGTTACTACTACCATGCTCTTTACCATGGCTCCAAGGGATAATCCAGGTACCAGGCAGTATGCGGTAACAAAGATTCCCATATTTGCGATGCAGTGCTCAAATCCGCTTACAACGAATCCTGAGATACACATAACGATCATCAGGAATCTTCCTGCATCACTCTTTAATTTCATACCACAAAGCACGCCAAGACAGACGAAGAAGTTACAGAGCACTGCTCTGAAGAACATCTGTCCGAGCGGAATACTCAGTTTATTTCCAATGAATCCCGCAAAATAGTCTGCTGTTCCGGATGCTCCTGCACCTACAAACAACAATGCTAAAATTGCACATCCGACAAAGTTTCCAAGGTAGCTTACGCCCCATACCTTACCGGCCTCTTTCCAGCTTACCTGTTTATCATAGGCTCCGAACGCCATTACCATATTATTTCCTGTAAAAAGCTCGCCGCCTACGAAGCTGATCAGAAGCACTGCAATGGAGAATACTAATGCCCCCACAAATTTTCCCCATTCAGGCATGGTCTTGGAGAATACGTTTCCAACTACATTACTGTAGATCATAGCCACATCAATAAAAAATCCCGCCATGACCGCACGTATAAAGTACTTGAAAAAATTGGTATTCACCAGGTTACTCTTGGCTTTCGCCGCGTTTGACACTTTCTGTACATCTTCGTAATTCATAACTACACCTCCGCAATGTATTTTATTGAGAACATTATATCACCTGAATATCTGTTTCACAACCGAAATCGTCAAACAATTCAAGAATATTCATCAGATTTGTAATTATGTTCCATTATATTCGAAGATTTTTATAGCAATTCCATATACTAATGCAATCGAGACAGTTCGGCAGAATACAAAGGACAAGAAAGATATCTGCAGACATGCTGACGCAGGAGAAAATGTCTGAAAGTAAAGCTGATTTTTTTATTCAAATACAACTGCTTTATCCTGCAATTCTGTTACATATCCGATAACACCGCCGAAGATATCCATACCTGCAAGCTCTTCTGCAAGGGCATCGGCTTCTTCTGCCGGTACTGCAAGCAGAAGTCCGCCGGATGTCTGCGGATCAAATACCAGATCCTCCATCCAGAGTTCCTTAATCTCACTTCGTACTTCATCGCCTGCGAAGTCACGATTTCTGTATGCACCTTCAGGAATCAGCCCCATCTGTGCATACTCTTCAACACCCTCAATGATCGGAAGTTTCTCAGACTGGATCACCAGGGTTTTCCGGCTGCCTTTTGCCATTTCCAGACTGTGACCTGCAAGACTGAATCCTGTTACGTCGGTGCAGCTGTGGATCGTGTATTTAGATGCATCTCTGCTGCATATTTGTTCAGCTTCGCCATGATTTTCTGAACTCTCTCAATTTCTTCCTGAGACGCCATTTCTGCCTTAATGGCAGTGTTAAGGATTCCACAGCCCAGCGGTTTGGTAAGAATAAGGATGTCTCCTTCTTCTGCGCCGTAATTTTTCCACATTTTGTCCGGATGCACATAACCAGTTACACAGAGTCCGTATTTCGGTTCTTTATCATTGATAGTATGCCCGCCTGCAAGGACTGCTCCGGCTTCCATGACCTTATCTGCACCGCCGCGCAGAATCTGCTCCAGTACTTCCGGACCAAGGCAGTTTGGAAATGCTACCACATTTAATGCCAGTTTCGGAACACCGCCCATTGCATAGACATCACTCAGTGCATTGGCTGCTGCGATCTGCCCGTACATATACGGATCATCCACTACTGGCGGAAAAAAGTCTACTGTATGGATCATTGCCAGTTCATCATTAATCTTGTATACTGCTGCATCATCTGATGTCTCCGGACCTACCAGAAGCATCGGATCTGTAAATTTCGGAAGTTTGCCTACTACCTGTGCCAGAACCTTCGGGCCAATCTTAGCACCGCATCCGGCTGCACTGGCAAGCTGTGTAAGACGCACTTCATTTTTTTCATTTCATTTCCCATAAGTCAGTTCACCCCAATTGATCTCCATATTCAGAATCTCCTCGTAACTGTTCAATACTTTCGTTACTGTAAACGGAGTGAACAGTAACGTACTTTCACAGCCGACAGACTGCCGAATAGTTACATATCTTCTATAACAAGAGATTCAGTGCTATCATTGTATCATGTTTTCACATATCCGTCAAAATGTGAACCGTTTACCATATATCAGGTGTTCCTATAAATCTTTCCATTTTACGCAAGAATCCTATAAATCTTTTCATATTCCAGATCCTGTTCCTTCATATAGGAAGCTGTTTCTTCTTCGTTCTGTTCCCCACATTTCCACGCAAGGCCGCAGGAAGCTGATATTTCTCTTGGCACAGGGATCAGTCTGCCTGTAAATTTGTTTTTCTTACATTCCCTTTCCATGGCAATTGCCTGAGTGGTAGTTTCAAAAGTCACCACTGTTGTCAGAACTTTTTCTTTCATAATCCGTCGTGTCCTCATAAAAAGAGGCACCGTTACCGGCACCTCTTTTATTATTTTCTATAAATTATTTCGCCTGGATATATCCTTTTGCTTTTAAGGTTTCAGCACAGAGAACTGCTCCGCCTGCTGCACCTCTGACTGTATTGTGGGAAAGTCCTACGAATTTCCAGTCATATACGGTGTCTTCACGAAGACGTCCTACAGATACGCCCATGCCATGTTCGAAGTTTACATCCTCTGTAACCTGCGGACGGTTGTCCTCTTCCAGATACTGGATGAACTGCTTCGGAGCACTTGGAAGTTCTAATTCCTGTGGAAGTCCCTTGAACTCTACTAATGCTTTGATAAGCTGCTCCTTAGTAGGGTTCTTACGGAATTTAACGAATACAGCTGCTGTATGTCCGTTCAGTACCGGTACACGGATACACTGGCATGTGATAACCGGTTCTGTAGCAGGTTTGATTACACCGTCTTCTACTTTACCCCAGATTCTTAATGGCTCTTTCTCGCTCTTCTCTTCCTCGCCACCGATGTATGGGATGATGTTTCCAACCATTTCCGGCCAGTCCTTAAATGTCTTACCTGCTCCGGAGATTGCCTGATATGTAGTAGCAACTACTTCATATGGCTCGAACTCTTTCCATGCAGTTAATACAGGAGCATAACTCTGGATAGAACAGTTTGGTTTAACAGCGATAAATCCGCGTGTTGTTCCAAGACGTTTCTTCTGGGATTCGATTACATCGAAGTGTTCCGGATTGATTTCCGGCACTACCATCGGTACATCCGGTGTCCATCTGTGAGCACTGTTGTTGGAAACAACCGGTGTCTCTGTCTTAGCATATTCTTCTTCGATCTTCTTGATCTCTTCTTTTGACATATCTACAGCAGAGAATACGAAATCAACTGTTGCAGCAACCTTCTCTACTTCGTTTACGTTCATAACAACAAGATTCTTGACACCCTCCGGCATTGGAGTATCCATTTTCCATCTTCCGCCAACTGCCTCTTCGTATGTCTTTCCTGCACTTCTCGGACTTGCAGCTACAGTTACAACTTCAAACCATGGATGATTCTCAAGCAGAGAGATAAATCTCTGACCTACCATACCTGTAGCACCTAAAATACCGACTCTAAGCTTTTCACTCATAATATCTTTCTCCTCTTTATCTTCTGCCCGCGTCTCTACCCTTTCGCGGACATTTTTATCCAGGTGTCCTTATATTGCGTACATCTGTCTTTCTTGTACATACTATAACAAACCAAAATAAATTGCAAGCATTTTTTTTAATTTTCTTCCAGATATTTTTTGTTCTCAGCGATCACTTTCTCCATCACGTCAGGTCCCGGTGCACCGATGGTCATACGTTTTTCCACACAGGTTTTCATACTGATTGCTTCGTAAATATCGTTCTCGAATACCGGGCTGATGGCTTTATATTCTTCAAGAGGAAGTTCATCCAGAGAAATCCCTTTATCAATACAGGTAAGCACCAGACGGCCTACAATGCCGTGTGCATCGCGGAAAGGTACTCCATGATTTACCAGATAATCGGCTGCATCTGTAGCATTTGTAAAGCCATTCTTTGCACTTGCTTCCATATTCTGTTTGTTGAACTGCATAGTAGAGATCATGCCTGTAAAGAGGGCAAGACATCCTTTTACAGTGTCAATGGCATCAAATGTAAGTTCTTTGTCTTCCTGCATATCTTTGTTGTATGCAAGAGGGATTCCCTTCATGGTTGTAAGGATAGATGTTAATGCTCCGTATACACGACCTGTTTTTCCTCTTACAAGTTCTGCGATATCCGGGTTCTTTTTCTGAGGCATGATACTGCTGCCTGTGCTGTAGGCATCGTCTATCTCTACGAAGCGGTATTCATTGGAGTTCCACATAATGATTTCTTCGCAGAAACGGCTCATGTGCATCATAATTGTGGAGAATGCGGACAGAAGCTCAATCACATAGTCTCTGTCTGATACAGAGTCCATGCTGTTTCTGGTCGGGCCGTCGAAACCGAGAAGCTGTGCTGTATATTCTCTGTCAAGTGGGTAGGTGGTTCCTGCCAGTGCACCTGCACCCAGAGGGCAGGTGTTCATTCTCTTACGGATATCTGCAAGTCTGCTTCTGTCACGTACAAACATTTCAAAGTATGCACCTACGTGGTGAGCCAGTGTGACCGGCTGCGCTTTCTGGAGGTGTGTGAAGCCTGGCATGTATGTGTGGACATTCTCTTCCATGATCTTCTGAAGTGCTTCGAGAAGTTTCTTTACCAGTTCGTCTGTCTCTCAATCTCATCTCTTACATAGAGTTTCATGTCAAGGGCTACCTGGTCGTTACGGCTTCTTCCTGTGTGAAGTTTCTTGCCTGCATCACCGATTCTGTCGATAAGGTTTGCTTCTACAAAGCTGTGGATATCTTCATATTCGGATGTGATCTCGAGTTTGCCGGATCTTACATCTGCAAGGATTCCGTCAAGACCTGCTTCGATCTGATCTTTTTCTTCTGCTGTCAGGATTCCCTGTCTGGCGAGCATTGCTACGTGTGCTTTGCTGCCTCTGATGTCCTGCTCATAGAATTTCTGGTCAAAAGAGATGGATGCATTGAAGTTATATACAAGTTTGTCTGTTTCTTTTGTGAAACGTCCGCCCCAAAGCTGTGCCATTGTGTTATTCCTCGTTTCTTCTTTATTTTTGGTATTATTGCTTTTACGTGTTAGTGTAACATATTTTTTCAGTATTGCAAAGTAGTTAGTTTGGAATCATTCAAAAGGTACGTGAAGAAAAAGAAGGTGTGTTGAGGCTTAGTTTCGGAACCCTGTAATTCTAAGGCATTCGGGAATCTGCTAAAACCATGAGCCGCCCTCTCAAACTCGCTCCGTTGCAAACTTCGCTCAGACACGTGAGACGGTCGGCTCATAACGCAGATTCCCGAATACCAAGAATTACAAGAACCCTCAAATGCGCCCCAACACACCTTCTTTTTCTTCACTGGGTATTGGCTATATGTTACATAATTGTGGTTACTGCTTTATTTTCTGTTTTCAGCCTCTCTTCGGGAATAGACGCAACCGCAGTAGTTCTGACGGTAGAGGTCGTATTCGTGGGATAGTTCGATGGAACGTTTGTAGCCGTTTTTTTTCTTGAAGTCAGATGGGAGGTGTTGGACGTGGTAGATTTCTGCCAGTTCTTGTCCGATTTCGTTAATCTTGGCTGCGTTTTTCAGAGGGCTGATGGAAAGGGTGGTGGTAAAATAGTCATAGCCGCCCTCTTCTGCCAGTTTTGCTGCTTCTTCCATGCGGAGGCGGTAGCATTTGAAGCAGCGTTCGCCACCTTCGGGTACGTCTTCGAGCCTTTTGCCATCTGGAAGAATTCCTGTGGGTCGTAGTGACCCTCTATCAGTTGACAGGGTGTTCAAATTCCATGGAGTTTACAAGACGGGTAATTTCATGGACTCGTTTGCGATATTCTTCTTCCGGGTAGATGTTTGGGTTGTAGTAGAATACTGTGATGTTGAAATATTTTGACAGGTATTCCAGTACGTAACTGCTGCAGGGTGCACAGCAGCTGTGGAGAAACAGGCTTGGGATCTTGTTATCTTTTTGCGCCTGATCTATAAGTTTTTCCAGTTCTTTCTGATAGTTTCGTTTATTCAACAGTATTATTATATCCTTTCTGCATCTTCACAAATGCTTTTTATTATCTTTTAATAAAATGCGAATACCTGTTCAGGTATTCTCTATTGTGCCTTCGTAATGATTCTTTGTATTTTTTAACTTCCTGCACTCTCCTATTCGTTCGCCCATTTTTACAATAGTCTCATATCCCTCTTCTGTATTCTCGATCAGATCATAGGCAATACGGACTTTTCCCGGCTGGATGAGGAGGATTATTGTGGAACCTCCGAATTCGAAGTTGCCTTTTTCCTGGCCTTTCTTTACTGTGGCAGGATTTTTATGGAGATTTGTGATTTTTCCTACCATCATGGCGCCTACTTCCATCATGAGGATGGTTCCGAATTGTTTTGTTTTCAGCAGAGTGTATTCTCTGGCGTTTTCTTTGTAGATGGGATATACATCGTTTGCTGCAGGATTCACTGTGTGGAAAACGCCGGGCAGAGTTACATTCGCGGATTTTCTTCCATCTGCCACATAGCAGTAATGATGATAGTCATCTACTGTCAGTCTGAAAATCAGCGCATAGCCGCCTGTGTATCTCTCAGCAATTGCCTTATTCTTCAGAAGCTGTCCTGCTGTATATTCTGTATCTTTGATGCTGAAACGTGAGTCTGAGCTGATCCTGTGTACGGAAAGTTTTCCGTCACAGGGGCTGATCAGGATGTTTTCGCGCATATCGATCGGGCGTTCTTCTTTTCGGATGCGCCTTATAAAGAAGTCATTCCATGAAGAGAAGTTCTGTTTTTCGTAAATGCTCAGGTCAATCTTGTTGTTTTTTACAAAATCCGGTACAAATCTGGCAGAAAGTCTGGTGTTAAGCAGGACTCCCGCTGCCTTTGACACGAAAGGTCTGATCAGGAGTTTCAGGCAGAGTCTGCCACCCCGGTCATTATATAAATGCCGCAGGAATTTATCCTGCTCATTCTCTTCAATCGTGATATTTCCTTTTCTGTCAATATACTTCATTCGTATCTTCCCTCCATAAAAGTATAACCGCAGCCTCCCCGTTTCCCGGGAACCGCTGCGGCCAGTCAACAGTTATATTTATTTTATATCAAACGGAACATCTTCGCAAGTGCAAGTGCCACGACTGCAACCAGCAGGATACGTACCGGATTCTGAGGTTTTTTACCTTGATATCCAGAATAAAAAGCAGTCCCACGATAATCACTGCAATATGTATCACAATCAGGAAATAGAGTCCGCAATATCTTCTCATCAGATAAAGGAACGGCAGGATGATCGCCATGGATGTGATCGGAAGCCCCTGATAATACTGTCTGTTCTCAGAAGTCTCATTCTGTCTCTTTGCTTCTGAAACATTAAAATATGCAAGGCGGATGACAGATGCCACACTGTAAAAAATAAGCGCCCCAATCCCCGCCGATGTATTCACACCCAGACAGTAACAGATCATTGCCGGAAAAATACCAAAGCAGACCACATCACATAAGGAATCGATCTGAATCCCGAAATTCTTCTCATCATCCGTACGGTTCTTCTTTGTTCTGGCTATCTTTCCGTCAAACATATCACACAGTCCGGAAAGCGCCAGACAGAAAATCGCAACCTTAAAATCCCCCTCCAGAGCCCTGGTAATTCCAAATACGGAAATTCCCAGACTTATATAAGTCAATATTACCGTATAATCATAAATTCCTAAAAACATATTTTCTCCCCCTACTTTTCTTCTTGTTCTTTTCTTCCTATTATGAAATACGCCACACAGGTCATCACTGCACTGATAAGCATCTGTGCATAATAGGAAATTCCTCTGCTGAGCAGCATTGCAGGAAGTAATGCTTCTCCGAAAACCGGTGCAAACATCACCAGATAAAGAGACTCACTGATTCCCATCCTCCGGGTAAAGGCAGCATATCAACAGAGACAGATATGACAGACTGCAAAATCGTAAGGGTTATAATGGAATATCCATGAAATCCCAGCGAACGGTATACCCAGTATGTAACTGTAAATAACAAAATCCTCTGCACCATAGTGATCAGTAACACTTTCAGGATCACCAGCTTGTGACTTGCCCAGAAAGCCGCAGTTTCATGATACTGGTCCATAGACGCTTCCAGTTTCTCAAGCCGGGTTGTCTTTGGCTTAAGGAAACGGAAATGTTCAATAAGTTTCAGACCTTTTACCATGATCCATTTCGCCAGTCCAGGTGCAAATACAAGGATCATCATGAAAGTAACGCAGAAAATATTCAGACCTACACCCAGGTAAAACACCCACATGTACTGGCCAAGATATCCTTCCAGAAAGCCTCTGCCAAAAATCCAGATTACAATTCCGATCACTACCAGAACCGCTTTATAAGTAATTGTGACAATCATCAGGACCAGCGTAGTGACAGGAATCGGAAGTTTGTCCTTTTTCATAAAATAAATCTGCATTGGCTGTCCGCCGGATGCAGACGGTGTGATACAGCTGAAAAAGAATCCCACAAAAGAATACAGAGCACAATGCCCCATCTTTACTTTTGCTCCGAGAGTCCGCATCATATAGAAAATAATTACAGACTCGCCAAGTATGAACAGTACCACACAAACCACACTGACCAGTAAGTAAACCGGATCTGCCTGCCGTACTGTATGAATAATCTCTCCCAGATCCTCTCCCTTAAATACCATATATACGGTAATGGAAAATATAAGGATCAGAAAAATGGTGTTAAATATTGCTTTCTTTTTGTTTCTCATTTGCTTACACTTTCTTATACATTTTTTTACAGCATTCGTCTGATTTCTATACCCAATTCATGTATGTCACAGTGTCTGATATATGTATATTTCTGATATGAAACACATAGTAAACAGTAACGTATTCCTTACAGAACATTTGCCCTCAAATACTATAGCAGCAAAAATACTATAGTCTATCTATTATATCATACCCTGACATTTCTGCATATCATAAATTATGAAAATATTCGTTACTGTTCACTCCGTTCACAGTAACGTAGCCAAAATTCATTCCAGATTGCCTGCGGCAATAGAATTTTGGCTTGTATGTCTCGGGATTTTGGCATATTCATGCCAAAACACCTCGCGGGATAGTGGTGTGTGAACAGTAACAAATATTCGTTACTATTCACCGAATATGGAGGTATCTGTATGAAACCACTGCTGGATATTACAGATGTCAGTCTCTCCTACCACAGTTTATCAGGGGAAACCCCTGCCCTTTCTCATATATCCTTTCAACTGATGCCAGGTGAATTTCTCGCCATCGTCGGGCCGTCAGGCTGTGGAAAGTCCACGCTGCTGAATCTGATCTGTGGTCTGCTCCGGCCAGAACAGGGACAGATTCTTCTGGACGGCACGCCGGTAACTTCCGGTGACTGCCGTATCGGATATATGCTGCAAAAGGATCATCTGCTGGAGTGGCGGACAATTTATAAAAATGTTCTTCTCGGACTGGAAATCCGCAGGGAACTCACTGCCGAAAAACTTGCTTATGTAAATCAGCTTCTCTCAGATTACGGTTTGGACAAATTCCGCTCTGCACATCCGTCCGAATTGTCCGGAGGAATGCGCCAGAGAGCTGCACTGATCCGTACTCTGGCATTAAAACCGGAACTTCTTCTGCTGGATGAGCCGTTCTCTGCACTCGACTCTCAAACCAGACTCAGCGTAAGTGATGATATCGGCAAAATCCTGCGTCAGGAAAAAAAGACTGCAATTCTTGTCACCCATGATATTTCAGAAGCGATCAGCATGGCAGACCGGGTTATCATTCTTTCTCCAAGGCCTGCCATCATTCGTAAGATTGTGCCAGTTTGTTTTGATCTGGAGAACCGTACTCCTATGGCTTCCAGAAATGCGCCTGAATTTAAATCTTATTTCAATCTTATCTGGAAGGAGCTGAATCATGATGTCTGAAATCTCATATCATCAGCAACAGTATATCCGACATCAGAAAAGAGAAAAGAAACTTGTTCTTTTTTGCGGATATTTATTCTTCTTTTCTTTCTGGTGTTGTGGGAAATCTCCGCCAGGACCGGACTGATCGATTCTTTTATCTTCAGCAGTCCGGTAATGATCTGGCACAGCTTCTGCAGTATGTGCAGAGACGGCTCTATTTTTCCCCATCTCTCTGTTACAATTACGGAAACACTGGTCAGTTTTCTGTTCGTTGTTGTTCTGGGTGCAGGATGGCAGTTCTGCTGTGGACCTGTCCCAGACTTGCGAAGATCACAGAGCCTTATCTCGTAGTATTGAACAGCCTTCCGAAATCTGCTCTGGCACCTTTGCTTATTGTATGGCTTGGTGCCAACGAACGGACGATTATTGTCTGCGGTATGTCGGTTGCTATCTTTGGTTCGATTTTGAATCTGTATACAGGTTTTGGCGAAGCTGACCCGGAAAAACTGAAGCTGATTGAGACGCTGGGCGGTGGAAGAAAGAAAAGCTTATGAAGATTATTCTTCCGTCTTCTGTGCCGTTACTGCTCAGTGTTATGAAAGTTAATATTGGTCTGTGTCTGGTTGGTGTTATCATAGGCGAATTTATCGGTGCCAGAAAAGGGCTTGGCTACCTGATCATCTATTCCAGCCAGACCTTTAAGCTTACCTGGGTACTGATGTCCATTATCATTCTGTGCATCATCGCTATTATCCTGTACGGACTCCTCGGACTGATTGAAAAACGCGCCCGCAGATAGTTGTTAATTTTTAACCGCTATTTTTTATAACGAAACGGTTTCGGAAACAGATTCAATATCTGAAAAAATTTTGCTGCAAAAAGAAGCCCGGAAGATCATCGAGTTCCACTTAACTGGACACTCCTGAACTTCCGGGGCTTCTCTTGTCTCTGACTGTCTGTCAGTTATTCTGTTTTTAAACCAGTGCCTCTGTCCGGTTACTATCATGTTCCGACCAAAGCGCCTGATAATGTGTATATCATGAATTATTCTTCTCCAAGGCTCTCCACTGCCTCTGTGAAATCCTTTATCAAATCTTTTATATCTTCGATACCCACACTGATACGGATTGTGTCGTCGTACACTCCAGCCTCTTCCATTGCCTCCGGCGTACTGTGGATATAAATTGTAGACGCCGGATGAATCACCAGAGTTCTCACATCACCGATATTGGTTGCAATCTTTACATATTTCAGATGATTGATCAGCTTATACGCCCGTTCTTTGGAACCTGCACGGATAGTCAGAATCGCTCCACCCTTTCCACTAAGCTGTTTTTCTGCCAGTTCATGATATGGACTGGACTCCAGCAGCGGATAGTTGACAGATACACCTTCCAGCTTCTCCAGTGCCTGGGCAAGCCGGAAAGCGTTATTACAGACCCGCTCCATACGAAGACCAAGTGTCTCCATTCCGATAATATTCAGATAAGCGTTCATCGGAGCCAGACAGCCGCCCATATTTCGCCAGATTCCGTTCCTCAGTTTCACAAGATAAGCAAACTTTCCGTATTTCTTATATTCCTTCATTCCAGGATAACGTTCCGGACTCCAGGAAAAGTTTCCGCTGTCAATGATAATTCCACTGATGGCATCTCCACTTCCATTTATATATTTAGAAGTAGAATGCACCACTACATCCGCACCGTACTGAATCGGATTAAGCAGATAAGGAGTCGAAGTTGTGCTGTCTACGATCAGCGGCACTCCTTTTCCATGAAGAAAATCTGCTGTTTCCCGGACATCCATTACATTCAGTGCGGGATTTCCTACTATTTCGCCAAACACTGCTCTGGTCTTATCTGTAAGAAACGGCTCGATCAGCGCCTTCTCTACCCTCGGTATAAAATGTACTTTGATTCCGAATGCCTCCAGATCATGAAGCAGATCCAGTGTACCTCCGAACAATGCACTTCCTGCGATTACCTCATCCCCTGCCTGCAGGATATTAAGTAATGATAATGTAACCGCTGACATTCCGGAGGAACAGGCTACACCTCCAATCCCGCCTTCTAATTCATTTACTCTTCGCTCAAACGCATCTACTGTCGATTCGCAATCCTGGTATATGCAAATCCCGGTGCCCGATTCTGGAATACTTTTTCCAGCTGTTCTGAAGATTCATATGCAAAAGCATTTGCCAGGCTGACAGGCGGCACTGTTGAACCATTCGCATAATTGTCTACTGCTTTTCCGTGTAATAATTTAGTCTGAAATTCCATGAGCATATTCCCCTTGTAAAATATAATAATCTCCGGACTAACGGTATGTTTTCTGTGATATATCGTTTCCCTGTTTTTAGCAATTCCATAGTGTTTCGATATGAATAGTAGTATATATTTTTCACATAAATCTGTCAATAAATTTTCTTATATCAATTATTTATATACACGTATAGTTTTTTTCTATATTTTGTTATTTTTCTATAGAAATAATTTAGTCTAAAATCAACATCTTTTTCCATATTGTCGAAAAAACATAGCTTTTTCTATCTTTATCTGGTAAAATTGATATATAGCAATCCTCTAAAATAATGCATCTTAATATAGAGCGTATTTGAAAAATCATTTACAAGGACTGCTATAGATTATTATTTCAGTCAAACGACATATCTGAAAATGAATGTCCTGAAATGTAATTCCACTACATAAGATTCATAACAGAACGGAAGGAGGCCCTTTATGAAAACAAGGAAAAAATGGTTAAGAAAAACAACCGCGATCTGTACTGCAGCACTTCTTGGTACTGCTGCAATTCCATCTACAGCATTTGCAGCAGACAGTTACGCTTCCATTGAAAAAGATGCATGGGCAAAAAAGGTCACAGAAATGGCATCTTCTTACGCTACATCTATAGAAGAAAGCCAGTCTCTGATGTCAGGAATGCAGAGTGACATGATTCTGAAATTTGAAGATTCCGGACGTTCACTACTGGGGTTTGTCGCACCATTTGATGTCTCCTGGCTGGACAATGTCACACTTTCCAATGATATCTCTTTTACAGAAGGAAAAGAAGGTATTCTGATGAAGGTCCTTCTTAATGATAATAAAATCTGTACTCTGGAATATTATCTTGATCCGGACAGCCAGGATATTTATATGCGCATCCCTGAACTCTCTGATAAATATTTCAAGACCAATCTGGAAGAAGCCGCAGATCAACAGGCTGCCAATATTGAAAATGATCTTGAAGAATTAACCCCTGATGATTCAGATGCAGATATTCCGACAGACAATTTCGCTTCCGCTTATTCTGACAGTCTCAGTCTGACTGTTTCCATGATGTCTGATCTGTCAGCAGCAGCTCCAGAAGCTTCTGTAGTAGAAACACTTCTGGATAAATACGGATCTATGCTTTTTGACAATGTAACAGAAGGCGAAAGCAGTCAGGAAACTCTGACAGCAGGTGATATCAGTCAGGACTGTACAGTATATGAAGGCCAGATTTCAGCCGAAGACGCTGTAAAAACTGCAACTGCAATCCTGGAAGAAGCAAAATCAGACAGTGATATTGAGAACATCCTCGATACCTGGACAGAGAAACTCTCAAGTAATGAGGACCTGCATGAAAGCTTTACCAAAGCTGTAGAAGACGGTCTTGATTTTCTGAAAGATGCAGATACCGGTGATTCCGATGATTCTCATCTCAACACCAGAATCTGGGTTGATGAGACCGGCAGAATTGCAGGACGTAAAATTGAGTTTCAGGAAGGTGATAAAATAACTCCTGTTCTGAACTGGCAGATGACCAGGGACGGCTCAGACTTTGGCTATCTTCTCTCCATTGAAACAGATGATTCCGGCACACTCTCCCTGTCCGGATCCGGTCAGATTGATGGCGGTAAATTAAACGGAACCTATAAAATTTCTCAGGATGATACAGCCGCAGCTGTTATCGAAGTAAAGGACTACGACACCGAATCTGCAAAAGAAGGTTACTTAAACGGTAACTATACTATCACCTTCCCTGCTGATTCTTCAGAAGATACAGATTCTTCTCTTTCCATGCTCGAGAACTTTGCACTTGTATTAGATTTAAATTCAGCAAAAGATTCTGGTTCTGTTGCACTGTCCGTTGAAAGTGCAGGAAGCACTCTCGGAAGCTTCACTGTTACTTCCGGTGCAGGCGAATCTGTTGAAATTCCGGACCTTACGGCTCTGGGAGATGTTTATGACGTAACCAATGAAGATGATATGAGTGCCTACGCAGCTACACTCGACCTCACTACACTTATGGATAATCTGTCCAATGCAGGCGTTCCGGACGAAGTCATCACTTATGTTCTCAGCGGCGGAAGCAATTCCGATGCCGAAGATGTTACTGATGAAAATGCCTCAGAAGCAGAGTCTGATGCTGCGTCTGCTGAAGCAGGCGCAGCCTGACTTAGCAGCTTTATCACTATCGTCTACTGCAGCAGACGGTTCCAGTAATACTTTATCCCGATACCTACTACTACTGCTGTTATAAATTCACAGATCCAGAACGCATTCCACACAGCATCTGCCCCGGCAAAATAGCACAGCAGATAAGCTGCCGGAATGATCACTATAATATATCTTAATAACGAAATCACCAGGGACTGAGCACCTTTGCTCAGTCCTTCTAATGCACCGGAAGCTGTAACAGAGATGGCAGATGGGATAAACCCGATACTGATAATCTGTAATGCTGCAGTGCCAAGTCTTACAGTTTCCGGGTTCTCAGTAAACATTCCCATCAATGTCTCTGATGCTGTAAAGCAGATGATCGTTCCTGCCAGCATGATCATACCATTCAGAAGCACAGAAATCCCAAAAAGTTTCTTTACCCTCTTTATTTCTCCTGCTCCGTAATTATATCCTATCAACGGGCGCATTCCCTGGACAATGCCGCTTGCAGGCAGATATAAAAAGTCTGAAGCTTATAATAGATTCCCAGAACCACTACATAGCTTCCGGAAAAAGCCGATAATATCTGATTCAGGAAAGAGATCAGAACTGACGGCAGGGCAATATTCAGGATTGCGGGAATCCCTACCATATACAGCTTCCCGTCCAGGTTCCTGTTAAGTTCCAGATATTTCCTGCTGATCTCCACCGGAATACTACACTTCTTATATGCGATCAGATATACAATAACTGTAAATACCTGGCCAAGACCAGTTGCCAGTGCTGCACCTCTGATCCCCATTTCCGGAAAATCCCCACTCCGAAAATCAGCAGCGGATCCAGGATAATATTGGAAATACAACCGATCATCAGGCTGATCATTGTCAGTTTCATTCTGCCCACAGCCTGAAAAATCTTTTCGAAGGACAGGCTGATCATGATCACTGTGGAAAATGCAAATGCAATAGTTGAATACTGCACACCAGATGAGATCACTTCCTGCGCTTTTGTAAACATACTGAGAAATACAGGCATAAACGGAATACAGATTACTGTAAAAATAATTCCATGGATAATATTAAAGAGCATACCATGGGTAGCTGCTATATTCGCATTTTTAATATTTTTTGCTCCCAGCTGAAAAGAAATCTGTGCATTGATTCCCACACCGAAACCAATGGCAACTGCATTAATAAAGTTCTGTACAGGAAATACCAGAGACAGAGCTGTCATCGCCTGCTCACTGATCTTTGCCACAAAAAAGCTGTCTACGATGTTGTACAGTGAATTCACCAGCATAGACAGTACCATAGGCATTGCCATAGATGCCAGAAGCGGCAGAATCGGTTTTTTCTTCATAAAAGTATTGTTCATTCTTTTTTCCTTTCTCTGTTTCATTGCAACAAAAAACGCCACACAATTATCTCTACATTGCTGTATGATAATCGTGCGGCGAAAAGAGTTCATGTTTGTCACAAGACTGAAAAATCCACACCAGTTTTGGTGTGATTAACATATCATAATTTATTTCCTGCTGTCAAGACTTTTTATCCATTTTACTGCGTTTTCCTGATTCGGTGCTGAATACGGCACTGCAATGCATACAGATCGTAGATTACACCTAATTCCTGTTCAAGCTCACTGTCAGTAATGGAAATGTGCGTAGTATCTGTCTGCATTCCAAACTTCTCAAAAGCTTCCTCACCCATCAATTCCTTCAAATCTGCAAATGGCTCATTCTTCTTCAAAGTCTGATAAAGCTTCTCCGGCATAACCATAATATCAATGGAACCTGCCTGGATCTGTGCCACATAAGCCATCTGTGCATTATAATCAAATTCTGCCATTTCAGAGTCCGTAGTAAGATTCACGCCTATCTCTACTTTACTATAGGGATCATCTTTGTACCCAAGTGTTTCTTTGATTTTCTGCTCAGGAGTTTCCGTATCATTTGCCATTGAATTTACCACTGTCATGGACAGAACTGTTTTTATTTTGGACTGTTCATAGTAATCCTTTATTCCGAATATAAGAGCAATCACTGCGATCACTCCGAAAATAGCCGGTTTATAATACATCCAGATATATTCCAGCTTTTTCTTTGGCCCCATTCCCTTTAATTTTTCTTTCTCAATCAGACGTCTTTCCTTCTTTGACAAATCCGATTCATTCTTAATCTCCGGATTCAGCACGCTTTCATCGTGCTCTTCTGCCTGTTCTGCTCTGTTCTTACTCTGATTCTTGTCCTGATTTTTATCTGCCATTCTCTCTCCTTTGTATTTTCTGCATAATGATTTTCGGTAACTGTTCAGCAATCCGCCATTCTGTGAAACACCGAACGGTTACGTTCATAAGATTTACTGATTACTATATCACATTTTCCATTATGTGAACAGTTATAATTCCCGCGGTTCCTGAAGATAACGTTACTATGTTACTGTTCATTCCATTCTCAGTAACGCAGCCAAAATTCATTCCGTATTTTCATACCCTGACTATACATGATTATTCTGCAAAATATTTTGCCTTGCATACGCAGAGACCGCAGATATGCCAGAAACTGTCACCACTGTCAGCATATATACCAAAACCGGACGCAACCAAAAATAAATCTGACAGTTGCTGACTCCCAGACCTTCTGAACATTTTTTCAGAAGATCTGATACTGCCGGATGAAGAAGATAGATCAGGAAAGCATATTTTCTTCCGGTTTCCACCAGTACAGAGGGAAAATTTATTTCCCTTCCATATAAAATAAGCCACAGAAACAGACAGATCACTGCAACACAATTTCCTGTGTAAATTTCTCCTGCTCCCCGGAAAGCATATTCCATCATGCTGAGTGCCACACCGAAAATCATCCCTGCTTTCAATCCCCATTGCATCCATTGCTCCAGACGTTTGCATACTATCTTATCCTGATATTCATGGATTATCTGACCTGTAAGGAAAAAGCTCATTCCTGTAAACAGAAAGTTTCTGTATTCCATAGTGTGATAAAATCTGTCAAAAAAGACACAAAACTCCGCTCTCCATAAAAGTATTGCCAGCAATACAGGTGCCATACAATATGCAGCCCTACGCATTCTCCATTTTTCAATCAGAAGAGCAAGCAGATAACAGTAAATTAATGCAGGAAGAAACCATAAATGTGCTCTTACCGGAGAAGTACTGTTGTACACGAAAAATTCCTTCAGATGCTCTGTACTCACAAGCCCTTTTATCCATGTCCATACTCTCTCCCCATTCCAGGCTTTCATAAAACATTCCCAGATAAAATAAAACACAACTGAAACTGCAAAAAGCTTCATGATATGCAGGATTTTAGACAATATTCTTTTTGAGGCATTGCAATTTTGATAATAACAGAAATACCCGGATACCATAAAGAAAAACGGCACCGCACATCTTGCCAGTACTTTTACAAGCTGCCCGGCCTGTCCCGGAAAGCTTACATGGATGCATACCACCAGGCACGCAGCAATGGCCTTTACAGCATCCAGACTTTTATTTCGCATTTGATTTCTCACCCACCTTTTTCTGTTGTTTCATCTATAGCAGCCGAACAATCCGTAAATGTCTGACCTGACATCATTTCAGTCAGACAGATAAAATCATCCGCTTCGCTGCTATAATATATCAAAGCGAACCACACATGTCAAACCTCAGGCAGATACAGAAGTCATCAGCCAGCTTCGGTCCACCCTTGCAAGGAGTCTGGCATTATGATAGGCCATTCTGAGAGTCAGGCAGGTACGCCCCAGATATTTGCTTCCGTCCGAAGTTTTCATACACGCCAGTGCAAGGTCGGGTTTTCCCGGATGACGGAGACAGATTGGGAGCAGCAGCTGGATTGAGTGATTATAATACTGTGGAATTGCCGTCCTGTAATCTGCCTCAAGCATTCTTTTTGTCTGTTTCAGCGCGCCGTCAAACAGCTGCATTTCATGCTGCTGTCACGTACTTCCTTTGGAAGACGGGCAGCATTTTCCTCATCCCCGAAAATATGCTCGTACTGTGGAATTACCGGAAGTTTTGTATCAAACACAAGATCTGACGGATTTTCACATAGCATGCCTTTTCCGGCAGACAGGTGATTCCTTCTTTTAACAAATAGTATTCTGTATAAAAGCCATCCAGAAACCAGGGCTGCCTGTCCGGGACCAGATTGGGAATAAAATACGCATAAATCGGCTGATAATAGTAATTAAAGAGTCCTGTATTAAATATGGCATAATTCTTTTTCTCCCACACCTTCTGTTCTTCATAAAGGCGTTTAAATGTATGTTCCAGGTATCCTTTCAGAATTCCGTTATCATCTGTATCCGAAAAGCTCCACTTCTCCGGCACCATCCTTGCCAGATTCTGAATCTGCCGATTATAGTCTCCGCAATAAGTAAAATCAAATAAATTAATCATCAGGCTCCTCCTGTCCCTGCACCTTTCATATTGTCATTACTGTTCTCTCTTAATATTTATTGTATTTTGGAAAAAATATGGCAGAACTGCCAGATTATGATTTGTATGAAAATCAGTTTTGATTGTTATTATTTAACATACCATAATTTCTGTCAAAAGACAAGGATTAGCATCCACCAAAAAATGTCAAAAATTACCATCTGACTTACAATTCAAAAGTTACTGTTCACTCCGTTCACAGTAACTTAGCCAAAATTCATTCCAGATTGCTGCGGCAATGGAATTTGGCTTGTATGTCTCGGGATTTGGCATATTGATGCCAAAACACCTCGCGGGATAGTGGTACATTCAGACAGTATATTATCCATCCGGTAATACCTGATGCTTGTAGCCTGCCGGTCAGCTGTGTTATACTCTACACATATCAGCAATACGCAAATGCAGGCTGAACAACTGTTTCTATCCACATTTGCGGGCAAGACTATTTTTCTTAAAGAAGGTTTTACAATGAAAAAAGACGGCTACTACTCTTCCGGAGAATTTGCACGGATGGCACATGTAACACTCCGCACTATCCGCTATTATGACAAACAGAATATCCTCAAACCCTCCTATGTAACAGAATCCGGCGCACGTTTTTATACAGATGAGGATTTTGCAAGACTTTCCCAGATCCTGCTTCTGAAATATCTGGGTTTCTCCCTGGATGACATACGGGAAATGACCATTGACGACTCAGACTATCATTTTATGGAAAATTCCCTGAACATCCAGTTAAAGCTGGTACGTGACCGTATCGAGCAGATGCAGCTGGTGGAAAAGGCAATCCAGGATACCACAGATGCGATCCGCTCCCATCATGCCATAGACTGGAATCAGATGCTTGACCTGATCCACCTGACAGGCATGGAGAAAAGCATGAAAAATCAATACCAGAACGCCTCCAACATTTCCTCACGCATTAATCTGCACAGCCTTTATTCCCAGAATAAACAGGGATGGTTTCCATGGGTTTATGAGCAGTGCCAGATTCATCCGGGGATGCGTATCCTTGAACTTGGATGCGGCGACGGTGTTCTGTGGACACAGAATATTTCCAGCCTCCCCGGTAAAGTTTCCGTTACTCTTTCTGATCTTTCATCCGGAATGCTTCGTGATGCCAGACGTGCTATCGGACGCAAAGACAGCCGTTTTTCCTTCGAGGCATTTGACTGTGCAAGAATTCCTCATGAAGACAGAAGCTTTGATCTGGTCATTGCAAACCATGTGCTTTTTTACTGTGAAGATATCTCTGCTGTATGCAGCGAAATTCAACGTGTGCTCACTCCGGGCGGAAAACTGATCTGCAGTACCTATGGAAAAAAACACATGCAGGAAGTCAGCAGACTGGTCCGGGATTTTGACGACCGGATCGTTCTCTCCGCAGACAAACTCTATGAGCGTTTTGGCAGAGAAAACGGAGCAGATATCCTGGCACCGTATTTTTCCCGTATTTTCTGGGAAAGCTATAAGGACTCTCTTCTTGTCCCCGATGCAGAACCGCTGATTTCCTATATCCTCTCCTGCCATGGAAATCAGAATCAGTATCTTCTGGACAAATACAAAGATTTCCGAGGATTTGTATCGCGAAAGACAAAGGATGGGTTCTTTATTACCAAGGATGCCGGCATTTCTTTGTGAAAAATAACCAAAATTTAACTTTTTTTGTAAAAAGCACTTGAAGGTGACCTAAGGTCACCTTTTATAATACAATCACCAGAGTCAGGATGATATCGTAACTCAGACTGACAATCCAGAAACCCGTTGAATTAGTATCGCAGTCGCCTGATGTTTTGCTTATCATTTACACAGATAGATAACTGACAAAATATCGCTCCGACCGCATACTGCCAATAACAAAGGAGAATACACATGAAAGGTATTATTTTAGCAGGCGGTTCCGGCACACGCCTTTATCCGCTTACAATGGTAACATCCAAACAGCTTCTGCCAATCTATGATAAACCAATGATCTACTATCCCATGTCTGTACTGATGAATGCAGGGATCCGCGATATCCTGATCATCTCTACTCCGCAGGATACTCCTCGTTTTGAGGAACTTCTTGGTGACGGACATCAGTTCGGTGTCCATCTCACCTATGCAGTACAGCCAAGTCCGGACGGACTTGCACAGGCATTTATCATCGGTGAAGAATTTATCGGTAATGATACAGTTGCCATGGTTCTCGGCGATAATATCTTCGCAGGACATGGGCTGAAGAAAAGACTGAAAGCTGCTGTAAAGAACGCAGAATCCGGCGAGGGTGCAACTGTTTTCGGATACTATGTAGATGATCCGGAGAGATTCGGTATTGTAGAATTTGACCATGAAGGCAAGGCTATCTCAATTGAAGAGAAACCGGAGCACCCGAAGAGCAACTACTGTGTCACAGGTTTATACTTCTATGACAATCGTGTCGTAGAGTATGCAAAAAATCTGAAACCAAGTGCCAGAGGCGAACTTGAGATCACAGATCTGAACCGCATCTATCTGGAAAAGGGCGAATTAAACGTAGAGCTTCTCGGACAGGGATTCACATGGCTGGATACAGGTACACACGAGAGCCTTGTGGAAGCCACCAACTTTGTAAAAACAATGGAAAGCCACCAGCACCGCAAAATCGGTTGCCTGGAAGAGATTGCATATCTCAATGGCTGGATTACAAAGGAAGATGTGCTGAAGGTTTATGAAATACTGAAGAAAAATCAGTATGGTCAGTACTTAAAAGACGTTCTGGACGGTAAATATCTGGATGTATTGCACTAACCGAAGCTTTTAGACCTGTACAAGCGAATTCGCAGTCAAGTGAGTGATATATCAAATTTTCAAACAGTTATTTGATATATCACCCGCCATGCAGCAAGGCGGATAATTTTATCTGCCTGACTCTATAACAGAATCTTACAGATATTCATATTATATATTTTTTAAGGAGAATCACTATGAACATTATCGTAACCGGCGGTGCCGGATTTATCGGAAGCAACTTTATTTTTCACATGTTAAAAAATACCCAGATTACCGCATCATCTGTCTGGACTGTCTGACCTATGCAGGAAACCTTTCCACTCTTGCACCTGTCATGGACAACCCAAATTTCCGTTTCGTAAAAGAAAGCATCACCGACCGCGAAGCAGTTTACAAACTTTTTGAGGAAGAACACCCTGATATGGTTGTAAACTTCGCTGCAGAGAGTCACGTTGATCGCTCCATCGAAAACCCAGAAGTTTTCCTTACCACAAATATTATCGGTACTGCTGTTCTCATGGATGCATGCCGCAAATACGGTATCAAACGTTATCATCAGGTATCTACTGATGAAGTTTACGGAGATCTTCCATTAGACAGACCTGACCTGTTCTTCACAGAGGAAACTCCGATCCACACAAGCAGCCCTTACAGCTCTTCCAAGGCTTCTGCAGACCTTCTGGTGCTGGCTTACCACAGAACCTACGGACTGCCTGTAACCATCAGCCGCTGCTCCAATAATTACGGACCATATCACTTCCCGGAAAAACTGATTCCGTTAATGATCGCCAATGCATTAAATGACAAACCACTTCCGGTATACGGAACAGGCGAAAACGTTCGTGACTGGCTCTATGTAGAAGATCATTGCCGCGCAATCGACCTGATCATCCACAAAGGACGTGTTGGAGAAGTTTACAACGTCGGCGGACACAATGAAATGACAAACATTGATATCGTTAAGATCATCTGCAAAGAACTTGGCAAACCAGAAAGCCTGATCACCTACGTAGCAGACCGTAAAGGTCATGACATGCGTTATGCAATCGACCCGACTAAGATTCACAACGAACTTGGCTGGTTACCGGAAACAAAATTTGCAGACGGTATCAAGAAAACAATCAAATGGTATCTGGATAACAAAGAATGGTGGGAAACAATCATCTCCGGTGAATACCAGAACTACTATGAAAAAATGTACGCAAACCGCGGGGAGGCATAATTTATGAGAATTTTTGTAACAGGTGTAGGCGGTCAGCTTGGACATGATGTTATGAACGAACTTGCGAAACGCGGCTATGAAGGTGTGGGAAGCGACATTGCTCCTTCCTACAGTGGAATCGCTGATGGCACTGCAGTTACCACAATGCCTTATGTTCAGATGGATATCACTGACAAAGCTTCTGTAGAAAAAGTCATTAAAGAAGCAAATGTTGATGCTGTGATCCACTGTGCTGCATGGACAGCTGTAGATGCTGCCGAAGATGAAGAGAATCAGCCGAAGGTCCGTCTGGTAAATGTAACCGGAACTCAGAATATTGCTGATGTGTGCAAAGAGCTTGACATCAAGATGCTGTATCTGTCCACTGATTATGTATTCGATGGTCAGGGAACCACTCCATGGGAGCCTGACTGCAAGGACTATAAACCATTAAATGTCTATGGACAGACAAAGCTGGACGGTGAACTTGCAGTATCCGGCACAGTTAATAAGTTCTTTATCGTCCGTATTGCATGGGTATTCGGCAAAAACGGCAAAAACTTTATCAAAACCATGATCAACCTCGGAAAAACTCATGATACTCTCTCCGTAGTCAATGACCAGATCGGTACACCTACTTATACCTATGACCTGGCAAGACTTCTGATAGATATGATCGAAACTGAAAAATACGGTTATTATCATGCAACCAATGAGGGCGGATATATCAGCTGGTATGATTTCACAAAAGAAATCTTCCGTCAGGCCGCTGCCATGGGACACCCGGAATATCTCCCGGAAAACATGACAGTCAACTCCGTCACAACTGCAGAGTATGGCGCTTCCAAAGCAGCCAGACCGTTTAACAGCCGCCTGGATAAGAGCAAACTGACAGCCAATGGTTTCACACCACTCCCCACCTGGCAGGATGCACTTGGACGGTATCTGAAAGAACTGGATTTCTAAATAAAAATCCGGCAGGACACCCAAATGACAGGTGTTTTGCCGGTTTTTTTATTCTTCTCTATGCAGTTTTCTTCTTCTGCGCGGTCTGCCATACGCAGCATCCCACGATCAGAAGTATTCCCACAACATCAGTCATCAGTGACGGATCGATCAGCATCAGTCCGCCTGCTGCCATTAAGACACGAACCGGTACAGACATTTTCACTGACAGGAAGCCTTCCAGTGAGGAGGACAATCCAAACACACCAATCAGTGAGGTGATAAAGATCTGAACAACCTTAAGCGGTGTGGTATCGATCAGCAGCATTGCCGGATTAAAGCAGAATACATAAGGTACGATAAATACTGCGATAGCCAGCTTGGAGGCTGTAAATGCAGTCTTCATCGGATTGGCCTTCGCTATGGCTGAACCTGCGTAGGCAGCCAGCGCTACCGGCGGTGTGATATCTGCAACAATACCAAAGTAAAATACAAAGAAATGAGCTGCCAGTGTAGGTACTCCCATACGTACCAGGATCGGAGCACAGGTTGCTGCCATGATACAGTAATTGGCAGTGGTAGGTACACCCATACCAAGTACGATACAGCACAGCATAGTCAAAAGCAGTGCAATGATCAGTTTTCCGTTTGCAACACTGATGATTCCGTTGATCAGGTCATTGGCAAGTCCTGTCATGGTGATGGAACCGGAAATGATTCCTGCAACACCGCAGGCTACTGCTACGGAGATAACACCTCTTCCTCCTGCTTCCAGCGCATCAATACATTTGGTAACACTGATTCTGTTTTCTTTGTCAAAAAAGACTTACGATAACAGAAAGAACGATTGCATAACTGGCAGCCTTCTGCATAGTCATATAGTTTCCGGACACCCAGATTACCAGCATGACCAGAGGTAATAACAGATAGATTTTACGGATCAGAAGCTTAAATACCGGAAGTTTTTCCTTCGGAATTCCGGAAAGTCCTAATTTCTTTGCTTCCAGATGTACAGAAATAAAGATTCCTGTAAAGTACAACAATGCCGGCAGAATCGCCCTGACAATAATGTTGGAGTACGGTACACCCACAAAATCTGCCATAAGGAATGCGGCAGCTCCCATGATCGGAGGCATGATCTGTCCACCTGTGGAAGAAGCAGCTTCTACTGCTCCGGCAAATTCCGGTTTGTAGCCTGTGTCCTTCATCATCGGGATTGTAACAGAACCGGTTGTTACTGTGTTACCTACAGAGGAACCGGATACCATTCCACAGAGTGCAGAACTGATAACCGCTACCTTTGCCGGTCCACCTGCATATTTTCCTGCAATGCAGTTAGCCAGCTGAATAAAGAAGTTGGAGATTCCTGTTCTCTCCAGAAACGCACCGAAAATAATAAATACCACAATATATTTAGAGCATACATTTACAGGTGTGGAGAAAATACCCTCTTTTGTGTAGAAAAGATTCCGCACCAGGAATTTCACTCTTCCCAAAAATGCCGGATTGGTAAGCCCTACAGCCAGTGCATAGATCAGGAAAAAACCTGCCACAAACAGGATCGGTAGGCCCACGCATCGTCTGGTAAGCTCGATCAGTGCAGCAATACCGATAATACCGATCACAATCTGATAAGGGGCAAATCTGGTACCCTGATTGATGATCTGATTTGCAGAAAAAGTAAAATACAGAAAAGCACCTGTGCCTGCGATCATAAAAATAATATCGCCAATCGGCATGTAGTTTTCTCTGATATCTCCTTTTTTCGCCGGATAGGTAAGAAATCCGATAAGAATGATCAGCCCCAGAAAAGAAGTCAGTCGGATTTCCTCCAGGAAGGTTGCAAATAAGGTAACATAGATACACCACAGAGAAAAGGCAACCAGCAGGCCGCGTACAGCCAGCTATATTTGCCGGTCCACACACGAATATTTGATTCGCGGTCGTATTTCTTCATTACTGCATCTACATCTGCTGTGCTCATGTTCTCAGAACCAGCCTGCCCTTCCGGGGATGTGTTTGCTTTTTTATCTTATTTTCTTTCATCCTGACTATTCCCCTTTCGTATCCACTGTAATTCCATGCTCTGCATAATAACGCGCCGCACCCTTATGGAAAGGAATGGTCATACCGGAAGTAGCGTTTTCCAGAGAAAGCTCCGCTCCTTTTGCATTCTCAGCAGAAATCTCGTCTGCATGGTCAAAAATTGCCGCAGTCATATCATAAACTGTATCCTCATCCAGAGATTCGGACACTACGATCGTCGCCTTGACTGTGATGGTTTCTACAGGCTCATCCTGTCCCGGATAGGTTCCTGCAGGAATCTGGTAGGATGTATAATATGGACAGTCACTCAAAATTGAATCCCTGATCGCGCCATCAATATTGATCATATAGACACCATTGGTAGTTGCAAGCTCTGTGATAGCTGTTGTAGGTGCACCTGCAACAATAAACGCAGCATCAATTTTCCCATCCTTCAAAGATTCCTTGCTGTCCTCAAAAGACAGATACTGGGGATGGATATCATCCAGGGTAATGCCGCCTGCATTTAAAACATCCAGAGCATTGAAATATACACCGGAGTTTGCCGCACCGATAGATACGCTCTTGCCCTTCAGATCTTCCACTGTCTTAATGTCAGGATCCATGGTAAACAGCTGGACAGTCTCTGCATACAGGCCGCCCAGAGTCCTGAAATCATGGGTTGCACCGTCCTGTTCAAATGCTCTTACGCCGTCCCATGCATAGGCCATTACATCTGACTGGACAAATCCAAGCTGGAAATCTCCGTCCTGTACTGACTGCAGGTTCGCTTTGGAACCACCTGTAGAAACTGCTGTAACCTTTACATTTGTATTATTGGTAATATACTGGGCCAGTACACCACCGTAGGAATAATACGTTCCCGCCGTACCGCCGGTACCGAACGTCAGACGTTCTTTACTTTGTCCGCAGCCGCTCAGAAGGCTGACTGCAAGTGCAAGAGTCAAAACAAGGCCAACAATCCTGCCAGCTTTTCTCCTGCCTCTGAAAAGCTCTTTGTTTCTCATAAATCCATCTCCTTCAGGTACATAATATTTTGAATTATAACATATTTTTTCAAAAAATGATAATCTTTATTGAATAATCTTACAAAAAACGTTACAATAAAGGAAAAACATGGATAACAAAATAAATAACAACCCAATGGAGGTATCTATTATGTCCGAAAGAAAATACCCTGTCATCACAATCAGCCGGGAGTTTGGTGCCGGGGGACACAGTATTGCAAGAGTAGTTTCAGAAAGGCTTGGTATCCCATATTACGATCGGGATTTGCAAAACAGGCTGCTGCCAGAAGCGGATATTCCCAGGAGGATATTGATCGTGAGGGTGAAAATCTGAGCCGCAGCGCCAGACTTCTGGACAACATTCTGAATAACTCTGCAGGCTATTTCAGTTCCCATGATGCTATTTACCAGGCTCAGAAAGAGCTGATCCTTCAGTTCGCAGCAGAACAGGACTGTATTATCATCGGCCGCTGTTCCAATCTTATCCTGCGAAATGCCGGTATTCCCAGTCTGGATATTTTCCTTCATGCAGATGTGAATCTCCGCACAGAACATATTCAGAAATTAGGCTTAAACGGAAAGGAAGATCCCAGGAAATATCTCACCAAAATGGACAACCTGCGTGAAACCTATTTCAAAACCTATACAAAACATGAGCTTGGCACTTATCACGATTATGACCTGTGTCTGGATACCGGAACCCTTGGATACGATAACTGTATTGAGATTATCACTTCACTTGCAAAACAGCAGGGGTTGAATCTGAAGCATCAGTAGAAGGACCGCTGCCAGCTGTAAAACAGCAACAAGGCTGTGGCAATCAGAAAATCTGTGCCACAGCCTCTTTACTTCAGTCCTTTTAATAGTTGTTTCTAAATTTCTTTTATTTTACAAACTCATCCAGAGAACGGATCTGGATTCCTTCTTTTGCAAAAGCCTCTCTGATTTTTTCCACAAACGCCAGAGCTTGGCTCCGTCTCCATGAACGCAGACAGAATCTGCCTGAATATCAATATCTTTTCCTGTAATTGCAGTAATCTTTTTCTCTTTGACCATACGGATCACCCTGACAATAGCCTCATTTTCATCAGTGATCACAGCACCTTCCTTACGTCTGTTTACCAGAGTACCATCTTCTTCATAGGCGCGGTCTGCAAAAACCTCCATAGCTGTACGCAGGCCCATATCCTGAGCAGCCTTTGCCAGCTGTCCGCCGGAAAGAGCAAGTACGATCAGACTGCTGTCAAATTCTTTGATTGCCTCACAGATTGCAGTAGAAAGGGCATAGTCCTCTGCAGCCATATTATATAAGGCTCCATGAGGCTTTACATGCTGCATTTTTACACCGGTTACTCTGCAGAATGCATCCAGTGCACCCAGCTGATAAAGCACATATGCTTTTGCCTCTGCAGGGGAAACACTCAGATTTCTTCTTCCGAAGCCCATCAGATCAGGAAAACCCGGATGTGCTCCTATACGAATTCCCGCTTCCCTTGCCATTGCCAGCGTATTTCCCATAACTACCGGATCTGAAGCATGATAACCGCAGGCTACATTTGCAGAAGAGATCAGCGGAATGACCTTATCATCATTACCGATTTTATAGTTTCCAAAACTTTCTCCCAGATCACTGTTTAAATCTACTGTATACATTTACCTTACCTCTTTTCTATTTATTTCCCAGAGCGTGTTTGAAAAATCACTCCCTCAATCCGTATACAGGATCCTTACCTACAATCTTATCCCTTAATTTTCAGTACATTCTCAATAAATCCCGTATCTGCCTTTCCGTCGCAGAATACCTGATTCTTCATAATCTGATACTGGAAATCAAGGTTTGTCTCCACACCCATGACCACCATCTCATCCAGCGCAGAGCGCATTTTCTGCAGGGCAGCCTCTCTGTCAGGTGCATGAACGATTACCTTCGCAATCATGGAATCATACTCTGACGGAATCTTATAGCCTGTATAAAGGGCAGTATCCACCCGGACTCCGTTGCCTGCCGGAAGATGCATATGCTGTACTACTCCGGGACTTGGCATGAAATTTTTCTCAGGAATCTCTGCGTTGATACGGCATTCAATAGCATGTCCTTTAATTCGGATATCTTCCTGTTTAAAGCTTAACTCCTCTCCCATAGCCACACGAATCTGCTCAATGATCAGATCTGTGCCTGTAACCATCTCTGTTACTCCATGCTCCACCTGGATTCTGGTATTCATTTCCATGAAATAGAAGTTGCCTTTAGGGTCTACGATAAATTCAATCGTTCCTGCATTGGTATAACCTACTGTTTTCGCAGCAAGAACTGCATATTCATTCATTTTCCTGCGAGTTTCTTCATCAATGGCAGGGGACGGGGATTCCTCGATCAGCTTCTGATGATTTCTCTGTACCGAACAGTCACGTTCTCCCAGTGCCACCACATTTCCATGACTGTCTGCCATAATCTGGATCTCCACATGGCGGGGATTTTCTACAAAACGTTCAATGTACATGGTATCATCCCCAAAAGCATTGGCTGATTCTCTCTGTGCCATATTAAACTGAAATTCAAATTCATCCTCATTGGCAGCCACACGCATTCCCTTGCCACCACCGCCTGAGGAAGCCTTGATCATAACCGGATATCCAATCTCTTCAGCCAGTTTTTTACCTGTTTCTGCATCGTATACAGGTTCCTTTGTTCCCGGTACAACCGGTACCCCGGCATCCATCATGGTTTTACGGGCATGGGATTTATTTCCCATCTTATCGATCACATCCGCATCCGGTCCGATAAAGGTAATTCCGTTTTCTTTGCATTTGCGGACAAACTCACTGTTTTCTGAAAGAAAGCCAAAACCGGGATGGATAGCATCTGCTCCCATATTTTCTGCTGCAGCAATGATCCGGTCCATGTTCAGGTAGCTGTTTCTGGCAGGACCTTCTCCGATACAGATACGCTGGTCTGCCAGCTGTACATGAAGGCTCTTAGCATCTTCTTTTGAATAAACAGCTACACTTCGGATCCCCAGATTCCTGCAGGCACGTATGATCCGAACTGCAATCTCCCCACGGTTGGCGATCAAAATTTTATTAAACAATATGAAAGCCTCCTTATCCTACAGTCTCTTAACACGGAACAGAGGCTGTCCATATTCTACTTTCTGTTCATTACTTACCAGAACTGCTTCAATCTCACAGTCATAGTCACTCTGGATCTCATTCATAAGCTTCATAGCTTCCAGAATACACACTGTCTGTCCTGCTTTTACCTGATCTCCCACCTTTACAAAAGCAGGTACATCCGGAGCAGATGCAGAATAGAAGGTTCCTACGATAGGAGAAGTGATAAACAGACTTTCCTCCTCTTCTTCCTCTGCTTTTTCCACAATTGTATTCACAGGTGCAGATGCAGCCACAGGAACTCCCGCTGCAACTACAGGAGGATGATCCAGCTTGCTCATTGTAATCTTTACATCCTTGTCCTTATATGTGAATTCATTAAGGGATGAATCCTCAATAATCTTTACCAGTCCTTCAATCTTCTCTAAATCCATCAAACATTATCCTTTCTGTCTATTTTATATTATTTTTTACGGTTATTCTTCAAACAGCTTGCGCAGTCTCTTTGCCACCAGACGGCAATCCAGAACCTCTTTACATGGCTGATGAATGATCTTTCTCAGTCCGTCAAGTTCTTTCATTTCCTCAACATAAAGAGCCTGAGCCTCCTGTACGGTAATTGCCTTGAAATGTATCTTATCATCTGTTTTTCTCTGTACCAGCTTGGGAATATCCACAGATGCCACTGTGGCAATTTTCCCATAACCGCCCGTTGTCTGACGGTCAGCCAGCAGAATGATAGGTTTACCATGGGAAGGTACCTGTATAGCCCCAAATGCGATTCCGTCGGAAATAATATCCGAAGTCTTCTTAGGAGCAATAAACGGTCCCTCCAGCCTGCAGCCCATACGGTCAAATTCATTTGTCACTGTATACTCACTGCCCAGGAAAGTCTTGATGCCCTGTTTGCTGAACATACCATCCTGCGGTCCCATTACTACCCGCAGTGTTGCTTCTGTCTGATCAAACTCATCCATATCAAGCTTTCGGGAAAGGAAAAACGGCAGATAACGTCTCTTAATACGAAATCCGATATAATCGTCCGCTTCCAGTTTTCTTCCCTTAAATCCGCCCAGACCACTCTTTAAATTGGTGCATCGGCTTCCCATCACTACCGGAATATCCAGATAACTGGAAAAAGCAATATAACCTCTGCTTCCCGTTCTGGCGCTTCCAAATTTCAGTACATCTCCCTTATTCATATACAGGGCTGTATACATGGGAGCCGGCTCTCCATTAATGGTTGGCTGGAAATCTCCGCCTGTGATTGCAATGATAGTAGCTGATGTAAATTCAAGGGTTGGGCCTATCAGCGTTATCTCCAATACTGCCTCATTCTCCGGATTATCCAGAAGAAGATTGGCTATTTTGAATGAACGGACATCCATGACTCCTGCCACACTGAATCCCTGACTCTGATATCCATAACGCCCCAGATCCTGAACCGTTGTCATCATTCCGCCTTTTAATATACGAATTCCCATTTTATGCCTCCTCATGAACGGTGCACTGGTATTCGCCACGTTCTACTAATTCTCTGATCCGTTTGTACTCATCTTCATCGATCGGTACAAAACGGATATAATCTCCTGCCTCTACCAGAATCGGGATTTCACGGTCCGGATCATAGGTTTTTACAGGTGTCATTCCCATCAGCTGCCATCCTCCCGGAGAATCCAGAGGATAAATCCCTGTCTGGGAACCACCGATTCCCACACTTCCTGCATTGATCTTGATTCTGGGATTTGCAAGACGGGGTGTATGGATCCTTTCATCCAGCCCGCCCAGATAACAAAAGCCCGGAAGAAAACCAAGCATATAGATCAGGTAATCTCTGGAAGAATGAATCTTTATTACTTCCTCTACGGAAAGTCCGGCATGTTCTGCAATATTCTCAATATCCGGACCATATTCTCCTCCATAGCATACAGGAATCTCATAAACTTTTCTGCATCCTTCACCTGCTGTAACTTCCATCTTTAACAGAATTTCCAGTCTTTTTTTCAGGTCATCGTAGGAAATCACACGCGGGTCATAATTAACCAGCAAAGAACAGAACGCAGGGATCATATCTACAACTCCCTCTATATGCTGTTCTTTCATAAGCTGTACAGTGGCAGTGATCTTCCGGTTGATCTCCGGACTGATCTCTTTGCCAAATTCAACCAGAACAGAAGAATCACCTTCTGTTAAAATTCTAATGTCCGGCATAATCTGCTCCTCTTTTCTTAATCTTTTCGCCATGTCTTTTTATCTGCTTCTTTCTGCATCACATGGCTGTTAATGAACCAAAAAGGTGTAACCTGGACGATCACACCTTTTTGACATACTCTCCAGTCTGAAAACCGGATACATTTTCCTCAATTATAACAATGTACCGATCTTAGATACAAATGTAGTCACACCGAGGTATGCTGTAAGAATTACCACGATCACTCCAAGAATGGTAAGTACTACCGGATGATGATAATTCTCTCCCATAATAGATTTCTTATGTGCAGCGATCAGACAGATTGCCAGGGTGATCGGAAGGATCAGACCATTCACAGCACCTGCAAGTACAAGAAGTACTGCCGGATTTCCAAGGATAAACATAATGGCTGTAGAAATAATGATAAATCCGATGATCACTTTATTTTCATTTTCCTCGATAGACTTGCTGAAAGTCTTCAGGAAGGAAACTGAAGTATAAGCTGCACCGATAATGGATGTGATTGCTGCGCACAGAAGAACCAGACCTGCAAAACGGTATCCGATTTCACCAGCCCCCTGCTTGAAGGCGTCTGCTGCAGGATTTGCAGCATCCAGTGTTACGCCCTTGACAACAACGCCCAGAACAGCCAGAAACAGGAAAATACGAACAATCGTAGCAATGATCATACCCATAACAGAACTCTTGTTGATCTCTTTCAGGTTCTTCTCGCCTGTAATTCCTGCATCAATCAGACGATGTGCGCCGGAGAAAGTGATATATCCTCCAACAGTACCTCCCAAAAGTGTAAGGATTGCAGGAATCAGATTTGTGGCACCGGCTTCCGGTACAAATGTATTCTTCAATGCACTTCCTACCGGTGGTTTTACCACAATGATCACAACAAAGATTACGATAATCATAATGGCACCCAGTACCTTGGTAATAGTATCCATGGCACTTTTGGCATTTTTCAGCACAAATACCAGGATTGCCAAAAGACCTGCCAGTATGTAACCAACTTTGGTAGGTATTCCAAGCAATGTGTTAAAACCAAGTGCTCCGCCACCTACGTTTCCGATATTAAATACCAGACCACCGAATACGATCAGTATCGATACCAGATATCCCAGTCCCGGAAGTACCTTATTGGAAACATCCTGACCACGAAGTCCGGTCACACAAAGCACACGCCAGATATTCAGCTGTGCAATGGCTGCAAGGATTACGGAAACCAGGATAACAAATCCAAAACTTTCCTGATACTGTCCGGTAAACGTTGCTGTCTGTGTCAGGAATCCTGGTCCGATTGCAGATGTGGCCATCAGAAACGCTGCGCCAAGTAAGGCTCCGCCACTCTTTTTCTTTTCGCTCATTTTTATTGCCTCCTTTTCATGTTATTATCGCACATTATACTAAAAAATGAATATTTACACAAGCAAAAATTATTTTGATAACTTTTGATGTCGAATTTTTGTTACTGTTCACTGGTAATATCCCGCGAGGTGTTTTTTGTGAGCGAAGGTCACAGAACCCGAGACATACTGCGCGAATTTATGCGATTAGCATAAATTAAGTTTGCGAAGCAAACGATACTCCTTGGGCATTGCACAAGGAGGTTCATATTTCCTGCATCGCGAAGCGTGTTGCTGAGAACGGAGTGAACAGTAACGAATTTTTATAATCTGTATTTTGTAATAAAAACAGCAAAGGAGTACCCGGATTCCCATCCGATACAGCTCCTTTGCTGTTTTTTCAGTTAAAATGTAAATTTATCCGCAAAATATGCATCCAGTTCATCAATCTTCACACGAACCTGCTCCATAGTATCACGGTCGCGGATTGTAACTGCTCCGTCGTTTTCGGACTCAAAGTCATAAGTTACACAGAACGGAGTACCGATCTCATCCTGTCTTCTGTAACGTTTACCAATGTTTCCACGATCATCATATTCACAGTTATATTTCTTGCTTAACTGCTGATAGATCTTCTCTGCGCCCTCATTAAGCTTCTTGGAAAGAGGAAGCACACCGATTTTAACAGGTGCAAGTGCCGGATGGAAATGAAGAACTGTACGAACATCATTCTTCTCTGCATCCAGAACTTCTTCGTCATATGCGCTGCACAGGAATGCAAGTACCACACGGTCAGCTCCAAGTGACGGCTCGATTACATATGGAATGTATTTCTGTTTCTTCTCATCGTCAAAGTATGTCAGATCCTGTCCTGATACGTTCTGATGCTGTGTCAGGTCATAGTCTGTTCTGTCAGCGATTCCCCAAAGCTCGCCCCATCCGAATGGGAACAGGAACTCTACGTCAGTAGTAGCTTTGCTGTAGAAGCTTAACTCTTCTGCATCATGGTCACGATAACGAACTTCTTCATCCTTCAATCCAAGAGAATGTAACCAGTTCAGGCAGAAATTCTTCCAGTATGCAAACCACTCAAGGTCTGTATCCGGCTCACAGAAGAATTCAAGCTCCATCTGCTCGAACTCACGTGTACGGAATGTGAAGTTACCCGGTGTGATCTCGTTACGGAAAGATTTACCGATCTGACCGATACCAAACGGGATTTTCTTACGTGATGTTCTCTGAACATTCTTGAAGTTTACGAAAATACCCTGTGCTGTTTCAGGTCTTAAGTATACTGTATTCTTGGCATCCTCTGTAACACCCTGGAATGTCTTGAACATCAGGTTGAACTGACGGATATCTGTAAAGTTATGTTTGCCGCATGTAGGGCATGGTACATTGTGATCTTTGATGAAGTTCATCATCTCTTCCTGAGACCATCCGTCTACAGAGCTCTCAAGTTCAATGCCATTCTCCTGGCTGAAGTCTTCGATGATCTTATCTGCGCGGAAACGCTCATGACATTCCTTACAGTCCATCAGCGGGTCAGAGAAGCTTCCCAGATGTCCGGATGCAACCCATGTCTGCGGGTTCATCAGGATTGCACAGTCAACACCTACATTGTATGGGGATTCCTGAATAAATTTCTGCCACCATGCACGTTTTACGTTATTCTTTAATTCTACACCAAGATTACCGTAATCCCATGTGTTTGCAAGACCACCATAGATTTCGGAACCCGGGTAAACAAATCCTCTTGCCTTTGCCAGCGCAATGATTTTGTCCATTGTTTTTCCATGACTATTCTCCTCGTTCTTTTTATAAAATGCGTGTAACTGTTCATATCCGTCAGGCAATTTGGTTCACAATCCATTCCGCTATTTGATTAACGTAATAAACAGCTACAATTAACGTTATTATAACTGCATCTGATTTCTTTTTCAAGGTATCTCAGCTCATTATTTCCAGAATTTCCAGACTTTTGAACCGTTTTTCAGTGTTCGCAGCAATATAGGTATGGATATGACGTTCCAGTTCATGGAGTACTTCTTCTGTAACAGTAAATGTATAAAGCTTCCCAAGAGAAGCAGTTACTATGTACTGCATGGCATATAATGCAGGTGCTGAGATTCTCTTTGCATCATTTACATGTCCCAGACAGGCTTTATCCAGAATACCATGATTCTGCTGAGAAAAGAAAAGCTCTTCTCCCTCCACAGGCTGTCTTTCGCAGCACACACAATGAAACAGTGAAGGACACAATCCCTGTGCAGCCATCATACGAAGTTCAAAAATACACCTCACCAGCCTGTCATCAATATTCGGGTTCAGAAGTGCCTTCACTGTCACATACAGAAGGTTCATAGATTCTTTCTCGTCAATCCCCTCCTGTCCGAAATAATCTGCCAGTTCCAGAAAATAATATCCATAGTAAATTCCAGGCTGTTCGCCTGCCAGTTCCACAAAATGATGACTGATGGATACCTGATTCAGATTATAACTGGAACGCCCCTCATAAAGGGCAAAGGTTCCAAACACAAAAGGATTGGCAGCCGCCAGAAACTGGCTGTTTGGGCGGCGGGCTCCTTTTGCAAACGCGGAAATCTTGCCTCTTTCTCTGGTGAGAAGGACGATCCGCTTGTCATATTCTCCCACAGGCATGGCAGAGAGCACTACTCCCTGCACAGTTATCAAATCACTCATTCTCTCTGTTTCCTGACTGTCTTTTTATTTAGATTTCCTTCTTATCGTAACCAAAGTTCTTGATAAGGAAATCACTGTCTCTCCAGTCTTTCTTTACTTTTACCCAAAGCTTCAGATTCACTTTTGATTCCAGCATACGCTCAATCTCATATCTTGCATTACTTCCGATTTTCTTTAACATCGCACCCTGTTTGCCGATGATAATTCCTTTGTGAGACTCTCTTTCACAGATAATTGTCGCATCAATATCCACGATTGGATTTTTTCCCGGACGTGTTTTCATCCGGTCAATGGCAACTGCGATTCCATGAGGAATTTCCGCATCCAGTGCATGAAGTGCTTTCTCGCGGATGATCTCAGCCACGATCTGACGCTGAGGCTGATCAGTAACTGTATCTTCGTCATAAAACATAGGACCGTAAGGCAGATATTTCAGGATACAACCGATAATATCCTGTGTATTCTGTCCACGCAGTGCGGAGCATGGGATAATCTCTGCGAAATCGCATACTTTTCGGTAGGTGTCAATGGCAGGAAGGATTTCTTCCTTTGATACAGTATCAATTTTGTTTGATGATCAGGATTACCGGCACTCCGATTCCCTGAAGCTGTTCTGCAATATGACGCTCTCCTGCCCCGATAAAGGTACTTGGCTCTACCAGCCACATAATGGCATCTACCTCTTTTAAAGTTCGCTCTGCCACCTGGACCATATATTCTCCCAGCTTATTCTTTGCCTTGTGGATACCGGGAGTATCGAGAAATACGATCTGACCTTCGTCACAGGTATAAACGGTCTGGATACGGTTTCTGGTTGTCTGTGGTTTCTTGGATGTGATAGCGATCTTCTGTCCGATGAGATGATTCATCAGAGTGGATTTACCTACGTTTGGACGTCCAATAATCGCTACAAATCCGGATTTAAAATTTTCGTTCATTCTGTTCTTTCCTTTTTTAACAATTGATCAGTGGTTTCACTTCCATCAGTACATCAGAGGCCTCAGCCACCTTGCTCTCGCTTCCCACCACACATATCTGATCTGCTGCCAGAACTGCCTCTATGATCTCGGCCAGTGCATGGATATCTTCTGCAGACGCATTCAGAATCTGATCACGTTCTTTCTGGAGCATCTCCTCTGTCACACCGCAGAAATATGCTGTCTTGGAAACAGAACCTTTCATCTGAGGTGTCCTGGGAACATCCTTTCCGCTGATGGTACCAATGATATATTTTGTCATCTCGCGCTCATCTGCCTGAAAATTGCGGATATAATCCGGAATCCCCTTATATACATCCAGTGTACGTTTCAGATGAGGATCGCGATAAGATACCAGATAGCTCTCACCATTCCTCTTAAATCCGCTCATACATCCATATGCACCGCCCTTTACGCGCAGATTCATCCACAGATAATCATAACTTAAGATAACCTTCAGAATTTCCAGTGCACCTGTATATTCCAGGCCTTTTTTCTTAAAGTTACCGGTCTGAGCCACATACTGGACCTGTCCGGAAGTCTTAAATCCCTCATTCTTCTTTGTGCAGGTCAGCTTCTCTTCCGATTTCTCCACCGGCTCTGTGCCAAGTCCTGCCTTTACAGCTCCCGCCAGTTTCTGAACTGTCTCCAGGGACTCTCTCTCACCTGTATAACTGATCATAAAGTTCTCCGGACGGAGAATTTTTTTCATCAGTTTGCAAAGCTCTTCTACAGTTTCCTCTTTTCGCTGTTCAAAATCTTTTTCCAGTTTCTCGATAAACTGATAATATCCGATTCCCGCCATCTCATCCTGAAATGCAGCCATCGGAGAAGAATATGCAGCTGCTCTGAGTACAGCAGTGGAATGTCCGGCACCTGTCAGGTTTACCTGTGCCCTGGACTTCACAGATGCAACAATCTCATAGAGACGCTTGGTATCCTCCAGTTTCGAGCTGTTCAGGATCTCCCCGATCATTTTGAAAAGGAAATCCATTTTCGTATAAAGTGCCTTACCTCTTACAGAGAACATAGCCTGAAACTCTTCTGTAGAATCAGCTCTGTCAAAAACCTCTACCCCACAGTTGATACCGCCTGTATTGGCATTGATTTCATTGAACAGTTCTCCGTATGTGTAATTCTCTGTATCCACATAACCCAGTACGGATTTCAAAAGTCCCAGATAAGGAATCTGCTCAGGCGCAATACTGTCAGTCTTAAACATCAGGTCTACGTAACCGATGCCATTTGTGCATACGTCATGGTAAAGGAACAGACTGTCATCTACCGTTAATTCTTCATTTATGATCTTTGCAGCTTCTCTTTTAATATCACTTCTCTTTAACATCGGAATGCACTCCAGTGCTTTTGGATCTTCGCCGGCTTCCTGATATGCTTCCAGTGCTTTCGTCTTCTCAACCATTGCATCCAGCTGTTCTTCAGAAAGACTGCTTCTGTATGCTTCCAGCTTCTCCTCCAGCTCTTTCTCACGCTGGGCTGCCAGACCTTTCTTCGGCACAAGAGTCATGATGCATCCATGTGGATTCTCAAGAAGATATTTACGGATCAGTTCTTCAAAATATCCTTCGTTTACTGCCTTTTTCAGTTTTTCAAAAACTGTAAGCTGCTGTACCTGTGCAAAGGGATTTCCTTTTTCATACAGCCAGTCTCCCAGAATATCCAGACTGTACATCAGCCTTTCGGATAAGAGGAAAAATCAGCTTCACGATAGCGGAATTCAAAGTAATTGATTCCTGCCTCTACAGCTTTCCTGTCAATTCCATTCTTAACAATATCTCCCAGTACCTGTCTGATCACAGATACGAATTCTTCTTTTCTGTCCGGATTGGAACCTTTTGCAATTACTGTAAAATATGGCTGGAGAATACCATCATCATAAGATCCATAGACATCCTTGCCCGCTTTTACATCCAGAAGTGCCTGCTTTAACGGTGCTCCCGGTGCGCTTAACAGTGCGTAATCCAATACCTCAAATGCCATCGCCATCTGACTGTCCGCAGCATTTCCCACAACCATGTTATAAGAAAGATAGGTATTGTCCTCTTCTCCCTCATTCTCAGCAACCGGATACTCAAGAGTCACATCCCGGCATGCTCCGAATGCTTTCTGTTCCTGAATAACAGAATCCACATCCAGATAATCAAAATGCGACAGATAATGCTCATCCAGGAATGCCAGTTTCTCTTCCATATCCATATTTCCATACAGATAAATATAGCTGTTGGATGGATGGTAATAAGTTCTGTGGAAATTCAGGAAATTCTCATAGGTAAGATCCGGAATATTTTTCGGATCACCGCCTGATTCACATCCATAAGTGGTATCAGGGAAAAGGTGATTCATAATCTCCCGTTCCAGAACTTCATCCGGTGAGGAGAAAGCACCTTTCATCTCATTATATACAACACCGTTATATTTCAGCGGTCCTTCCTTCTGTTCCAGATGATAGTTCCAGCCTTCCTGACGGAAAATCTCTTCTCTTTTATAGATATTCGGATAAAATACCGCATCCAGATAAACATGCATCAGATTCTGAAAATCCTTATCATTGCAGCTGGCTACAGGATAGCAGGTTTTATCCGGATAAGTCATAGCATTCAGGAACGTATTCAGAGAACCCTTTACCAGTTCTACGAAGGATCCTTTAATGGAAATTCCCTTGAACCGCAGAGTACACTGTGCTCCAGGATATGTGCCACACCTGTGCTGTCCTTAGGCGGTGTGCGGAATGCGATATTAAATACTTTATTCTCATCATCATTCTCGATCAGCATAACTCTTGCACCTGTTTTCTTATGGCGCAGAAGCCAGCCTGTGGAATGGATATCTGTCAGGTTTTCTTCTGTTACAACTTCATAAGCTGTCAAATTTGCTTTGTTCATGTATGCCTCCAGTAATTTTTTTTGGCTTTTCTTTATAATCCGCCTTCTCCCGGAAAATGAGCTTCGTAAGCTTCCCTTGCTGCCTTTGTTATCATTTCCAGTTCTTCCTGCATATTGATTTCTTCCGGAAACACAATGGCAGTGGTATAGACATCTTTCTGAAGCTTACTCTTCGCACTTTTCTCACTGATAGGAACAATTCCGCACAGGGTAGTATTATACGTCTTGTCCTTCTCACAAAGTTCCATATAAGTCTTAACCATATGGCAGCATTCTCTGTAAAGCAGTTCCCTGTGAAGTTCGCTCTTTTCCTGCATTTCCCTGAATTTCAGTCTGGCAAGGTTTTTCTCGATTTCTTTTCTGGCTCTCTTTAAACCAAACAGCTTTCCCGCTGTATCCTTGCTGTATTCCATTGCCATCCAAAGCGCCAGATACCCATCAGCACGTGTACCGGAACCTGCCTCTGAAGGTTCTCCATAACGCAGTTCCCACAGTTCCTTACGGACAGCATTTGCCTCCTCATCTTCGCCTGCAGCAATAGACTGGTCAAGAAACATCTTTCTTTTCATCGGATCATGCTCTCTGTAATAAAGAGCAATTATTGGTGTGTCTGTCATATATTTATCCTTTCCGGTTACTTTATCTGTAACTGTTTGCTACCTTTATCTTACAATCCCAAAATTTACTTTCATGGCTCTTCATAGGTAAGCTCTGTTTCTGCCAGAGACAGCGCCTCTTCAATAACCTGATCCATATCCATGTAGCGATACATGCCGAGTCTTCCGCCAAAGATCACATTCTTCTCTTCCAGTGCGCGACGTTCATATTTGTCAAACAGTTCACTGTTCTTCGGGTCATTGACCGGATAGTACGGCTCTTTGCCTTTCTCCCATGCTGCCGGATATTCTCTGGTGATCACAGTCTTTGGCTGTGTACCAAATTCAAAATGTTTATGCTCGATGATCCTTGTATACGGAACTTCATAATCTGTATAATTGACAACCGCATTGCCCTGATAATTTCCCATATCCAGCACTTCTGTCTCAAATTTCAGTGATCTGTATTCCAGTTCTCCGTAACAATAGTCATAAAATTCATCGATCATACCTGTAAAGAGTACTTTGTCTGCCTGTGCAGTCAGTTCTTCTCTGTTTGCAAAGAAATCTGTATTCAGACATACCTGTACACCCTCCAGAAGTTTCTTCACAATACGTGTATATCCACCTTTGGGGATTCCCTGATAAGGATCTTTGAAATAGTTATTATCATAAGTATAACGCAAAGGCAGTCTTTTTATGATAAATGCCGGCAGATCTTTACACTCCCTGCCCCACTGCTTCCTTGTATATCCCTCTACCAGTTTCTCATATACGTCCTGTCCAACCAGTGCAAGCGCCTGTTCCTCCAGGTTCTTCGGATGGGTAATGTGCATTCTTGCGATCTGTTCCTGTATCTTCGCTTTTGCCTCTGCAGGAGTACGTACTCCCCAGAGCTGATGGAAGGTATTCATATTAAACGGCAGATTATATAACTCATCCTTATAGACTGCGATCGGTGAATTTACAAAATGATTAAATTCTGCAAACTGATTGATATAATCCCACACCTGTTTTCTGGAAGTATGGAAAATATGTGCACCGTATCTGTGTACCTGGATCCCCTCTACTTCTTCTGTGTAAATATTACCGCCGATATGACCTCTCTTATCGATCACAAGGCATGTTTTCCCCCGTCTTGTGGCCTCATGTGCAAATACTGCACCAAAAAGGCCGGCTCCTACTATCAGATAATCATATTTCTTCATGTGCGACACCTTCTTCTTGTAATAATCAAGCGGATAAAATCATCCGCTTCGCTACTTGCTCATAACCGAATAACTGCTCCGCAGTTTATCAGGTTAAAAAAGCAGTAACGCTTTTTTGCGCTACTGCCATTATAACAAATTCATCCGAAAATGGATAGTCTTTCTATTCTATTATTTTCCTGTCACTTTATCAAACACATCTGTGATTTCTTTGGATGGTGCTTTCGTAGCCAGACTGAAGATAATGATCATCACAAGGCTGACAGCAAAACCTACAGCCAGAGAATAAAGTCCTGTATAAGAACCAAGAGTCTGTCCTGCTGCAAACGGTATATAATCCCAGACGATAACTGTCAGACCACCGGAAACAATACCTGCAACTGCACCTGCAAGGTTTGTTCTTCTCCAGAACAGTGACATTACCACAGTCGGACCAAATGCTGCACCAAGACCGGCCCATGCATTGGATACCAGTCCCATGATACTGCTGTTCGGATTCCACGCAATCACAAATGCCAGAACAGACACCACGATAACCGTAAGTCTTGCAACTGCAAGGATTTCCTTTGAGTCTGCATCCTTCTTAATGAACTGATGATATAAATCCTCAGATGCTGCGGACGCTGTTACCAGAAGCTGTGAATCCGCTGTGGACATAATTGCCGCAAGAATACCGCAGAGGAAGATTCCTCCGATAAACGGAAGTCCCAGATGACTGGAAAACAGTTTATTGATCATCTCGATAAATACACTCTCTGAGGAAGATGCACCATTTTCACCAAGTACAGTCGGAAGCAGATATGCACGACCTATAATACCGATAAAGCACGCTGCTGTCAGAGAAAGGATATCCCACACGATTGCGATCGCACTGGATTTTTTTAATTCTTTCTCACTCTTTACAGCCATGAAGCGGGTAAGGATATGAGGCATACCGCAGTATCCAAGTCCCCATGCAAGCTGGGAAAAGATTTCAACAAATGTATATGGGCGCTCTCCGTTCTCAAAAGGATTCAGGAAAGCTGCTGCTCCACCCGGTGCTCCGCTCTGTGTCAGAAGATCACTCAGACTTCCGCTCAGTGTCAGATATGCAACCAGCGGAACGATCAGAAGACCGATCAGCATCAGTGTTCCCTGTACAAAGTCAGTTACGCATACAGCCATAAATCCCCCCATAAATGTATAGCAGAGAATGACTGCTGCACCAATTGCCAGAGCTATATGATAATCAATTCCAAATACTGTGTTAAAAAGTTTACCGCCTGCTGCCAGTGCAGAAGCTGTATAAACCAGGAAAAAGATTACGATCACGATGGATGAAAGCAATAACAGGATTCTCTTCTTATCCTGAAATCTGTTCTCAAGAAATGCCGGGATTGTAAGGGAATTGTTTGCTGCGATCGTATATTTACGAAGTCTGTGTGAAATACACACCCAGTTTAATACAGTTCCGATGAACAGACCTACAGCAATCCAGATCTGTCCTGTTCCCAGTGAATAAATTGCTCCCGGAAGTCCCATTAAGAGCCATCCGCTCATATCTGATGCCTGTGCTGAAAGAGCAGCTACCCATGCATTCAGTCCACGTCCGCCCAGAAAATAATCTTCCGAGCTGCTTGTTTTTTTCATATAAACCACACCAATGACTATCATAAGTAACAGATAGGCAACAAATGCGGACAATATGACCATTGTTGTACCACTCAAATTTACTCCTCCTTTTTCTTCTTTTTTCATACACTCTGGATTTGTCAAAGTATGTTCTGTTTCCTTCACATATTTATCCAAAAACAGAATACAGTCATTTTATATACTGCAAAAAGTAACCGGGTACCACTTCTGTACCCGGCTACTTTACCACATTACCTTAGCATCACGCAAGTGTATTTCTTGTTTTTCGACATTTTTCCGCCATTTTATGGAATTATTACTGTTACCGTCCGGCAAAGACCTTCACAGTAACTGTTTTATATTTTTACACCCAAACAGGTACTCTGTCAATCAGAAATTTATCTGTTTCTGTCTGCCAGCCTGTTTACATTCTCTTTTTGCTGTATGTTTTCTGCCTGCCAGAGCGTGTCTGAAAAATGCTTTACGCAAGATGTGCGTCACAATTTGTGGGAGATTTTGTTCGGATGAGGCGTCGTAGTGGGCTACGACAACCGAATTCGGACAAAATATACCGCAAAGTGGGGCGTGCAGATTGCGAGAATGATTTTTCAGACACGCTCCAGGGCTTTATCTTTTTTCAGATAAACATTCTTAATATAGGAAATCAGTACCTCTTCCCCATGATCATTAAGTATCCGCAGCAGTCCCTCGAGATCTCTCTTTGTCTTCGGATGGATAAACCACAGCTTTTCCTTACCTTTCAGATAATAGTCCAGTGGCTGATGCTGATCATACTTATCCCCCAGATAATTTCTGGAAGCACTGATCCTGTCCATCACCATTTCCGCAATATATTTACGGGGCATGGGCACACCATTGATGATATGCTCATCTCCCGGTGCATAATCTACCCAGTACTCAAAATGATGTTTGTTGCGCCCTTTATGATGAAGCCAGGATTTTGATATTCCTGTATCTTCTCTTTCTGCATTGTTGGGACTTCTGTCTCCCTGATAGTATTTACATCCAACCAGAAATTCCACAGGTGCATATTTGGACAGGTCATGAAGCAGTCCCTGTTTATACATACCAGCCCGGAAACAGTAATGCATAACCAACAGCTTATGTTTGGTTATTGTTTTAAAGTGCAGCCACGGATGCATCTTTCTTCTCCTCCTCTACAGCCATCAGCACCACGATCGTACGCGGTGTGACCTTCAGCTTTTTACTATAAGTTTCCTGTTCCTGCTCCAGGAAACCATTCTCTTTCACAGCACTGGTATCAATCACTTTCTTCCATTTTCTGTATCCTGCCAGATTAGGAAGCGCAAAAATACGATCTTCCCAGTGAAAGTTATATGCAACGTATATGGAAGCATCCTCGCTGCCGTCTGCCCGGTGCGCATAGGCGCCACAATACATAATTCCAAGCAGTCTGGATGTGTTCTCAGAATTCATATACCATGCGCGTTCTCCATGAAGTGAAACATCCGGCAGTCCCCTGGTCTGATAATCCACTCCGTACATTTCTCCCGGAACATGAAGAATCGGATGTTCTTTCCGGAAAGCAATGGCATTCTTTACAAACTGAAACAGGGATTCATTTTTCTTCAGTGCTTTCCAGTCAATCCATCCAACCTGATTATCCTGACAATAGGCATTATTATTTCCGTTCTGTGAATTTCCAAACTCATCCCCGCCATAGATCATAGGAACACCCTGACTGAGCAGCACCATAAGAAAAGCATTTCTGATCTGACGTTCTCTCATCTGTCTGATCTGCAGCCTTCTGCTTGGCCCTTCCACGCCACAGTTCCAGGAATAATTATAACTGCTGCCATCGTGATTATTCTCCTGATTTGCTTCATTATGTCTGTAATTATAGGTCACCATATCATTCATGGTAAAGCCATCCTGACAGGCCATATAATTAATGACTGCATAGATATTTGGATTCCTTCTGATATGGTAAGCAGCCACTGAGACCATATCCTCGTCACTTTTCAGAAAACGGCGCATATCCTGCAAAAATCCCGGATTATACTGTGCAATACATTTGTCTTCCGGTTTCTTCTTTTTCCGGATCTGGCTCTCATCAAATCGTGAAACATCAGCCGGGTATCACTTAAAACCCCGTCATGCATCAGCAATTTGGCAGAAACTCCCTCACCCAATACATGAAATCCGTCTACACGATAGTAAAGCTTCCAGAACTGCAATGCCCTGAGTGCTGTCACAGGATTACATTCTCGTGGAAAATACATTTCCATGATACAGGCAATTCCGGCCTGATGCAGTTTTTTAATGAATGTTTTAAACTCTTTCTCCGGATCATCTGTTGCACAGTAAGATCTCTTGGGTGCAAAATAATAGCCATACATATATCCCCAGAAATTAACACGTCCCTGTGTATGCTTCTCAGATACCATTTTCTCAGATTCAGAATTCTTACAGGTACCGCTTTCCATAAATTCATATGCAGGCATCAGTTCAATTGTATTGATACCAAGCTCTTTCCAGTACGGGATCATTTCCTCCAGTGCCTGAAAAGTTCCCTTTGTACCGGTTATCGTCCGATTCGCTTTTGTATATCCGCGCACATGCAGTTTATAAAGGATCATTTCGTGATATGGAATAGCCGGATTTTTGTCGTTCTCCCAGTCAAAAACTTCTTTTTTAAGAAATCCTCCCCTGACTTTGTGCGGATTCGTACCCACCTCTGCACCAAAGCGTTCCCGTCCCAGAATCCTGTACGCATAGGGATCAGTATACACCTTTCCATTTATCAGAAAATTGTACTCGTACTCTTTCAGATTAAAATCCGGAATATACATTGCATATACATTTCCGGTTCTGTTTTCTTCTGTAAAAGGAATCTCCACATAAGGTTTTGCTGATCTCTTTTTGTAGAGAATCAGAGATGCTCTGCTGTCTTCCGGTACCTCAACTGCAAAATTACAGCCATCTGCCAACGGATTTGCACCAGGCACAAGAGCCAGCCCCTTTTCTGTTTTCATCTTTCTGCTCTCAGCCATCTCTTTCTCTCCTTCATATTTTTTCTTGTTGCTCATTACACTTTTCAGAAACACTATACAACGCTATAATGTAATCTGAAGTTCTACCGGACAATGATCGGAGCCCATAATTTCAGAATGGATTTCTGCGCCTTTAAGCTTATCCTTCAACTGTGGAGACGTGATAAAATAGTCAATTCTCCACCCTGCATTCTTCTCTCTTGCTTTAAATCTGTAAGACCACCAGGAATATCTGCCCTCTACATCCGGATAAAAATAACGGAATGTATCGATAAATCCACTCTCCAGCACCTTACCAAAGCATGCTCTCTCTTCATCTGTAAATCCGGCATTTTTCCGGTTGGTCTTAGGATTCTTCAGGTCGATCTCCTGATGTGCCACATTGAAATCCCCGCAGCAGATCACAGGCTTACTTTCCTGCAATTTCAACAAGTATGCCAGAAAATCCTCTTCCCAGTGCATACGGTATTCCAGTCTGCGCAGTTCACTCTGGGAATTTGGTGTATATACAGTCACCAGATAAAATTTTTCATATTCCAGGGTGATCACACGCCCTTCTTTGTCATGTTCCTCAATTCCAATTCCATACACCACAGACAGTGGCTCTTTCTTTGTAAAAACAGCAGTTCCGGAATATCCCCGTCTGTTGGCATAATTCCAGTACTGATAATATCCCGGAAGTTCCAGCTTCACCTGCCCCTGCTGGCATTTCGTTTCCTGCAGGCAGAAAATATCCGCATCAAGTGCTGCAAAGCTCTCTTCAAACCCTTTGCCAATGCATGCACGTATACCATTTACATTCCATGAGATTAATTTCATAATCAACTGATCCCCTTTGTTTTCTTATTAGCCCTGTTCAGCATTTGCTAACGATTCTCCCCTGAACACTTCTGGTCTATTATAGCACGTTTCATGACTGTAAAAAACCTCTTTTTCTCCGGTTTCTGCTCATTGCATTTTTTTCCGGTTTCTGCTACAATGAACTGACATCAGATAAACATAGTCCCTGATAAATAAGAAAGAATGAGGAATATAAAATGAGTGACGAATTTACAGCTGGCGGATGTAACCCGAGTGACTGCGCTTCCTGCGGTGGTGGATGCAGTTCAGCCGGCGGATGCGATCCTGTTGAAAACCACAAGACAATCACCCTTACCATGGAAGACGATACAGAGGTAGAATGTGCGATCCTCACCGTTTTCCCGGTAGATGCGAAGGAATATATCGCACTTCTCCCACTTGATGAGAACGGTCAGAATGAAAGCGGCGAGGTTTACCTCTACGCATTTGCCCGTACTGAGAGCGGTGATCCGATGCTTTCCAACATCGAAAGCGACGAAGAATATGCAAAAGCCGCAGTTGCTTTTGACACAGTGCTTCAGAATGCAAAAGATTCAATGGAAAAAATTGATTAAGATCAAAGAACAATTATAGCAATTCCGGTATTTTATGGAATTGCTATAATTATTTTACCAAAATGTTACTGTTCACTCCGTTCACAGTAACACCAAAACACCTCTCAGGATAACTTCTAACCAATAGTTAATAGACATCTCCTTGTTCCAACTGTATACTGGATATAAAGATTATATTTGTGGCCAGAATCTATTCTGTCCCGGATCACTGTATCAGAAAATCCATATACACCCAAATATTCAAAACAAGGAGGGCTTACATAATGAAAAAGAAAAAATTTCCGGTTTTTATTCTATGCTCACTTCTAACCCTTACCAATATTCAGACACCATGGGCATTTTCGGATGAAGCACCCGATGATCCGGTATTTTCGGATGAATCGGTCGATGATCCGGTATTTCCGGTTGAACTGCCCGACGATCCGGCATTTCTGACGAAATCACTCCTGATGAAGCAACATACGCCAAAGACACTGCAGATATATCTGCTTCCGGAAATTCCATTCCGATCACTGCTGACAGTGGATTTGCAGACCCTGTTTTCCAAAAATGGATTTCCGAAAACATTGATACAGATCGCAACGGGCTTCTCTCTGACGAGGAAATCTCCATGTGCACAGAAATCAGTATTCCTTCCATGTCAGTCGATTCCCTGGAAGGCATCGAATATTTTTATAATCTGAAAACCCTGGACTGTTCTGACAATGAACTGCTGTTTCTCGATGTATCAGCCAACACAGTTCTGAAATCTCTGAACTGCTCGCACAACAATCTGCTCAGTCTGGATCTCTCCTCATGCAAAAAACTGAAAGATCTTGACATCTCCTTTAACAACTGTGGGAGCAACAGTTCCATCAGTCTTCCCAAAAGTTTTTCTGTGGAGAAATTAAACATCTCTTCTGTTGTTCTTGATGATTTTGATTTCTCCCGTTTTCCAGACTGAAAGAACTGGATTGCAGCAACTGTAATCTGCGCGCTCTTAAACCTGCATCTATGCCATCACTGGAAAAGCTTATCTGTTCCGGCAATCTCCTGGATACCCTGAACTTAAGCCGTCTTTCCGGTTTGAAATATCTGGACTGTTCTTCCAACAGTATACAGACTCTGAAACTGCCGGACACCAGATCACTGAATACCCTTTACTGCCAGAATAATCTTCTCACTAAACTGAACCTCTCCGGTTTTTTATCACTGAAGAAACTGAACTGTTCCGACAATAAGCTGTTGGAGCCTGATCTTCGCGGCTGCTTTCCCGAGGAACTGATCTGTAATGATAACGTGATCCGCACTCCTATGGAATTTTATGATCTGTCTCAGTTCGCTTCACCTGAAGATATCACCATAATGGAAAATGGCATGATCGACACCTCTTACCGGCTGACTGCTATTAATAAATTAAACCCTGTAAAAATCCGCCGCAGATTTACCAGTGCCGGCACAGAACAATATGGCACACAGATCATTTACATTGGATATCTGCTTGAAAATGATTTCCGATCACCTGCATTGTTTCAGCAAATGCAGCAGAACTATCCACTGACAGACGATCATATGCTTTCCCGCGAATATCTGAAGGAAGTTTCTTCCCTTTCCTTTGACGAAGATTTTCCGTTATTTTCTTCAGATCTGGCCTATTTTACAGGACTGAAAAGTCTGAGATGTACGGATCTTCCTCAAATCACCGAACTGGATCTCAGCAGAAATCCGGAACTTACCGAACTGATCTGTATTGGAACAGGTATCCGTTCTCTGAACCTTACCTCCAACAAAAGCCTGGAATCTGTTCAGCTGTGTAACAACAGCCTTTCCTCATTAAATATAACCGGACTTACGTCACTTTCCAGCCTTGACTGCCGCTTTAATTCTCTGGTCAGCGTTGATACCACAGGCTGCACTGCTTTGAAGGATAACCTGTTCTTTCCGCAGCATACATGCACCGTCAATGCTGATCAGGCAGGAAAAATTTCGTTCGACCAACTGGGAAATTTCCATCAACAGCTGGATACACCGGCAGCAATCCTCGCAGGCGATGAACTTCTGTACACACCCGGAGATGACTTCTTTACTCTTTTAAGTCCTGCCGTAACCATGACGGAAGCATCTTTTTCCATTATGGATACCAATACATGGCAGATTCTCGGAACCTGCCGGATGACCATAAACATTGAATCAGGAACTCCTGTCACTCCTGAAAAACCGTCATTAAAAAAAATCAAATCCACTCATGAGGTTACCATCACCTGGAAAAAAGCAAAGAATGTCAGTGGATACCGGATTCTCCGCAGAGAAAAGAATAAATCAGAGGCTTCATGGAAAGCAATCGCAACAGTTTCCTCTTCCCGTACCTCCTATACAGACAGTACCGGACTGATCAAGAAATCCTACCTGTATACAGTGCAGTCCTACACTTTCCGGAACGGTAAGAAAATCTACAGTAAATATAACACCAAAGGCCTGACCGGTACAGCAAAACTCAAACGCCCTGCGGTTAAAAAGCCCCAAAAAGATGTTGTCATAAATCTTATGTGGGACGAAGTTCCGGGTGCCGATGGCTATCGCATCTACCGCCGCAGGAAAGGTATCTCCAAATGGACAAAACTGGGAGATATTGAATTTTCCGGGTTGTATTACACAGACGAAACTGCTGTTCCCAAAACAGTCTATGATTATGCAGTCCGCCCATACCGTAAGCTTGGCAGCAAAATTTCTCTGGGTGATTACAGCTCCACCGGATACGTCTGCCAGACTGCAATTCCAAAGGTCAGCCTGACTTCTGTCACTGAGCAGGATGGCGGCGTCACAGTAAAATGGAAACACCAGACTTATGTCACCGGCTACTTTATTTATCGTGCAGACGATCAGAACAGTAAATACTGTAAAATTTCAGATACACCAAACGGTCCTGATTCAGAGGAATACTATGCATATTATGAACCAGTGCCATTCGGCTCCGTAAATCCATTATATAAAGTTCGGGCATACGTCCTTATCGGTAAGAAATATTACTATGGACCATATTCCAGAGCACTGGCTCTAAATCCGTACTCCGATAATCTCAATGCTCACGATTTTTCGGAATTCCACATGGGTTACCAGTTAAGCAACAGTTCTTCCTCCACAGGTTTTGACCGTAACTATAATGACGGTGGCAGTTTTTCCATGGCTGCCGCCTATCTTACACGCGGATCGGTCCTGTATACGAATGGCAGGCTCCTTACGAAAATATCTCATCAGCATCCTATGACTCATTCACACCTGCGCTTAGAGTAAATGAGATTATGTTTATTCCCCAGCGAAAGAATGCATTAGATAATCAGGCAATCAAACAGGCAATTATGAATTACGGTGCAGTATCTGCATCCTATCTCTCCGTTGACGAATACTACTCCAATGATCAGATTTCCTTCTGCCTTCCCGACGATTACGATGCAGGAAGGCTCCTGCCGGTTCTGCACCTGTCATATCCACACAACATGCTATTGCTATTGTAGGATGGGATGATGATTACGCAAAAGAAAACTTTCCGGTCCGGCCGGCCGGCAACGGTGCCTTTCTTTGTAAAAACAGCTGGGGAAAAGATTTCGGGGACAATGGATATTTTTATATTTCCTATTACGACGGCTTTCTGGGTATGCAGGAGTTCTCCATGGCATTCGGAAAGATTTCCTCTGATAACACCTGTAACCGCATTTATCAGTATGATCCTTTAGGTGCCACCACTGCTTTCGGTTATAATGATGAACTGTACTGTGCCAATGTATTCCCTGAAAACGGACAGAAATTAGCCAGGAAAGAGCAGCTTGGTTCTGTCTCCTTCTATACCTATGATAATGATTATAACTATGAAGTTATATTGTTTCTTCCTTTAAGAATCAAAACTCCTTTCAAAAGCTTCCTTCTCCTGCTGCCCGGGGAAACTGCCGGTATGCCGGATATCATACGGTAGATTTTTCCAGACCTGTGACTTTAAAAGCAGGCACACGTTTTGCTGTAGTCATAAAGTTATGGAGCAGCACAGGTGCAAAAACGTATTTCGAGGCTCCTCTGAACGGCACCAGTTCCAGAGCCACTGCTTCTGACGGAGAAAGTTATATCAGCCATCATGGGGATATATGGACGGATTTTAACACCTATCTGCCAAACACAAATGTGTGCATCAAAGCATTTACCAATGGTAAAATCACAGAAAATGTCCCTGCTGCCGGTTCAGACGGTAAAGATATTTCCTGTGAAAGCTACTCCGCTGAGGAACTGAAAGAACGAGGATTTCTCCTCAATCCGGCTTATGAAGACGGAAGTTCAGATATGGTCTCTTCTGTAAGCACCGGAAACGCATCTTCAGCCTCTGCCCCTGTACTTCCTGCCGCCTATGACCTGCGTCAGAGTGGTCGTGTATCCCCTGTGAAAAATCAGGGGGAACAGGGATTATGCTGGACATTCTCCACTTACGCTTCGCTTGAGAGCTTTCTTCTTTTTCCTGAAAAAATCCTCTCCCGGAATATCTATGAACATTCATAAATATTTCCGGGAGAGGATTTTTATAGTCATTTTACATTACAATCCCGTTGATCTCCACATTCGCATCTACGTCCTGTGTATAGTCAATATCACTGTAATGGAATCCGAACATATGATAGAAATCTTCCCAGTAGCCGTCAATGTCGCAATACTGATTTACTGTATCTGTAGTGACTGCTTTCCAGCATTTCTTTACTTCTTCCTGAATCTCAGGGAGCAGTTCGTAATCATCCATACGGATAAATCCGTTTTCATCTGTCCGGAAACCTTCCGGGGTATAGAGTTTCTGTGTAAAAAGCCTTGCAATCTGCTGAATACAGTTTTCATGATTTCCGGCCCTTTTCATAACTTTATAAAGAATAGCAAAATACAGCGGTACAACCGGAATAGCTGCACTTGCCTGAGTTACCAGACCTTTGTTTACAGAAATTACTGCGCGGACATCCGGATGTGCCTGATTAATCTCTGACATTGTTTTCTGTAAGTGCTGTTTGGCAGTTCCAATGGTTCCATGATAGTAGATTGGATAAGTCAGTTCCGGTCCGATGTAGGAATATGCTACGGTTACTGCATTCTCAGTCAGTACATCTGCTGCTTTCAGCGCATCAATCCAGTCTGCCCAGTCTTCACCGCCCATAACCTTTACAGTACTTAAAACTTCTTCCTCTGTAGCAGGTTCTACTGTTTTCTCTGTGATCTCATTATTTCTCAGATCCAGACTCTTCTCTGTAAATGGCTCATCTGTAGTTTTCAGACAGGAAGACAGGTCTTTCCTTCTGCATCTGTACGTCTCGGTGCTGCCAGGCTGTAGACTACCAGGTCCACTTTTCCAAGATCCTGTTTGATCAGTTCAATCGCCTTCTCCTTGATTTCCTTTGAAAAAGCATCTCCGTTAATGGTCTTTGCATAAACACCTTTCCCGGAAGCCAGTCTGTGAAACTCTGCTGTATTATACCATCCGGGTGTAGCTGTCCTTCTGCCATTTGCCTGACGTTCAAACATGATTCCAAGAGTATCAGCACCACAGTTTTCCAGTGCACAGATACGGGATGCGAGGCCGTAGCCTGTAGAACATCCGATGATCAGTGCTTTTTTTGTTCCGTTTACCATTCCCTGTTTACAGGCGTAATCTGCCTGGTTGCGCACACTCTCTGCACATCCCTGCGGATGTGCGGTTGTACAGATATATTCTCTTACTTTTGGCTCGATGATCATAACTTTTCTCCCTAAATTTATTTCTTTGCCTGATATTTTTTAGTCAAGCGGATAAAATCATCCGCTTCGTTACTTGTTCATAATCGAATAACTGCTCCGCAGTATATACGCTTGAATTGTATGTATTGCAAATATTTTGAATCTCAAAATATTATAGCAAAGAAAAAGCAGAACGTAAAGTAAAAATCTCAGATTCTTCCCTATGTTCTACTTTTTTTACATTCTGGCTCTGATTTCATCTATAAACTTTGTGAAATATGCTCCGCCAGAACATTACATTACTTTTACCCACTATTTCGCAGTAGTACTTCCAAATCCACCATTGCGGATTTCTGTAGCATCATCATCTACCGTGATTCCGTACTCTACAAAGATTCCCTGCATGAATCCTGTATCTGCCGGGATTGTAAGAGTTTTGTTTTCATTGGAATCATTTGTGATCTTTGAAAAATGTGGCCTCGTTATCTGAATAGAAATAATCACTGTCAATAATACCAACTGTGTTGTTAAGCTGAAGACGGTATTTAAATCCCAGTCCGCTTCTCGGATAACATTTCAGCACCCATTCCGGCTGCATTTCCACCCGGATTCCTGTCGGGATCTTTACTGTTTCGCCTGGTTTCAGAGTAAATTCTGCCGGTGCGAAAAGTCATAGCCGGCACTTCCTGCTGTCGCTCTCTTCGGCAGACGGATAGCTCGTATACTTTCTCTGCTTCTTCCTGAGACTGTGCGAAGGTATCGATCCAGTCTGCTGTGAAGCGTTCTTTGCTTACTTTATGAAATTTCGCGATTCGTTTCATCTGTTTTCCTCCTGTCTGGTCATGCAAAGCTAACACACCTGCTTCGCAGTACACTCATAGCTGAATATTTGGTTACTGTTCACACACCACTATCCCGAGACATACGAGCCAAAATTCCATTGCCGCAGGCAATCTGGAATGAATTTTGGCTACGTTACTGTGAACGGAGTGAACAGTAACAATATTTTGTGATCATCACTGACTGATTCAGTAAAAAAGCAGTTCAGGTACACCTGACGCATACTTGAACTGCCTGTATATTTCTTATTTATGCAATACGACTTTTCCTTCATGAAGAGTTTTGGGAACATCGATCACTCTCTGATTGCTGGAACCTTTCCATTTCAGGGAAAGTTCTTTCTTGTCCACCTCAAATTCACCGTCTACGCAGACATCCAGATAACGCACAATCTCTTCTTTGCAGATCTCCTCCCAGAGGAAACCTGTATAAAGCCAGATTGTTTTACCAGGATATCTCTTTCTGATCTCCTTCGCAAAGGCTGTTACCTCAGTGATATTTGCCGGGTGCAGTGGATCTCCACCTGAAAAGGTAATTCCGCTCACATAATCCTTATCCAGTTCCGCAAAAATCTCCTTGCGTTCTGCCTCACCGAAAGGCAGTCCGCCATTTGGATCCCAGGTGACAGGATTCTGGCACTCCGGACAGCAGTGATTGCATCCTGCCACCCAGAGCACTACACGAAGTCCGTCGCCATTAAGCATATCGTCCTTGGTAATATTGTGATATCTCATAATTTTTTACGCTTCTTCCGGTACATCCTTCATGCTGAAACTGATTCTTCCCATCTTGTCTTTGCCAAGCAGATAACCTTAACTTTATCACCAAGTGTGAGAACATCCTCAACACGATTGATTCTTTCTTTACAGATCTTGGAAATGTGTACCATTCCCTCTTTACCCGGTGCAAATTCAACGAATGCACCAAACTCTTTGATGCTGACAACTTTACCTGTAAAGATCTGTCCTGCTTCAAAATCAGTTGCAATGATCTTAACCATGTTAGCTGCCTCATCCATGCTCTTCTGATCAACTCCACAAATAGATACCGCACCTTCGTCTGTGATATCGATCTTAACACCTGTACGCTCGATGATCGTATTGATAGTCTTTCCTCTCTGACCTACAACATCACCGATCTTCTGAGGATCGATCTGGATCTGGATGATCTTCGGAGCATATTCGCCTACAGTTGTACGGGGAGCTGCGATGCATTTCTCCATAACTTCTGTCAGGATATATTCTCTAGCTTCTTTTGTACGTCTGATTGCTTCTTCTACGATCGGTCTTGTCAGTCCATGGATCTTGATATCCATCTGGATTGCTGTGATACCGTCATGAGTTCCGGCTACCTTGAAGTCCATATCTCCGAAGAAGTCTTCAAGTCCCTGGATATCTGTCAGAACGATGTAATCATCATCTGTATCGCCTGTTACCAGACCACAGGAAATACCTGCTACCGGTTTTTGATCGGTACACCGGCTGCCATCAGAGACATTGTGGATGCACAGATACTTGCCTGAGAAGTAGAACCATTGGATTCAAATGTCTCAGATACAGTACGGATCGCATATGGGAATTCCTCTTCGCTTGGAAGTACAGGAACTAATGCTCTCTCAGCAAGTGCACCATGTCCGATCTCACGACGTCCCGGTCCTCTGGATGGTTTTGTCTCACCTACAGAATAGGACGGGAAATTGTAGTGATGCATATATCTCTTTGAAGTTTCAAATTCGTCAAGTCCGTCAAGCTTCTGTGCTTCTGCAAGAGGAGCCAGAGTTGTGATGGTACAGATCTGTGTCTGTCCACGTGTGAACATAGCAGAACCATGTACTCTCGGGATAATATCTGTCTCTGCTGCCAGAGGACGAATCTGAGTAATGGCACGACCATCAGGACGTTTGTGGTCTTTTAAGATCATCTTGCGGACAGTCTTCTTCTGATACTGATATACAGCCTCACCCAGAACTGCAAGCCACTCTTCCTTGTCGGCAAAAGCTTCTTTCAGTTTCTCTGTTACCTGACGGATATTTTCTTCTCTTGTCTGTTTATCGTCAGAGAATACGGCAACTTCCATTTCTGCCGGAGGTACGACCTCTTTGATCGCTGCGAAAAGTTCTTCCGGAACTGCACATGATTCGTAGCTGTGTTTCGGTTTTCCGCATTCTTCTACGATCTTATCGATAAATTTAATGATCTCCTGGTTTACTTCATGAGCTTTATAGATAGCTTCGATCATCTTGTCTTCCGGAACTTCTTTTGCGCCGGCTTCGATCATGATTACTTTCTCTCTTGTGGAAGCTACTGTAAGCTGAAGGTCAGATACATCTTCTGTGCCATGGTAGGGTTGATGATATATTCACCATTGATCAGACCAACCTGTGTGGTAGCACACGGACCATCAAACGGAATATCGGAAATGCAGGTTGCAATAGAGGAACCAAGCATAGCCGGAATCTCCGGATTACACTCAGGATCAACAGACATAACCATGTTTACCAGTGTTACGTCGTTTCTGTAGTCCTTCGGAAACAGAGGACGCATTGGTCTGTCGATCACGCGGGAAGTAAGGATTGCATGCTCGCTTGCTTTTCCCTCTCTCTTGTTAAATCCTCCTGGGATTTTGCCTACTGCATACATTTTCTCTTCATATTCAACGCTTAACGGGAAGAAATCAATTCCTTCTCTTGGCTCTTTGGATGCTGTTGCTGTAGATAAAACTGTAGTATCACCATAGTGCATTAATGCTGCACCGTTTGCCTGTTTTGCAACGCGGTTGATATCTACTGTCAAGGTTCTTCCGGCTAATTCCATGGAATAACTTTTGTACATATGTTCATTCTCCTTTTTTCATAATTCTGTTGTCATTTTCTGTTACCGTTCACTGCATGTCCGGTAACTACTTTATTCTTTTCAAATTTGTCTGTTCCGTCTGCTGACAATCTTGTCCATCAACGTTCAGACTTTTTATGAAATTGTCACATTAAAACAGGAGTCCGAAACAACTGAAAAAACTACTTTTCAGGCAAATATATCTGCCTGTTTTGTTACTTTCATATACAAAATAATCTTTTCAGTAGTCTCGGAAATAACTCCTGTCATGTTTCGCAGCTTCTGAATATGCAGATGCAGTCGAAACAACAAGCCACCGCAATCCTGAAAAACACCATATTTTACAGAACTGCCATATACATAAAAAGGGAGGCGGATGGAAATCCGCCCCCTTCCGCATACTAAAAGGCTATTATTTTCTTAAGCCTAATTTTTCAATCAGTGCACGGTATCTTTCGATGTCTGTTTTCTTCAGGTAAGCTAACAGTCCACGTCTCTGACCTACCATTTTCAGAAGACCACGTCTGGAGTGATGATCTTTATGGTTGCTCTGTAAATGCTCTGTAAGTTCCTGGATTCTTGCTGTAAGAACTGCTACCTGTACTTCCGGTGATCCTGTATCGCCTTCAGTTCTTGCATATTCTTTCATGATCGCTGCTTTCTTTTCTTTTGAAATCATTGTGATTTCCTCCTGTATTCTATAATTATTATTGATTGACCGCCACACATTAAGAGATGGTCGGAGCGTCCGGTCCCTGAACATGGGCTAAATTCACCTTGGTTAGTATAGCACATTGATTCTGGCGTGTAAACCTCTTTTTTACAAAGTTTCAAAATATTCCTGTCCCTTCACAGCATCCCTCTCCAGCTGTGCCTTCAGTGCCTCCAGCGAAGAAAACTTCTGTTCAGGTCTGAGGAATTTTTTGAAATCTACCTTGCAGTATTCCCCATACAGATCTTCATTGCAGTCAAACAGATATGTTTCCACACCAATAAACTTCTCGCCGCCAACAGTAGGCTTATGACCTACATTGGTAATCCCCTGATAACTTCTGTCTCTGAAATGGGATACTGTGATATAAACCCCGTTTGGAGGCATCAGTTTCTCTACCGGAGGGATCAGGTTGGTGGTCGGAAGCAGATATTTATGTCCCATTCCACGTCCATGTTCAACGATTCCTTCTACTGAGAAATCTGTTCCCATAAGGAAACGGAATTTTTCCATATTTCCTCTGTTCAGTTCTTCCCTGACAAAGGTACTACTAATCTTACGGCGTCCGTCCATTTTTTTTGGCAGGACTTCCGTATGAAATCCATATTTCTTTCCGAACTCTTTGAGCATGGCAGGAGTTCCTTTCCGCTCATAGCCAAAACGGAAATCCTCTCCAACTGCCACATAGGAAACCTGCAGATCTCCTATCAGTATTTCTTTTATAAAATTCTCTGCTTTCATGTGCCGTATTTTCTCTGTGAGCGGACATTCCAACAGTATATCCACTCCCATTTCTTCCAATATACGACATCTCTCTTCCTTTGTGAGGATTGTTCTTGAGGCAGTTCCAAGCGCAAGTACAACCGCCTGTGCACCTTCCTGTTTCTGCTCAATAATTTTCTCAACCAGTTTCTGATGTCCGCGGTGTATGCCGTCAAACTTCCCAAGTGTTACCGCGCTGTGTGAAATTCTGGGAAAATCATTCTCAATCCTTAAATATTCCATCATGTCTCCTAAAACATTTTTACAGGGAAATACCTGTTTCTTTTCTCGTCCCACTGGTAAACTCCGGCAAAACTGCCTTCACTGCTGCACATACGGATCCATCCGTTTTTCTCCTGTGCATCGACCAGTGCCTGTACAAGAGGATTTCCATTAGCCAGAAGTCTGTCCCCTTCTTTTGTACAGCATACCCTTGGATACTCTGCAAGAATCTCCTCAATACCGAGGATTTTACTCTCTATAGTTCCTTCCTGCACTGCCTCTTCTGTCTGCGCCAGGGTAATGGCATCATCCAGTGTAAATCTGCCCACCTTTGTCCGCAAAAGACTTTCCATGGCAGCTCCACAGCCCAGTTTTTCCCCTATATCATGGCACAGAGTACGGATATAGGTTCCCTTGCTGCAGGTCACACGAAAACGCACCAGCGGAAAACTGATATCCAGAATTTCTATCTCATAAAAATGTACAGGTCTTGGTTTACGCTCCACAGTCTTGCCCTCTCTGGCAAGTTCATAGAGTTTCTTTCCATTGACCTTCAGTGCTGAATACATTGGCGGCACCTGCATATAGTCTCCCACAAAAGAACTGACCACTGTGCAAAGCTCTTCTTCTGTAACGGAAAGCTCTGTAGTCTGTGAGAGAACAGTTCCGCTCATATCCTGGGTATCCGTAACAACACCCAGACGCATCACTGCCTCATAAGTTTTCTCTTTATCTGTGATCATATCCACCAGACGGGTTGCTTTTCCCAGAGCCACCGGGAGCACTCCTTCTGCATCCGGATCAAGAGTTCCGGTATGTCCGATTTTCTTCATATGAAGGATTCCCCGAAGCTTTGCCACCACATCATGGGAAGTGAATCCTTTTTCCTTACGGATTACAATTACTCCATCCATCAGACTTCCTGCTCCTGAAACTGTTTGCAGATCTGTTCTGTCACATTGTTGATCACATCATACACAGAACCCTGAAGATCACATCCGGCTGCTCTCATATGACCGCCGCCGCCAAAATATACTGCAATCTTGCTTACATCCACATTTCCGTTGGAACGCAGGGAAACTTTGAAAGACTGAGTTTCCACTTCATAGATAAACATGGCAACTTCCACTCCCGCTGTAAGGCGAAGCTGACTGACGATACCGTCCAGATCCTTGCCATCCACACCATAGAACTCCATGTCTCTTTTTTTAAGATATCCGATAATACATTTTCCATCCAGAAGCAGGATACTCTCTGCAAGAACACGCCCCATTACCTGATTCTGCACATAAGTTTTCTGATAGAAAGATTCGTCAATGATCTTACTGAAATTGAATCCTGTCTTCATCAGTTCCCCGGCAATACGCATGGTCTCCGGTGAAGTTGAAGAGTACTGAAATACCCCTGTGTCATGAACCATTCCCGTATAGATTGGCACTGCAATGGTACGGACCACTTTCTCAGGATCAAAAAGCCCATAGAGAACCTCACAGGCAGAGCTTACCTCTCCCCTGATATGATTCACCTGTGCAAATCCGGAGTTACTGATATGATGATCAATACATGCTGTTCTTTTTGCAGTGTCAAAGTATGGACCTGCAATGGCAAGTCTGTCTCTTGCACTTACATCACAGGTAACAAAAAGGTCATACTCTTTGTCACCATCCAGCTCTGTTTTAATCTCATCCATACAGTCAATATGTCCGAAAACAGGTTTGGGATTATCCAGGTACACATCTGCCTGAATTTCCGGATAATAGGTTTTTACATATAAATATAACGCCATACAGGAACCAACGCAGTCACCATCCGGACGGATATGTCCGCCGATTCCCATTGTTTTCACACCTTCCAGTATTTCCGCAATATTTTCCATGTTCTCATCCTCTTTTAATTCTCATCCTGCTCCTCATCCTGTCTGTGGGAGTTGCTGTCTTTCTTGGTAACATCATCAATAAGCTTTGACATATTTACACCATACTCAATAGATTCGTCCAGAATAAAACGGATCTCCGGTGTATTTCTCAGGTTTAAATTACGCGCCAGCTGGCGTCTGATGTAGCCTTCTGCACTGTTCAGACCTTTGATCGTCGCTTCCTTTGCTTCTTTTTCACCCAGCACACTGATATATGCTCTGCAGGTTTTCAGGTCAGGAGCCACTTCTACAGCCATGACAGAAGTCATCGGATGAATACGCGGGTCCTTGATCTCGTTGCGGATAATGGTGCTGAGTTCCTTCTGGACTTCCCCATTGATCCGGGTATTCTTAATACTGTTTTTTCTCATTTTAAGTTTTACTCCTATATATCCGGCAATTCTGTCAAATACTGTGAGCAATCCGGATCATCGACTATCCTGATCACATTATTTTCTGAATTACCACAATCAAGTCAAGGTGCGCACCACACTGTACCTGACACTATGAATCGCGCACCCTACCTTTATAAACCATTACTATCTCGGTACTTCTACCATGATATAAGCTTCTACTTTATCTTCCTCTTTCACATCGTTAAATCCGTCAAATACAAGGCCACATTCGTATCCTGCCTTAACTTCCTTAACATCGTCTTTGAATCTCTTCAGGGATGCAAGCTCACCTTCAAATATCTGCTCGCCTTCTCTGGAAATACGAACCTTGCAGTTTCTCTGGAAGATACCATCCAGAATATAGCTTCCTGCAATCGTACCAATACCGGATGCCTTGAACAGCTGACGCACTTCCGCATGACCGATAACTTCTCCTCAAATATAGGATCAAGCATACCCTTCATGCAGCTTCTACATCTTCGATTGCCTGATAAATAACTCTATACAGACGAAGATCTACACCTTCCTGCTCAGCAAGCTGTTTTGCGGTTGCATCCGGACGGACATTAAAGCCGATAATGATCGCATTTGATGTAGCCGCAAGACTTACGTCAGACTCATTGATCGCACCAACACCGCCATGGATCACCTTTACAACCACTTCTTCGTTGGAAAGTTTGGTCAGACTCTGTTTTACAGCTTCCACAGATCCCTGTACATCTGCTTTGACAATGAGCGGAAGTTCCTTCAGATCGCTTGCCTGAATCTGATCAAAGAGATTATCCAGAGATAATTTGCCCTTAGTCTCCTCAAGAAGACGGTTCTTGTTCTCAGATACAAATGCACCTGCAAAGTTCTTGGCTTCCTTATCACTGTCAAATGCAAGAAGAATTTCACCTGCATTCGGCACATCACCAAGTCCCAGGATTTCTACAGGAGTAGAAGGACCTGCTTCTTTAATCCTGCGTCCCTTATCATCCATCATGGCACGAACCTTACCATTGCATGCTCCTGCTGCAATAAAGTCTCCCACATGAAGAGTACCTTTCTGGACAAGGATCGTGGCAACCGGACCTTTACCTTTATCAAGCTGAGCCTCGATTACAAGACCTCTTGCGGAACGGTTCGGATTTGCCTTTAATTCACATACCTCGGCTGTAAGAAGGATCATCTCAAGAAGAGTATCGATTCCCTCTCCTGTATGTGCGGATACAGGAACAAAAATCGTACTTCCGCCCCAGTCTTCCGGAATCAGTTCATATTCAGAAAGTTCCTGTTTTACACGCTCAATATTAGCACTTGGCTTATCAATCTTGTTGATTGCAACTATGATCTCAACGCCTGCCGCCTTCGCATGGCTGATAGCCTCTACTGTCTGAGGCATCACACCATCATCAGCTGCTACAACCAGAACTGCAATATCTGTGGAGTTTGCACCACGCATACGCATAGCTGTGAAAGCTTCATGTCCAGGTGTATCCAGGAATGTGATCTTCTGTCCGCCAACCTCTACTACAGAAGCACCGATATGCTGTGTGATACCGCCGGCTTCTCCACGTGTTACATTTGTCTTACGGATTGCATCCAGAAGAGATGTTTTACCATGGTCAACGTGCCCCATAACACAGACTACAGGTGGTCTTGAAACCATATCTTTTTCGTCTTCTTCATCCTCTTTGAGGAGTTCTTCGATAACGTCTACCTTCTCTTCCGGTTCTGCGATGATATCATATTCCAGAGCAATCTCCTGAGCTTTCTCAAAATCGATCTCATGGTTTACGGTAACCATCATACCCTGCATAAAGAGCTTCTTCACAATTACTGACGGCTGCATTTTCATAGCTTCTGCCAGTTCGCGGATCGTCATCTTCTCCGGAAGTGTGATTTCCTTAACCTCAGGTTTCTTCTCTTCCTGTTTTGGCTGCGGAGCCGGTTTCTGCAGAGCTTTCGGGATTCTGGAATTCTTATTGAATCCACCCTGGTTTGGTCTGCGTCCGCCACTCTGTGTCTTATCAAAATCTTTTTTCTTGTTTTTGTTCTCTCTGTCTCTTTCTCTCTTGCTGTCTTTGGAAGTCTTTGTCAGTTCCGGTGCAAATGCCATATCGTCATTCTTTCTTGTATTCTGGCGCTGTCCCTGACGTCCCTGACTGCCGCCGAAGCGTCCGTCACGTCCTTCACTTCTGTTTCCGTCCGGACGACCCTGGCCATTGCCCTGCGGTCTTCCTCCCTGACGGTTTCCATCTCCCTGTGGTCTTCCCTGTCCGAAACGTCCTCCCTGACGATTTCCATCGCCCTGGAATCTTCCGCCCGGACGGCCCTGACCATCGCCCTGGGATCTTCCCTGTCCGAAACGTCCTCCCTGGCGGTTATCTCCCTGGGATCTTCCCTCGCCCTGAGGTCTTCCCTGACGGTTTCCTTCGCCCTGGTTTCTTCCCTGGCCAAAACGTCCTCCCTGGGATCTTCCTTCACCCTGAGGTCTTCCCTGACGGTTCTGTCCGTCCGGTCTTCTGTTGCCTGTACCTGGGCGGTCATTATTATTTCTTCTTGGTCTGTCACCGTCTGTTCTTGAACTGTCGGAATTTCTTCCTTCTGCATTTCTTGGTGAACCTGTTCTCTCGCCTTCAGCTTTCACAGGTTTCTTTCTTGTTTTTCCTCCGTCACTTGCATTCTGTGCATGAAAAACGCGGATAATATTTTTTTTCTTTTTAGGTGTTTCAGTTTTATCTCCTTCTGATTTTGCTGTTACAACCTTTTCTTCTGTCTTGGGAGTCTCCAATTTCGCAATATGCTCCTTTCCCCTGTTATTATTGTCTTTTCTGAATCTATTCTTTACTTCCGAAACCGCAGGCTCATCCACCATACTCATATGGCTTCTCACATCAACGCCTTTTGATTTCAGAAACTCGATCACTTCTCTGTTCTGTCGTCCAAGCTCTCTGGCCAGCTCATGTACTCTTAATTTTGACAATCGCTATACCTCCTTCATGATGCTTTCGCAAAGTTCTCATCCTGGACAGCCAGACAGGCGCGGTACTCCTTTCCCATTGCTCTGCCTAAGCTCTCTTTATCTGAGAAGAAGAAAATCGGAACTTCATAAAAACTGCACATATTCCTGAATTTCTTCTTTGTATTCTCGGAGGCATCCTCAGCAACGATCACAAGCAGTCCTTTTCCGGTCTTTACAGATTTCTCTGTGGAAAATTCTCCGCTTACGGTCTTGCCTGCTTTGGTAGCCAGCCCTATCAGCGACAGTACTCTGTTATTTTTCAATATCTTCCAGCTCCTTCTTAAGTCGTTCGTATACCTCATCCGGAACCGCAGTTTTCAGTGAACGCTCAAGTCCATGATTTTTAATCGCTTTATCCAGACATTCTCTGGAAAGACACAGATATGCGCCTCTGCCGTTTTTCTTACCAGTAGTATCAAGCACGATTTCATCTTCTGTAGTCTTAAGAACTCTGAGCATCTCTTTCTTGCTTTTCATTTCCCTGCAGCCGGTACACTGGCGCATGGGAATCTTATTCTTCGTCTTCATTCTCTCCTGCTTCCTGAGCCTGTGGCTCTTCTTCTACAGGAACTTCCTCTGAAACTTCTTCTGCTTCGGTTTCTTCTGTCAGGGAATCTTCTGCTGAAGTTTCCTCTGCTGATGCCTCAGCTGCATCTTCTGCAGTCTCGTCATCATCATAATCATAGAAATCACCGGCTTCTTTTGCCTGAGTCTCACTCTTGATGTCAATCTTAAATCCTGTAAGTCTTGCAGCAAGACGTGCATTCTGACCTTCTTTACCGATTGCAAGGGACAGCTGATAATCAGGAACAACTACCAGAGCTGTCTTCTCATCAGGATCTGCCATAACTGCGATAACCTTTGCAGGGCTCAATGCATTCTCGATCAGGATTGCAGGATTCTCATCCCAGTTGATGATATCGATCTTCTCACCGCGAAGTTCCTCAACTACTGCATTGACACGTGCGCCGTTCATACCTACGCATGCACCAACTGCATCTACATCCGGATCGTTGCTCCATACAGCGATCTTTGTACGGGAACCGGCCTCACGTGCGATGCTCTTGATCTCAACAGTTCCGTCTTTTACTTCTGCAACTTCTGACTCAAAGAGACGTTTCACAAGTCCCGGATGAGTTCTGGATACCAGAATACGAGGTCCCTTCGGGGTATCCTTGACTTCAAGAATATACACCTTTATTCTCTCTGTCGGCTGGAAGGTTTCCCCTTTCACCTGTTCATTCTCACTTAATACTGCATCTGCCTTACCAAGATTGATGCTTACATTCTTGCCCATCACACGCTGTACAATACCGGTTACTACTTCTTTTTCTTTTCCATAGTATTCATCATACAGCACTTTACGTTCTTCCTCACGGATTTTCTGCAGGATAACGTTCTTTGCATTCTGTGTCGCAATACGTCCGAATTCCTTAGACTGAATCGGAACCTGTATCATGCCTCCGATCTCAGCTCTTGATGTGATCTTCAAAGCATCTGCCAGAGAAATCTCCATTGCAGGATCCTCTACGTATTCTACGATACTTCTGTCTGCATACACTGAAAAATCGCAGGTTTCCGGATCAATAGTTACATGTACATTGTCAGCTTTTCCAAAATGGTTCTTGCAGGCCTGGATCAGAGACTGCTCAATTGCCTCAAGCAGAGTATCTTTGCTGATACTCTTTTCCTTTTCAAGGATATCCAGTGCCTCCCTTAACTCTCTGCTCATTTTTTTCTTATCCTCCCGAATTAACTAAAACTCTATTGCGAGGCGTATCAGGCTGTGTCTTTCTTATCAAAAACACGCTCGGTTCCATCCTCATCGATTGTCACACTGTTACTATCATATGCGGTCAAAATCCCGCAGAACTCTTTTTGCTTCTCGATTGGCCGATAGGTACGGATTTCCACCAGTTTTCCCATGTTTCTCTCAAAGTCTTTGTCTTTCTTCAGCGGTCTGTCCAGTCCCGGTGAACTGATCTCCATGATATAACTGTCTTCAATAAAATCATTCTCATCCAGTTTGTCACTGAAAGCTCTGCTGACTGTCTCACAGTCATTTACTGTAATTCCGCCTGGTTTGTCAATGTATCCTCTCAGATACCAGTTTCCTGCTTCCTTTACATATTCTACATCAACCAGTTCAAAGCCGTTAAGTTCTACGATCGGTGCCAGAAGTTCCTCTGCGCGCTTTTCATACTCTTCCCGTCTGCTCATTTTCCCACCTGCCTTTCCATGCAACAAATAAGAGTGGGCTCACGCCCACTCCTTTGTCAACAAGTTCTAATTTAGATGTATTGTAACACCAATTTCCGGCAATTGCAAGGCTTTTCCTGCAAAAACCTTGATTTTAGCGGATTTGTTGGTTTTATATACGTGGTTTTGTTCCTTTACTGTCCCGTTTGGACAGTTTTATCCTGTTGAGAACATAGGGTTTATCATGATAAGTAATGGTATATTCCTGGCGGCTTTCCAGAAGATATGCATGATCCAGCTTATCTCCTTCTGCCAGTTTCATTCCACGCACCCCGATAGATGTTTTCTTCATAGCAGAAATATCCTGTTTCTGAAATCTTAAGAAATATCCGCCTTCACTCTGGAATACCACCTGTTCCATTTCATCCGCAGAACCCACAAAAATCAGAGAATCCTCTTCAGCAAGTTTCGTAGACACGATCGTTCTCTTCGCCACATCAAACTCTGCACCACTCACCAGCTTGCACATGGATGCAGCAGTGACAAACAGAAGTGTATTTTCTTTTACAGATGCCAGTGGTGCTACATAGAGCATACGTTCCTGTGCACTGTCATAATTGCTCAGATTATCTGCCGGTGTCCCCTTATCCCTGAAACGAACCAGCGGAATATCTGCCACCTTGATACTGTGCATCTTTCCATTATCTGTAAAGATACAGATCTTATCTGTATTCATACAGTTAAACACATATTTGTTCTCTGCATTGGCAGCTTCTTTATTTCTCTCATATGCAGACTTATCAATGGTCCGCATATATCCGAAGCGATCCATAAGGAATGTGACTTCCATTTCTTCCATCTTCTTTTCCTCATAGACAACTTCTTCTGCATTCTCGATCACTGTGCGGCGTTTCGTACCGTATTCTTTCTTGATCTGATCCAGTTCTTTCATGATCACTTCTGCCATGGAATCATAATTATTCAGGATATCTTCATAAATGGCAATGTTCTTCATTGTTTCTGCATAATCTGCCTGAAGTGCCTCGATTTCCAGACCGATCAGCTTGTACAGACGCATATCCAGGATCGCAGCTGCCTGTTTCTCTGAGAAGTGCAGTTTCTGTGCAGCTTTCTCGCTTGATTTACCCTTGAACCTGATTCCTTCTGTCACACCGTCAACCAGGCATTTCTTTACCTGTTCTCTGTTCTTGCTTCCTCGCAGGATCTCGATGATCAGGTCGATCACATCACATGCCTTGATCAGACCTTCCTGGATTTCTTTCTTCTCCTGCTCTTTATTCAGAAGTGTGGTGTACTTTCTGGTCGTGACATCGAATACGAAATCTACGTGATGCTCGATCACCTGCTTCAGACTCAGAGTCTCCGGTCTGCCATCCGCAACTGCCAGCATATTCACGCCAAAAGCATCTTCCAGCTTTGTCTTCTTATAGAGCATATTTGTAAGATTCTCTACATCTGCGTCACGCTTCAGGTCAAGAACAATACGGATTCCCTCTTTGGAAGACTGGTTGGAAATATCCACGATATCTGTTGCCTTCTTGTTTTCCACAAGAGACGCAATATCATTCAGGAATTTTCCGATATTTGCACCGATCATTGTGTAAGGAATCTCCGTGATCACAAGCTGCTGTCTGCCGCCTTTGAGCTTCACTGTCTCCACCTTACCTCTGACACGGAGCTTCCCTGTTCCTGTCTCATAAATCCTGAGCAGGTCATCCTTATTTACTACCAGACCGCCTGTCGGAAAGTCCGGTCCCTTGAGATAGCGCATCAGCCCTTTGACACTGATGTCGTTATTCTTCATATATGCCTTTACCGCATCTACAACCTCTCCCAGATTGTGAGGCGGAATACTGGTTGCCATGCCGACTGCAATGCCGTCTGCTCCGTTTACAAGCAGATTCGGGATTCTGACAGGAAGTACCACAGGTTCCTTCTCTGTCTCGTCAAGTTCGGCATAAAATCTACTACATTCTTATCCAGATCTTCGAGGAAGACATCCTGTGTCAGTTTCTCCAGTCTGGCTTCTGTATATCGCATGGCAGCTGCACCGTCGCCTCGATGGAACCGAAGTTCCATGTCCGTCGACCAGTGTTTTGCCTTTCTTAAAATCCTGAGCCATTACCACAAGTGCTTCGTAGATCGAACTGTCACCATGGGGGTGATATTTACCCATGGTATCACCTACGATACGGGCACATTTTCTGTATGGTCTGTCATAACGGATACCCAGTTCATACATATCATACAGGGTTCTTCTCTGTACAGGCTTCAATCCGTCACGCACATCCGGCAGGGCTCTGGAGATAATAACACTCATGGCATAATCTATATAGGATTTCTGCATGACCTCCGCATAGTCGGTGGGAATCACATTCTCCTGTTTTGTTTCCATTTAATTTCTTTCCTCCATCTCAGACACATATCCATGTATCTGTCTTAATTTCCACATAACACTCCGGCGAAATCAGATGTCCAGCTCTGCATCCTGTGCATGCTCATAGATAAATTTCTTTCTCGGCGGAACATCGCTTCCCATCAGAATCTCTGTCACGCTTGATGCAAGTCTCGCATCTTCAATCTCCACCCGCTTCATCATTCTAGTTTCCGGATTCAGAGTCGTCTCCCAGAGTTGCTCCGCATCCATCTCGCCCAGACCTTTATATCTCTGAAGAGTAAGCTTCCCGGCTTATGGGCACGTCTGTATCTCTCCAGTGCCTTATCATCGTACAGGTATTCCTCCTGCCCCTTCTTAGGCATGACTTTATATAATGGCGGCATGGCAATATACACATGTCCCTCAGTGATCAGATCCGGCATAAAACGGTAGAATAAAGTCAGGAGCAGTGTGGAAATATGCGCCCCATCCACATCGGCATCAGCATGATCACAATCTTGTCGTAACGAAGCTTCGTAATATCAAAGTCATTTCCGTATCCTTCGGAGAATCCACATCCGAATGCATTGATCATGGTCTTGATTTCCGCATTGGCAAGCACCTTGTCAATAGTAGCCTTCTCCACATTCAGGATCTTACCTCTGATAGGAAGGATTGCCTGGTAATTACGGTTGCGGGCAGTCTTTGCAGAACCTCCCGCAGAATCTCCCTCTACGATAAAGATCTCACACTGGGACGGATCCTTTTTCTCACAGTTTGCCAGTTTTCCGTTAGAGTCAAAGGAATATTTCTGCTTTGTCAGAAGATTGGTCTTGGCTCTCTCCTCTGTCTTGCGGATTTTGGCAGCTTTCTCCGCGCAGGAAAGGATTGTCTTAAGAGTCTCCAGATTTCTGTCAAAATAGAGTACCATCTGCTCTCCTACAACCTTTCCGGTTGCGCGTGATGCATCCTGATTATCCAGCTTTGTCTTGGTCTGTCCCTCGAAACGCGGTTCCGGATGCTTGATGGAAACAACTGCTGTCATTCCGTTACGGATATCTGCACCTGTGAAGTTCGGATCCTTGTCTTTAAGAACGCCAATCTCTCTCGCATAAGTATTCATGACTGTGGTAAATGTAGTCTTAAATCCAGTCAGATGAGTACCGCCCTCTGCATTGTAAATGTTATTACAGAAGCCCAGTACATTCTCACGAAATTCATTGGTAAACTGAAATGCCACCTCTACCTGAATGCCGTCTGCTTCCCCTTTCAGGTAAACCGGATCATGCAGGACTTCCGCGCTGTGGTTCAGATCTTTGATAAATCCAATGATACCATCCGGCTCATGATAGGTAATATCCTCGACCTCTGCACCTCTTTTATCCTCAAAGCGAATAGTCAGTTCCGGATTCAGATATGCAGTCTCATGAAGTCTGCTCTTTACTTCTGTTGCAGAAAATCTTGTCTTTTCAAAAATCTCCGGGTCAGGGAGGAAATTGATACTTGTTCCGGTCTGTCTGGTCTTACCCAGCTTCGGCAGCAGCCCTTCCTCAAGTTCAATGGTCGGAATTCCCCGTTCATAGTGATCATGATGCACATATCCGTCACGACTGATCTTAATGTCCAGATATGTAGACAGGGCATTCACAACCGAAGAACCTACTCCATGAAGTCCTCCGCTGGTCTTATAGGCAGAATTATCAAATTTACCGCCTGCATGAAGAGTTGTAAATACCAGTCTCTCTGCCGACACTCCTTTCTCATGCATATCTACCGGAATCCCTCTTCCATTATCCGTAACCGTACAGGAACCATCCTTCTCCAGAATCACATGGATCAGACTGCAGTATCCTGCCAGATGTTCATCTACTGCGTTATCTACGATCTCATAAATGAGATGATTTAATCCTTTTCGTGAAACACTTCCGATGTACATTCCCGGACGCTTACGAACCGCCTCCAGACCTTCCAGGACAGAGATGCTCCCTGCATCATAGGTGTTTTTCTTTGCCATGTCTGTTACATTTCCTTTCTTTCTATCAACCGGATTGCTTACTGTAAATCCGGGAATGATTTTTTGCATTGCAAACATTTGTTCGTATTATAACCCAGTTTTATTCTTTTTCAAGTGCGAACTTTCCCTTGTCAACGGAATAAAACACAAAAAATAATCAGAACCGAAATTCTGATCCTTTTCTGACTGTAAGCCTGTTCTGTTATAATTTGAGTGCATTTATCTTATCATTGGTTTTTTCAGCTGTCAACTGTTTCATTTGCCTACAAGGCTGTTTGGCATTATCTTTACAGTAGAAATATCTGTAAGAAACAGAAGCTATTTCTTTGTCTTAAATTTCTTCATTGTGGAGTATGGACTGTAAACTCTGGATTTGTCTTTGGATGTTTGGTTCCATGCCCGTATGGTCACATACCAGGTACCCTTCTTTACGTTTGTAAAGGTTACAGTTACGGTATTTTTGCCTTCTGTACGTTTCAGATATTTCTTAACCGGATATTTTTCACCTGCGGAGGTTTTGTATTTGTTTCCCAGCAGGATTTCATAACCTGTGGCATTTTTGCATTTTGTGTAAGTAACAGTCACAGTGTTTCCTTTTACAGTGATATTCCTGATCTTTGGCTGCTGCGGTGTGACAACAGTGATCTTGATCTTCTTAACCTTTGTCCAGGAACCATAGACCTTATTGCCCTGTGCATCCAGAACCCAGCTTCGGGCTGCCACATACCAGGTACCTTTTGCCAGATATCTGAAAGATGCCTGTGGCTTGCCGGTTGAGGAAACGGTCTGGCTGAATTTCCCGGTCTGGAGCATATTTGATTTCTTACTGATCACGAAGTCATAACCCTGAGCACCTGCACATCCTTTGGAAAGTTTGACAGTAAGCTTGTTTCTGTCAATGGAATGGCTGGAAATCTTTGTGTTGGCAGGTCGCAGGTATGCGCCGTTTTCATCTGTGATACTTCCGTCTGTGTGAATAACTCTTCCATTGAGAGATTCTGTACCAAATGCTATGAAATAATCCTGTCCTTTGGAAAGGGCAAAGTCAGCATATGGAATACTGCGCTCAAATGCACCGCCTACAGTTACAGTCTGGATGCACTGCAGAACCCCATTCTCAGCATCATACCAGAACAGATTTGCCATAAGTCCTGCACAGGAAGCATCTGCCTTTACAGAAAGCACAGCCGGGAAATCGAAAGCTCCGTTTCTTCCGAGATGGAAACCGAAATCATTCTGATTTGTGGATATCAGGCTGTATAATGCTGCCGGAATATATTCTTCTGTATTTGTAACAGAAAGATCTATATCCGCAGGTGTTTCTGCTGTAATGGAAGTACCGTTGATCTTCCAGATGAAACCATTCTCCATATCGAGATTCAGGGAAATATCTTTGCCTTTTATTTCGGATAAAACAGTGGCAGGAAGTACCTTGGCACCATTCAGGGTAATGGAAATGGTATCTTTTTCTTTGGAAGTCTTGATCAGACCGTTGACAGCATCCCAGCCTTTCTTCTGGAAACTTCCCTCAATATAAGGTTCCCCGTCACCAAGTTTTCCGAGGTTTTTTGTATCCTGATGTTTGCATCGTTTACAGGTGTAAGTTATGATTCCGTCGGTTTCGGCAGTTGGTTCTGTAGTGATAACACCGTTATCATAGTCATGGCCGTATGCGGAAATCGTGGAGCCGTAATAGATGGTTCTCTCGCAGTCGTTACAATAGGTATCTCCGCTGTAACCGTTGGAAGTACAGGATGGAGAGGAGTAGTAGCATCCCACGGTATTTTTGTGTTCACATTCCTTTCTGATGATTGTGTAAGTGAAAGTTTCTTTTTCGTAATTTCCCTTATCACTGCCATTGTAAATTGCGGTAGCAGAATTATTTCCAACCTGTAAATCATTATTTGCATCGTTTGCCTGCCAATTCCAGTTTTGAGGAAGAGAATTAGGATCAATATCTTTTACTTTCTTACAGGACCATGGAACGGAGATTGTGTCTATTGATGGAAAATTTGGTGTTGAGGTTGCTCGCTTGATGATTGCTTGATATTCTTGTGAAGTCCAGGTATCATCATTGGAATTGGAATTGAAATTGGATATCCGTATAAAAATTTTAGTATTTTCTGCTTCCCTTACCGTACTTACAGTAGGAATATTATCGTTAGAATTCAAAATATACCATGTTTGTCCATTATCAACACTGTATTCAATAATACTATTTGGTGGAATTGTACTTTCTTCAATACTGATAACTGGATGAGGATTTCCATCATACTCATCTTTATATGTAGTAATTGTAGGGGTAAGATTAATAGCAAATTTCCAATTGTCGTTTGTTAAATAACCAGAATATGCATTGTAAAAATCGCCCTCTTCTACAGCAGTAATCTTTACAATATAAGTACCAACATCTTTAGGCTCGTTTATCTCGGCTTGCAAATTATCTTCCTTGAAATATTTTACAGTGAAGTTTCCTACACCTTTAATGTTGTTCTTCGTAGTGATGTTAGGAGAGTGTGTGTTTCCATCATAAGTAAACTCAGAACCGTTAAATTCAAAAATATCACTGGTAACATCACGTTTACCTTCACTAAATGTCCCTGAATTTGAATTAAAGATATAACTTTTAGTCTCTTTTTCAACAGTTATAAGATGATCTTCTCCGGTTAGCCATGCATATAGATTTGTATTCGTAGATTCAACCGCTTTATGATTAGATGGTTCCCAGACTTTATTATCTATAGCTACTGATTTAGTTTTTGTATTAGGAATAACGCAGAGATACACTTCAGGCTTTTAGGGTCGTAGCTACCAGAGCTATCCAAATTCTGGTGAGGAGTGCAACCAACTTGTGCATTTACAGAACCGCCACTAATGGTAATATTATTGCAAGATCCGTAAAGGCCGCCACCAATTCCGGCACCACTCGTGGAACTAGCAGTTACAGAACCACTTTAATAGTAATATTATTGCAAGATCCGTAATTGCCGCTACCAATTCCGGCACCATGCATAGATTTAGCATTTACGGAACCACTATTAATGGTAATATTATTGCAAGATCCGTGATGGCCGCCACCAATTCCGGCACCATTCATAGATTTAGCATTTACGGAACCACTTTTAATGGTAATATTATCGCAAGATCCTGATGGCCGCTACCGATTCCAGCACCAAACTTAGATTTAGCATCTACAAAACCACTATTAATGGTAATATTCTTGCAAGATCCGTAATTGCCGCTACCAATTCCGGCACCATACCCACTCCCATCACTACTAGCTTTTAAGATTCCTGTAGTAGTGTCTGAAGCATTGGTTATTATAAGCTGAGCTTCGTTATCTTTCTGTAAACCAGCAGAGCTTTGATTAGTTGTTGTAAGGTTATTTATGCCTGTTAAATAGATAGTAACTGTAGCTTTAACATTATTATTTATTTGCAGTGCCGAACCAGCAGATGTTTTGATATTTACGTTATCAAGATAAATGTTGATGTTGTCTTGCTCTGAAGTATTCGTTCCATCAACCACAATTCTATTTGACGTTTCCGGACTTTTCTTGCATGTGAATTTGTAATCTTCTGCTATATTTATGGTATAAACTCCGTCCGTAACATTAGCATCCTCAGTTAAATCAATTACTCCATTTTGTGCATTTTCCGTAGCAGCCATTGCCTCATCGGGGGTATCGTTAAATTCAGGAGCCTCCTCCGAACTGAATACAAACAAGTCCTCATTTGTCTCTCCTGCTGCTTCCTGCTCCTCATTGGTAAAAATCTCTGGAGTATCTTCCTCAGACACTACATCCGGATTTCCTGAAGTAAATTCCCCCGCAAATATGGTCTGGGGGGGCATATTGGTGGAACACAGTGCAAGCGCCAGAATCCCGGCTAATAACTTTTTCTTCATACGTTCACCTCTCCTTTCTTTATACATGATCTTCTGCGTCTTGACTCTTTTGTTCTCTTTTTCTGAATTTGATACATAATGCGGTAATCACAACTGCCACAGTAAAGGAAATGACAGCCACCAACACATAGCCGCCTGCGCCCTCATGCAGCAGAATTGTGCCGTACATTCCCGTGGCGTTTATTGGCCGGCTTTGCATGATCCCCATTGCCCCCACAAGGGACAGGAACAGCACAGGGCACACAGAACGGACAGACGGCAGACTGTGCGCCGCTCCTGGCGGCAGTGGTATTCATGCATTCGCTTTTTTTACCAATTCGATACTCTTTTCTGTATCGTACATGCCTCCAACCTCCTTCCCCAAAAACAGTGTTAAAAGTCTTTCACTTATATAGGTACAAAAAAAGCGAAAAACTCTCACCCGAAAATCAAATTTTTCAAAAAAAATTTGAGAGCTGCCGAAACAGCTCCCAAAAGAGAAAAAAACAGGTTATATTATTGTATCGAACTGCGGAAGATCAAACCAGCAATAGGGAGCGGAAATGGAATAGCCTACCACTGCTTGTTGCTTTTTGCAATTGAAGCAGGGGACTTACTTGATTCGGTTAAATATCGAAAAATGCTACCATATAGAGAGGTAATGTAATGATACCCTCTTAAAATTCGGTTTGTTTCCAATCATAAAAAATGGCGAAGTGCTTATCGTAACACTCCGCCGAAGGCCTAACCGGTTTGAGCAAAAAAGCTTGGGTAGGTCTGCTTTACTATTTTATGCCTTCCTGCTGCATTTATACACTTAAGTGTGCCTTCCAATCCGCCGGAAGATTCATTGCTGTAAGACTGACTACATCAATATTATTTTGAATCAGCTTATCGAAAGCAGCTACAAATGTCACCCACTCCTCATCGGATGAGCGCAGATACTTCATCGCCAGTAAGATTTGATACAAACCATTATGTGCTGGCGATGGCACAACCTTATCTACATCCAGAATTTCCGGTGTCGTATGTATTGTGCGATTATAAATTCTGGAATTATGAGCACACATATTGCGCAATACTGAAACGCTCTGTATCCATGAAGCAAGCATTTTCTGTGATGGTTTTACCAAATTTCCTTTTTTTGATTTATACTGGTAGTTTAACGCCAAGATAGAATATGAACTTCCAGTGCCTGTTTTCAAATTCTTAATTATCTTCGATAGCGTACCAAATGAAAGAACTTCAACAGCTGCCCATACAGGCACCTCTCCATCATGATTATCAAAATTATGTTTTATAAACACATCATTAGATCGAGCAATTTCTGATGCTACAGTAGACATATTCTGCCAATATCGTTTTTTCTCTTTGAAAATTGATGAATCTTGCAAAACAAGTGGTTCTCCGTGCACAAGTAATGATTCCACCAATCGCACTCTCAAAGCAACCTCAATCTTAGAAATCATTGAAAAAATCAAAGCAGATAATTCCTGATCAAATTGATACAATTTTATAATATCTTTAAACTTTGTTCCCGCAACATACTTCTTTGTAGTATTATCATATAAATGAAACGAGTAGCCTCTCAAACGATAAAACCCAATTGTCTTTAATACCTTCTCTACATCTTCATAAGATGTAATCTCCATTCCTGCATCTACATAAGATTGCACTTGTTGTTCTATTGTTAATATTTGTTTTGGATATTGATACATAAAACACCCCATAAATGAAAAAAGTCCCACCGGTTGCGCATGAAAAATCAGAGGCGTGGTGGTTCTGTTAATATTATTATACAGTTTCCGATGTTACTGTCAAGCTTTCTTTTGTAAAAATCGGCAACTTTCCATTGTTTTTTTGAGATTATGCCTATTTTGACATGGGGTATCCCAATGTCAGGTCTCTGCAGATAATAATGATGATACACCTGTCAAATATTCATAGTTACTGATATACGTACCTATTATATAATATGAATTCCTGCGGTTCCTATTTTCTCATACTCTTTACATTTTATTTTTGGTTGGCATCAGAACAAATTCCAGCTTTAATTGCATCCCTAATCCCTGTGCAAGTTTTTTCACTATACTCAGGCTGGGATTTCTTGTTCCGTTCATAATCTGCTTTATACTTCTTTGCCAGTTCTTTTTCTGCCTTTGGTGTCTTCTGCGATTTTTTTATAAATCCATTGGTCAGTACTGCCTTCTTGCCCGCCTCATAGCAAGCTCCATCTCATATATATTTGTTTCATTGTAGAGTTTTTCTTTTTGCCCGCCAAGCTTGATCGTCCGCAAATAAGATAACCGGGTATTTTGCGTATTTTTAATATAACTAGATTTTATATAGCAATTCTCGGGGTTCACAGTCGTATAAAGCAAAGAATCGTTTTCAAGGATCTCCAATGGGCGTAAGTTATGTGATGTAAAAATCAATTGTCCCTTAGCTTTATCCTGCATAACTTCCAGGCATTCTCCCAGTAAATACTCATAAATACCAGAATCCAGCTCGTCTATCACAAGGCAATAAGACTCCCTGTTATAGCAGGCAAGTGAATTACTGCAAATAGAAATCAGCTTTTTTATTCCTGCGGATTCATATAATAAACTTTAAAGAAAAAGGGAATATGGCAAAAACAGGATTGAGCAGAATAAACTCAATCCTGTTTTTGATGTTAAATATTATAATCCTATGATTTCCTAATATCTCAATATTTCTTATTTCTTTTGCAGAAAACAGAATCAGAACAATCTTTACAGTAGAAATATTTGTAAGAAACAGAAGCTATTTCTTTGTCTTGAATTTCTTCATTGTGGAGTATGGACTGTAAGCTCTGGATTTGTCTTTGGAGGTTTGGTTCCATGCCCGTATGGTCACATACCAGGTGCCTTTCTTTACGTTTGTAAAGGTTACAGTTACGGTGTTTTTGCCTTCTGTACGTTTCAGATATTTCTTAACCGGATATTTCTCACCTGCGGAGGTTTTGTATTTGTTTCCGAGCAGGATTTCATAACCTGTGGCATTTTTGCATTTTGTGTAAGTAACAGTCACAGTGTTTCCTTTTACAGTGATATTCTTGATCTTTGGCTGTTGTGGTGTAACAACAGTGATCTTGATCTTCTTGATCTTTGTCCAGGAACCATAGACCTTATTGCCCTGTTCATCCAGAACCCAGCTTCGGGCCGCTACATACCAGGTACCCTTTGCCAGATATCTGAAAGATGCCTGTGGCTTGCCAGTTGAGGAAACTTTTTTGCTGAACTTTCCTGTCTGGAGCATATTTGATTTCTTGCTGATCACGAAGTCATAACCCTGAGCACCTGCACATCCTTTGGAAAGTTTGACAGTAAGCTTGTTTCTGTCAATGGAATGGCTGGAAATCTTTGCGTCAGCAGGTCGCAGGTATGCACCGTTTTCATCTGTGATACTTCCGTCTGTGTGAATGACTCTGCCATTGAGAGATTCTGTACCAAATGCTATGAAATAATCCTGTCCTTTGGAAAGGATAAATTCAGCATATGGAATACTGCGCTCAAATGCACCGCCTACAGTTACGGACTGGATGCACTGCAGAACCCCATTCTCAACATCATACCAGAACAGATTTGCCATAAGTCCTGCACAGGAAACATCTGCCTTTACAGAAAGTACCGCCGGGAAATCGAAAGCTCCGCTTCTTCCAAGATGGAACCGAAATCATTCTGGTTTGTGGAGATCAGGCTGTATAACGCTGCCGGGATATGTTCTGCTGTGTTTGTAACAGAAAGATCTATATCCGCAGGTGTTTCTGCTGTAATGGAAGTACCGTTGATCTTCCAGATGAAACCATTCTCCATATCAAGATTCAGGGAAATATCTTTTCCTTTTATCCCGGATAAAACGGAAGCAGGAAGTGTCCTGGCACCATTCATGATAATGGAGATGGTATCTTTTTCTTTGGATGTCTTGATCAGATCATTAACAGTATCCCAGCTTTTCTTCTGGAAACTTCCCTCAATGTAAGGTTCCCCGTCACCAAGCTTTCCGAGATTTTTTGTATCCTGATGTTTGCATCGTTTACAGGTGTAAGTTATGATTCCATCAGTTTCTGTAGTTGGTTCTGTAGTGATAACGCCGTTGTCATAGTCATGGCCGTATGCAGAAATGGTATAACCATAGGAAAGTGTTTCATTACAGTCTGTGCAGTAGGTATCTCCGCTATATCCGCTGGAAGTACAGGATGGAGAGGAGTAGTAACGTTCTGCGGTATGTGGGTGTGTACATGCTTTTCTGGTGATTTTAAATACAACAGATGTATTTACATAATTGTCAGCATCTGTACCATTATAAACTGCTGTAGCGGAAACTTCTTCTCCTACAGGTAATTTTTTAGAAATATCGGAATCGCTCCATTTCCATTCATCATTAAAAAGGCCTTTAACATCTTCGACTTTCTTACATAACCATGAAACATATATTGTAGGATCGGTATCGGTTGGCTTGCTTGAAGGTGCTTGTGCTTTTGAAATGACAAATTCCCATTCTGGTGCAGATATACTATCGACTGAATTGTAGTAGTCACCTTCATTCACATCAATCTTAAAAGTATAAGTACCTGCATCTGTGGGGCTGTCTGCGAGTGGAGTTTTATCTCCTTTTTTAAAATACGTTACTTTAGTAATTTTACCATGACCGGTGACATCATCTTTCCATTTAATATATTTACTAATATCAACATGGGTATCTTTAGTATATGTAAAATTGGGCTGCGTATAATCAAATTGGTCAGCGGTAGGAGTTGTTTGGATACGTACAAATTGGTTTTTTGCCTGATCGAAAGAATACTGCCTTTTTTCGGTTCCAACAGTTACATCATAAGCGTCATTATTTTCTTTTTCAGTTAACCAGACGTACAGATTACCGTCTTTTGTAGAATCAGGAAAAATATGATAACTTGGCTTCCAGGATTCACTATCTATCGTTACTGGTAAAAAATATTCATTTTTAATAATACAACAATAAACATTTGTTGAGTTGCCATTATGGGGGGTACAATTAATGCCTGGCATACGATCAGAATATGCCTTTACGGATCCACCACTAATGCCAATGTTGCTGCAGGTGCCACCGGCAGAACCAATTCCGGCACCATTCGTAGAACTAGCAGTTACAGAACTACTATTAATGGTAATATCACTGACACTGTCAGCGCCGTAACCGCCGCCACCAATTCCGGCACCATTCGTAGAACTAGCAGTTACAGAACTACTATTAATGGTAATACCACTGACACTGCTAGCGCCGTAACCGCCGCCACCAATTCCGGCACCATCCGTAGAACTAGCAGTTACAGAACTACTATTAATGATAATATCACTGACACTGCCAGCGCGTTGCTTGCTGCCACCAATTCCAGCACCATACTTAGAACTAGCAATTACAGAACAACTATCAATAATAATATTACTGCAAGAGACGGAGCCGTAAAAGCCGCCACCAATTCCGGCGCTATCCCCATCGATACTACGAGCATTTAAGATTCCTGCAGTAGCATCTGAATTATTGGTTTTTATTATAAGCCGAGCTTTGTTATCTTTCTGTAAACCGGCATAATAGTTATTCTTTGTTATAAGACTATTTGTGCCTGTTAAATGGATAGTGACTGTAGCTTCAACATTAAGATTTATTCGCAGTGCCGGACCAGCAGATGTATTGATATTTACTTTATTAAGATAAATGTTGATGCTGTCTTTCGCTGAAATTTTCTTTCCATCAACCACAATTCTATTTCCTGTTTCCCGGCTACATGTGAATTTGTAATCTCCTGCCGAACTTATAGTATAAACTCCGTTCATAACCTTATCGTTATCAGCTAAATCAATTTCTCCAGCTTGTTCATTTTCCGCAGCAGCCATTGCCTCATCGGGGGCATCATTAAATTCAGGAACCTCTTCTGAACTGAATACAGACAGTTCCTCATCTGTCTCTCCTACAGCTTCCTGCTCTTCATTGGTAAAAATCTCCGGAGTTTCTTCCTCAGACACTACATCTGGATTTCCGGAAGTAAATTCCTCCGCAAATATGGTCTGAAGGGGCATATTTGTAGAACACAGTGCAAGTGCCAGCATCCCGGCTAATAATTTTTTCCTCATACTTTTCACCTTTTCCTTTCTTTATACATGATTTTCTGCATCCTGACTCTTTTGTCCTTTTTTTCTGAATTTGATACATAATGCGGTAATCACGACTGCCACCGTAAAGGAAATGACAGCCACCAACACATAACCGCCTGCGTCCTCATGAAGCAGGATTGTGCCGTACATTCCCGTAACGTTTATTGGCTTGTTTTGCATTATCCCCATTGCTCCCACAAGAGACAGGAATAACAGGGTACACAGAACAGACAGCCGACAGACTGTGCGCCGCTCCTGGCGGCGGTGGTATTCATGCATTCGCTTTTTTACCAATTCGATACGCTTTTCTGTATCGTACATGCCTTCCAACCTCCTTCCACAAAACAGTCTTAAAAGTCCTTTCACTTATATAGGTACAAAAAAGCGAAAAACTCTCAACCTGAAAATCAAATTTTTCAAAAAATTTGAATGAGCTGCCGAAACAGACCATCCCACTCACGACCCT